>Ga0209233_1001008_pt1 | contig 12023 bp, 11 predicted proteins | sample AraplaCL_Cvi_mCL_FD_184269 | JGI IMG/M metagenome (GOLD analysis project Ga0209233, IMG submission 184269) | Arabidopsis root microbial communities from the University of North Carolina, USA - plate scrape CL_Cvi_mCL (SPAdes) (version 2) | ecosystem: Host-associated > Plants > Roots > Endosphere... | reverse complement strand
TGGCGAGTTTCATCGGGGTGTTGATCCCCGCCGCATAGCCCGTGCAGCCAATGACGGTATCGTACCGTGAAAACAGGGATGCCAGCTCGTCGATTGAGCTCTTCACCAGATCGCCTATGACGATCTCTATGCCCAAGTCACGGATCTCGCGGACGTCCCGCTGCTTTGTCGGCGCGCTGGACTCCACGGCGCTGGCGCGCAGCAGGACGCTTATCTTTGCTCCTTCGATGACCTTTGCGCGGCTAGCCAGATTGCGCAGGACAGGCATCCCAAGCTCACCTGCACCGAGCACGAGGATGTTGCGTGATTTCACGCCGGAAACGAAGTCATTCATTTTTCAAGCCTCTTTCAAATCGAATGAGGCCTCTAATTGGCGATATTGAATCTCAGTAAAAGAAGGCACACGGATGATACTCCATCGAAAACGATGACGGACAGCGATCCGTTGTGTTTCTCTTTGTCGAGTGACGGCATGTCTTCTTTGGACGACAGCAGCCATTTTCGGTAGAATGGCGTCCGAGACCAAGCGTCTTTCACCTGTCATTCTTGGGGAGCATCCTGACATCTGCAGCAATTGACCAAGGCGAAGCCGACACGTTGGCGAGGAAGCCCCAATGGTGCAGACACCTGACAAGATGCTCAACAGGGAGACAGCTTGGCAAAAGTCTGTGGTTCGCGAGGCCGTCATTCGGCCCCTCGCGTTCGAAAAGAAACTGAGCGCCGCGGAGAGATTTGCCGCGTGCCGGGAGTTGGGTCTCAAAGCCACAAGGTTCTATCAGCTGCTCGGTCAATTCCGGCGAAAGCCGGTGACCAGTTCATTGCTGGATGAAACGCCCGGCCCAGAGAAGGGGAGGCGGCTCTTGTCATCGGAGCAGGAAGATGCCGTCACCTGCGCTATCCAGGAGACCTATTACCGTCGTGAGCGGCCAACGATCACCGCCGTTCATGATCACGTCCGGGTCATTTGCCGTCAACGAAACCTACCTGCACCGTCCTGGAAGGCCGTCAAGGTTCGAATTGATCGTTCCGACCAGAGGAAGTTGGCCAAGCCCGAGAGGTTGCTAGCGTCGCCCGTCAGCAATACGTGCCGGTTGTCGATGAGTATTCAGTCGGGCACGCGTTGGAAGTCGTGCAGATCGATCACACGTTGATCGATCTCTTTGTTGTCGACGCTGTAAACCGCCAACCATTGCAGCGCCCTTGGCTGACCTTGGCGATAGATGTCGCCAGCCGCATGGTGGCCGGCTTCTACCTGAGCCTTGAGCACCCATCGTCAACATCTGTCGCCCTGGCCATCCGGCATATGGTCTTGCAAAAGGCTCCGTGGCTCGTTGAGCGAAATTTAGTCGGCGACTGGCCCGTTCATGGTTTTCCCACCGCCATTCATCTCGACAATGCTCGTGAGTTTCGGGGAAAAGCGCCCGCCTGGGGAGCCGCCGAACACGGCATCAAGCTCATCCATCGACCTGTTGCTCGCCCACATTACGGTGGCCACATCGAGCGCCTTATCGGTACGATGATGGGTGCCGTCCACTTTCTGCCCGGCTCAACGTCGAGCGATATAGGCTCCCGCGGCGACTACGATCCACAAAAACATGCAGTCATGACATTTGACGAGCTGGAGCGGTGGCTCTCCCTTGAGATCGTCGGCCGCTATCACGCCGATATTCACCGTTCGCTGAGGATCCCGCCCCGCCTGGCTTGGGAAGATAGCGTCCTCGCGCGTCGGGAGCCTCTGCGGCTTCCCTACGACGAACACCGGTTCGTCCTGGATTTCCTTCCGTTCGAGGAACGCGTCATCCGTCGAGACGGACTGCACCTGTTAGGCCTCAAATATTGGGACGATGTCCTGAGCCCATGGACAGGTGCGCCGGATAAGGTGCGCGTCCGATACGATCCTCGGGATATTTCCTGCGTGTTCGTCGACGGGCCAAACGGCGAAAGCTGGCCGGTTCGGTTTGCAGACCTCAGCCGGCCACGGATCACGCTCGGGGAGCACCGGCAAGCCGTGGCCGCTTTGAGGGCTCGTGGTCTTCAATCGGTCGATGAGCATCTGATTTTCGAGACCATCGAAGCCCAACGTCAGATTGTCGAGGGGGCAAGCCGTCAAACGCGAAGCATCCGCCGCGGAGCCGAAAGACGGTCGCGAGCGCTGGCAGCGACAGACTGGAACGAGGCAGAACTGACGGATGATGCCGACGAAGAGGATTTCTCCGATTTGGCGCTGTTGTCGGTGGAGGAATGGTCATGACGGAATATCCCCATCTCCTGCCCGCCTATCGCCAGTATGCCGAGATGGGGATCGAAGAACGCGTCGCCTGGATCCGTGCCGATCGCTGGTTGGAGACAACCGATGCGAGGGCTGCGCTGGCGCGGCTTGAGGATCTACTCTCTTATCCGCCGCGGGATCGAATGCCCTGTCTGCTCCTCTATGGCGATACCGGCATGGGAAAAACAAAAATCATCCGGAAATTTCTTCGCGATCACCAGCCCATCTTCGATCGTGGAACCGGGGTGACGAACATGCCGGTCGTGGCGATGCAGATGCCGGCCGAACCCATCGAACGCGATGTCTACGGCGAACTTCTCAATGCAATGAGTGCACCGGGTCCGAGCGGAGACGCGACCTTCCGACTGAAGACTACGTGCCGGACCCTCATGCGAAGAATGGGCGTCCGGATGCTGATCATCGATGAGATCCATGCCATGTTGACGGGGACATATCGGCAGCAACGGGTCTTCCTCAACGTCATCCGCTTTCTGGCGAACGATCTGAAAGTGCCGTTGATCTGCGCAGGCACCGATCTCGCCCGGCAAGCGTTGGTGACGGATCCCCAGCTTGCCGAAAGGTTTGAAGCCTTTCACCTGAAGCGCTGGTCCAATACGCAGCAGCTCGCCCAATTGCTCGCAAGTCTCGGGAGCATACTGCCTCTACGCGAACCATCACAGCTCGGGACCGCAGCGTTGCGTCGCAAGGTGTTGGATATGTCCGACGGCGTCACGGTGCGAATTTTTCGCTTGATCGAGACGGTTGCGGTCGAAGCCGTCCAGAATGGGAATGAGAGGATCACCTTGGAGAGCTTCGACGCGGACAACCTTGTCCTACCTTTGGTCGCGATGGCGCGGCGCACTGAAGGGCGCCTGCGGCGACATGCAAGCTCGTGAGACCAGTGCGGCTGCTGGCGATCGCCCCACGACCCTTTGAGGATGAACTTCTAAGCTGTTGGCATTGGCGGGTCGCGAGCCAGTACTCCAGCTCGCCACGGCAGATCGAGAACTGGATACGTGGCGCTTGGGACGTCTCGAAGCCGCATATCCTAAGCGAGGATATTCCGGCCGAACAATCCACAACCCGTTTATGGGCCCTGGCCTGTCGCCTGAAGCAAGTAGATGTGGAGCGTCTGTCTCTGCAGAATACCGGGCGCAGCGGGGCGTCTTTCGTGAGCGATCCCACGCACCGAGGTGTTTGTCCAGCATGCTTGGATGAAGATGCCGAGGAGGGGAGGGACCACTATTGCCGACGGTCCTGGGCATGTGTCGAAGCCGTAGTCTGCCCCAAGCACAAGACTGGGCTCGAGATTAACTGCGGCGGGTGTTTCCGCAGCGGTCTTTTTCAGTTTCGCTCTACGCCGGCTGGAGCCGTCAGGCTGTTTTGCCGTGAATGCGATGCTATTATCTCGGCGAGGGGGTTCCAGCGCCGCCATCAATCAGACTTGCTGGAGGTCGCCTCGTTTCTCGGCGAGGCCATCGGCAAGGGCGGGTTGGAGTTTGAACGCGTTGAGACGGCAAGCCGGTTTCTCTGGTCGCCGCGACCGGAGGGGATGCCATACATCGCCGAGCTGGGCTTATCGCTGCCTTATGGTCAACGGCCGTCAGTCACGGCAGGCGCGGCGCCGCTGGCCAGCCTTCCACCGGCATGGCGAGCCGTGACCATTACGGCTATTGCCGACCTCCTCTTTGAGGAGACCGCCAAGAAGCATCTACTCTCGGCCTCTTTCCGTGAAGCCTTCCGGCAATTCGAGCGCGGGCCGGTCCCCGTGTATCATCAGGTGCCTGCTCAAAGGCTCGCCGCGTCAGTCCTAAATCTCCGTGCGGAAACCGAATACCGGAAGTTGGCACATGGCATCATCCAAAGCGAAGGCTGGAAATCTCTGCCAGCCAAGGCAGGGCGAGCAAGAAACCGGGCAATCGGCAAGCTGATGCTAAGCGCCCTCAATAACGAATGAGGCCAAACCGATGTGCCTCATCCAGCAGGTGGCGAACAGAGGAAGCCTGCCATTTTCGCCCACCGCGCGCCGGCGGCTCTCCCATCTGATCCAGCTGGGCAGCAATATCGCGCAGTGACAGGCCGGGATCAGCAATGGCAATCGCCGCAACGAGCTTCATCAGGTGATCTTCAGGCGCACGACGCGGCGAGCGCGCCAGAAGCTCCGGATCGGCCAGTTTCTCGCGGACCATCCGGTGCACCGCGCGGCGCAGCCGCTCCACCGTCCAGTCATGACCTCGACGATTGAGCACCCGGACGACATTGTCCCAACTATGCTGGGGACGAAGTTGCCGGACCATCGGTAGCCAGGTCTGCGCTGACGAGATCAGTTCATCGAGATAGAGTTTGTCTCGCGCCTTCGACACCGCTTTGATGGCTTCCGGCCGCCGCTCACGAAGCCCTGGGTTTCCCGGCAGCTTGCCACGTGCTTTTGCCGCTTTGATACCTGCCTTGGTCCTTTCGGCGATCAGAGCTCGTTCGAGCTGTGCGACGGCGCCCAGCACCTGGAGAGAAAACATCCCCTGTGGCGTGGACGTGTCGATGGGATCGCGGATCGATCGGAAATGAACGCCGCGCTCTTCAAGGTCCTCGATCACCTGCAACAGGTGGCTGACGGAACGGGCGAGGCGATCCAACCGGACAACGACAAGCACATCGCCACCGGTGAGCTCGCCGAGCAGTCTCGTCAACACCGGCCGAGCGCGCGATGCACCCGACCCGTGCTCCTGAAAAATCCGCTCGCAGCCGGCGGCGCGCAGCTCGTCCATCTGAGCGTCATGGACCTGATCGTCGGTCGAGACGCGCGCATAGCCGATAAGACGTTTCGGGGCCAGCGACTGATTGGCAGCTTGCCGTTTTGCCATGGTTTTCTCACGCGTTTTTCCGGTGCTTTGTACAAATAAGGAATGCGTGAGAAATTGAACAGTTGCAAGCATGTTTTATAGCTCAAATGCAGCCTCGCCAGACTCGACACGCGATGGCAAATGGGCGCAGACCCATCAACTGCGTTAAATGCATTCTGGTGGCTATCTGAGGCGGAAATGCAGGAAATTAGGGCATTCCGGAGAGGGGAGAGGGAAGAAGCGCCGCCCGAGGGAGAGATTGCTTGGGACGTCTGCTTCAGCTCGAGAGGAGATGAGCGCTCAACGCGGCTCTAACAGCCGCAGTTATTCCGCCGATCCTCGCCCAAATCTTCCTGAAAGGCCGGAAAATCAGGCGTTTCCGCTCATCCAGGCCGACCGACAAGGGTGATTTGCGGGCCGTGTCGATCTACCATCGATAAACGTTAGTTATCGATGGTTATAAAGCCAACCTCCAATCATGCTATGTGGGGAACCCTAATATTTAGATAGAGTTCGCGTAGTAATTCATTTACCATAATATCAATGGCTTACGATCTCGCGAAAATCAGCATTCCAAACTTGATGGGGCCTGCTTTTGACGCAGCGGTCGCTATGACCCGTCTCGACGAACGCATCGCCCGCTCGTCGGTTGGGGCCGGCTTCCTCGAGCGGCAAAATTTCACCGACGCCTGCGCCTCTCTGTGGATCGACGGCGAACTCGTCCACCTCGAAGACCTCGTCCTGCACGACGCTTTTCGCGATACCCGCACTCCGACCCACGAACTGACCATCGCCCGCGACGTGTTGCGCACCCGTCGGCGCATCGCTGGGCAAGCGCCGGATTGGGCCTTGTCCGCAGAGGGTATCCGAACTTTGCGACAGACGTCGGACATTCTGGCCGGCACTGAAACGTCAGCCCTATTCGACATCAACCGATCCGCGGTCGCCGTCGATCTGGAAGGGGAGGGGGACAATGGTGATGACGCGGAAAACCTCCCCGGGCTCGACTACGCCTCTATCGATGCGTTGCTCGCCCGATCCGAGGCTGCGATCGCAGAGGCAAAGCGGCCCGGCCGCGCTGATAGCTCCGAACGAGATCCCCTCGTCTATGATCTCGACTGGGACGAGGATGCCCGGCTCGACGAATGGCGCAGTGTGCTGCGCCAGGCCGAAAATCTGCCGGCGGTGCTACAGGCGATCGTCGCCCTCGATGCCTGGAACGAGCTTTCCGTCCTGCAGCACGCGCCCTGGCTTGGCCGGCTGTTTGCCGCGTCGATCCTTCGACAGGCCGGCATCACGTCAGGCCCGCATTTGGCCGCCATCAACCTCGGCCTCAAAACCATTCCTGTCGATCGGCGCCGGCATCGCGATCGCGCGACCCGGTTGCTCGCCATCGCGAACGGTTTTCTGGCAACCGCGGAGATAGGCATGAAGGAACACGACCGGCTGACATTGGCGAAAACCATGTTCAAGCGAAAACTGGAAGGGCGGCGGACGTCTTCAAAGCTGCCGGACCTCGTCGAGCTCGTTATGGCAAAGCCGTTGGTGTCGGCCGGGATGGTGGCGAAGACGCTCGAGGTCACGCCGCAGGCGGCGCGACGGATCGTTTTGGAACTCGGCCTGCGCGAGATGACGGGCAGGGGGAGGTTTCGGGCGTGGGGAATGATCTGATAGGTTATGGCCGTCACAACGATTGATGATAGTCAGGACAAGTGCAACGCATCAGCCGCCGACCCCTCCGGTCATTTTCCCTTCTTCTTGGTTTTTGCATTTTTCTTTTTTGGTATTTTGGGCTCACGGGCCTGTCGGAGGAAGCTATAAGAATCCATGACCGACCTGCTATGGCGATAGTGATCGAAGGTGTCGAACCAGGTCCGCAAATGGTCGATATCTCGATTGACGGGTAGCGGTGTCTCGTAAACAAGCTTGAGAAACTCAGGATTCCTGTGGCTCCAGTAATACTTGCCGGCTAGAATCATAACCCGGTAAGCTTCCATGCTCTCGATCAGCGCCGGTATAAGTTTTTTGAGGATTGGTTTTGCTGTATGACAGACTAGCCCGTCCCAGTTGTCGTCGATTGATTTCTGACGCCAATACTCATAGTTTGACCATTCCCTGCGGTCTTCCGCCTCTTTCCAAAGGGTGTGCCCGACTTCCCATAATAGAATGCGAGACACGTCGAAGAGATCTTGGAAAACAACGCCGTCAAGTTGATGGCCGTGATCATATTGAAAGGCGTCTCCGAGAAGCTCAAGGAAGTCTTGTAGTCGACGAAGCGCGAGAGTGTGCGCGTAAACGTGGTCCGCAGCCGTAGGCGCAATAGTAAAAAGCGTGGTCAGCGCCTTTGTCGTTTGGTCGCTGTTTGCACTTGTCGACAGGAACCTAATCGATTTGCTAGCTTCACTGCCGTCGATTTTCTGAGTGGCCTGCCAGAATAGCCCATCACTGACGTAAATCTTTTCTGTGGCGAGATCGACCGCATAGGCAATTACATTCGTACGATAACTCAGTTCGCACCAATAGCTCAGCGTTGTCTGTTTGACCCCGCCAACCGATGGTCTTTTGTCTTTGTCTAATTTCAGTGCCTCTGCCGATTTCACCTGAATCTTAAGGGTTTTTCCGGTTACAATCTCACCATTGACCAGTTCTAACTCGAAATCGATCCCGTAGTCGTTGTCGGTAAGATTTCGGAAAATGCCAAGATCTCGCAGTTTATAGAGGAGAATGGCGTAAGATGATGCTTCTGATTTTTGTTGTTTTGTACGCTTAGGAAAATCCACATTCCAACCTTTCAATCGAGGCGTTCTCCAGAAACCCCACTCTTTATTTTTCGACTGGCGAGTGAGCAGCAAACCGTCGTGGTCAGTATCGTGCTTATATTACCCACACTTTAGCGTTGGTTTATTACGAACTAATCAGCCTACGATATCGCTTCCTGTCTCCCTCACGCTTAGCTAATTGCGGTTGCGGCAATCAGGTCTGCCGGGCGCCCAGCGCGCCTCGCTCCATTCACGTCGCCTATCCGTCTTCCCGCCTTATGTCTGTCATTCTTGAATCCACCGGCCATTTCGAACTTGTTGCTTTAGCGCCGGCTGTGTCACATATTCCTCACCTTCCACGGCAAAGCATTAAATGGGCCACCACATTTTCTTTTCTTGGCAAAGCGATACCCCGAATGCTGTTGGGCGGTCGCTCATCGAGCGAGCTTTAGAAAGCGCTATCGACGATCTGCAAGCCGATGCGGATATAGATCCGGCTAACCGCGAAATTGCGATGGACAAGGACACATTGAATGTGCCCGGATCACCATCCATCGCGGAAACGATATTTGGGAAAATTGATCAGTCCACTGCTTTCGTATCCGATCTCACTTACATCGCCTTGCGTCCAAAGGGTGGCGGCATACCCAATCCCAATGTCCTCATCGAGCATGGATGGGCCTTGAAGTCGCTTTCCTCTAGGCGGGTTATTTCCGTGATGAATACCGCGTTCGGCCATCCCGACGCGCATGAGTTGCCGTTTGACTTGCGTCACGTTCGCCGGCCAATCTTCTACGAATGCCCAGAAGATGCGACAACGGACCAGAAGCGCGATGCAAGGCGCGCTCTGTCGAAGACGCTCCACGCGGCGCTAAAGGCGATCTTGGCCGATGCCTCCATCCAGGGGTCATCAAACCGTGGCACGCCACGCGAGCCTAATCCGAGAGACGTTGAACTGCTGGCCCGCGTGCATAAGCAATTGCCCGAGGCGTTGCGTCTATTCCTCCACCAGCATAATTTTGGAACAGCTTTTCGCATTGCTCAGCTCGATCCAATTCACGAGCTAAATGAGACGTGGCGAGGTGCTCTTTACGAATTTCACGACGCCGAGGTTGAGACAGCTTTCAAAGAGTTGCGTCAGAAGGCATCAGCTTTCGGCAACCTGATCCTCGAACGCATCTTCCCCATCGACTCCAACCCGAAAATGGGTTGGCCGAAAACTGACACCGATATTCGGCAGGGCGTACAGCCGACGACCACTGAGGCGATCAGCAGAATGAATACGATGGCGGCGCAACTCTGTGAGGCTATCGACGAGTTTGACCGTGTCGCCCGTGATCGCATCCCAATCGCGATCAATGATGCTGGTGCTCCCAGCGTCGGCCACGAACGTGAACGTTCCGCCGCGGCTTTGCAGGAGCTCGCATTCGATGCGGGGCGGGGCAGGGTTCCGCAGATTGTCAGCAAGCCGCGTCTGACTTTGCGTCTTGTACCATTCAAGGCGACGGAAAACCGTCGGCTGGATGCTCGGCGCGTCAGTGCACTCCTGCAGCACTTCGCGCCTTCGCCCGAGCTAGAGTTTGAATCCAACGCCGATGGTCAACAATGGTGGAGCAACGCTACGCCACGCCGCATTGGTGACGGCCTTAATCCCGAGACATGGTGGCTCATGCGGTTGGTTCGGCCGGGGTACCTCGAATATCAAATCACGGCAGGCCGCCGCATTGATGACGACCCAGATATTCTTGTCGATGGAAGGTTAATCGAGGCATTGGTAGTCCGAAGTCTTGAGCGCATGACGACAATAGCGACTGACCTCGATCTCGCTGGTTCCGCGTTGGTCATGATTTCTCTGAATGGTGTTGAAGACATCAGACTCTCGGATGGTCCTTGGGCGGGAAGACGGATCCGGCAACCCGACATTTTTGTTCCGACGGCTGAGCTGACCAGCATGTCGCTTGATCTCGCCGACGCTCTCCACGAGCAAATGGACATTTTATGGCAGTCGGCAGGGAGAGTAGCTGGGTCTCCCTCTTTTGAGCAGGGAGAGTGGGCCGGATACAGCGACAAGGAAAGCTACTTTATCGATTATAGGGAACTTGCTGGCCATTGAGTTGCTCGGAACTGGTCGAGCTCGTCATGGCGATGACCATGACATCGGCGGCATGGTTCATGAGAACGCCCGGGGTGACAGAGGCCTGGGGCGTGAGGGATGACTGATGGCCTACCGCTCAATCGCGTAAAGATAGGAAATCAAGAGCGCTCAATTATATCATGGCACCGAGCGCGCGCTGCACCCTCGGGAGACATATTTGCGCCTTCGTCAATTTCAACGATAGACAAGTTCACTTTTTGTTCTTATAAAATAAACCGCCTGATAACGGCGACGAGCTCACGAGCAACATTGATTTTTTAACGAATCTCGCTCAATGATGTTCTAATGCCGCGGAACGCCGCGGATAGCCGCGGAGTTTGAATTGGGCAAGGACGGCCGTGACGCAGAGCGCGTGACAACGACCCTCAGTAAGCGCCAGAAGGCTGAGCTAGATCGGCTAGCGAAAGCTCAAGGCGTCAAGGTCGCTTGGCTAATCAGGCGAGCCGTCGAACAGTATTTGGATGACGTTGCGGGAGGCCCGATGCTACCGCTCGAGGTTAAAGGGGGCGAAGATGTTAAGCGCTGAACTCTTCGCCGGTTGCGGAGGCCTTGCTATGGGAATGTCCCGGGCGGGCTTCAAGCACACCTACATGGCGGAATTTGATTATGACGCGGTAGAGACTGTTCTCCACAACAAAAAAAACGGGATTGAGCATGTCCGCGACTGGCCAATGGGCTTGCAGGATGTTCGCGAGATTGATTGGAAGTCAATCGAAACCCTTGATGTGATCTCCGGGGGGCCGCCCTGTCAGCCGTTCGGAATTGGCGGAAAAAAACGCGGCCAGGATGATCATAGAGATATGTGGCCTGAAGCCATCCGCGCTATTCGTGAGGCGGCGCCTCGCATGTTCCTGTTCGAGAACGTCAGAAACTTGGCTGGGCCGCGATTCCAGTCATACCTAAATTGGATCGTCGCGAATTTGGAGCAACCTAAAGTGCTGCGGCGGCCCGGGGAGAGCCATGAGGCCCATCTTGAAAGGCTGAGTATCTCTCGGTCGAAACGCGACTACCGTGTCGTTTGGCAGCTGGTGAATGCGGCGGACTACGGTGCCGCGCAGATCAGGCATCGGGTTTTGATTTTCGGGATTCGCGACGATCTCGGAATAGAGCCTAAGCGCATGGCCTCGACACATTCCCGCGATAGATTGCTGTGGGATCAGTTTGTTAGTGGCGACTATTGGGCGCGACATAAGCTTAAGCCGCGTGAACAAGCTGTGCTCATGCAAGACCGACGCAGGGTGACTGAACTTAAGCGGCTTGATGTCGCGCCGGCAGGTCTTCCCTGGGTAACTGTCCGCGACGTCCTTGCTGGACTGGGTGAGCCGAACGGAAAGCGCAATCACGTTCTTCAGCCGGGCGCCAAGGTTTATCCAGGGCATACAGGTAGCCCGTTGGATCTGCCCGCGAAAGCTTTGAAGGCTGGCGATCACGGCGTGCCAGGCGGCGAGAACATGATGGTCCGCGACGATGGCTCGGTTCGATATTTCACCACACGAGAGGCGGCTCGACTCGTAGGTCTCCCTGACGATTATGAATTCCCCCGCTCGTGGAGCGAGAGCATGCGTCAGCTCGGCAATGCCGTTCCTTCGCAACTTGGAGCCGCTGCTGGACGTTGGCTCGCGGAACTTGTCGTTAGTGGGACTGTGCGACCTGAAGTTTCTGGGCGACAGGCGGCCTAGCATTTTGGTATGTCGGAGGTCGGGAAAACGACTCGCGATCCAGTAACCTCGCGTCGGCGTACCGCAGGGGGTTAATGGATGGCAGTACTGCCCGATCGAGCGGCAATCAAGGCACTTGAGGATGCTCTCAACGCGGTTCTCGCTGCGGCTGGCGAAAACCCGCCGCCAGCGGTGGTGAAAAGAATTCGTGAGGGGCTCGCTTCCCACGCGAGCGCGGTGGAGGCCGCCAGATCCGCAACCGATCCTATCAGGATGCCACGCGCTACATTCGACCCGGCGGACCCGAAAGCAATTGGCCGTATGGTGTCGATCGCGCTTCTT
>Ga0209233_1001005_pt1 | contig 12052 bp, 22 predicted proteins | sample AraplaCL_Cvi_mCL_FD_184269 | JGI IMG/M metagenome (GOLD analysis project Ga0209233, IMG submission 184269) | Arabidopsis root microbial communities from the University of North Carolina, USA - plate scrape CL_Cvi_mCL (SPAdes) (version 2) | ecosystem: Host-associated > Plants > Roots > Endosphere... | reverse complement strand
CAGCATTAAGTTTACCAAAGCGGCAACCCGCACCCCCTTAAACTGAGTCCCTTTCCCATATGAATCGAGCCGTAACGGTTGTCCTCCTCCTGCTGTCGATCATTCAGGCAAAAAGCCAGATGGTTCCACATCGATTGCAAGCCAATGGCAAGGCGATCACCCTGAACGTGCCTGCCGGATACGATGTGCAAGTCGCATTGGACGGGTTGAAGAGGGTTCGTTTTCTAACGAAATCACCTGACGGGCGTATCTTTGCCACGGACATGTTCAACCGCACCGACAATCGGCGCGGCCAGGTTCTCATTCTCGACGGTTGGAAACCCACTGAGAACCGCTTCACACGTGCGATCCCATATCTGCAAAATCTGCGAAACCCCAACAGCCTTGCCTTCTTCACCGATGCCAGCGGACAGACCTGGCTTTATGTGGCGTTGACAGACAGACTGGTTCGTTACCGATACAAATCAGGCGACGTGCAGCCATCCAGCGCGCCAGAGGTATTGGCGCATTATCCAGACTATGGTTTGGACTACAAATATGGCGGCTGGCATCTCACTCGCACCGTTGAGTTTGGCACCATCGCTGGTAAGCCGCGGATGTTTGTATCCGTTGGATCGTCCTGCAACGCATGCGCTGAAAAGGAGGCTGTACGAGCCACCATCAGCGTTATGGATCCAGATGGCAGCCATAGCAGGATCGTGGTGAAGAATGTTCGCAACGCTGTGGGACTGCTTTGGGATCAGAGTTCCTCCAGCCTGCTGGCCACCAACATGGGCGATGACCAATTAGGTGATAAAGCTCCTGAAGACACCCTGTTGCGCTTCTCAGCAGACGAGATTGTTGCAGCGTTCACGTCAGGCAAACCGATCGATGCCGGATGGCCGGCTTGCTATGTCGGCGGTGGAAAGATTCATCCAGATCCGGAGTTGGGCAAAGCACCAGGAGCTTGCGACGGAGTAAAAGTTCCGCTCACAGGCTTTGTCGCCCACAGTTCGCCGCTCGGTGTGGAGAAGGTTGCGAGTGGCGAGTATCTCGTCGCACTGCATGGCGCTGGTCATCCGCGGATTGGTGCAGGTTACCGTGTGATTTCCGTCACAGAAAACGATTGGAAACCGCAGGACTTCATGACGGGCTTCCTGGAAACCGCTGCTGGAAGGCCTCGCGTCATAGGACGACCGTGTGGGATCATGCGACTCGACAACGATCGCTACCTCATAACCGATGATCTACTGGGTGCAATTTACGTCGTCTTCCGTTCCCAGGGTCATTAAATTACTGGAATGATTCAGCTACACTAACGAGACGTGGCCCGGTAGCTCAGTTGCATAGAGCGGCGCACTCCTAAGGCGAAGGTCGCAGGTTGGACTCCTGCCCGGGTCACCACCAAATTCAACAACTTAGTGAAATGACTTCGTGAATCTGGGACCATTATCGGGTCCACGTGGGTCCGAGGTCACAACAGCGCAGCGATGTTTTGCTGTGCAGCTAGACGTTCAGGTGGAACCAATTGGGCATACGTTCCCAGTGTCATCGTTGGCGAAGCGTGCCGCAAAATTTCCTGAGTAGTGCGTATGCTCGCGCCGGACGACAACAGCAATGAGGCAGTCGTTCGACGGAAACTATGCCAACCGAGCTGCTTGGTGATACCGGCTGACTGTGCCGCTGGCCGGATACGCTTGGTGAGCATCGAGTCGGGCCAGTACGGTTGTTGTCCGAAGGTGTGAGGGCTTGCGAACACCCAATTCGTATCAGACGAATACACCGTGAGATTCTTCCAAGTGAGAAGGACTTCAGCGAGTTCGTCTGAGAGAGGAATGGGACGGCGTGAGTACGAGGTCTTTGGCTCGCCAATGACGCCGTTGACCAGCGACCGAACGATGTTGATCTGCCGTCTCGTGAAGTCGATATCACCCCACTTCAGGCCGAACAGTTCGCCGCGCCTTAGGCCGGTGACTACCGCTGTGAATACCAACGTGTAGCCGGGTTCTGGTTGAGCCTTTAGTTCCTGGAGAAGGTTGCGTACTTCCGAGACCTCCAGAATCTCAGGCTCGCTCACTCGCTTGCTCGATTGCCGTACCAACGCAATCGGGTTGACGTTCGTAACTCGTAGCGCATGGCATGGCGAAACACCATGCTCATGACTGCGCGAATCTTGGATTTCGTCGCCGGTGCCCCTTCAAGGCTTCCGAGCCAGCGTTCCACGTGGACGGTCTTCACGTCCGAGAGGCGAGCTTTGCCCCATTTCGGTAGGATGTACCGCTCCAGGTAGGACAGGTAAGTCTCGCGTGTCCGCTCGGTTCGGTTGCCAGTATGAAGCTCGACTAGCTTGAAGTGTTCAACCACCTCGGCCAGCGTCATCACGGTTGGCAATGCCCCGTTGGTCGCGTTGAGATCGACCTTGAAAGCGAGAATTGCTTTCTCTGCGGCGTTCTTGTTCCGAATCTCGTCGATGGTGCCAACGATCTTCTTGCGCCTTATGGTCTGACCGTTCCCGAAATCTTCGCGCCAACGAAAGACCCAGACATTCGGGCCTTTCTTCCGTTGCTCGATTTTCAATGAGCCGTTTTGAAAGCGTTCGCGCCTGAGCGCAAAGGGGACTTCTTTTAGTTGGGTGTGAGTCATGCGGCCTTCTCCATTTCGGTTGAGGCAACACGACCTGCGCCACCAGTGTATCCATTTCGCGCCTCCAACCATGCGCGAATCTTTGAAGGAAGGAACACGATCTTCCGAGGGCTGAGGCGAACGCACGGAATGCGTCCCTCGCGCGCCCACTTGCGGATTGTTTCGGGATTGAGCTGGAGGATAACTGCGAGCTGTTCGGCAGTTATGGGTTGTTCGAGTGTTACTGGGTTGTCCACTATGGACCTGTTGCGCCTGGGCATCACAGGCTTGCACTCGTTCATTACGGAGTGGGCCAGATGAAGTCTTAGCCTGCATCACCGATGGTGTGAACGAGATTCACTGTTCATGAAACTCAGTGAGCGTAGTGCGGGAGCGAACGCAAAGTTGCTCCCGCACACTTTGTACTATCCCTTTTTCGCTGGCGGTGGCGGTGGCGTGCGCGGCGGCACATAGGCATCTGTCATGCCCCGGCGGTTGGGAGGTGGTGGTGGTGCAACTGGTTTGCGCGGGTCAGGCAAGGAAACCTCTCTTTCAGGAGCTATGTTCTTGGTCGCGGCGGAGGTGGAGGAGGAGTTCGAGGAGGCACGTAAGACGGCTGCGGTACGGGATGCGACGGAGGTGGTGGAACTGGATAGTTAGGTGTTGGCAAGGTTGTCACCTCTTCTGAGATGGTTGCGGTGGAGGTGGCGGAGCAGGAGGAGCCTTTGGCGGCGGCGGTGGCGGCGGGACATATGAGAGAGCCTGCTGGAACTGTTGGTAGCTCTGTTCCGTGCGGCCCAGCTCGTCCAGGTTCTTTTTGAATGTGCCAAACCGCTTGTTAGCTTCCTTTGAGTCAGACACCGTGGGGCTAAACCCAAGAACATCCGGCTGCGTCAGTGATGCACTGGTAGGCTTGGCAGCCTCTCGTGCCTCCGCCCCCGCACGAACAACGGCGGCATTGTTAGCCGTATCCTTCGCTAGGAATGCGTTCGCACGACGGACAGCAGCAGGAGAACTAGTCAGGTCCGTTGCGATGGATACTGCCTCGTCCGCGTTCTTGATCGGTTGTGGCGTAACAAGCTGCGAGTAGGTCTTCAAGAGCGCCCAACCCTTGTTTGGGTCTCCATTGCCGAACGCGCCCGCGATGGTTTGAGGTGCATTCGCATCAGGATTCGGAATCGACTGTTTCGGATTGCGCGGGTCCGGCTTTGAAGGCTGCGCCATCTGCTGAAGACTCTGATAAAGGTTCATGCCGTGCTGGTCTGAATGCGTGACATACTTCTGCATCTTCATCAGCGCCGAACGGAATGCCGGACCATTGTCTTTGTCGTTCAGCAGGTCGCTGAAGTTCGGGACCTCTTTCGCAAGCTGTTGTGTGGCTTTGTCGCTCGACTGCGCGAATGCATCAGCAACTTGTGACACATCCTGCTTCATCAGGTTGATTGCCTGGAGCTGTGCGTTTGCATTGGCGAGCATCGTACCGGGGATCAGATATCCATCAGGAACCTTTGAGGCCTTGAACGCTTGCCAACCGGGGACGCCAGCATCTGCGAAAGTCTTGGCCTGCTCACTTGTCAAAGGAATCTTTGCAGATGGATTATTTACGATGCTGAAGGTCTGCTCGTACTTCCCATTGATGTTCGTGAAGCCATCGGGAACTGCAATCTGTGCCGTTGGATCATATTTCCCGCTCTTCATTCCGGCCATCAGGTCGTCTTGGTTGACATTCGACTCTGAAACAGAACCTTCGTCCTTATAAGTGGCGAGAAGCGGTGCGTTCACCGTTACCGCATCCTTCAGAGAGTCCACGCCCCATCGCTCGGCCTGAGCCGTATTGAGTACGGCACGCTGCGCCGACTCGAAGGCAGCGGCCTTTCGGGTCAGAGCTTGTGTTTGGTTGTTGGCGTCCTGTTGGGCTTGCTGTTGCTGGTCCTGCTGTGCCTGTCGCTGCTGCTGCGCTACGGTATCGAAGCCTGCTGCGGCGGCTCTACCTTCTGCTCCGGGACCACGCTGAGCGAGGCCACTTACCGCGCCAGTGATTGCTTCCATTGCGAGTGCCATACCGATATCTCGGCTGCTCAGTGGAATGCGCTCGCGCTTTGTCTCACCCGTGTTTACGTCGATGCGCTCGGCATAACGGGGGCCGCCGGTAAGGGCTTCAGCGATGTTGTGGAAGAGGCTGGCCTTCTCTACGGCTGGGTGTGGAGCATTCGTGACGGTAGCGCTATCGCCAGGCTGCGCCGGTTGCGGCTGAGCAACTACATTCTGCTGCGGTGCGGGCGCTTGCTGTTGTGGTTGCACGGGCACTGAGTTCTGCATCGGCGGCTGCTGTTGGTCCGCGCTGTCGTCCGGCTGCGGGTTGTTTGGGGCTGAAAGAGAGTAATCGGGCATGGTTTCCTGAAAGGGGGAGGCTGTCCAATCAACGGTCTCACCAGACCATCTGCCCAGGGCAGCCTCGTCATCATTGAGATGATGGGCAGACTTTGTGGCGGCCTTCAGAGGACACGTCTGAGGCCGCCTGCACCAGCGTTTAGAGGAAGCACTGGCAATGTTGTTATCGGGTGTCGCTCATCGTCGAGAACAGTTCAGAGACCGTGGGCGCTACCTGGAAGGCACGCTGGTATTCGAACGAACTCATCCGATTGACTTCCCGTTCTGTGAAGTCACGGTCACGTCCAGTCAGGTAATCGCGTCCACGATAAACCTTCGGACCAGCTGGCGCAGCGGCCTTCGGTTGCGTCACGACGAGATCATCCAATGCTTCTGGAGTTGTCTCCTCCACCTGATTCCTCATCAAGATGCCAAGGTCGCGAAGGCGAATGAACGCCGCCCGCAGCATGGGCGCGTCATAAATGCGGGCACCATTACGGGCGAGATACTCTACGATGACGGCGGCATTTTCCGGTGTCCTGTAGTCGGCGTACTCCGATACGGACTCTGTGAACTTCTGGACCTCATCGAGGTTGTGTGACTCTGCTGCCTGTTTCGACATCGACACCGTTGCCAGGGCCGGTGTGAAAACGAACGTAGGGTCCGGGTCTGAGAGAACCCATTCGGCCCAGTATCGTCGTTGCCGTTCGCTGCGCTCTCGATTCGCGGCTTCAGCAGCATCACGCTTCTCGGCAGCCTTGCGTTCAGCCTCACGAATGGGGCGTAGTCGCTCACGCTCTGCGGCTTCTTCAGCCTCACGACGCTCTTTGCGTTCAGCGACTTCACGAGCGGACATCGCTGGCTTAGGGTCCGACGTAGGGGCGTACTTCGTGGGACGCTCCCAGCCTTCGGTGTCAGCATCCATACGTGCAGCAGACGCAGCCTGCTCATCCGCGAGACGTTGACTTTCGCGCTCCGCAATTTGACGGCGTTGCTCTGTCAGAAGATCGCCGTTACGAGATTTCTGCGTTTTGCCGCATCCGCTAATTGGCATGTGGCTGCACCATTGCGAAGACGTGACTGGGTTGCCGCCGCTCCAACGCCGCATTTTGTACAGGTCACTGCGTACCGTGGCTCAGGTCTACGCGCCACCATTCGTTCGATCTTGAACGTACCGCACGTCTCGCCAGTTAGATCGGTGAAGCCATCCATCACGCGGGTTGTGGGCATTGAGGGTTCCTCCACTGTTTGCCATCTTGAATGGCCGCCGAGAGCGTCTGACGAGTAGCGATGAACTCATCAAGGAAAGTCTTGGGGTCTTCGATTGGAAACCATGGACCGCCATCGTCGTGGTGATACTCCTTGGCAATTTCCGCACATCGTCCTTCGACATCGTTGATAAGGAATGTCGCGCCCTTTGGCTGCTCGATGAAGGTTGCCACATGGACCTGCGGACCAAAGGTATAGCGAAGAATGGCGCACACACCTTGATTGCGTGTTCGATAGGAGTTCATCGCGGCCTCCGGTGTGCGTATCGGTTCGATCTGAAATACAGCCGAGGGTGCAGTTTTTTGGTGAAGAATGGACCTGCAAGAAGTCGGATGAGTTTCTGCTCAGCGTTGCCTAGCTTGGTATCGTCTTTGAGCAGTGCTTCCCAGGCAGCCCATAGCTCACCGCGTTCATCTTCGGGCTTTGCTTCGATCACACGCTGGACTGTGTTCTGTACGTCGATACCGTAATGGGCAGTATCGGGACTCCAACGGCTAGATCGGTTTCTCGCCTGTTCATCATGGTTCATGGCAATGGTTGGCGGAAGGCTGTTCACTGCGCGGTAGGCAGCAGCGACCAGACCGACCAAGCAGCGTTGTTCTTGCCAGCGTGCGGCAGAGCTGGTGTAGACGTGACCACCGAGCGTATCGGCAGTCACAGATTTCGATTTGTTCATTTCTCTCGAATGATTTGTTGCACAGTCCAGGAAACATCATGGGCAGCGATGCGGCGACCGTCCACGCGGTCTTTTCTCGTGGCATAGCTGTTACAGATGATTTGAGACTGCCCGCTTCCGATGACGCATTGGCGTATTGAATACGCAGCTCTGTGGCTCTTCTGTGCGCGGGTAACGGGATAAGGTCTGGAAGAATCGCGATGGAGATTGTCTTCTCGCACCCGATTCTTCACCTACCTATAAAGAGCCTGACGAACGGCTCATATTGCACTTTCTGATCTTGGGTTCTCGATTATCCGAAGTCCCACGGGACACGGGCTCATCTTCAGCTTGTTCGGCTCTCATTGCTTTCATCTCCTCATCAGAGAAGAACGCGCAACCAAGCTCGTTCCGTCGGAGCAGAACACTCCTACGGTTCTGGACATTAGGTTTGTTGTGGTACAGGTAGACGTGTTTTTGTACTAGCCGCGTCAACCTCGTGGAGAGTTTGGCGGCACCTGGCTTATCCAGCGAGTGCGCCTTCTGGAAGACGAGATCGACAACTTCCCAGAAGATGTCCTCGTCCTCCACCGCACAATCGGTTGCAGAATCCCATCGTTCACGGCGAATCGCATTTAGGATAAGCCGTCTGTACGTGGCGAGGATGCGTCCCGTTATTTCATATCGGGCTGCTTCATGGGCAACGAATCGACTTGCCCACTTGATGAAGTCGTTCTCAATCGGAGGGCCGCCGTACCGGTGAAGACTGTTGAAGAGCTTCCCGATGATGGCATCAGGAGTGGTGAAGAAGATGCAATGCTTGGCTGCATCATGGCATAGATCGCGAAGTTCCGCTCCACGGCCAATGATGAAAGGGTGAAGGATGGTCGGTCGTAAGGAATCGTTATCGCATCGGCTCCGGTTGCCGACTGCGAGGCGTCGATTGTTGCTTGCATTGTTTTCCGTGGCGGCGTTGGACGGCACCGCCGGGTACTACTGCGGCGGGTAACGCCGTTCCAGTGCGGTGCGTGCGTCCGCAATGGTGCTGTTCTCGTCGATCTCGCCGGAGTGCAGCATCCCTTCCGCGAGATCGCGGTAGTGGTTCGGCGTGGATGCCATCGCCACTTCGATCTGTGCAGCGGTCTGTTCCGGTGTGTCGAGTACGTTATCGTTCGTCATCGTTGGTATTCCTTTCTCGCCGGTTCACGGCGGTTGTGAGTGCCCTGCTCTTTGTTGAAGTTCCGGCGCCCGGTCAGTTCGTTCCTCATGATTGAGGATGCGTACCGTGCTACGTCGTCGGCGCTCATGACCTGCGACTTGCTTCGCACGGCGCGGAGCTTTCGTGCAGCGCCACTAATGCCGCGTGCGATTTGTCCACAGTTGTACACGCCAGCCCATACGAGGAACTGATCTTTACCCGGTGGCGTTATTCCAGGCATGAGTGCTTCCCAGAGTTGCAGGTAATCATCAGCAGCGTGCATCTGTTCTGCGACTGTCATCGGCAACCATCCTTTCCAAACAGCACGGCGACATCGGAAGCAGTGAGCCTCATGCCGTTGGGGGTACACCAGTGACCGTCAATCCTGACCAAACGGAACCGTGCGGCAATTTCCTGTTCCCCCTGAGTCAGTGTGTCAACGCCATCACCATCGGCGCACCTTGCACTCACCTCCCCATCACCATTGCTCTCACCATGTGAGTCACGCGCTGTCTCACTACTTCGCTCACTCCAACTCTCACCTTGCATAGAACCCAAGGGGTTGTCGTTGTCTGTGTGAATGTCCTTGTCTGTGTACGTGTTGTTATTGAGTTCACCCTCCGGCACAGGCTCCGGTACAGGCTCCGGTACGCCCTCTGGAACACCCTCCGGTACAGGCTCTGGAACAGCCCTGTCGTATTTAATGGCTCCAACATCATGAGTGGAAAAGACTTCTGCCAAATTTATCCAGCTCATCTTGTGTGGGCCGTCGGAGAGCTGGTAGGCATGGACCCAATACGGGTAGAGCTTCTTCGAGGCATGGGTGATCTGCCGGTAGATGAACCTCTTGTCATGCAAGCTCTGGAGTGTCCGCTTTGCCGCCGGGTAGGAAAGCTCCGGCAGGTAGGCGCGAAGGGCGGCTGCGTTGATGTGCCCGGCGCCGGTTTTCGCATCTGCCAGGAACATCAGCGTCAGGAGCACCAGTTGCTCAATCATCGAGAGTCTGCCTGTGAGCGTGTTGTTCAGAACAGAACGTGGGACGGCAAGCCAGCCAGAGAAATTCATCGCGCATACCCCACACCGTCGATCTGGTTCGCGACTTCCGGGTGACGCTCCACGAGGCGCCGGATGTTCTGGCGGGCCTTACGGCGAGTCTCCGCAATGTTATTCGTCGAAACGATTGAGGGATTGTTGGCTATTTCAATCCAGTGAAGGATGCGGTCTCTGACATCCTGGGCTGATCTACCGGGTGCTGGTTTGAGATGGCGAGACAGGAACTCATCGACGCGCGTGAGGCGTGAGGGATTCATTTGTATTTGTTCGATTTCTGCGCCTTGGTTGAGCGCGTGCTGCCCTGTCCGTGCCGTCGCGTGATTCTGGCGAGGTCTGGATTGTAAGGGCTGGCAAATGGAGGGACCTGACGGCTCGACCTATCCTTTTGTTACTTTTCTAAGGATACACGAGATTTGCTATTTTGTCAAATTTCGTGTATAGAGATACGCCCACGTCCGCGTATCCAAGGGGAGTGGCTCGTTAGAAACTTCCTACCAAACTATTCCCTGATTCGTTTCCCTTCCTCTTGATCTGCTCCAGGTGTTCCCGCGCCTCTTCTACTGCGGCATCAAGCCCTGCCTGGTATTTGCCATGCGCCATCATTCGCGTTTCCATTGGCGCTGTGTGGTCATGGACAATCTCGGACAGCTCCTTCAACTGCTGGTAGTTCACTTTGCTCATACGTCTCCTTCATTGGTATTGCTACGTTCCTTGCTTACGCGCTCCAAGAACTCGTCAACGCTCTCCTGCTTCGGCTCCGGCTCTGGTTCGTTGTCGGCCTTCGACTGCATGCGCAACTCGCGCCGTAGCTCCAACTGTTCGCGTTGTTCGCGCAGCGTGAGGATGTCAGCAAGCCGCATTGCTGCCTGCATTCGCATCCGTTCGTTGCCAGAGGTCTTCATCGTCTCGGTGAGATAGCGGACAACATCGCCCCATCTCTTGCGCCCGATTCGGGGCTTCCTTTGTGTTTTTGTCATAGCTACTTGTTAAGAGCCTGAAATAGTCCCTGATCGCATGTATTTTGCAGGCGAATCGGCGCCGTATGTGGTCCCGCGGGAGGTGGGGACTCCTATCGAAGAACGCCGTATCATGTACGCCAGAGGTAGGTATGAGCAGGACTGCGCTAGGTTTCTGGGTAATGGTTGCTGCCGGTGTCGCCGTGACGTACCTGTTCGTGACGGTCTTCCACATACCGGGCGGGTAGCTGCGGGAGGTGGAACTCCTAGCCATAGCAACGATGCAACAGGGCAAAAGAGCGGGAGGTGGCGGAGTCCCGTGCGGCCAGGCTACGCAAGGCATGAGCCTCGTGGGGTGGGGAGACCCCTGCCACCGGGTCCAAACAGGGTGGTCTTAACGACCCCCTGTCCTCAAGGGACGTTGCCACCTAAGCACCCCGCGTTGACACATAACAGGACTTCACTTTTGACTGAGCTACGCGAACGATACATAGGCGCGTGGCGACGAGATAAGTGAAAGTAATTCGATTTGCCGCGATTTGATCGCTTACAGAAGTTGCCCAATTCTGTTACATTTGCAGCACTGGTCATAGCTGTAAACGTAACAAACGATCAAACGAGGTAACAGTAATGGCGACCGGCAAGTTCATCGCGTATTACAGGGTCAGCACGAAGATGCAGGGTGATTCAGGCTTAGGCTTGGAAGGCCAGCGGGCAGCGGTAACACGCTTTCTCAATGGTGGGCGCTGGTAGCTCGTTCAGGAAGTAGTAGAGATTGAGAGCGGTAAGAAGAACGACAGGCCGAAGCTCTGCGTCTCTGCCGCATTTACAAAGCCCAGCTCTTGATTGCACGGTTGGACCGCCTGAGCAGGAATGTCCATTTCATCAGCAACCTCATGGAAGCAGGCGTCAAGTTCGTCGCCGTGGACATGCCGGAAGCAACAGACATGACCATCCACATCCTAGCGAGTGTTGCCCAGGGCGAAGCCAAGGCCATCTCAGACCGCACCAAGGCCGCCCTTGCCGCTGCTAAGGCCAAGGGAACGGTCTTAGGCGGCCTGCGCCGCAACAGTGCCGACATTCACGCGCTGGGCAATGCGAAGAGTCAGAAGGTCCGGCAAGAGCGAACGGCAAAGTGGGCGGTTGATCTGCTCCCAGCCATTGAACAGGCCAAGGCCGAGGGCGCTGTGAGTCTACGTGACATCGCGGCCTTTCTCAACGAGAAGAACATCCCCACACGGCGGGAAACAGGCGAATGGAGTGCTGTCCAGGTAAAGAGAGTCTTAGACAAGGCCGCGTAGCATCCCCTGCATCATCCCCACCAACTGCTCCCGGTCATTCGGGGGCTTTTTCATTGCTGGGCACGGATAGGTGATTGATGTAGCTGAGGATGGCAGGCGTAAGACGTAATTGGGAAACACTTCCCTGTTCGTTGCGTGTGGGAACGGTACGGTGTGGGTTAGGCCTAGCCTAGCCGTCGTCTCTCTCATCTGTTGTGAGGGGAATCAACTGGTGATCCCGCATGGCCTTCATCAGCAAATCGGGATCATCCGGCGGCATGAACTCCTCCGGGACTTCGTCAAGTCTCATCCCCATCTCGCCAGATGCCTCACACATTCGCCAAATTTCTCGAACGAAAGGAGACGCGCTAAACATTGCTTCGCGTTGTTCGTCGGTGACCGAACGCAGGCCATAACACATAACTTTGAAGCGAAACATCGGGGGCAACAGGCTAACTATCGCCCAAATTGCATTAGCTCCCTCGGCCAGCGAATCCTTAAGAACATCATTGCTCACCGTGGTAAGGCGGTCACCATCTCTGAAGAGTGCAAGGAACGACTTACGCGAGCTTCGCGGGGACTCGGATAGGACTCTGTCCATCTCTTTGTACATCTCGTATGCAAGGAGATCAGCACACTGCAAGCCTGGATGCACCACACTATCGGCAAA
>Ga0209233_1001004_pt1 | contig 12066 bp, 8 predicted proteins | sample AraplaCL_Cvi_mCL_FD_184269 | JGI IMG/M metagenome (GOLD analysis project Ga0209233, IMG submission 184269) | Arabidopsis root microbial communities from the University of North Carolina, USA - plate scrape CL_Cvi_mCL (SPAdes) (version 2) | ecosystem: Host-associated > Plants > Roots > Endosphere ... | reverse complement strand
AAAGTCACAGCGCTGAGAGCAAGCAGGGTACGCAGACGATGAGTGGCGCGTTCGGTCACGACGGGGCCTCCGGGAAGCAGTAAACAGGCAGATAAATACGTGTAACTGGAATGTACCGCATTGCATCTACCGATTGCGGTTTGGATGCTGCAACATGCACTCCGGACGCGCGATACTATCGGCCAACGGAACGCCTCGCCCTCTTTTTCGGGCTGGTGATTTACACTCTGCGCGCTGCGCGCATGGCATGGCCACACAGTACACTGATGTGCGATGAACCCTTTGCTTGACGTTGCCGCTGGAATCGCCACTGCTGGCTTACTAACCGGTGGTTATGCCTATGCGGCCAACTGGCCGACCTCGCAGATATTTGGCAAAACGCTCATCAGCGGCCCCGATGCAATTGACGGAAAGCATAACGTCGCCCTGACCTACGATGACGGCCCCAGCCCTCGCAATACGCCGGCGCTGCTGGACGTACTTGCAGAGCATCATGTACGCGCCACTTTTTTTCTGATCGGCGAACACGTTCGGAAACATCCGGAACTTGCGCGACGTGTTGCCGCAGCAGGTCACGTCATCGGCAACCACACCACTATGCACCCCAACCTGGCACGGCAGAATAACCAACGCGCACAGGAGGAACTGGAACGCTGCCAGAAGACTCTGGAAGACACGCTCGGAGTGAAAGCAAAGCTTTTCCGCCCACCCTACGGCGCACGCCGACCGGCTGTATTGAAGATTGCGCGCGCGATGGGATTAGCGCCAGTAATGTGGAACATCACAGCGCATGACTGGGATCCTATCGGCGTTGCAAAAATTCAATCGCGCATCGACGAGGGTATTGCAAAAAATCGCCGCGCACATCGTGCATCCAATGTGCTTCTGCATGACGCATCGCATCTTGATGGTGCCGAACCTGCCTCACGCGAGGACACAATTACGGTGACACGCACACTATTGCAACGTAGCGATCTGCGCTTCGTGACACCACTGGATTGGCTGTAACGCATTGAGGACGTTAGGAGAAACTAACGTCCTTAATGCCAATCTGCGTGAACAGCGCCAAGCCTGCAATGGTGATCACCAGCGCAATCGTCGCAGTGATGGCCACTTCGCGGAACCGCTTCAAGATGGCTCCCACCACCAGCAGCACAATAAACACAGCCAACACTGCAAGGATCCAATTGAAGTCATACGTGCGGATGTGTGTGTCCGTCTGCGACAGCACGCGCTGTATACGGATGGATGGAACGATCATGCCTGCAATGAATCCGGCAAAGGCCGAAACCATCAGCAGGCCCGTTTGCCACAGTACCGCAATTACATGCTTCATCGCGTCTCCTTTGCAACGTCCGATTCAAACGCACGGAAGCGGCGTTCCAGTTCCCACTGCTGCGTAGCCTTGTCACTCCCCTTCAGGAAAGCGCTGCACGAAGCCGATGGTGTGGACATTGATACAACACATCCGCCACGCATCGCCGTATAACGATCTTGCGCACTCCACAAGCTGTTGCCTGCAAGAAACGAATGCTCCAGCGAGGCACGCGCACTCGTCTTCAATTGCGCATAGGTGAGCCCCTGCTCTGTTACAGCGCGCAGATATTCATTCGTCAAATCAATGCGCGAAACACCTTCATCATCCGTAGATAAAGCGAATGGCACACCTGCCGAGAGATAGCTGTGCAGCGGATGATCCTTGCCTTTCACGCCGAGGATGCCATCATTCGACGTCAGGTTCACTTCCACCATGATGTGCTTTGCTGCCATCGTCTTCAGCAGCGATGCAGAATCCGTCTCATACATCACATCCACACCATGCCCAATGCGTTCTGCGCTCGCGACTTCCACTGCATCGTGAATATGAAAACGCAATCCCTCCGGTGGCACCATGCCCGGGGCCAGTTCCCCCGCATGCAACGACAGATGCACCTTCGGATACACGCCGCGCAGATACTTCAGCATCAGCATCTGGTTCCCGTACTGCGACATGGACAGGTAGGTGTCTTCCGGCTGCACAAAGTTAATGCCCACCACGCGAGGGTCCACACTGGCCACTTCAAATCCCAGCAGCGTCTGCGCAAACACGCGCTCTGGTTCGCCACCACGCAACACCTGATACAGATAACGCACCTGCACACTGCACGCGACTGTGGCCTGCGCAGTACCGCAGTGTTCGCGCTCATTGCGCGTGCGCTCCATCGCATCCAACTCCGCACGATCCGTGGCAACATTTTCGCGCAATCCACCAGCCAACAACGCATCACGCATCTTCGCGGGATCGCCGTCCCAGTGCTGCTGTCCTGCCAACTTCAACGCCACACCAAAATCCGGCGTAGTCATGATCTCCAGGTACTGCTCGTTCTGCGAAGCCGCTCGCGTCGCAACCTCATCCACCCACTCCCCCTGGTGCTCCTTGTGAATGCCACTAAAACGACCAAAGGTGGCAAAGAACTGGTCGTGACCACTCCATCCCGAAGACGGCACAAACGAGCGCATGCTGAAGCTGTTAATCAAACGGTCGTACAGTCCCTGATTCTTGAAGGCCTCGATCGCTGGCTGGGTCCCTTCCGCGCACACAGGCTTGGGCGGCAAGCTGCGCGTGGTGCCCACATTGGGCAGCAGAACCAGCTTCACCGGATCCACGCAGAGATTGTCAGCCGCAGCGTTTGCGATAAACGTCTCGGCATACACAGCGCCCGAAAGATGCATGTGCAAATCGCCGCCCTTCGGCATACGCGTCAGAAATGCGCGCAATTGCGGCGGGCTGTTGCGAATCGCCTCCAGCCGTGCCGACGCGCGTGATTCTGCGCCCGGCGCCTGCGCAATAGAGAGGTTGGTACAGGCGACAGCGCCCAACAAAAATGCGGCAATACGCGGCAGGAAAGTCATGCAGCAGAAGCTCCTTAGACAAAAGCAATAGGCTGCCCATGCGCTGGCAGCGGAAAAACGCGATGCCTAAGCATAGCGGAGGACACACTTGTCCGGGATCCGATTTGGCGCATTGCCGCAGGCTTGGTATACTCAACAAGTCGTCTGAACCGCCGCATTTTTTGCGCCGCACGCTTCAGAGAACCGGCAGGCAGCAAGGGACCCCGGTCAATGTAAAACGACATATCTCCCAAGGCCAGATAGCTCAGTGGTAGAGCGCGGCCCTGAAAAGGCCGGCGTCGGCGGTTCGATCCCGTCTCTGGCCACCACTCTCCAGTTACCCACCAACTCCTCGCACAATCCATACCCCGGAACCTTGCATTCGCACGGCGAGCGGTCCTGTCTTCGCAAGGCAGTCTGCGGAGCCACGCTGTTCGATGCAAGGCTTGATGATCTCTTCAAAGAAGTGCGCTCGCCAAATTGTCGCTATCGGAGTAGATTGACGATCTAGATCGAAATGCTATATCGATCAAAGGTCATGGATCGAGACATATAAGTTCCCCCGGCTGATCTTGTATCGCTTTTGCAATTCCCTTATCTGTGCCTATGAAGTTGTTTAGTGCGCATGCGAGGTCGAGATGTACAAGCCCCCACGGATAGTGAATTGCTTTCTGTTGATGTTCTTTTTGCACTCCACTCCAGGTGCATGCCAGGGGACGACGTCAGGTACGCCGGATTCGAACGTCGCTGAAATTGCAATCACCCGACAGCCCGGACGGCAGGACGGCGACATGCGGATCTCTCTTCGAGGTAAAAACGTCCGGGTCGCGCGGCGGGTGGTGGAAGGATGGGTCGTACGTGGGGGTGAAGGCGCGCTCGCAATCATCCTGCAGCCCGCGAAGGGCAATGCAGAGAAACAATATCTCCTCGTCTACTACGACCTGGATAATGGACGCCATCGTGTGCTTGGCACGATGCCGTTCAGTCGAGGCGACCTGAAGGAAGCTTCAAACCATCAGGAACGCTGGGCGTTTGCGCTAACAGGCAACCAACTCCGAGACGGGGTGCCGGTCACCATTGTGAGCAATGACCAGGCTGCTACCGGTGTGCTGCCAGGCGCCTCTTCACCAAAATTTGCAGGCGACTCACTCGAATACACGAACATACATGATGGGAAGCACCGCAGCGTGCCGACGGTGGATCTTCTGGGTACAGATCTCACGCATCACATCTTTGCGCCATCGCAGACCACTCCATCCTCGCCAAAATATGTGCAGGTCTTTTCGAGTGGCCGTGCATTGTTGGTCCAGCACGACGATACGCTTCGGCGCGGGACATGGATCACTGACGGTGAAACCCTTGAGATAAAAGTTAACAATACGAATTACTCGGTGCGAATGAGCGAAATCACACCAGTGAAAGGTATTCCGGCAGAGACGCATTTTTCTGTGCGTATGCTCGATACGCTCTCGTCTACAACGACGCACGAGGGAAATACCGTGCGCGCATTGCTGATCGAGCCTCTCGTCTTCGACGGAGAGATTCTCGTTCCTGCTGGTTCGACACTCGAAGGCAAGGTGGTGCAGGCGAATTCCGTTGGCTGGGGATTTAAACATGAGACCGCTTCGCTCACCATCAACTGGAGTCGTATGATTTTGCCTGCCGGAAGAGAGTTAGCCATCCCGGCACGAGTCTTCGAGGTAGAAAATGCGCAGGAAGAGGTGAAGGACAACGGGAAAATACAGGGGATTCGCTCCACGGGAACACCCGGGCACACCGCCGAGAACGGCCTCCTTTCGGTTGCGAACTTCGATCCGATCCTCTATCTGTTTGCAGCATCCTCTGGCAGTGGAGTGCTGGGCTTTGCCGAGCCTGAGATTCTGTATCACGCGGGAACAGAACTCGTCTTGACGAGTACGCAACCCGTGATCACGGCGCAGACATATCCGCCATCTGTACCTCCGTCCATCACAACTGCCGCCCAGGCGGGTGAACTTCAGTCCTTCGTAAGAAAGCTGCCTTTCCGCACAACAACCCAAGGTACGAGCAAGGTTTCCGATATTACGAATCTGGTGTTCGTCGGGTCGCCAGAGGCTTTGCGACGGGCGTTCACCGCAGCGGGGTGGGTGGCCGCTGATGAACTAACACCAGCATCAACGTTCCGTACCGTCAAGGCAATTACCGGAAACGAGACGTATCGCCAGGCGCCGATGTCTGTTCTTTTGCTTGACGGCCGCGCTCCGACATTCACTCTCAGCAAGACCACGAATACCTTTGCGGCGCGCCATCATGTGCGCATCTATCCCACGCAAGAGAGCTTCGCAGACCAGACAGTTCTCACGGCTTCCTCAACACAGGACATTGCAATTGCATTTTCATCCAGGCAGAAGACGTTCATTCACGCAATCGACGAGCACATAGACAACGAACGGTCGAAGATCGTGAATGACCTTGAACTCACTGGCTGCGTTCAAAGCGTGGATATGGTGAGCCGACCCTGGGTTCCCCTCGACGCATACAACTCCACAGGGGAACGGCTTCGGACAGACGGCGCAGCGGCAGTACTTCGGATCAATGCCTGCGATCGTCCCGCGACCACACCGGAGACGCCCGCGTTACCACCAAACCGCTTTCAACGAATTACACGAGACACCGCATTGACTATCCGCAATGATCTCTTTCGCGGCAATGTGTTCTACACGGGAATCAACGGCGCCATTAAACTGCGCAATTACCTGAAGAGTTCGAGCACGTTGCCGGAAAACGCCGGCGCCTGGCGACAGACGGATGCCGCGGGTGTCGTCTATACGGGTCTTGGCGAGAATTCGGAAATCGAATCGGGACCCGCCTGGGTGCCCCCGCCGCTCACCGCCGCTGATCGCGCTTCGCTGCAACGCATGAACGAGAGTCATCGCTGGGACCCACCTCACTACGAACTGTGGCTTGAAGGTGGATACATGCATATGCGTCAGGATTTCCTGTCGGAGGTCGTCATTGAACAGATCTCAAGCGATCCTTCGAAACCGACACAGTACATCGGGTTAGGCGACGATGTGGGCGATGGCTGGGCAGCAGGGGGGTCGGTCACGATCAATAGCTGGAAGCATTTCTCGAATGAGTTCAGCTACTTTCGCCAGCAGGTGAAATATCGACTCTTCAATGTCGAAGCCGCAGTAAATCAGGCAGGTGAAAATGAGGATGGTACGCTCGAATATGCCAACATTGGCCTGGTAACCCGCCAGTGGGAATATAACCTGCTGGCCCAACTGCGACCTCCCTCCTCTCGATGGAGACCCTACATTGCCGCAGGACCAGTCTTTCAACTGCTTGCACTCAACGGTGCTCCGCTCAAGAAGGCCAATGGAGCCTTCAAACTTGGCCTGGGAAATATCGGCCTCATCGCAGCGGCCTTCGACTTCGGCCACACGCCTCCGCTAGAGGGCGGCGGTATCTTCCAGTTCGGCCTTCAATATGGAGGGGGTATCAAGTACCGTGCGACGCCGCGCGTTATGCTTCGAGCCGACTTTCGTGAGACGTGGAGTGGAAATCCCGACATTATTTCTGACAGCTACAAGGACTATGACTCGCCGGATCTTGATGAGACCTATACAGCGACTGTTTATAAGGTGAAGCAGGATAGTGCATTTCTCCAGAACCGGTTCACCCTGGGAGTAGGATTTACGTTCTAGCCTCTTATGGATCGTAGACCCTAAGGACTTCAAGGAGACGCCATGCCTATACCCTCCCCTCACAGCTCTTGGGATGAAACATACTCGGTTATGCCTACGCAATCGTAACCGTTACGAATAGGCCAGGACTTCCCTAAAAATCAACATGCGCGCGGAACGATGGCACCCAGATGGGGCCACGGTCGCGGTTGTATCCGGGATTGTTAATGTGCGACAGCCCAGGCGCAAAGTACATACCTCGCCACGCGTGCGCGTTGTAGTAAGCCTCTACGATATTCTCCCTGCCATAACGCAGCGCTCCATCGCCCAGGATGAAGCCCACCCCACCTGCAGCCAAATACTGCTGATGATCGCGCTTGATCGCGTTGGAACTGAACGCTAGTCCCGCTTTATCCAGAGGGCGTCCCCACTGGTTTCCGCTATAACTCGCGCCCAGCGTCACCGTCTGCTCGATCTCGGTGTAGGCATATGATTCCGTCTTACCGTCGTTCCATCCGAAGCGTCCTGCGACTGTCAGACTGCCAGTCACCGATTGCTCAACGTTATAGCCAAAACCATATTTCACCGCGCCAAAGTGCTCATGCTTCGTGATGTCTGGCGTGTTGTCCGTACCATCGCGAAAGGATGCAAGCGCCTCACGATAGCTTCCCATGTGCGCGTTGTTCACAAAGGCCAATACCCGCTGCACACCTTCATGCCTTGATAGCAATCCGTGGCGCAGTTCGACTTCCATGTTCTGACCACGGCTTCGCTTAATGCTCCAATCCAGATCAATGCCATTGGCTACCGTAGGCATGAGCATCAAACCGAACCGCACTGCCCAATCGCGATCCTGATATTCAGCCACTGCGCCATAGGTGTAACCGCGCGTATCCGCTGCATAATCCCACGCGCCGTTGTTATCAATGCTCCAGTTCGTGAACTGCAGGTGGCTATCACTCAGCACGCTATTGATATCGAAAGTATCCGGTGAGGACATCTTGCCTAGACGCAACTCCAAACGGCGCACCGGAATCTCGGTGGCCAATGCGTAAGGGCCACGCTCGTTCTCAGTCATCTCGTTTGTGAAACCAATGGTCTGGTGTATCTCAACACGCGCAATGTACGGCTTCGATCCCAAATTCGGATTGCGAACTACATCCAGATTTGTAAACCCAGCAAGTCCCAACGCCTGACTGATGCCGCGTCCGCCGGTTGCTTCCACATCAAGAATCACATCGGTGTTGTAGCGCTTCGCGGATGTTCCTGTATGCCCCAACATCTGCCAGGGCTGCAGGCCCAAAAACAAAGTACCCACCATCGAAACCTTGTACTCGCCGCGCGCCCGCAGGCTGTTCGTACCTTCATATGGCGAATGAAACGCAGGATGTCCCTGCAGAATGCTGTTGAACTGTCCTGAGACAAACCAAGGAGCACCGTCAGAATGCGGGAACACCGTCGGGGAAGGCGAAGGTGCCTGCGGTACATCCGCAATCTGAGCTTTCATGCAAAATGAGCCACAAAGAAGGGCAGCGGCAAAAAGCCGCGAGAAGAGAGACATGGAGATCATTTGAAACTTCTTTCGTTACGCGCGATTAGCATGCGCCCGAAGCAACCATCGAAAGGGGTGGCGGTGCAACGACGCTTGTCATGTTTTTTGAAGAGCCATGACGAAGCGGAGTTCAGTTACATCCGCATCGTCACAGCAGCCGGCCTTCCGTACTCGGAGGCTCCTGAACTGTAACGGTCATTGAGATATCTCTTGCGCGGTTGCGCAGTCGTTATTGTGTCACGCATGCAACTGTAATCGGCATAAAGAAGTTGTAAGTTTTCAAAACAAACAAAAGCCCGCAGTGGACTTCTTGTTTCATGAATATATCTACTGACTCAACACCCAGGTATCTTTACTTCCACCGCCCTGACTGCTGTTCACGACCAATGAACCTTTCTTCAGTGCCACACGCGTCAATCCACCGGGGACAATACGGACCTTATCGCCATAGAGAACATACGGCCTAAGATCCACGTGGCGCGGCTCAAATCCTTCGCCAAACAAACAGGGAGCACGACTGAAGGTAATGGTTGGCTGCGCAATATAGTTGCGCGGATCAGCCTGAATCTTTCGCGCAAATTCTTCCCGTTCCGCCTTTGTGCTTTGCGGCCCAATCAACATGCCATAGCCGCCGCTCTCACCCACAGCCTTCACCACCATCTTGTCCAAATTGGCCAGCACGTGCGAACGATCCAGCTCACGAGCGCACAAATACGTCTCTACGTTCTTCAGTACAGGCTCTTCCGACAAGTAGTAACGAATGATATCCGGCACATACGCATACAACGCTTTGTCATCCGCCACACCCGTGCCAAACGCGTTCGTCAACGTAACATTGCCCGCGCGATACGCATTGAACAATCCTGCGACACCCAACATGGAATCCGCACGAAAACTCATGGGGTCGATAAAGTCGTCGTCCACACGACGATAGATCACATCCACGCGACGCAGGCCGCTGGTGGTACGCATGTACACCACGTTGTCATGCGTAGTCAGATCGCGACCTTCCACAAGCTCAATGCCCATCTGGCGTGCAAGATAAGCGTGCTCGTAATACGCCGAATTGAACACTCCAGGAGTAAGCAGAACAATGTTCGGCTCCGGTCTGCCTTCCGGTGCAAGCGAACGCAGTGTCCCCAATAGCAACTGCGTGTACTGTTCAATGGGGCGCACGTTATAGCGGCGGAACATCACTGGGAAAATGCGCTTCATGACACGACGGTTCGTCAGCATGTAACTAACGCCGGAGGGCACACGAAGATTGTCCTCCAGCACGACGAACTCGCCATTCTCCAAACGAATCAGATCTGTTCCAGTGACCGCGATGTACACATTACGCGGCACCTGCAAGCCAATCATGTGACGCCGAAACTGCTTACAGCTATACACAATCTCGCGCGGCACCACGCCATCGGATAGGATGCGACCGTCGTTATAGATGTCCTTCAGAAACAGGTTCAACGCGGTGATGCGCTGCGTTAACCCGTGTTCCACCACATCCCACTCCGCCGCAGTAATCATGCGTGGCAGCAGGTCGTAGGGGAAGATCTTCTCAGTACCTTCATCGCGGCCATAGACCGTGAAGGTAATGCCCTGATTCAGAAACGATAGATCCGCAGCCTGTTTGCGCCGCTCCACCTCTGCCTGCGGCAGCGAGGAGAACTGCTCCATCAACACCTGGTATTGCGGACGCAGTTCGCCTGGTGCGGCGAACATCTCGTCGTACGCATTATCCAGCAGATATCCGTCCAGGTTGGGCTTGAGCAGTTCTACAGGGTCCATGTGTTGCTGTCAGTATAGAGTCGCCCTTGCGAACCGACTAGTTTGTCTGCAAAACGAACTTTCTACAGCTGACGACGAAACGCATTCGCGCGCCCGAACTCCTCGCGCAGTTCCGGCGTCTTCAGGTTCTCGCGCAGATGCTGCAGCCGCTGTTCCAGCGTCAACAATGTCTCCGCAATGTTTTCCTGATTTGTGTGGGCAATGTCGCGCCACATGCTGAACGGGCTACTACCCAGCCGCGTCATCTCCCGCAACGCACGTCCGCCAATGGCGCGCAATTCCGGCGAATCACCAAACCTGTCTTCCAGCATCGCAGACATGGCCGTAGACACCATCTGTGGCATGTGGCTTACCCATGCGCAGATTTCGTCATGTCGCGCGGCGTCCATATCCAGCAGCTTCGCACCAAACTTCTCCACCCAGCCACGCCACTCGATCTCAATGGGAGTGGCCTCATGCATAGGGGTGAAGATCCACGTTGCACCGCGAAATAGCGATGCCTCCGCCAATACCGCGCCACCGCTCTCTTTTCCTGCCATGGGGTGTCCGGGGAGAAAGCAATCTGGCATAAGCCGTTCCGCTGCGCGAACGATCTCGCCTTTGGTCGAGCCCGCATCTGTGACAAGTTGTCCTGGCCGCAGTTGTGGCGCAATACCCTGCATCCATTGCAGAATCGCCAGTACCGGCACGGCCAGTATGATCACGTCCGCCGCAACAATCGCCGCACGATGTTCTTCCGGAGAACGCGCAGCGCGATCAATCGCACCGGATGCTTCCGCTGCCTTCAGCTCATCGCCGCTGGCATCAATGCCTGTGATGGAACCGACAAAGCCAGCGTCACGCAGCGCAAGACCCACCGATGCACCGATGAGCCCCGTGCCGATGATGAGAACCGACTTCATTTCGCTGCAAGATACTCTTCAAAGAAGAGTACGGATCGCCGTTTCGCCAGGTCTGCGGCATCCGCCACGTAGCTGCTTGGGTCAGGTTTGCGATTGAACGCATGACCAGCGCCCGGATACAGGAATACCGGAACCTCTGGATGCGCAAGTTGAATCTTCGCAATCGCCTCTGCGGAGATATGCGTATCTGCCCCGCCAAAATGCAGAATGATGGGATTGCGCGGCGTTTCCTGCACCAGGCTTGGGATGAGGCCACCGTAGTAACCGACAGCGGCGTCGATCTTTGAACGGCACGACGTGACCCAAGCCATCGATCCGCCATAGCAGTAGCCCACAACGCCCACCTTTACATTCGCCTGCTCACGAAGCCAGTCCACTGCAGCCTCTACATCCAGCAGTGATTTCGCGACATCCAGCTTCTGATACATCTGGCCGGCCTTTGCCCAGCCAGCCTCGTCGTAGTTGAGAAACACGTCTTTCTCAATGCGGTCGAAGATTGCAGGCGCAATACACAAATAGCCCTCGGCGGCCCACTCATCCGTTACGGCACGGATGTGGTCGTTCACGCCAAAGATCTCCTGTACCACCACCAGCGCGCCCTTCGGCTCGCCCGCCGGACGCGATACATACGCGCTTAGTTCCACTCCATCGGATGCGGTCAGCTTTACCCACTCACTCACGACTGCTGTCTCCTGTTGGTTTTGAGTGTAGCGCGTCATTCCATGCAATGAACAAAAGCCGTGCCCCGAAGAGCACGGCCTTTGCACATACTGGCGTAGTTGACTACGCGACGGTGCGTCCCACCACTGGTGCAAGCTGACGAAGCTGCTCCACCAGCTTTTCCAACTGCTCCGGGAACAGCGACTGCGCGCCATCGCTCATTGCCTTATCTGGGTTCGGGTGCATCTCCATCAGGAGGCCGTCTGCACCGGCAGCCACCGCAGCCAGCGCCATGGCCGGAACAAACTCACGCTTGCCCACACCGTGCGACGGATCGCCCAACACCGGCAGATGTGTCAGCTTCTTCAACACAGGAATCGCCGAGATGTCCATCGTATTGCGGGTCGCCGTCTCGAAGGTGCGGATGCCGCGCTCGCACAACATAAGGTCATAGTTGCCACCGGACAGGATGTACTCAGCCGACAGCAGAACCTCTTCAATCGTCGCCGCAATGCCGCGCTTCAGCAACACCGGCTTGCGTACGTGGCCGAGTTCACGCAGCAGGTTGAAGTTCTGCATGTTGCGCGCGCCCACCTGGAAGCAATCGATGTACGGCAACATCACTTCA
>Ga0209233_1001003_pt1 | contig 12067 bp, 9 predicted proteins | sample AraplaCL_Cvi_mCL_FD_184269 | JGI IMG/M metagenome (GOLD analysis project Ga0209233, IMG submission 184269) | Arabidopsis root microbial communities from the University of North Carolina, USA - plate scrape CL_Cvi_mCL (SPAdes) (version 2) | ecosystem: Host-associated > Plants > Roots > Endosphere ... | reverse complement strand
CCCTCGCCGCAAGATGACGCCCGGAATCCGTCCAAACCATCCACGATCCCGGCAAAATCCGCCCTCCAACCCCTCTACGGGGCACCGATCGGCCCAATCTTAACAGTCACGCCAACAATCGGCCCTCCCGCTTCAATTACGCAACAGCTCCACAGGGGGAGAGGGAGAAGAGGCGACCGGCCCCGTAACAAATTCTGGCGAGCCCCCGCCCCAGCTGATATCCTCCCCGCACAGTTTTCCTGGGGGCAGGCGACATGGCGACGATAATCGACGGCGGGCTGGGCGATAGCGCGGACGGCACCACCCGCCCGCGTACGACCGAGCGGGACCGCGGCTTCTTCCTGATCATGGCGATCGCGATCGCGGCGACGGTGGTGAGCGGCTTCACCTTCCAGTTCGTCGCCGGGCGATCGAGCCTCGCCTCGCCCTGGTGGGTGCATCTGCACGGGCTCACCTTCATGGGCTGGCTGGCGATCTATGTGACGCAGAACATACTGGTGTGGCGCGGCAACATCGCGCTGCACCGGCGGCTCGGCTGGTTCGCTGCCTGGTATCTCGGCTGGATGGTTCTGGTCGGGCTGAGCGTGAACACGCTGAGCGCGATCAACCACCGCACCCCGCCGGTGTTCGAGACCAATGTGTTCCTGGTGATGGACTGGACGACGGTGCTGGTGTTCGCCGGACTGACCTGGGCCGGCGTGCGCAACCGCGCGCGGACCGACTGGCACCGCAGGCTGATGCTGTGCGGCGCGATCCAGGTGATGACGCCCGGCGTGGGGCGGCTGTTGCCGCTGCCGCTGCTCGGCACCTGGATCCTCTGGACGATCTGGGCGGTGATGCTCGTCTATATGAGCGTGGCGGTGATCTATGACCTGGCGACGCGCGGCAAGGTGCACCCGGCCTATGGCTGGGGCTTCGGCGCGATCACGCTGGGGACGGCGCTGATGCGGCCGATCGCCTTTACGCCACCCATGCTGGCGCTGACGGCGTGGCTGACCGGGTGAGTAAAACCGGGCGGCGGAGTCGCTTGCGGGATTAAAAGGGCAAGTCGCGGTGTTGGCGCGTGCGGCCGGGCGCGGGAGGGCGCGCCCTATCCGGCGATTTATGCGACCCATTTGCGAGAGGGCCGAAATTCCGGCGTTCTTTGCGGCTGCGCTGGAATTTGGGAGCGCGCGGATTTTCATGCTGCACCTTTAGGGCGCGCGGGCGCCTTGGCCGGGCGCGCAGCATTGGCACGCCACTGAGCGAATGCTTCCCGATTTTCGCGATGCGTATCGGTTTTGCTTCGGGCTTTACTTGGCGGCGGGGATTTGGGGGCCATGGCTGCGAACTTCCGGTGCGCGCAGGGTGAGCGCGCTTGCGGGGAGTAGAGCAGCGAAGCGGGACGGGTTGAATCGGGGCGGGTTGCGGTGTCGGGTCACCGCCGCGGACCGGCCGCCCCCGGTCACGCCAGCAGCGGCAGATACGCCTCGGCGCCGCGCGCGAGCGCGTCCACCTCTTCGGGGGTGAGCACATATTCCGGGACATAGACCAGGCCGATCGCCTGGAGATCGGCCGCCTTCGCGATCATCAGGCTTTCGTCGGGGGCGAAGGCGCGCGCCACCAGCGCGGCGAGCGCCGCCGAGGCGCCGGGCGAGCGGGCGGTGACCAGCAGCGAGATATCGGCGAGATACTCCCCGATCGCGACCCACATATGGCCATCCCAATCGAGATCGTCGCGCAGGAAGGGCATGGGGGTATCGGGGAAGGCCCGGGCCGTGCCGAAGACGCGGATATTGTCGGCATAGAGCTTGCCGGCGATCAGCCAGGCCGGCGCCGCGACCGCCGAGCGGAGCGCGGCCGCATAGGCGGCGCTCATGGCGCAGCAGGCGCACGGGACCGGGGCGAAGCGGCGCATCAGATCCATGCCGACCTCGGCAAGGGCAGCGCGGCCGGCGGGCGACAGGGTGCAGGCGGCGAAGTCGGTCGCGGCTTCGGGGGAGTGGGTTGCGGCGATGAGATCGGTCAGGATCGGGAGATCGGGACGGGCTGGCATCGGACACCTCGGGGGTGGCGTGATAGCGAGGAAAGGGGGCGGAGTGGTTTACGGGGTGCGTTGAGGGGGAGTTAGGGGTGTTTCGGGTGGAGTGCTGAATGACGATGATGCCGGAGGGGTTAGATTGAGCGAGCCGGGTTGAATACCGGAGTATGCTCGCGAGTCGGATTGGTCGCGGTGTAGGTTTAGGGGTAATCTCAAATGTCACGGTCGCCAAAAAAGACGAGTACCGCAAAACCAGACCGGGATATCGCCGCCGCATTGGACCTCTGGCTCCGCACGCCACATGTGAACCGCGTGCCACAGGCAAGGCCGCCGAGCCCTGGTGGAAAGAAGCGCGACCCCGCCTCAAAAGTCACTAAGCCAAAGGCGATCTCGCCCCGACGTCCGCATTGGCGGAGGCTTTAGGAAAAGCGTTCGGCATCTCAACAAAGAGTCACGAACCGCCAAAATCCAAGCAAGCGACCATCAGGCAGACGCAAACGCGGCGAGCGAAAATCAAACCGAAATTGCCGGCAAAAGCCGCGTCTGTCGCTGCGCCGAAAAGCAAGAAGCAGACGAAGAGTGCTTCGTCTAAATCGCCAGAAGCGATGCGGAAAACCCTCACAGGCGAGGCTAGGCACGCCAACGAGAGAGCAACGCTCGCGCGGAAGCGTAAGGCAAGAGACGACGCTCGTCGTGCTTTGAATGCGACGCTTGCCTCTCGCTCCGTCAAGGAGCCAGCGCGGAAATTGCCCACCTATTCCGAACTCTTCGCCAATATAATAAGCGAACCGTTCGAAATTCTTGTCCACATCTGGCGGCGGGAGACGCTGGCGCTAGCAACGATCCGCCCCGGCAGGCCGCCATCTCCGAGCGACATCGCATCGCGCGAGGCGGTGAGCTGCATCGAGCAAGAATGGCAGCGTCGGCAAATCGAGGCCGCGACCGATCCCGACTATTTTGCCTGGCCGACAACCGAAAGCTTGGGAGGTAACGGCAATCTCCCGACGAGCGGTTGGCACGAGGAAGGGTATCTGGCCGTTCTCGGTTATCATGTCGGGATGAGCAGCGCCTTACACCCTGTGCAGCGGCAAAGCCTGCTCGATCGGGTCTTCAAGATATCCCTGCCGCCGCTTAACGGCGCTGACTATATGAATAGCTGGGGTGCTCCCGCGAGTGCGCCCAGGCTCAAGAAAATCGCTGACAGCCTCGCCTCATCGGTCAGACGTGCCAAGGATCGCAGTGGAGGTGACTGGAGCACGGCTATCGCGGAATGGGAATCCGATTTGGATCACATGTTCGTCAAGTTTTACAAGGGTGTGTTCCATTTTCATTGGCCCCGGACGTAGTCATACTTGGGAAGCGGCAAGCCCGCCGGAGCCGCGATTGCGTGACGAGGCGGCATGAGGCATTCAGCGCCTCATGTTCGAACAGACCTTCAAAAATATCGATGACGTCCTCTGGAAAGAGGCTGGGTGCACCACTGAACTGGATTACACGGAGCAGACCAGTTGGCTACTGTTCCTCAAATATCTCGATGATCTGGAAGCCAGCCGGGCGCTCGAGGCCGACCTGCGAGGGCAGGCCTATATCCATATCATCGACGCTCCGCATCGCTGGAGCCGCTGGGCCGCGCCGAAGGGCGCTGACGGCAAGATCGACCACAACCGCGCAGTGACCGGGCCGGACCTGATCGACTATGTGAACCGCGAGCTGTTTCCGTATCTGCACGGCTTCAAGGGCCGAGCCTCCAGCCCCGATACGATCGAGTACAAGATCGGCGAGATTTTCGGCGAAATCCGCAACAAGTTCACCAGCGGTTATTCGCTGCGCGACGCGCTCGACCTGATGGATCGGCTCTCGTTTGGGTCGCAGGACCAGAAGCACGAGCTTTCCGCGCTGTACGAAAACAAGATCAGAAACATGGGCAACGCCGGTCGCAATGGCGGGGAATATTACACGCCGCGCCCGCTGATCCGCGCCATGATCAAGGTCGTGAAGCCGCGCATCGGCGAGAAGATCTACGACGGCGCGGCCGGATCATGCGGCTTCCTGTGCGAGGCGCACGACTATCTTTTCCCGCTGGCCAAGACGGTCGACGATCGCCGCACGCTGCAATCCGGCACCTTTTTCGGAAAGGAGAAGAAGAGCCTCGCTTATGTGATCGGCACGATGAACATGATCCTGCACGGGATCGACGCGCCCAACATTGTCCACACCAACACGCTGTCCGAACCGGTGCTCGACATCCAGGAGAAGGATCGCTTCGACGTGATCCTGGCCAACCCGCCCTTCGGCGGCAAGGAGCGGCCGGAAATCCAGCAGAACTTCCCGATCAAGACCGGCGAGACGGCCTATCTGTTCCTCCAGCATTTTATTAGGTCATTACGCGCGGGCGGCGCGGCGGCGGTCGTGATCAAAAACACCTTCCTGTCGAACACCGACAATGCCAGCGTAATGCTGCGCCGCGATCTGCTGGAGAGCTGCAACCTTCACACCATCCTCGATATGCCGGGAGGAACTTTTCAAGGCGCCGGCGTGAAGACGGCGGTGCTGTTCTTCGAGAAGGGCGAAGCGACCAGGAGCATCTGGTATTATCGGCTCGATCCCGGCCGCACGATGGGCAAGACCAGCGCCCTCAACGATGCCGACTTAGCCGATTTCGTGGAGAAGCAAGCGAGCTTCGCCGATGGCCCTAACAGCTGGAGCATCGCTGCGGACGCGATCGATCCGGCGACCTGGGACCTGACCGTCCGCAACCCCAGCGCGCCCGATGCCGAGGCGCTGCGCAGCCCGGAGGAGATATTGGACGAGATCACGGCGTTAGATGCGGAGAGCGCGCAGATTCTGGCGCGGGTGAGAGAATTGCTGTGAGCGGATGGCCGATCAAGGAGCTCGGCAAAGTATGCGAGTTCAAACCTTCGAAACGCCAAGCACGCGCGATGCTTTCGGCCGAGAGCTTGGTTTCGTTCATGCCGATGAACGAACTCGGCATATGCCATATGTACCCCACGCCTGCCGAAGATCGAATACTTTCGGAGGTCGTCGGCAGCTACACTTACTTCGCGGACGGGGATGTACTGCTAGCGAAAATCACACCCTGTTTCGAAAACGGCAAACTTGGGGTGGCGCGCGGACTGACTAATGGAGTCGGCTTCGGTTCAAGCGAGTTCCACGTGCTTCGACCGAGCTCCGAAGTCTTGGCCGAATATGTCTATTATTTCCTAGAGCGCGCTGAAATTCGAGAACGGGGCGCTAAGGCGATGACGGGTGCCGTAGGGCATCGGCGTGTTCCAGAGGAGTTCCTTGAGCGGCTGGAAATTCCTTTACCGCCTCTGGAGGCGCAGCGGCGGATTGTGGCAGTGCTGGATGAGACCTTCGCTGCCATCGCCACCGCAACTGCCAACGCCGAGACGAACCTCGCCAATGCGCGAGAGCTGCTGCATAATGAGATCGACCGAGAACTTTTCTCGATTGGGCCGGACTGGGTTTCAACCACCTTAGACTCCGTCTGCTCGCGCTTCCAATATGGAACCTCCGCAAAATCGAGACCAGCTGGCGATGTTCCTGTGCTCCGAATGGGGAACATCCAAGATGGTGAAGTTGACTGGACTGATTTAGTTTTCACTGACGACGAAGGTGATGTAAACCAGTTGTCACTTATGCCGAATGACGTCCTGTTTAACAGAACCAACAGTCTTGAACACGTTGGCAAAGCAGCAATTGTCCGAGGTAATAGGCTGGCTATATTTGCCGGATACCTCATTCGCCTGCATTGTATCCCAGACGCAATCGACCCTGAGTTTTTGAACTTGTACCTCAATAGTCGCCCAGTCCGGGCGCATGGTCGTGCACAGGCGGGGAAAAGCGTCAACCAAGCGAACATCAGCGCGGGAAAACTGAGGACGTACCCCATCCATCTCCCGCCACTTACGCACCAGAAAATGATCGTCTCCAAGATTGCACGGCTGCGAACTTGCGCCGAAAGTCTGCGAGATACCTATTTGGCCAAGAGGGAAGCGCTGAATTCGCTCAAGCGGTCGTTGCTCGAGCAGGCGTTCGCTGGCGACCTGACGACGGCGAAGTCCAAAGCTAACCCGAACGTCGCGAATGACAACTTTACTACGCCAAAAGGCTCCGCTCAGATCATCGCCTTTGCGTATTGGCTCCACAAGAAAGCCAACAGAGATAAGAGCTACAAGCACATTAAGGCGCAGAAATGCTTACATAACATTGAGAATATTGCTGCAATCGATCTTGGTCGACAGCCCCGAAAATTTCCATATGGTCCTCACGATCCTGTCCATATGGATCGCGCAGAAGATTGGGCGCGAGAGAATGGCTTTTTCGAATTCGTTCCCAGCACGAGCGGCCCGGGCTTGGACTTCAAGAAACTCGCCAACTACGACACCTTATGGGCAGAAACAGTAGTCGCAATAAAGCCGTTCGCGTCAGCCGTTGAGCGGGCAATTGAACCCTTGGTACCGATGAACGGGGTGGAGGCCGAACTCTTCGCCACGGTTCACGCGGCGTGGAACAACCTCATCCGCGATGGTGCTGCCCTTAGCGATGATGCCATAGTCAGAGAAGCGCGTGAGGATTGGGATCAGGCGAAGACCAACATTCCGCGCCACAGGTTCTACGACACGATCAAACTCATCAAAAAAATGCGATTGGAACCCGATGGCACCGGCAAGTATGTTGGCGGCCAGGCGAGGCTGCTTTGAACGAAGCCGAGACTCGTGCCGAACTAATCGATCCCGCGCTCCGCGAGGCCGGTTGGGGCGTGGTTTCGGAAAGCAAGACGCGGCGCGAGATGATCGCGCCGGGGCGAATCATGGGCAAGGGCAAGCGCGCCAAGGCCCTGAGTTGCGATTATGTGCTGGTCTATCGCAACACCAAGCTGGCGACGATCGAGGCCAAGGCGGCGATCAAGAGCTATACCGATGGCGTCGCCCAGACCAAGGACTATGCCGCCCGCCTGCTGACCCGCTTCGCCTACGCGACCAACGGCAAGGAAATCTACCGGATCGACATGAAGACCGGCGCGGAAGGGCTGGTCGATGCCTTCCCCGCCCCGCAGGCGCTTTGGGACGCGACCTTCGCCAGCGCGAATGCATGGCGGGATCGTTTCGCCGCCGTCGCCTATGAAACCAGCGGTGGCCGGTTCGATCCGCGATATTATCAGCACAACGCCATCGAACGCACGCTGGCGGCGATCAGCGACAATCGCGACCGAATCCTGCTGACGCTCGCCACCGGCACCGGCAAGACCGCCATCGCTTTCCAGATCGCCTGGAAGCTGTTCCATGCCCGCTGGAACCTCGGCGACTGGAAGGCTGAAACCGAACCGACGCGCCGGCCGCGCATCCTTTTCCTTGCCGATCGCAACATCCTCGCCGATCAGGCCTATAACAGCTTCACCGCCTTCGGCGATGACACCCTGGCGCGGGTGAAGCCGGGCGAAATCAAGAAGAAGGGCGCGGTACCGAAGAACGCCAGCATCTTCTTCACGATCTTCCAGACCTTCACCTCCGGCACCGATGCCGAGGGCAACCCGGCCCCCTATTTCGGCGACTATCCGCCCGATTTCTTCGACTGCATCATCATCGACGAATGCCATCGCGGCGGGGCGAAGGACGAGAGCGAGTGGCGGGCGATCCTGGAGTATTTCGCGCCCGCCGTGCAGATCGGGCTGACCGCGACCCCCAAGCGCACCAACAATATCGATACCTACCGCTATTTCGGCGACCCGGTTTACACCTATTCGCTGAAAGAGGGGATCAACGACGGCTATCTGACGCCGTTCAAGGTCCGCCAGATCGGCACCACCATCGACGAATATGTCTATACGCCCGACGATGATGTGATTGAGGGCGAAGTCGCCGAGGGCAAGCGATACGTCGAGAGCGACTTCAACCGCACGATCGAGATCCGCGAGCGCGAGGCCTATCGGGTCAAGACCTTCATGAGCATGATCGACCAGCGCGAAAAGACCCTGGTGTTCTGCGCGACGCAGACTCATGCCGGGTTGGTCCGCGATCTGATCAACCAGCAGAAGACGAACACCAACCCGAATTACTGCGTTCGCGTCACCTCGAATGACGGCGAGATCGGCGAACTGTTCCTGCGCACCTTCCAGGACAATGACAAGACGATCCCGACCATCCTGACCACCTCACAGAAGCTGTCGACCGGGGTGGATGCGCGCAACATCCGCAACATCGTGCTGATGCGGCCGGTCAATTCGATGATCGAGTTCAAGCAGATCATCGGACGCGGCACGCGGCTGTTCGACGGCAAGGACTATTTCACGATCCTCGATTTCGTGAAGGCCTATGAGCATTTCAACGATCCCGAATGGGATGGCGAGCCGATCGAGCCCGATCCGCCGGGCGCCCCGCGACCGGGGCCGCCAGTGGGACCGCCGGATGAACCACCCCTGCCGCCGGAAGGTCCTGAGCCGCCAACCTCCAAGCTGCGGATCAAGCTTGCAGACGGCAAGGAGCGCACGTTCCAGCATATCAGCGCGACCACCTTCTGGAGCGTCGATGGCAAGCCGGTGTCGGCGCAGCAATTCATCGAGGCGCTGTTCGGCAAGCTGCCCGAGCTGTTCCGCGACGAGGATGAGCTTCGCCAAATCTGGGGCGAGCCCGAAACGCGGCGCAAGCTGATCGAGGGCTTGGCCGAACGAGGTTTTGCCGGCGAACAGTTGGAAGCCATCCGGCGGGCGACTGACTCGCAGGACAGCGACCTGTTCGATGTGTTGGCGTACATCGCCTATCTGCGTCCGCCGCTTAAGCGTGCTGAGCGCGCGGACGCGCACCGTGATGCAATCCTGTCCCGTTACGATCCCCGGCAGCGCGAGTTCCTGGAGTTCGTGCTGTCGCAGTATGTACAGGTCGGGGAGAGCGAACTCGACAGCGACAAGCTGCCGGAGTTGTTGCAGCTTAAATATGGTTCACCGGGCGACGCGGTTAGCCGGCTGGGAACCGTCGCCGAGATCCGATCGACCTTTCGTGGTTTTCAGCGTGGGCTTTACGACGCCAAAGACTGATCGATCACATCCAGCGCGGCTGATTCAAACCCAGGCCGAATCAGTCCATCCCCGTCCCAATGACAAAAGGACGCCCCACCCGATACCGCCCCGAATATGCCGACCAGGCGCGCCAGGCCTATGAGCTCGGCGCGTGCGACGAGGATATCGCGCGGTTCTTCAAGATCGATATCTCGACCTTCTATCGCTGGCGCCACCGCCATGCCGAGTTCGCCGCCGCCTGTGTGACCGGCCGGGAGCATGCCGACAGCCGGGTGGTGATGTCTCTGTATCAGCGGGCGATCGGCTATGATTACACCGCCGAGCGCGCCTTCATGTTCTCGACCTGGACCGACCCGGTGATCGCGCGGTTTTCGCGGCGGAAGCACGCCGATCCGCGCGCCGCGCTGCAGTGGCTGCGCATCCGGCAGCCGGAGGAATGGCGGGAAAGCGGGGATGCGGCGAAGGAGGCGCTGGCGGCGGTGCTGGAGGCGGCGTTTGCTCGGGTGGAGGGGCGGTGATGGGTTTGGGTGGTTTGGGGGTGGCTTCCACTGGCGGTTGGGACTCCCCCACCCCCTGCCCCTCCCCTGAAGGGGAGGGGAGTTTTCGCGCGCGCTCCACCAACGGTTCCGACAGCCGCGCGCGGGAGCCCACCCCCGGCCCCTCCCGCAGGCGGGAGGGGAGACGAGAAGATCCTGAGCTGGTTTTGGCCAGCGCGATGCGGGGGATGCGGCTTGATCCGTTGCGGCATGCTCGCTTTGCCTATCCCTGGGGGACGGGGGTGCTGAACGGGGTGGCGGGGCCGCGGGCGTGGCAGCAGGAGGTGATGGCGGCGATCGGGGCGCATCTGGGGGATCCGGCGCGGCGCTTTACGCCGTGCCGGATCGCGCGGGCTTCGGGCCATGGGATCGGCAAATCGGCGCTGATCGCGATGCTGGTGAAATGGGGGCTCGATACCGGGATGGACACCCGCGTGGTGATCACCGCCAATACCGAGAGCCAGTTGCTGACCAAGACAGCGCCCGAGATCGCGAAATGGCATGGGCTTTCGGCGACCAGCCACTGGTTCCGCATGACCGCGAGTTCGCTCGTCTCGACCGCGGCGGGGCATGAGCGGGGGTGGCGGGCCGATCTCGTCACCTGGAGCGTGGCCAATACCGAGGCGTTCGCCGGGCTGCACAACCAGGGCAAGCGGATCATCCTGGTGTTCGACGAGGCATCGGGGATCGCGGCGAAAGTGTGGGAGGTGGCGCTGGGCGCGCTGACCGATGCCGAGACCGAGATTATCTTCCTCGCCTTCGGCAACCCGACGCATAACTCAGGGCCTTTCCGCGAATGTTTCGGGCGGCACCGGCATTTGTGGAATGCGGCGCAGATCGACAGCCGCAGCGTCGAGGGGGTCAACCGCGCCTATCTCGACGAGCTGGTCGCGACGTATGGCGAGGACAGCGATGTCGTGCGGGTGCGGGTGCGCGGGGAGTTTCCGTCGTGCAGTGCGATGCAGTTCATCGGGAGCGCGCTGGTCGAGGCGGCGCGGATGCGGCCGGCGATGCCGATGGTGAGCGATCCGATCATCTTCGGGCTGGATTGCGCGCGGTTCGGCGACGACCATTCGACTCTCGCCATACGGCATGGGCGCGATGCGCGGACTCGGCCGTGGAAGCGCTGGTACCGGCAGGATGCGATGGCGCTGGCGGGCGATGTCGCGCTGCAGGCGCAGCTGCACCGGCCGGATGCGATCTTCGTCGATGCGGGGAATATCGGGGCTGCGGTGGTCGACCGGCTGCGGCAGCTGGGCGTGCCGCATGTGCAGGAGGTGTGGTTCGGCGCGGCGGGGCGCGATGCGCTCTGGGCCGGGGAGATGCGGGTGAAGACCGCCAACAAAAGATCCGAGATGTGGACCAATATGCGGGGATGGCTGGCGGGCGGGGCGATCCCGGACGAGGCGGAGCTGGCGGCTGACCTGACGGGGGTGGAATATGGCTATGCGGCCGACCAGGTCTCCATCCTGCTCGAGAAGAAGGCGCATATGAAGGCGCGCGGGCTGGCGTCTCCGGATGATGCGGATGCGCTGGCGCTGACCTTTGCGGAGGCGGTGATGCCGCGGCCGATCGAGCCCTATGTGCATCCTTCGCGCTGGGAGCCGCGGCGGGGGGTCGAGGAGGAGGAGGATTTGTATCGGGATTTGCGGGGGGAGGATGATTGGTGAGGCCATCTTCCCCTCTCCCCTTGTGGGAGAGGGAGGGGCCCGCTGCCGAAGGCAGTGGGAGGGTGAGGGGGACTTGGTGATGTTCCGAGCCTCATCCCCCTCACCCTTCCGTCGCTTCGCTCCTCCCTCCCTCTCCCACAAGGGGAGAGGGAGAAAGAAAGGGAGAATCAGGCCGGATAGGTGCCTGCCCCCTCTATCACCCGGTCGCCGGCGAATTTCAGGATTTCGCTCACGCGGACCTGCTTCTGGTTCATATAGGCGATGACGATGCAGTCAACGCCGACGAAGACCGTATCGAGCGTGAAATGGAGATCGGGGAGGCGGGCGATGCCGGCGGTCCAATAGGCGCGGATCGCCGCTTTGCCGGTCAGGCGGCCCTGGCTTTCGGGCATGAGCTGCGCGGCGAAGGGGGAGGTGAAGACCGCGTCTTCGTGGAAATGGGCGAGGACGGCTTCGATGTCGTGGGCGTTCCAGGCGGCGAGCCAGGTGGCGGCGAACTGGTGGGGGTCGTTTATCATTGTGGAACCTCTGTCTCGAGCCTCATCCCCCTCACCCTTCCCAAGCTTCGCTTGGGCCCAGTGTTGGGTCGGCCATGCCCCCGGCATCGCCTGAACAGCGCGGGGCGCTGTTCACCCAACACTCCTCTCCCACAAGGGAGCTGTTGCGTAATTGAAGCGGGAGGGCCGATTGTTGGCGTGACTGTTAAGATTGGGCCGATCGGTGCCCCGTAGAGGGGTTGGAGGGCGGATTTTGCCGGGATCGTGGATGGTTTGGACGGATTCCGGGCGTCATCTTGCGGCGAGGG
>Ga0209233_1001002_pt1 | contig 12072 bp, 7 predicted proteins | sample AraplaCL_Cvi_mCL_FD_184269 | JGI IMG/M metagenome (GOLD analysis project Ga0209233, IMG submission 184269) | Arabidopsis root microbial communities from the University of North Carolina, USA - plate scrape CL_Cvi_mCL (SPAdes) (version 2) | ecosystem: Host-associated > Plants > Roots > Endosphere ... | reverse complement strand
TACGGCGGCGGTTTCGCCACGGTGCCGGCGTATCTGTCGGACATCTTCGGCACGCAGATGGTCGGCGCCATCCATGGCCGCCTGCTCACGGCCTGGTCGGTGGCCGGCATTGCCGGTCCATTCCTGGCGCGCAACGGCGAGGATTTTGTCAGCCTTCAATGCGGAGGCGGCGATGAACTTCATCTGGTTGCCCGAGGGCGTGACCACCTTCGGCCCGGATGACAGCGATGCCGTATCCCAGACAGCCAGCGCCGTCTCCTCTGAATTCTTGGGCGAATGAATCAGCGCAACCAGGTGCTTTCCGCTGGGATCCATCGATACCGACTGAATCGCCGGGAGGCGCGTCAGGACATCGATGGGAATCGGCTCGGCCGCGATGGTGGCCGATGGCGCTGAAATTGCAGCCAGTACGCTACCGAGCAACGCTCCGCCGAAAGACATCCGCATCTCAAGTTCTCCAGTTGAATGTCGACGCAATCAAAAAAGGAGGCGACATAATGTCGCCTCCTTGAAGCTTTGCAGAAAGCAAAACGAGCTTAGAACGACATGTCGAGGCGCACGTAGTACGTGCGACCGAACCAGTCGTACTGTGACGCGCCGAGCGGTGTGTTGCCCTGTACGCCGGCGAACGTGTCCGCGCCCGGCGAGACCAGATCGGGCTTCTCGTCAAGCAGGTTGCGGATACCGAACAGGATTTGGTACTTGCCGCCGTCATACTGCGCGGAAACGCTGTGACGGAATTGCCAGTCTGCCCTGACGTCGCGTCGGGCATTCGGATAGCCCTGGTAGGTGAAGATTTCCGGCAGGTCCCGGTTCGACGTCGCGCTGGTGTAGTTGCCCTGCCAGTAGAACGTCCAGTCGCCGCGCTTCAGGCTGGCATCGAAAATGCCGACCATATGCGGGCGGCCGATATAGCCGACGAGATCGGACGAGTTCAGGCCACTCTCCTCGGCGCTGTCGAACTGCTGGTAGATATCCGAAATCGTGTACGTCAACTGCGCACCCGCCTTGACCTTGCCAATGGCGAGATCCTGGCTGTAGTCCAACTGCAAGTCGTAGCCACGGGTACGCTCTGCGTTGACGTTGATATAGGTCGCATGAACGTCCGTGATCATGTTCGGATTGGCCGGATCGGTCGGCGAATTGCGATGGAACTGGTTGCAGAAATTGTTCGGATAAACCGGCAAGCCGTAGCAACCCGACAGAATGGTATCTGCCCCGAGGCTGGCGATTTCACCGTGGATGGAGTAGTCGAAATAGTCCACGGCCAAGTTCAGGTCCGCGAAGGTCGGCGACCAGACGAAGCCCGCCGATTTGGCGCGCGAAGTCTCGGGCTTGAGGAAACCCTTGCCGCCGCCCTGATACACAGTGGCCGAAGGATTGCCGCTCGCGCCGTAGTCGGCCGGTATGCCGGCAGCCGCGCAGTTCTTCCTGAGGAAATCGTTGTTGCTGTCGCCCCAGTTGAGGCACGGGTCGATCGAAGCCTGCGACAGAAAACCCGACTGGTTACCCAGATACAACTCGTACAGACCCGGCGCGCGATAAGAAGTACCGATCGTGCCGCGCAGGCGGAACGACGGGATGATCTGCCAGTTCACGCCGTATTTCCAAACGTTCGACGACTCGCCGACGGATTGATACTTGAACTGGCGCGCGGAGCCATCCAAGGTGAGCGACTCGACGCCGGGCAGGTCGTGCAACACCGGAATGCCGATTTCGCCGAAGAACTCGTGGACATTGTCGCTGCCCTTGGTTTCCAGCGCACTGGTCTGACCCCAGGTCTCCGGCGGCGGTTTGTCGTCGATCGTGTAGTGACGGTACTCGCCACCGACCGCGGCGCTGACCGGACCGGCCGGTAGCTGAAACAAGTCGCCGTTGGCGATGGCGTTGACCGTGGCCTGCGTGTAAACGGTATTACCGGAAACGGTCTGGCCGATCGCATTGACGAGCTTGTTCATGCACTGCCCATTCAGGACGCACGGCTCGAAGTAATTGATCAGCGGCGTATCCAACATGTTTCCATCGTTGGTCAAGTCGCCACTGTTGGCGAGGTTGATGCCCAAACTGCTGTAGTCGCCGCTCGAGCGCGTGTAGGTCCCGTTGACCTGCCACGTCCAGCTACTGGCAGCGCCGAAGCCTCCCGTAAGCTTGGTCGCGCCATAAAAATAGTCGACCTCGGCCTTCGAGTCGGACGGGAACGGCATGATCGGTTCCCAATAGGGCGGCTTGCCGGCATTTGACGGTTTGAGCGGATCGACAAAGTCAGCGAACTGGTCGGCCTCTACCACCGGGAAGAATTGCCTATAGGCGTGGTGGCTGGCTTTGCGGTTGTTGTAGAGAAACTGCGAGTCCCAGTTCACACTGCCGAAGTTGAAATTCGTCGCGGCATACAAACTGGTACGCTGCTGTTCATCGATCGCGTAGGTGCTGCCGTAGAACGGGAAATTGAGCTGGTCTTCGTAGTACGCCTGAGGTGAATTGGCGTAATTCTTGGTCGGGTAAGGACGCAAGTGGTAACCGGGGAAAACTCCGCCCGAACCGCCGGGGACAAAGCGATCGTTGGAATTCCAATAGTAAATAGCCGTGTTTGCGTAGAGGTTGTTGCAGCCGGATAGCGCCGTACCCTGCGTGACGGAGTGATCGGCGCGATCAATGCGTTTGCCGTCCTTACCCCAGACTAGGTCCCGACCGCAGTTGAGGAAGTCGCGGTCGCCGACCCTGAGCGGCTGCTGCCGGTCGACTTGCGCAGCAACCATGATGTTGCCGTTGTCGAGGTTCCAGCCGGTGCCGATCGAGCCCAGCATCTGCTGGCCACCGCCGTGCTCCGGCCCGCTGAAATAGAAACTCGTCTCGGTATGATCCAGACGCTTCTTGGTAATCAGGTTGACAACGCCTGAGATGGCATCGGAGCCGTAGATCGAGGACGAACCGTCTTTGACAATTTCGATGCTTTGCAGGATGACTTGCGGAATGACGTTCAAGTCGAAGGCACCGACCTGACCACGCGTGCCGGCCGGACCGGGGCGCTGGCCATCAAGCAAAACCAATGTGCGATTGGAGCCGAGACCGCGCAAATTGACTGTCTGCACGCCGGTGCCGCCAGCGATGACGAAGCCACCGAACTGGTTGTTGATCTGTGTGGAGCCGGCTGCAGCAGAGGTTGATTGCAGAAAATCCGCCGTCGTGAACTGGCCAGCGGCGATGTCGGCTTTGATATTGATGACCTGCACCGGCGTCGTCGTCTGATATTCCGGCCGGCCAAGCAGCGAGCCCGAAACGGTGATGCCTTCCAACGAAGTCGCTTCTTCCTTCTTTTTCTGGGTATCAACCTTGGCCGACTGATCATCGGCACTCTGCGCCATCGCGCTGCCGACCGTCAAACCCGCGTACAACCCCATGATGATGGACGAAACAAGGAGACGTTGCTTCATGTTATCCCTCGACAAAAAAGTGGACCCCGGGGCTGACGTATCAGCCCAGCAATAGATAGATGTGCGGTCGCTTTGCGGATCGCTTCTGAAAGCGAGGCGACTTTCCCAACGATGGTTTCCCAACCCATGCGCCCCTGCGCTGCGCGGGGGCGCTCCGACACCCGTGGCCCGACCATAACAAGTCGTTAACTTTATTGTCAACTTAATGAAAGGAACTTCATGTTTGTGAAGTTCTGTCAATGCCTACCCCGTATGGGTAGCCTTGGAAGAGCTGAGCCATCCGCGTCTGGGCAGCACGCGTTCGCGAGGCTAGAATCGACCCGATCCATTGTGGGCGGATGTCGGCACGTTCCAAGGAAAGGCAGAAAACTTGCGGAATTTCGCAAACGCTGGCGGTTGCTACACGAAAAGTGATCCAGTTCAATTTCTGTTTTTTATGGAGGCTAGCCATGCGAGTTCTTTTCGCCACCACCGTTTTGTCCGCGGCCCTGCTGGCCGCTTGCGGCTCGTCCGCGCCGCCGCCCCCGCCGCCGCCGGCGGTCGCTCCGATCGCGAACGCCGTTACCGGCACGATCGCCCTGATCGAGCCACGTGAGCTCAGCGACGCGGCCAAGGTCGACATCAAGGTTTATGACGTGGCCCACCCGGAAATCGTGCTCGCGCAGACGACCGTTCCGAACGCCAAGCAGTTGCCGCTGTCGTTCAACCTGCCGATCGACTCGAGCAAGGTCGATCCGAAGGGCATCTACGCTCTCGACGCAATCCTTACCGACGGCGATCGCCGCTTTCTGAAGAAGCTCGAATACCAGGTGCTCACCGACAAAGCGCGTACCGCCAAGGTCGATGTGCAACTCGCGCCCGAACCGACCCCGGCGGAGAAGCTGTTCGAGGAGTACAAGAAGGCCGCCGCGCAGACCGGCAATCTCAAGCAGATCAGCGGCAAGTATTCGAACGACAACTTCGGCACCGCTTGGGACGCGTTCACCTCCAACGGCAAGGTCAAGTTCGTGCGCGAAGTGACCGACGCTTACGACGACAGCGGCCGCACTACGTACAAGATCGCGTATAAGGACGACAAGCCGTGGGTGATCGTGCGTGAAAGCTCGCCGGTCGGCTCGCGCAGCGTGCTCGCGACGACCAAGGTCGGCTGGGGCGACGACGGCAACCTGGTGCTGCACGAGAAGGTTGCCAACGGCCAGACGTCGGACGTGTCCGATGCCGATGCGAAGGCCCTGCAAGCGCATGCCGAAGCGGCGCTCGACGTGGCCCAGGGCCATGCGCCGAAGCCGCAGACCGGTGCACAGACCGACGACAAGGCCAAGAAGGGCGCGCCGCCGAAGAAGAAGCATTGATATGGCATCGAGTGCGATTCGTCGCACTCGACCGCATCAAAAAAAGGGCGCCCGTTTGCGGCGCCCTTTTTCGTTGCCTAGGTGCGCCGCGCCTTGGCGAACGCGTCGGCGAAGGCATTGTTGCTCGGCGCCGGTGCGGGCGGCTTGGCGAAACCGCCACGATTGCCCGATCGCGGATCACGGGTCGCCGCACCACCCTCGCGCATCGACGTGCGCGCTTCGCCGATCGGATCGTCGAGCCGCATCGTCAACGCAATGCGCTTGCGCGGCAGGTCCACCTCGAGCACCTTCACCTTGACGATATCGCCGGCCTTCACCGCCTCGCGCGGATCCTTGACGAACTTGGTCGACAACGCCGAGATGTGGACGAGGCCGTCCTGATGTACGCCGATGTCGACGAAGGCGCCGAACGCGGCGACGTTGGAGACGCGGCCTTCGAGCACCATGCCGGGCTTCAGGTCCTTCAAGTCCTCGATGCCGTCGGCGAACTCGGGCATATGGAACGCGGGGCGCGGATCGCGGCCGGGTTTTTCCAGTTCCTTGAGAATATCGCGTACTGTCGGTACGCCGAATTTCTCGTCGGTATACTTTTCCGCCTTGAGCGAGCGCAGAAAACTGATGTCGCCGATCACCTGCCTCATCTCGCGACCCGACTCGCCAAGGATGCGTTCGACGACCGGATAAGCTTCCGGATGCACGCTCGACGCGTCGAGTGCATTGTCGCCGCTCATCACGCGCAGAAAGCCCGCGCATTGCTCGAACGCCTTGTCGCCTAGGCGCGGCACCTTTTTGATCGCCGCGCGCGTGCGAAACGCGCCGTGTTCGTCGCGATACTTCACCACGTTCTCGGCGACGCTGGGCGTGAGTCCCGCCACGCGCGAGAGCAGCGAGGCCGACGCGGTGTTCACATCGACGCCGACGCTGTTGACGCAATCCTCGACCACCGCGTCGAGCGAGCGCGCCAGCTTCACCTGGTTGACGTCATGCTGATACTGGCCGACACCGATCGCCTTCGGCTCGATCTTGACGAGCTCGGCGAGTGGATCCTGCAGGCGCCGCGCGATCGACACCGCGCCGCGCAGCGACACGTCCATGTCGGGGAATTCCTTCGCCGCGGTTTCCGAGGCGGAGTACACCGACGCGCCCGCTTCGGAAACGACGATCTTCGCCAGCTTCAAATCGGCATGCTTCTTCATCAGCTCGCCGGCGAGCTTGTCGGTCTCCCGCGACGCCGTGCCGTTGCCGATCGAGATCAGGTCGACTTTGAACTGTTTGCATGCGGCGGCAAGGTAGGCGATCGATTTGTCCCACTCGTTGCGCGGCTCGTGCGGATAGATCGTGCCGGTGCCGAGCACCTTGCCCGTGGTCTCCACGATCGCGACTTTGACGCCGGTGCGGATACCCGGATCGAGCCCCATCACCACCTTGTGTCCCGCGGGCGCAGCCATCATCAGGTCTTTCAGATTGCTGCCGAACACGCGGATCGCTTCGTCCTCCGCGGCCTCGCGCGCGCGGCCAAACAGATCGAGCGTCAGCTGCAGCATCAGCTTGATGCGCCAGAGCTGGCGGCAGGTCTCGCGCAGCCAGGCGTCGGCCGGGCGGCCGCGCTCGGCGATGTCGAAATGCACGGCGATGCGGCCTTCGGCTTCGGCATGGCCTTGTTCCACTTCGGCACCGGGTTCGAGATCAAGATCGAGAAAACCCTCGTTGCGCGCGCGGAACAGCGCGAGCAGGCGATGCGAAGGGATCGCCTTGATCGACTCGACGTGATCGAAGTAGTCGCGATACTTCACGCCCTCGGCTTCCTTGCCGGCGACGACTTTGGCGCGGATCTGGCCGCGGCCCCACAGCCATTCACGCAGCTCGCCGATCAGCGCCGCGTTTTCGCTCATCTCTTCGAGCACGATCGCACGCGCACCGTCGAGCGCGGCCTTCACGTCGGCGACGCCCTTTTCCGCATCGATATAGGCAGCGGCGAGCACCTCCGGTGTTTCGGAAGGATTGCCGCGCAGCGCATCGGCCAGCGCCTGCAAGCCCGCGTCGCGCGCGATCTGCGCCTTGGTGCGGCGCTTGGGCTTGTAAGGCAGGTACAGGTCCTCGAGGCGCGCCTTGGTGTCGGCATCGAGAATCTGCGCTTTCAATTCGTCGGTCAGCTTGTTCTGCTCAGCGATGCTCGCCAGCACCGCGCCGCGGCGCTCTTCGAGCTCGCGCAGGTAGCGCAGACGTTCTTCGAGCAGGCGCAGCTGCGTGTCATCGAGACCGCCGGTCACTTCCTTGCGATAGCGCGCGATGAACGGCACCGTGGCGCCTTCGTCGAGCAATTGCACGGCCGCAGAGACCTGGTCGGGCTTGGCGGCGATTTCCTGGGCGATCTTGTGTTCAATGTTCGACATACGCTGTTGCGGAAGCGACTTTCCATGTGAAGGGACCCGCATTGTAGGCGAGCGCGCGGGCTTGCAATCCAGTACGGTTTTGTGAGTCGTATCACGCCAGATGGCCAGTCTTCCGATGCATATGCGATTTGCGCTGTGGTGTCATTATTGATACCATTTTTTCATGGCGGCAATGGAGAAGGTCTTGGAACGGATGCAACGCGAACCGGCCAATGTCCGGTTCGTCGAGCTATTCAAGGTATGCGAAGCATTCTTCGGCAAGCCAAGGCAATCCGGCTCCAGCCACGCCATATTCAAGACGCCCTGGCCCGGCGATCCGCGAGTCAATATCCAAAACGACAAAGGCAGGGCCAAGGTCTATCAAGTGCGACAAGTTCTCGCCGCCATTGAAAGGCTGCAAGACACGACACCATGAACATCGATCACTACACTTACCGCGTCACTTGGTCCGCAGAAGACGGCGAACATGTCGGCTTGTGCGCGGAATTTTCCTCGCTGTCTTGGCTGGCTTCGACGCCGGAAAAGGCGCTGGCGGGCATACGTCGCGTGGTCGCACGCACCGTGGCCGATATGCGCAGAAGCGGCGAGACCGCACCGGAGCCGCTGGCCGAAAAACACTATAGCGGCGAGTTTCGCGTGCGCATTCCGCCCGACGTGCATCGTTCGCTGGCGATGCAAGCCGCTGAACAGGGCGTCAGTCTGAACCGTTTGGCGAGTGCGAAGCTGGCCGGGTAATGACGGCTCCGATTTCCCTCATTGCGTATCCGATGCTGCGCGCCCTCATAGCGGTCTTCGTAATGGCGACGACTTGCATGGTGCATGCAGACGAAGGCGACGACGATCGCCACTTGCAATGGAAGCTCACACCTTCGTATTACGACAACTCCGACGGCACCCGCGCACGCGACGTGAATCTGCGCGCGGACCTCGGCGATCAGCGGGTCTGGATCGGCCAGTACCGCGACTCGCTCGGGTATCAGCAAACGCGCGCCGGTTTCGATGCCGTGACCCAGGTCAGCATCGTCAACGTCGATTTCTCCGGACAGTACGCCACCGGCGGTTTCTGGGGCGGCTCGGTGACGACGCAGATCGGCGGCGACAGCTACGCGATCCTCGGCTGGGGTCGCACCAACCTGCATCCTTATTACAACCTCAACTTTGATCCGAACGATGCAGTGACGCTCGGCTTCGGCACCAAGGCGCTGCACGAGAACCTCGAAGTGCAGCTCTACCACATCTACGACGACCGCCTGCCGACGCAGCAACACGTGACGCATCTGCTCTCGCACTACGCCATCGACAAGCAACAGCGGGTTTCGCTTGATCTGTCCTACAAGCACGGTCTGGCCGACCCGCAGACTTACGTGCATGGCTACGCGGTCGCTGCGACTTACACCTGGCACCACGTCTTCGCCCGCATCGCCTACGACCAGCACGCGAACTTCAACGTGCCGAACCAGAAGCGCATCTCAGTGGGCCTGCTGTTCTAGCGTTTGATTCTTCTGCCGTCATTCCGGCGAAAGCCGGAATCCAGCGACTTTGCTTCTCGTGTTTTGTAAAAAAGAAAGGCCCTGGATTCCGGCTTTCGCCGGAATGACGAGCGAGAGCGGTCAGGTTTCTTCGCCGACGACAGCTTCGTACAGCAGCGGCAGCAGGTTGAGCGCGATCAACGTCGCCGAAACAATGCCGCCGACGATGACGACAGCGAACGGTCTCTGCGTCTCCGAGCCGATGCCGTGCGACAGCGCCGCGGGCAGCAGGCCGAAGCCGGCCATCAGCGCGGTCATCAGGATCGGGCGCAGGCGGCTTGCCGCGCCCTCGAGCACCGCGTCTTCCAGCGCGTGCCCTTGCGCGCGCAGCGCGACGATCTGCTCGACCATGATCACGCCGTTTTGCACTGAAATGCCGGCGACGGCGATGAAACCGACCGCGGCCGAAATCGACAAATGCAATCCGGCCAGCGCGAGCCCGGCCAAGCCGCCGATCAGAGTGAACGGCACCGTGGCGAGAATCAGCAGGGCTTTGCGGATCGAACGAAACGCCCAGAACAAGAGAATGAAAATACCGACGAGCGACAGCGGCACGATGATCATCAGCCGCGCCGTCGCGCGCTTCTGATTCTCGAACTGGCCGCCCCAGGTGATGCGGTAGCCGCTCGGCAGCTTCACCTCGTCGGCGACGCGGCGCATCGCCTCGGCGACAAAACTGCCCTGATCGCGCCCGAGCACGTTGACCTTGATCGCGACGATGCGACTGCCCGACTCGCGCAGCACCTTCGCCGCGCCCTGGCGCTCCTCGATGCGCGCGATCTGGCCGAGCGGCACCGTGCCCGCGCCGCCCGGCAGCGTCACCGGCAATTCGGAGACTTTTTCGACCGAGTTGCGGAACGGCGCATCCAGGCGCAGGGTCACGTTGAAGATGCGATTGCCCTCGTAGAAATTGCCGGCGACGGCGCTGCCGAGCGCGGTCGCGACCGTCGTCGCCGCATCGTTGACGTTGATGCCGTAGCGCGAGAGCGCGGCGCGGTCGAGCGCGACGTCGAGTTCGGTCTGGCCGCCGATCTGGATTTCTTCGACGTCGGCCGAACCGGGCACTTGGCGCAGCACCGCGGCAATTTCCTCGCCTTTGGCCTGCAGCACATCGAGGCTGGGCCCGGCAACCTTGACCGCGATCTCGCCCTTCACACCCGACAGCGCCTCTTCGACGTTGTCCTCGATGTACTGCGAGAAATTCGTCGGCACTCCGGGCATGGCGTGAATCTTCTTTTCCATGTCGCGTACGAGCGATTCTTTATCGGCGAAGCGCCATTCGCCGTGCGGCTTGAGGTCGGCCATGATCTCGATATTGTTCGGCCCCTTCGGATCGGTGCCGTCGTCGGGCCGGCCGGCCTGGGTGATGACTTGAGTCACCTCGGGATACGAGAGCAGGATCTTGCGCACGTGACGCTCGACTTCCTTGGTTTTGGCCAGCGCGGTCGACGGCGGCAGATCGACGCTGAGCCAGATATTCCCTTCGTCGAGCTTGGGCAGGAACTCGCTGCCGAGCAGCGGCGCGAGCGCGAGCGCGACGACGAGCAAGCCGACCGCCGTGCCGATCACGAGCTTGGGATGCTGGGCCCAGCGGCCGAGGTCGCCGCGGTAGCGCTCGCGTAGACGCTCCATCCATGTGCTGTGTTTTTCCTCGAGGCCCGGCCCGCGCGTCGCCCACGACAGCAGCGCCGGCACGAGGGTCAGCGTGAAGATCACCGCGCCGGCGAGCGCGAACGTCAACGTCAGCGCCATCGGCGCGAAGATTTTTCCCTCCACCCGTTGAAAGGTAAAAATGGGAAGGAAGGCGAGGATGATGATCGCCTTCGAGAACAGGATCGGCGAGCCGAGCTGCGTGGCGGTCTGCGCGAGCACGGCTTGGCGCGACTCTGCCGTCCCTTCGCCGCGTACCGCGTCGAACGCGAGCCGCACCATCAACGCCTCGACGAGCACGACAGCACTGTCGATCATGATGCCGAAGTCGACCGAGCCGAGCGAAATCAGGTTCGCATCGATCCCGCGCAGGCGCATCAATAAGAACGCCGTCAGCAGCGCGAGCGGAATCACACTCGCCACGACTAGCGCTCCACGCCAATTGCGCAGGAAGATCAGCAGCACCGCGATGACGAGCGCGGCGCCAACGCCGAGATTCTCGGTCACCGTGTCGACCGTGTGGCTGACCAAGGTGGTGCGGTCGTAGATCGGATGAATGCTGACGCCGGTCGGCAATTGCTTCTGCACGTCGGAAATACGCGTCTTCAACGCCGCGATCACCTTGGCCGGGTCTTCGCCCTTGGTCATCACGACGATACCTTCGACGACATCGTCCTGCTGGTTGTAGCCGACGATGCCGTAGCGCGTCTGCGTGCCGATCTGCGCCTCGCCGATGTCGCGCACGAGCACGGGTTGGCCGCCGAACACGGCCACCGGCACGCGGCCGACGTCGTCGATCGTCTGGAACAAGCCGATCGCGCGCACGACGAGATCCTCGTCGCCACGCTGGAGCAGGCCGCCGCCGGTGTTCGACGAATTGGCCTGCAGCGCCGTAGCGACCTGTTCGAGCGAGAGGTTGTACTTGCGCAGCAGATCCGGATGCACGTGCACCTGATATTCGCGGATCGCGCCGCCGAAACCGTTGATGTCGGCGACGCCGGGCACCTGGCGCAACGCCGGTTCGATCGTCCAGTCCTGGATCGCGCGCACTTCGTCGAGCGGCATGTCGGCCGGCGCTTCGACGAGGTAGCGATAGATTTCACCGACCGCCGTCGTCAGCGGTGCCAGCTGCGGCTGGATTCCGGTCGGCAGCGTGATTTCCGAGAGTTTTTCGAGCACCTGCGCGCGCGCGAAATAGTCGTCGGTGCCGTCGGCAAACGTCATCGTGACCACCGACAACCCGGTCATCGAAATCGAACGTAGCTGGGTCAGCTTCGGCACGCCGTATTCGGTGCGCTCGATCGGCAAGGTCACCGCGCGCTCCACTTCCTCCGGCGCCTGCCCCGGCACGAGCGTGATGATTTGCACCTGCACGTCCTGCACGTCGGGGAAGGCCTGCACGGGCAGTTCGGTGAACGCGTAGATGCCCGCAATCGCGACCATCAGCGTGATCGCGACGACAAAGACGCGTTGCTTGAGGGCGAAGTCGACGACGGCTTTCAACATGACGGAAACCCCACAGCTCCGTCTCCCCCAACGGCTCTATCGTTGGGGGAGAGGGTTGGGCTGAGGGGGCGCTCTTTGCCTCTCCGCCACGGAACAGCGACAAGCGCCTCCTCACCCAACCCCCTCCCCCAAGCAAGCTCGAGGGAGAGGGCTTTGCATATCAGCGGCGCGCCAATCATTCGCCTTGACCCAGTTCGGCGTTGAGCAACAC
>Ga0209233_1001001_pt1 | contig 12075 bp, 15 predicted proteins | sample AraplaCL_Cvi_mCL_FD_184269 | JGI IMG/M metagenome (GOLD analysis project Ga0209233, IMG submission 184269) | Arabidopsis root microbial communities from the University of North Carolina, USA - plate scrape CL_Cvi_mCL (SPAdes) (version 2) | ecosystem: Host-associated > Plants > Roots > Endosphere... | reverse complement strand
TCAGGCGGCATTACGTCCAGGTATAGAATCTCTTCCTTCTCGCCACGGCGCATAGCCAATACCCGGTGCGACGGTGCCGATTTTACCGACTCTTCCCATTCAAAGTAATCTTTGAACTTAATGCCTGCATCTTCTTTCCCCGGCACAACACGGCTCTTGAATACCCCCTTCTCTACAAACAGCTCACGCACTTTAGTACGTACGGCGGCATCCTCACTAATATGTTCGGCAATGATATCGCGGGCGCCGCTCAGGGCATCCTCAATACCAGCAACACCTTTTTCCTCGGATATATATTTTTCGGCCTCGGCCTCAATGTCAAATTTATTTTGAGCCAGCAGGGCATCGGCCAGCGGTTGTAATCCTTTTTCGCGGGCAGTGGTAGCACGGGTTTTTCTTTTCGGACGATAAGGCAGATAGATATCTTCCAAAGCAACCATCGTCTCGGCTGCGTTGATCTGGGCCTCCAGTTCGGGCGTAAGCTTGCCCAGATCTTTCAGCGAATTCAGGATAGCTTCGCGACGTTTGTCCAGCTCACGCAACTGTTGTATGCGGTCGCGGATACCGGCTACCTGTACCTCGTCAAGGCTGCCGGTCAGCTCTTTACGATAACGTGAAATAAACGGAACGGTGGCCCCCCCATCAAGCAAATGAACAGTGGCAATAACTTGTTTTTCGGCGATAGAAAACTCGGCGGCTATTTTTTTATAGTGGCTCGTCATATATACTTTATTGGATAGCGAAGTTCTGCTAATGCCCAATTAAGTACAAGTGGTGTTGGTAACTATTGAGATTTGAGATTTGAGACGATTGATTCATGCATAGCACCTCATGTCTCATATCTCAAACTTTACGTTTCTTTGCTTTCGCCAAATTCTTCTCCACCCGATATTTAACAATCCTATCGATCAATTCTAATGGCATCGGCTTATCCAACGGAAATTGTAAAGTACCTTTTCCGGACTGGTATGGCGCGGTTTCCTCGGCAAAAGCTTCAATACCCATGGGCGCCGGGTAAAAACCGATATGATTCTTATGCCCGCCGAAATGCACCAGGTTGCCATTTAATATAAAGGTTGGGATACCGTATTTGATGTCCTCAGTAGCTTGCGGTGCAGCTTTGTGGATTGTCTCACGGATGGTTTGTAAACGCTGCTGCACATCCTCAGGAAAATCAGCGATATACTCGTCAATGTTTTTTGCCTGCTTCATGATCTGGATTATTGGTTAATACAAATCTATCACCTAATCATCAATTATATGACGGTTGGATGGGACATGTTGAGGGGGAGATTGCGACAGGGACAAACAAAAATAGCGATGGGTTTCAAACCCATCGCTATTGATGAAAGCGGTTGTCATGCTGAGCTGGTCGAAGCATTGGCGGGCAAAGGCCTGCGCTCGCCCTTCGACAGGCTCAGGGTGACAATCTTATTTTACTTAGCCACCCATTTATTATCAGCCGGAGTAGCGTCCATAAATATACCACCATCCAATAATATAGACTTAGCAGTTTTATTGGCTTTAATAGTTATGGTGATATGCTGCTGATCTTTCTCCCAAACTTCTGATGTGGCATGAGTGCTTTGGGTTGACCCGTCGGCGTAGGTAACTATAGCATCAAACGGAGCTGCAAAACCGCCCACGTTGGTAATGCTTAATTTATAGCCACCTGCAACTGCCTGGGCATTGTCCAATTTCAAATCAATGTAGCCGTTGGTGAAGAACCAGTTATTAAAGAACCAGTTCAGGTTTTTGCCTGAGCCGGCATTCATCGAGTTAAAATAGTCCCAGGGGATAGGGTGCTTGCCATGCCAGTTGTCCATGTAAGTATGCAGGGCCTTTTTAAATAAGGCGTCGCCCAGCATATCTTTCAACGCCAGATAACTTAATGACGGCTTGCCATAAGCGTTGTTGCCGTATCCCTGACGAAGTTCGCTGGTTGGGGTGATCACCGGCAGGTCTTCCATAGTCGAGGCGTCACTGATCCAGCGCTGGATACGGAATTTTTTGTAGAAGTCGTCGGCAGCCTTTTTACCGTTTTCAACCATACCAATCAGGTATTCAAAGGTGGTGGCCCAGCCTTCGTCCATAAAGCCATAACGAGTTTCATTGATACCCATGTAGAACGGAAAGTAAGTATGTGCCTGCTCGTGGTCCTGTACCAATTGTGCAAACTTCATATCGTCCTGATGGCTGTCGTTCACCATCATTGGGTACTCCATATCGGCAAAACCTTGAAATACGGTCATCTTGGGATAAGGATAAGGTACACCCGGCCAATTGCGTGAGAACCATCCCAAAGCGTTGCGGCTAAATTGTACCGACTTATGGAAATCGGCAGACTGATCAGGGTAAGCGGCTTGTACGCTGGTTATGCGGTGTGTAGCATCGTCAACCACAACACTGGCGGCGTCCCAGTTATAGTGATCGCTAATACCCACGGCCATGTCTGAGATATCGGTGGCAGTCCATGTCCAGGTGTTGGTTTCGTTTTGTGTGGTAATGTTTTTGGCGGCCAGATCAGCTGGCGTAGCAATGTGGATGGTGCTGTCGCTGGTCATGGATTGCTGCAGGCGTTTGGCAAACTCGGGCTGCAGTACTTTATCGGCATTACGTAAAGTGCCAGTACTCCAGACAATGAAGTTTTTGGGCACAGTTACGTTAAGTGTGTAGTTATTGAAGTCGTTATAAAACTCCTGCGCATCAAGAAATGCCAGTGTATCCCAACCGTTATAATCATCATATACAGACACACGGGGATAGAAATAAGCGAGATAGAAAGTGGTAGAATCAATCACACCCTCGCGGCCGCTTTCTTTCGACAGGTCAAAATGCCAGTTGATGTTCAGCTTTACAGAATCATGCGGCGTCAGCGGTTTAGGTAAGCCAACCATTTGGTTAGTGCCCGATGCAGCGGCGTTGTTCCATTTAGCCATAGCACCGCCGACTTCAAATTTATCAATCTGGATGCCTTCTGTCAGGTAGTCGTCGCTTGCCACACCTGCACGGGCAACACCCGGCCGGTGTATATTGAGGATCAATTTCATATTAAGCCTTTTCAGTGTATCCGGACTGTTATTATAATAGGTAATCTGCTCGGTACCCTTAACCGCACGGTTAGGCGGAGCTACAGTAATGGCGATATTATAATTGCCGGTATTTTGCCAGTAGTTTTTGCCCGGCCTGCCGCTCATGTCGCGGGTGCCTTTGCTGAAGGCTTTCTGGATATCGCGCGGCATGTAGAGTTTTTGAGCGTTGGCCTGCATCATAAAAAGGCAAAGCAAGGCCGAGAGGGAGATGGTTTTGAACATCGATATAAACGTTTGGATAATAAAATCAGTTTGTTTGGGTGTAAAAGTAGTAATTACTACTTTGATTTGGCAGGCGGGGAAATGTTACAGACGCTATTAAATTTAAATATAGCGTCGATTGTTACGGCTGGTATGAAAGACAGAGTTTACTACAACTTCGTCGCCTTTAATTTTAAATATAACTACGAACGGAAATACATGAACTTGTGCAAAGCGAAATTTTTTCGAGAATTTTACTTCGTAATGCAGGGGGGATGTTTGAATTGACCGAAAAGTAGCTACAACTTCCCGTAAAAATTTTTCGCCTAATCCTGATTGTTGGCTATCATACCATTCGGCAGATTGGCGCATATCTTTCCTCGCCCTTTCAAGGACCCGAAGACGATACATTATAATTTATCGTCGAGTTTAAAATGTGCAATGATTTCTTCCAAAGAATAACTTTGGGCTTTACCTTCTTCGTATTCTTTGTCTCTGTCCAAAACTTCATTTATTTGTTCTGGCGAGAGAATAGTATCTGTGTCGTCTTCCTTAACATAATCATATTTCATGCTATCAAGAAAAGCCAGTAATTTCAATTCTTCTTGTTGACTATGTGGATTTACAACGATGCTCATACCCAAATTTAATGCATTTCTACGACACATCAAAAAGCATCTTTATAAAATCGCTAAAATAACCCACAAAACCCCTTGCAAGTAAAGTAAATAAGCGTATCTTTGCAGTCCCGAAAAAGCGGGGTTATATTAACATTTTAATAATTTAATTTAAAGCAAGTGAATACGTTAAGTTACAAAACTGTCTCAGCCAACAAAAAAACCGTTAACAAGCAATGGGTTGTTGTTGACGCAGAAGGCGAGATTTTGGGGCGCTTGTCTACTAAGATCGCAATGATCATCCGTGGAAAAAACAAGCCTGATTTTACCCCAAACGTAGACTGTGGCGATAATGTAATAGTTATCAACGCAGACAAGGTTAAATTGACCGGAAACAAATTCAGCGACAAGCAATATGTTTCTTATACCGGTTATCCGGGCGGTCAGCGTTTCATTTCTCCTAAGGAGTTAATGGCGAAACATCCAACCCGCGTAATTGAAAAAGCGGTACGTGGTATGTTACCTAAAAATCGTTTGGGCAAAGCATTGTTTAACAACCTGCACGTTTATGCCGGTGCTGAACATCCTCATGCAGCTCAAAACCCAAAAGCCATTTAATTTAAAACTCTAAGGAAAAAGAAATGCCAACAACTAACACTTCAGGCAGAAGAAAAACAGCCGTTGCACGTATCTACCTTAGCGAAGGTAGCGGTGCTATTACCGTTAACGGTAAAGATTACAAAGAATACTTCCCTACATTGCCATTGCAATACGTAGTTACCCAGTCGACAGAAGTTGCCGGTGTTGCCGGTCAGTATGACGTTAAGGTAAACGTAGCAGGTGGTGGTGTTAAAGGCCAGGCAGAAGCAGTACGTTTAGCTATTGCTAAAGCTATTGTTGAACTCGATGCTGAAAAGAAACCTGCATTGCGCGCTAAAGGTTTAATGACTCGCGACAGCCGTATGGTTGAGCGTAAAAAACCAGGTCGCAAGAAAGCACGTAAGAGATTCCAATTCAGTAAACGTTAATATTTTAAGGAGGACAACACAATGGCAAGAACAACATACGACGAGTTACTGGACGCAGGCGTGCACTTCGGTCACCTTACCCGCAAATGGGATCCAAAAATGTCACAGTACATTTTCATGGAGCGTAACGGTATCCACATTATCGATTTAAATAAAACCTTATCAAAGGTTGAAGAAGCTGCTGCAGCTATAAAACAAATTGTAAAATCAGGACGTAAAGTTTTATTCGTAGCTACTAAAAAGCAAGCGAAAGACATCGTTGCTGAACATGCAAAAACAGTAAACATGCCTTTCGTAACCGAGCGTTGGTTAGGTGGTATGTTAACTAACTTCGCTACCGTACGTAAGTCAATCAAAAAGATGTCAAACATTGACAAATTGACTAAAGACGGTACTTACACCAACCTTTCTAAAAAAGAAAGATTGATGATTCAGCGTGAGCGCGTAAAATTAGAAACTTTGTTGGGTGGTATTGCCGATTTAAATCGCTTACCTGCTGCATTGTTCCTGATAGACGTTAAGAAAGAGCACATTGCTGTATCTGAAGCATTAAAGTTAAATATCCCAACCTTTGCAATGGTTGATACTAACTCTGATCCTTCAAACATCGATTTCCCTATCCCGGCTAACGATGACGCTACAAAATCAATTTCATTGATCACCAGCATCATCATCAAAGCTATCGAAGAAGGTTTGGAAGAACGCAAACGCGAGAAAGACGACGAAGCTGAAAAAGAAGCAGCACAAGCTAAAGCAAAAGCTGACGCTCCTGAAGCTGCTGAAAAACCAACCATTGCCGGCGAAGGCAAAAGAGCCCGTAAAGCTCCGGTTGAAGCTGCTGCAGCTATCGAAGAAGCCGCACCAGCTGCTGACGATACTACAGAAGAATAATTTTGTGAGTGGTGAGTGGAGAGTAGTGAGTCTTTTTTAATGACACTCACTATTCACCGCTCACCACTAACTATTTAAAACTATAACAATCAAAACAAGATGTCTACAGTACAAATCTCTGCATCAGATGTAAACAAACTGCGCCAACAAACCGGTGCCGGTATGATGGATTGCAAAAAAGCTTTAACTGAAACCAATGGTGACTTTGAAGCTGCTATTGATTTTTTAAGAAAGAAAGGTGCTAAAGTAGCTGCCAGCCGTCAAGACCGCGAGTCGAACGAAGGTGTGGTTGTTTCTCGTACCTCGGCTGACGGTAAACGCGGTGTGATCATCGAGTTAAACTGTGAAACCGACTTCGTAGCTAAAAACGCTGAGTTCGTGGCTTTTGCTAACGCGATTGCTAATGTAGCTGTTGAAGAACGTCCGGCTTCAGTTGAAGAATTGAACCAATTGTCAATTGATCTTGAAAACTCACGTTTAACTATCGCTGAGGCTTGCATCGAAAAAACCGGTAAAATCGGCGAAAAAATCGGTGTTTCTAAATTCGAAGCTATCGAAGGCGAAAAAGTTGTTGCTTACATCCACGGTAACTACCGTTTAGGTGTATTGGTAGCTTTAAGCAAAAACGTTGAAGGTGCTGAAGACGCAGGTAAAGACGTTGCTATGCAAATTGCTGCAATGAACCCAATTGCTGTTGATAAAGACGGCGTTGACGCTACCACTATTGAGCGCGAGCTGGAAATTGCTAAAGATCAGATCCGTGCAGAAGGTAAACCAGAAGAAATGGTTGAAAAAATTGCTGCAGGTAAATTGAATAAATTCTACAAAGACTCAACCCTGTTAAACCAGGAATTTGTTAAGGATTCTTCTAAAAACGTATCTCAATTCTTAGATACAGTTGAGAAAGGCCTTACAGTAACAGCCTTTAAGCGAGTAGCTTTAGGAGCTTAATCATATTAATCCCCCGATATTTATCGGGGGATTTTTTTTGACCTTATTTTTCTGAACGTATATTTTTACGTTCGATATAGTACTTATTGAGACGCAATCTTCGCGTCTCTTTTAATAACATCCCAAGAACAAATTGGAGGCACGAAATGTTGTGTCACCGTAAAAAGATGAAAACCGCTTTACATAATTTCAGGCTGATAACTGATGGTGCAATAACCCCTAAAAAGGCCGTTATTATTGAAAACGGTAAGATCATCGATGTTATTCCGGACACCCAAATCCCGCAAGATGCTGAGCAAGTCGACCTAAATAATAATTACCTGGCGCCCGGCTTAATTGACCTGCAAGTTTATGGCAGTGGCGGTAAGCTGTTAGGAAGTATTTATCAGGAAGCTGCCCTGGAGCAGATGGAAGATGATTTCCTGAAACAAGGCACCACCGGTTTTTTGGCTACCATCGGTACTCATAGTGATGCATTTTTTGAAAAGGTGATCATCGCCGCAAAAAACTATCATAGCGAGCGCAAAGGCAACTTTTTAGGCCTGCATTTGGAAGGGCCTTTTTTAAATCCCCTTCGCAAGGGCGCGCACCTGGCCGAACATATGCACAAAGCCACGCTTGAGAAAGTAAAACGATGGTTGGAGCTTGGCGATGGTGTGATTAAGATGATGACCATTGCTCCAGAGTTGCAGGATAATGAAGTTTTGAATTATCTGAATGATCAAGACATAATACTATCATCGGGCCATAGTAATGCAACTTACCAAGAGGGCAAAGCGTTTTTGAATAATCCGGTAAAAGCGGTAACCCACCTGTATAACGCTATGCCGCCAATGCATCACCGTGAACCCGGTTATATCCCCGCAATCTTTGAAGAGCGACCTTATACCAGTATTGTTGCCGATGGCGTTCATGTCGACTTTGCGATGGTTCGCCTGGCTAAACGCGAGTTGGGCGATAAGCTATTCTTGATAACTGACGCCGTTACCGAAACCACCGAAGGTACTTACCCGCTGCATGAATTACGAGGCAACCATTATGTAATGCCGCCGCATTATACCTTGTCGGGTTCTTGCCTTACCATGCTGAAAGCTGTACAAAACTGCGTTGAGTATGTGGGTATTGACCTGGCCGAAGCTATTAATATGGCCTCTTTATATCCGGCGCAACTGATGGGCGCGACTGATAAGGGTAAAATTGAAAAAGGCTGCGTGGCCGACTTTATTGTCTTTGACGAAAAGTATAACGTCAAAACCACAGTACTCGGCGGGGCAATTAAAACGACATAAAATTTTAACAATAGCTTTAATTATATATTTTTGACAAACTCCACACTCCATGAAATTTAAAAGAATATTACTAAAACTAAGCGGTGAGTCTTTAATGGGCGACAAGCAGTACGGTATTGATAACAAGCAAGTTCTGCAATACGCCGAGGATATCAAAAACGTTCATGACAAAGGCGTTGAGATAGCAGTTGTAGTAGGTGGCGGTAATATTTTTAGAGGACTGAGTGCCGAAAAATCAGGCATGGACAGAGCCCAGGCCGACTATATGGGTATGCTGGCAACAGTAATTAACTGCATGGCTTTGCAAAATGCTTTAGAGAGTGTTGGCGTTGAAACGCGTTTGCAGTCGGCTATTAAAATGGAGCAGATTTGCGAGCCTTATATCCGCCGTCGTGCTATGCATCACCTGGAGTTGGGTAAAATTGTGATTTTTGGTGCAGGTACAGGTAACCCATATTTTACAACTGATACTGCTGCATCGCTGCGTGCCATTGAGATCAAGGCTGACGTGGTATTGAAAGGCACCCGCGTTGATGGTATCTACACCGCCGACCCTGAGAAGGACCTATCAGCAACCCGTTACGACGAAATTACTTTCCAGGAAGTTTACGACAAAGGCTTAAACGTAATGGACATGACCGCCATTACCCTTTGCCAGGAAAATAAATTACCAATCATTGTATTCGATATGAACAAACCGGGCAATTTCCAGAAAATTGCCAATGGCGAGCATATCGGAACATTGGTGAAATAAAATATTCAATATTTATTGTGTAAGCGGACAGTACCAAGGTGCTTCCGCTTTTATTTTTTGGGATCTAACCTTATTTTCCAGCTAGTCGGGTTTCTGCTTGTATGGAACAATCCAAAAACTTTTACGGTATCCGTATCGACAAGATAATGGATCCCATAAGGAAATCTTTCGATAAAATGAATGCGCACCTCTTTATAGCGTTTTTGAAATAGCGAAGGATCACGACTGATGAGATTAAATCCGGCTTCTAAACAAAGTTGGAAGTCTTTGCCTAAACCGGGCCTGCGGCTCTCATACCAGGAAAACGCATCTAAGATATCAAGGCGGGTTTCATCAGAGATCAATAGCTGATAGCTCATCGGATGCTACTAAGCTCCTCTTTTATGCTCTCCCAGGTAACAAAAGCAGTTTCGCCTTTAGCGTAGCGCTCCAATCTTTTATCCAGCTCTTGCTGATGGGAATTTGGTGTTTCGATAGTATTATTATCGATAGAATCCCAAATTTTTTCAATCATTAAAATGCGTTCAGCCACACTCATATCCAATATCTCTTGCAATTTTATCATAATGATAAAATTAGTGTATTTTTCTATTTATGTCAACAATACATTATGGATCAATGTTTATCAATGGGATTTTTTTAAATCAAAGTCACAGATTTTATTATTTTTGTCAAAAAAGATAAAGTAATGAGCGAACTCGTTAAGAAACAGATAACCGAAGCCAAAGCTGCAATGGACCGCGCACTTGACCATGCAGATAACGAGCTAAATAAAATACGTGCCGGTAAGGCAAGCCCATCCTTGTTAGACGATGTGTTTGTTGATTATTATGGTACGGCTACTCCTCTAAGCCAGGTAGGCAGCGTTAATACACCAGACGCTCGTACTATTGTAGTACAGCCTTGGGAAAAATCACTGTTGGGCGCTATCGAGAAAGCTATTATGGAAGCTAATCTGGGCGTTAATCCGCAGAATGATGGCGTGGTGATCCGTATCAATGTTCCGCCGTTAACTGAGGAGCGTCGCCGCGACCTGGTTAAAAAAGCTAAAGGCGAGGCCGAGAACGGTAAAATTGCTATCCGCAACGTGCGTAAAGACGCTAACGAGAAAATCAGAAAACTAAAATCTGAAGGCGTATCTGAAGACGAAATGAAAACCGGCGAAGCTGAGATTCAAAAGCTTACCGATTCATACATTGTTAAAGTTGACCAACTGGCTGACGCCAAAGAAAAAGATATCATGACGGTGTAATTATCCACCTTGTGTCAAATTAAAGGGAATGAGCTACTTAGCCATTCCCTTTTTTTATTTTTGATTCATATATGAATATACTTCTGCAATATTTAAAAAAACACCAATGGACGGTGGTGCTGGCACTGGTCCTGGCGGGCATAAACATCGGTTTTTCACTGGTTGATCCATTAATTACCGGTAAACTGATTGACAATTATATATTACCAAAAGATAGCGCATTTTATACTTACGAATATCGTTTGCATGGCTCGCTGATATTAATTGGTTTGGCTATTGGGGCTGCAATGGTATCGCGTATAGCTAAAAACTTTCAGGATTACTTTACCAATATCATCGTGCTCAAAACCGGCGCACAAATGTATAGCGACGGCCTGAAACACTCGCTCGAATTGCCATACCAGGTTTTTGAAGATCAGCGTAGCGGCGAAACGCTGGGTATTCTCCAAAAACTGCGTATCGACTGCGAGAAGTTCATTACTTCATTCATCAGCGTGTTGTTTGTGAGTGTAGTGGGTATTGTCTTTGTGATTATCTATTCATTAAAAGTAAATTACCAGGTAACACTGGTGTATTTTGCTTCAATGCCTGTTATCGCTATTGTGAGTACCTTGCTGAGCCGTCGTATTAAAAAAATACAGGGCACTATTGTTAAAGAAACCACGGCGCTGGCCGGTTCAACTACCGAATCATTACGTAATATCGAACTGGTTAAGAGCCTGGGCCTGGCCAACCAGGAAATTGAGCGCCTGAACAAAACCACCTACAAAATCCTCGACTTGGAGCTTAGGAAAGTAAAGTTTGTAAGAAGCATGAGCTTTGTGCAGGGCACAGTAGTGAACCTGGTGCGTAGCGCCATGATAGTGGTTTTGCTGATGCTGATATTCAAGCACACGTTAACACCTGGTAATTACATCCAATTCTTGTTCTACTCATTTTTCTTGTTTAACCCATTGCAAGAGTTGGGTAACGTGGTACAAGCATGGCGCGAGGCTCAGGTGTCATTAGGTAACTTCAAAGCAATTTTAGATACACCGATCGACCAAAAACCTGCTAAACCTGTACTCGTTGAAAAGATCGGCAAACTAACTTTTGATGCCGTAACCTTTAAGCACTTAACTGCTAATCGCAACGCATTAAATCAGATAAGTTTTGAAACCAAAATGGGGGAGACCATTGCTTTTGTTGGTCCATCAGGTTCCGGTAAAACCACGTTGGTGAAATTGCTGGTCGGTTTGTATCAGCCTTTGGAAGGGGGGATTAGTTATAACGATATTGATAGCAGGGAGATTGACTTAGATCAGCTGCGCGAAAAGGTTGGCTTTGTTACGCAGGATACCCAGTTGTTCTCAGGCACCATCCGTGAAAACCTATTGTTTGTTCGCCCGGATGCTACTGACGAGGAATGTCTGAATGTGCTTGAACGTGCCGCTTGCCAAACCCTGATGGCCCGTGCGTCGCAAGGGTTAAATACCGTGATAGGCGAGGGTGGCGTGAAAGTATCCGGTGGAGAGAAACAGCGTTTGTCTATCGCCCGTGCTTTGCTGCGCAGACCTGATTTGTTAGTGTTTGACGAAGCTACATCCTCGCTAGATTCATTAACCGAGGAGGAGATCACTGAGACCATCAAAGATGTATCAGAGCTGAATAATCATATTACCATCCTCATTGCTCACCGGCTATCAACCATCATGCATGCCGACCGCATTTACGTGCTCGAGAAAGGCCGCATTATTGAATCAGGCGGACATGCAGATCTGCTTGATCAAAAAGGGTTATACTACGCCATGTGGAGACAGCAAATTGGCGAGAAATATTCGGTAGAGGTGGAAGATTAATTTTATCAATTGTCATCTCGAACGTAGTGAGAGATCTTATACAAGCGACTTATGCATGTGTATAAGATTTCTCCTCGTTCCTCGTCGAAATGACAATTTATTTTACGCACTCAACTCCTCTTTGGTCTTCGGAGTAGAAATTTCATTGAGCGATAGCGGTAT
>Ga0209233_1000999_pt1 | contig 12089 bp, 9 predicted proteins | sample AraplaCL_Cvi_mCL_FD_184269 | JGI IMG/M metagenome (GOLD analysis project Ga0209233, IMG submission 184269) | Arabidopsis root microbial communities from the University of North Carolina, USA - plate scrape CL_Cvi_mCL (SPAdes) (version 2) | ecosystem: Host-associated > Plants > Roots > Endosphere ... | reverse complement strand
GGCGGCGAATTTCGAGGACGCGGCGAAATGGTACGATCGCGCGGCGCAGGCCGGGCTGATCCCCGCGGTGTTCCGGCTCGGCACCTTCTACGAGAAGGGCCTCGGCGTAAAGAAGGACCCCGACATCGCGCGCCGCTACTACACGATGGCGGCCGAGCGCGGCAACGCCAAGGCCATGCACAATCTCGCGGTGCTCGATGCCGACGGCGGTGGCAAGGGCGCGAACTACAAGAGCGCCTCGCAGTGGTTCCGCAAGGCGGCCGAGCGGGGCGTCGCCGACAGCCAGTTCAATCTTGCTGTGCTCTATGCGCGCGGCATCGGCGTCGAGCAGAATCTCGCTGAATCCTACAAATGGTTTTCGCTGGCCGCCGCCCAAGGCGATGCCGACGCCGGTCGTAAGCGCGACGACGTAGCGAGGCGGCTTGATCCGCAGTCGCTCGCGGCCGCCAAGCTCGCGATCCAGACCTTCACCGCCGAGCCGCAGCCTGACGACGCCGTCAATGTGCTGGCGCCCGCCGGCGGCTGGGATGCGGCATCGGTGCCGACGGCAGCCAAGCCGGCGGCAAAACCAGCCGCGATCAAGCGTACCGCGGCCGCCGCGCCTGCCTCGGCGGCACGCTGACAAAGGCACGCATTCCTCAAAACGTCGCGAGCTATCGCACACAGAAGACGGTGCGCTCCCTCTCACCGTTCTTACGGGGCCGCGACGAGCTTCGCTCGCGCTGTGAGGGTCGGGGTGAGCGGCAGACGCTCGTTCAGTGCAATTTGTTAGACCTGCACCCCCTCACCCGGATTGCATCTGGCGATGTAATCCGACCTCTCCCCGCAAGCGGGGCGAGGTTGCAGTCAGCGAGCCGCGAGATGTGTGCACATCTCGGCTTTAGTTGAGAGACGCCTCCATGGGTCGGAAGATCATGGTCCGGCCCCGCAAATCCGTATAGAGAAGGCACGGCCGTCAGCGCGACGGCTTGTGGTGCGGAGTAAATGGACGTGGCGGACGACCTTGGAGAGGACGGACCTTCCTTCCAGCGCTCACCAACCGGCCCGTGGGTGGCGCCGCCCCGCGCGGCAGCTGCGCCTCGCCCGCAGCCGCGAATCGCCGCAACCGGTCCATCCGTTTATTGGTGGCGGCGGGTTGCTTCCGTCATCTTCTTCTCTGTGATCGTGGCTGGCACCGGCGTGCGCGCCTATCGCGACCTGTCGCGGCCGGAGGCCTGGGCCTATTGGAAGGACCAGTACCTCTCGCCCAGCCTCAGCTCGGCGCTGATCCCCAATGTCGACATTGACCACAGCGGCCATGGCCGAACAGTGCTTGCGATCTCGGGGCGGATCGGGCCTGCCGCCGCGAGCTGGCTGCGCGACCGGATCGATGACGCCCACCTCGCGAAGGGCGATGTCGTGCTGCTGTCCTCGCCGGGCGGCAGCCTCGAGCAGGCGATCATCATGGGCGAGATCATCCGCGCGCACGGGCTTGCGACCGCCGTCGGTGTTGCCGATCCGTCCGGCGGCGTCCGTGCCGCCTATTGCGCCAGCGCCTGCGTGATCGCCTATGCCGGCGGCTGGCCGCGCTATGGCGTCGAGAACTCCGCGCTTGGCGTGCATCGCTTCACGACCTCAGCTGAGGTCGCCGATCCCGTTGCCGACGCCCAGCGCGTGACCGGATCCATCCTGCGCTATATGACGAAGATGGGCGTCTCCGCCGAGATCGTCGAGGCGATGTCCGAGACCCGCGAAATCCACTGGCTCAATGACAGGGATGCGCAGGCAATGAACCTGGTCACCGAGCCGGTCCGCACGCGCTAGCCGCTGCCGACCTGCCGTCAAGACGCACGGAGAATCCATAGCAAAAAAGCTGCGTGAACCAGTTTCCCGGGTCCCGCGCCCGGGCGATTTCCGCTATTCAGAGGGTAGCAAACCCACGCCGTAAGCAGTACCGGCCGTCTCGCGAGAACAAGACCAAGAGCGACAGCGCGTGCAGATCTATCTCCCGATCGCCGACATCCCGGTCAACATCTTCCTGCTGCTGGCGATGGGAGCCGCGGTCGGCTTCGTCTCCGGCATGTTCGGCATCGGCGGCGGCTTCCTGATGACGCCGCTTCTGATCTTCGTCGGCATCACGCCGGGCGTTGCGGTCGCGTCGGTGGCGAGCCACATCGCCGCCTCCTCCTTCTCGGGGGCGCTGTCCTACTGGCGGCGGCGCGCAATCGATCCCGCGCTCGCTTTGGTGCTGCTGACGGGCGGCATCATCGGCACCGCGCTCGGCGTCTCGACCTTCACGCTGCTCCGCTCGCTCGGCCAGCTCGACCTGATGATCGCGCTGTCCTACGTCGTGCTGCTCAGCAGCGTCGGCGCCGCGATGTTCTATGAAGGCCTGCGCGCGATGATCCGCGCCTATCGCGGCGGCCCCGTCACGATCCGCCGGCCCGGCAGTCATGGCTGGATTCACGGCCTGCCGCTGAAGCTGCGCTTCAAGCGCTCAAAGATCTACATCTCGGTTATCCCGGTCATCGCGATCGGCATCCTGATCGGCTTTCTCGGCGCTGTCATGGGCATCGGCGGCGGCTTCATCCTGGTGCCGCTGCTGATCTATCTCTTGCGCGTGCCGACCTCGACGGTGATCGGCACCTCGATGGTGCTCACGCTGGTGACGATGATGGTCGCGACCATGCTGCATGCGGCGACCAATCACCTGGTCGACGCGGTGCTGGCGCTGATCCTGATGGTCGGCGGCGTGACTGGCGCGCAGTTCGGCGCGCGTGCCGGCCAGATGATCCGCAGTGAGCAGCTGCGGCTGCTACTCGGCCTTCTCATTCTCGCGGTGGGCGTCCGCTTCGCCATCGAGCTCGTGATCCGGCCGGAGGACCTGTTCACCATCCGCGAGATCGGAGTGAGCCAATGAGCGCGCGCCGTTTCGCCGCCTTGGCGCTTGTATTGCTGGCGATGGCGGCGAGCTGCCCGGCGCATGCGGAGCGGCTGATCGTCTCGGTGTCGAACCATCGCGTGACGGTGACGCCGAATTATGCGGGCGAGGAGCTGGTGCTGTTTGGCTCGGTCGAGAAGGACGGACCGACCGTGGCCGCCGCACCTGATGGCTACGACCTCGTCGTCACCGTGCGCGGCCCGCGCGCCGACATGGTAACGCGACGCAAGGAGCGTCGCTTCGGCATCTGGATCAACACCGACGCGCGGCAATTCCCCAATGTGCCAGGTTATCTCGCCGTGTTCGCCAATCGGCCGATCGAGGCCCTCGCCTCGCCGGAGATCCAGCGGCGGCAGCAGCTCGGGCTCGCCAATGTGCGGCTGGAAGAGGGCGCCGGCCTTGCCGATGCCGAGGCGTTGCCGGACGACGTCTTCCGCAACGCCTTCGTGCGGCTGCAGTCGCGGCACGGGCTCTATCGCGAGGACACCACGGCGGTGACCTTCCTGACATCGACGCTGTTCCGCACCGGCATTCCCCTGCCTGCCGCGGTGCCGATCGGCACCTATGAGGTCGAGATCAAGCTGTTTGCGAACGGCGCCTTCATCACCAAGACAGAAACGGCGTTCGAGATCGTCAAGGTCGGCTTCGAGCAGTTCGTCGCCAGCACCGCGCGGCAGAACGGTCTTGTCTATGGCCTGATCACCACCGCGATGGCGCTGATGACCGGCTGGATGGCGTCGATCGTGTTCAGGAGGGATTAGGCTAGTCCCCAGCCGCCATTGCGAGGAGCGTTAGCGACGAAGCAATCCAGACTTTCTGTGTGGCTCTGGATTGCTTCGCGGAGCCTGTCATCGGGCCGCGCGTTCGCGCGGACCCGTTGGCTCGCAATGACGACGGGGAGATAGCTGCAATACATTCACCGCCCGGCCGTCGCTTCTGCCACCGCGCTCTCCGCCCGCGCCGGCGTGCGCGTGACCAGATAGACGCCTAGCGCGACGGGTATGATGCCGGCGAGATCCTGCAGTGCCACGTGCTCGCCGAGCACGACGAAGGCGAACACCATTGCGAGCGGCGGCATCACGAAATGATAGGCGCTGGCCGCAGTCGCGCCGCAGACCTTCAGCATGTGAAACCAAAGTACATAGGCCAGGATCGAGCCACCGAAGACGAGGAAGGCGAAGGCACCGACGAGCTGCGCGTTCCATACGATCGCATCCGTGTTGGAGAGGCTCAGCGCGAACGGCCACAGCGCGAGACCGGCCGCAAGGTTCTGGATGCCGTTGCCGATCCACAACGAACCCTTCGGCGCAAGCTGCTTGAACAGGATGGTGCCGGTGACGATCGAGGCGAGTGCGGCCAGCGTATAGAGAATGCCCTCGAGCTGGTCTGATCCGACCGACAGCCGATGCCAGACGATCATGGCAACGCCGATGATTCCGAGCGAAAGCCCCGCAACTTTGCGCCAGGTCAGCGCCTCGCCGAGCAGCAGCGCGGCGAACACTGCGGTGAACACCGGATTGGCCGACACGATCAGCCCGCCGAGCCCGGCCGAAACCGTCTTCAATCCGGTGTAGCCGAGACCGAGATAGAGCGCGTTGTTGGCGATGCCGATGATTGCGAACACGACGGCATCGCGCCAGCTCATCGCCCATGCGTCGCGACGAAATTGGGAAAGTGCAAGAATCAGCACGCCGGCCAGCGAGAACCGCGTGGCGAGCAGCAGCAGCGGCGGACAATAGGTGACGCCGATCTTGCCGGCGACGAAGGCGAAGCTCCAGAGCAGGCAGAACAGGCCGATTTCGAACGGCAGCGAATTCAATCCGACGCGGGACATGGATACCGACGGGGCGAGCGACATGGGAAGTCTCCTTCCGCCTCGATCTAGGGGCGAGCCTTCCCATTTGGAAATTAAATGATATACTCAGATCCAGTGGTTTTATAAATGGCTATCTGAGATGCTCGATCTTGAGCTGTTGCGCAGCTTCGTCTCGGTGGTGGAGGCCGGCGGCTTCACCCGCGCCGGCGAGCGCGTCCACCGCACCCAGTCGACCGTGAGCCAGCAGATCAAGCGGCTGGAGGACGACCTCGGCCAGATTCTGCTCCATCGCAATGGCAAGGACGTGACGCCGACCGAAGCCGGCGAGCGGCTGTTGTCCTATGCGCGGCGGCTGCTGGCGCTGGCCGAGGAGGCGCGCGATGTGGTGGCGCGCAAGAGTCCGGATGGCGCGGTCAAGCTCGGCATCCCCGAGGATTTCGCCGCCTACCGGCTGGCCAAGCTGCTGGCCGCGTTCTCCCGCGCCCATCCTAACCTGCGGCTCGATGTGCGCGCCTATCAAAGCCTCGATCTCAGGCGCGATCTCGACCGCGGCGACATCGATCTGGCGCTGCTCAAGCGCAGCGCCGGCGAAGGCGGCGCGATCGCCGCCTGGCCCGAGCGGGTCTATTGGGTGACGAGCCGGCAGCACCCAATCGATATCGACAGCCCGTCGCTGCCGCTGATTGGTTTTCCGCCCGGCTGCCTCTATCGGGCGCGCGCGATCCATGCGCTGGAGAGCGCCGGCCGGGCCTGGCACATGTCCTACACGTCGTCGAGCCTCGCCGGCATCCAGGCCGCGATCGCCGCCGGCATGGGGCTCGGCATTCTCTCCGACATGGCGATCCAGGCCGATCACCGGGTGCTGACCGCAAGCGAAGGCTTTGCGCCGATCGATCGCACCGAGCTCGCGCTGGTCGCCTCGCCCGACGCGAGCCCCGCGACGCTGCGACTGGCGGATCGTCTCGCCGAGTTCTGCGAGAAGGTGCAGACCAAGGCGGCGTAGCTGCGCCCGCTCACATGGCAATCATGTCGCTGCACGGGCGGTATGTTCCCTCTCCCGCTTGCGGGGAGGGCTAGGAAGGGGACCGGCCGCATCGACGGGGCTTGTCGCGCCCCCACTCCAACTCTCCCCCGCAAGCGGGAGAGAGCGCGCAGCGGATCGCGTGATACCACCATCAGTCCAGCTTCAATAACACTTCGCCGCGGCGATGCTGTGCAGCCTGCGGTCGCCGAGCACATGGGCGATGAAGGATCGCTGCGGAAAGATTTTTGCGAACGCCGCGTCGCGCACGCTGAGGCCCCCGGCATAGGCGCCGAAGGCCGGCATGATGGCGCGCTCGCCGTCGGAGACGAAGCAGCGCCGCTCCACGGTGCGGGCGCGTGTCGCCACCCGGGCCTTGGGATGCAGATGACCGGCGACCTCGCCGCACGCACCGGTCGGCTCGTGGCGAAAGGTGATGGCGCCGATCGCGATGATCTCGGCCACCGTGCCGCCGAGATCGCGCGGCAGCGCCGGGTCGTGATTGCCGGAGATCCAGATCCAGTCGCGGCCGGCCTGCAGGGCAGCGAGCTGCGTGCAATCCGCATCCGACAGCCGCCTATGCGCATCGCGATCATGAAAACTGTCGCCAAGCGCGATCACCATGCGCGGATCGTGGCGCGCGATGACCGAGGCAAGCCGGGCGAGCGTTGCGGCGGTGTCGAACGGCGGCAGCAAGGTGCCGCGTTTCGCAAAGCTCGAGCCCTTCTCCAGATGCAGGTCGGAGACGACGAGCAGCCGCTCGGCCTCCCACAGCAATGCGCCGGAGAGATCGGCGACGAATGTCACGCCCGCGAGATCGAAGGCGGCATCGCCAATGAGACCGATGCTTGACGATGTCGTTGGATCAATGCCCCGCAAAATTCATCCTGCCGTGTTGCTACCCCATCGCCTCCTTGACCAGCTCGTCGGCGGCTTCGGCCAGGAGCTCGTCGGAGGCCTCGCCATAGACGGACTCGCGGCCGATTTCCAGCATTACGGGCACCGCCAGCGGCGAGACGTGATCGAGTTCCCGATGGGTGATTCGTCCCTGGATTCGGCCGAGCATATCACCAAGCCGCTTCAGGTCGAGCAGGCCGGTGGCGGCGTCCGCTCGCGCCGCGCGCAGCAGCATGTGATCGGGCTGATGCCGGCGCAGCACGTCGTAGACGAGATCGGTCGAGAACAGCACCTGGCGGCGCGTCTTCTCCTCGCCGGTGAAGCGGCGCGGAATGAGGCCGGAGATGATCGCGCAGGAGCGGAACGTGCGCTTCATCAGCGCCGATTCGGCGAGCCACGCCTCGAGATCGTCGCCCAGCATGTCCGGATCGAACAGCGCGTCAAGATCGAGTCTTCCATCGCGCACCATCATCGAGGTGTCGCCGAGGCCCCACACCGCCAGCGCATATTCATTGGCGACGAAGCCGAGCGGCCGGGCGCGGGCGCGCTCCAGCCGGCGCGTCAGCAGCATGCCGAGCGTCTGGTGCGCGAGCCTGCCCTCGAACGGGTAGCAGACGAGGTAATGCTTGTTGGAACGCGGGAAGGTTTCGACCAGCAGCTCGCGCCGCGCCGGCACGCGGGAGAAATCCTTCTGCAGCGAGAGCCAGTCGCGCACTTGCTCGGGCAAGCCCTTCCAGGCGCGTGAATCGTCCAAGAGTCCACGCACGCGATCGGCCAGATAGGTGGAGAGCGGGAACTTGCCGCCCATATAGGACGGCACCTTCGGATCAGCGTCATTGGCTCTGCTGACATAGACCTGATCCTCGGCGAGCGCCTCGTAGCGCACGATCTCGCCGCTGAAAACAAACGTGTCGCCGAGCGTCAGGCCTTCGATGAAGGCCTCTTCGATCTCACCTAAGAGCCGGCCGCCGCGCGCGATCGCACTCGCGGTACCGGCGCCGCTGCGCGAGCGCACCAGCCGCACCTTCAGCATCGCTTCTTCCACGATGGTGCCGACATTGAGCCGATAGCTCTGCCGCACCTTCGGGTTGGCGACACGCCAGCGGCCCTCTTTGTCCTGCTTGATGCGCGCGAAGCGTTCATAGGTCTTCAGCGCGTAGCCGCCGGTGGCGACGAAATCGACGGCGTCGTCGAAATCGCTGCGCGACAGCGCCGCATAGGGCGCGGCCGTCTTGACTTCCGCGTAGAGCTCGTCCGCGAGGAACGGCTCGGCGCAGGCGCAGCCGAGCACATGCTGCGCCAACACGTCGAGCGCGCCGGTGCGCAGCGGCGGGGTATCTTGCGCGTTCTCGGCGATCGCATCGATTGCGACGCTGCATTCCAGCACCTCGAAGCGGTTGGCCGGCACCAGCACCGCACGTGAGGCCTCGTCGAGCCGGTGATTGGCGCGGCCGATCCGCTGCATCAGCCGCGAGCACCCCTTCGGCGCACCGATGTTGACGACGAGATCGACATCGCCCCAGTCGACACCGAGATCGAGCGAGGAGGTGCAGACCACGCCGCGCAGCCTTCCCGCCGCCATCGCATCCTCGACCTTGCGACGCTGCGCGACATCGAGCGAGCCATGATGCAAGGCGATCGCAAGATTGTCGTCGTTCATGCGCCAGAGATCCTGGAACAGCATCTCGGCCTGGCTGCGGGTGTTGACGAAAATCAGCGTCGTCTTGTTCTCTTTGATCAGCTCATAGATCTCGCCCAGTGCATGGCGCGCGGTGTGGCCGGCCCAGGGCAGCCGCTCGCGCGTATCCAGCATCTCGACGATCGGCTGCGCCGCGCCGCCGGCGATGACGACGTCGGCCGACGCGGTGTCCCCATCCGGCTGCGGCACCAAAAAGCGTGCCAGCGATTCCGGCTCGGCCACCGTTGCCGACAGCCCGATCGCGCGCATCTGCGGTGCCAGCCGCCACAACCGCGCCAGCCCAAGTGACAAAAGATCGCCCCGCTTGGAGGTGACGAGCGCATGCAGCTCGTCGAGCACGATCCGCTTGAGCGAGGAGAACAAGTACGGCGCGTCGTCGGAGGCGAGCAGCAAAGCGAGCTGCTCCGGCGTCGTCAGCAGGATGTCGGGCGGATAGCGTCGCTGCCGCTGCCGCCGCGACACCGGCGTATCACCGGTGCGGGTCTCGACCTTGATCGGCAGGTTCATCTCGGCGATCGGGCTCTGCAGGTTGCGCGCAATATCGACCGCCAGCGCCTTCAAGGGCGAGATGTAAAGCGTGTGCAGGCCGGAGGAACGGACGACGCTGCGGCCGGTGGAGATAGCTCCGCGACGTACCGCTTCGGCTCCCTCCCCCCTTGTGGGGGAGGGTCGGGAAGGGAGGGCCGCGGCGGCGGTCAGAGCGAGCGGTTCACCCCCCTCCGGCCGCCCTTTGGGTGTCGACCTCCCCCGCAAGGGCAGAGATGGCAACTGAGTATGAAGCTCGACTCCCAATTCCACCAACGTGGGCAAAAATCCCGCCAGTGTCTTGCCAGCGCCGGTCGGTGCGATCAGCAGCGCCGAGCGGTCGGCACGCGCCTTCTCGAGCAGTGCGAGCTGATGTGCGCGCGCTGCCCAGCCGCGTGCTGCGAACCATCGCTGAAAATGGTCCGGCAGCAGGGGGATGTTGTCGATCGGAGCTGGTGAAACACGGGGCGGCACAGGGAACAGCTAGGTGCTCGCATCCGTTTCGTCGAGGGCTGGCAGGCCTTCAATCCCGCCGATCAAAGGCGTCGTCTCTCGGCTCGTCATTCCAGGGCGCCCGCAGGGCGAGACCGGAATCCATTTTTCCGCATAGCACGAGGACAGATGGATTCCGGGCTCGCGCTTACGCGCGCCCCGGAATGACGACGGAAGAAGCGTCGTTGTGAGTACCGTGGGTCATCCCTCCGTCATCGGCTTCTCCGAGATGTCCCAGTCCTTGCCGTTGAAGATGGAGATGTAGAGCGTCTTCATCGGCGTGTAGTCGTCAGGCGTATAGCTGTAATCGACGCCATCGAGGAAGAACGGTGAATGGAAGCCGGCAAGCGTCGAAGCATGTTTCAGCACGTTCTCGCGCGTCAGCGTATCGCCGCAGCGTCGCAGGATCTCGCCCATCGTCACCGCCTGGCCGTAGCCGGCATAGGCAATGGTGTTGTCGGGATCGACATTGGGCAGATATTTCGCACGTAACGCCTCGAACCCTTTCACCTCCGGATCGTCCTTCCAGCGCGGGACGCCAGCGTCCTTGGAATAGCGGATGGCGACGATACCGGTCGCGTTCTCGAAGCCGGCCGCGCTCAGGATCGAGCGGCCCACCGACCCCGCCGACAACAATTGCAATGGCTTCCAGCCGAGCTCGGCGACTTTCCGAATCGACTGCGAGCTCGCCTTGCCGGTGCTGATGTTGTAGAACACGTCGGCGCCGGATTTCGAGAGATTGATCAGCTGGGAGTCGATGGTGGGGTCGGTAAGATCATAGGTCTGCTCCATGATCACCTGCGCCTTGCCCCCGGCATCCGCCAGCGTCTTTTTGAACGGACCGAGGAAGTCGCGGCCGAAATCGTCGTTCTGATAGAGGATGCCGATCTTCGCCTCCGGCTTCACACTGACAACATGCTTGGCGAGAATGCGCGCTTCGGTCGGATAGAGCGGCAGGCCGGCCATGGTCCATTTGTTGTTCTTCGGATCGTTCCACTTTGAGGCGCCGGTGTTGAGCAACAGCTGCGGCACGCCCTTGGAGTTGAGATATTTGTGCACGGCGGTCTGCGGCGCGGTGCCGAGCGAGCCGAACAGCGCCAGCACCTCCTCCTGCTCGACCAGACGCCGCGTCGCCTCGACGCATTTCGGCGCGCTGTAGGCATCATCCATAGTCAGGAACTGGATCTTGCGGCCGTTGATGCCGCCCTGCTCGTTCAGCATCTGGAAATAGGCTTCGCCGACGCGGCCGAGCACGCCATAGAGCGAGCCGGGTCCGGAATGCGGCACGGTCTGGCCGAGCTTGATCTCGGTGTCGCTGGCGCCGGCGTCATATTTCTTCTCGGCGGACCAGACAGAGGGCGCGGCGATGGCGGAGGCGCCGATGGTCGCAAGCGCGGTGGCGCAGAATTCGCGCCGCGTCGGATGATTTTTCATCTTATGTATCTCCCTAGACCCGCACATTGTGCTGACATCGGGAGGGATGCGGCAAGAGCGAAGTTGTCGCGCTGCAACGCAACGCGTAGCGTCTAGACTCAAGTCTTCGTCGCAACAATCACGAGGCCACGCACCGGCACCTTACCCTCGGTGCGCGGGTTCGCCGGCGCGAGATGCGCAAGCGACAGGCCGGCCGTTGCGACTGCAGCGCGGATGTAGTCCGCGCTGTGGGCGGTGCGCAATCCCTCGCCCATGATGACGCCGTCACCATCATGGGTCTCGACCGTGAAGGCGAGCAGGCCACCTGATGCCAGCACGCGCTGCACTTCGACAAGCACCGGCGCGAGCTCGCCGACATAGACCATCGCATCCGCGGCGAGCACCAGATGGGCGCTGCTATCTGCCTGCCGAACGAGCGCCGCCGTCATGTCATCGACCTCGAGAGCGGCATACAGACCGGTCTCGCGGGCCTGCTCGACCATCCCCGGCGACAGGTCGACGCCGATGAAGATCTCGACGTTGTTCGAGAAGGCCGCCGCACCTAAACCGGTGCCGCAGCCGAGATCGATAGCGCGCTTGAAAAATGCAGGCTTCTTCTCGGCGGCGCGCACCGCGAGCACCGCCTTGAACAGCAGCGCCGGGGCACGATAATGCAGCCGCTCGGTTAGTTCGACCTCAAAGCGCGGCGCGTATTGATCGAACAGCGAGCGCACATAGGCCGGTGGCATTGCGGTCACGGGCGTAGCTCCAAGCCGCATCAACCAGACGCCGGCACCATGGCGATCGTTCGGATCGGCCGCGCGGGCGCGTTGGAACGCGGCCACCGCCGCATCGCGCTCGCCAAGCTCTTCGCGGATCTCGCCAAGCGAAAACCACGCCGACGCAAAATGCGGCGCGACCTCGATCGCCTGCTCCAGCACCCCGGCCGCGGCAGCGAGATCGCCCCTCAATTGGAGGTCGCGTGCGAATTCAAAACGGCGGTCGGCGATCAGATCGCCGGAGGAGAGGAACAGAGGCGCGGGCATTCGGAACCGTATTGTCATTGCCGGGCTCGACGCGGCAATCCATCGAGAATCGAGTCATCCAAGAGATGGATGCGCGGGTCAAGCCCGCGCATGATACCCTGAAAATTTGCGCGATCGAACCTATGTAACAGAAATGCGCCCGCAAGACATCCTGATGCCCGCCACGGCGGGCCTATGCTGCCAGATCGGTGGCTTCCATATCGACCCCACGCGGCCGGTGGAACGGGCGCTGATCACCCATGGCCATTCCGATCACGCCC
>Ga0209233_1000997_pt1 | contig 12105 bp, 9 predicted proteins | sample AraplaCL_Cvi_mCL_FD_184269 | JGI IMG/M metagenome (GOLD analysis project Ga0209233, IMG submission 184269) | Arabidopsis root microbial communities from the University of North Carolina, USA - plate scrape CL_Cvi_mCL (SPAdes) (version 2) | ecosystem: Host-associated > Plants > Roots > Endosphere ... | reverse complement strand
GTTCACGTTGTCCGCTGCAGCGCAACAGCCTGCAAGCCCGCCTGCCGCAGGCGCCGCACCGGCCGCGCAACCGCTTCCTCCGGGCTCCCCGCTGATCGGGCGCCCCGAGAGTGAGGCCGCCGCAAAACTCGCGCCGGTCGCGCCGCCGCCGATTCCGGCACAGGCTGACAAGCTGCCGCTCGCCAAGCTCAAAGTGCCCGCGGGCTTCAATGTCGAGGTCTATGCGTCCGGCATGGCGAACGCGCGGTCGCTCGCGCAGAGCGACAAGGGCACCGTGTTCGTCGGCAGCCGCCTCGTCGACAAGGTCTATGCCATCACCGACAAGGACGGCAAGAAGTCGGTCAAGGTGATCGCGTCGGGTCTCTATCGCCCGAACGGTGTCGCCTTCAAGGACGGCACGCTCTACATCGCCGAGCTGTCGAAGGTGTCCAAGATCGAGAAGATCGACGACGTCATTGACAACCCGCCGAAGCCGACCGTCATCTACGACAAGCTGCCGAAGGACGAGGCGCATGGCTGGAAGTTCATCGCCATCGGACCCGACAACAAGCTCTATGTGCCGGTCGGGCAGCCCGGCAACAATGTGTTGCACGATGACGATCACGGCCAGATCCGCCGCATGAATCTCGACGGCTCCGGCGCGGAGGTCTATGCGGTCGGCGTGCGCAACACGGTCGGCTTCGACTGGAATCCGGAGACCAAGCAGCTCTACTTCACCGACAACGGCCGCGACTGGCTGTCGGAGACGGTGCCGGAGGACGAGCTCAACCGCGTCACCAAGGCCGGCGAGGATTTCGGCGCGCCGTTCTGCTACCAGGGCAACATCATCGACCAGGAGCTCGGCTGGGGCAAGGACTGCAAGAATTACACGGCGCCGGTGGGCCTGATGGGCCCGCACACCGCGGCGCTCGGCATGCGCTTCTACACCGGAAGCCAGTTCCCGAAGCAGTACAAGAACGCGATCTTCGTCGCGCGCCACGGCTCCTGGAACAAGTCGCAGAAGCAGGGCGGTGACGTCGTCGTCGTCAAGCTGAACAAGGACGGCACCGTGAAGTCGATGGAGCCGTTCCTGACCGGCTTCATCGAGGACAACAAATATGTCGGCCGGCCCGTCGACGTTATGCAGCTGAAGGACGGCTCCATGCTCGTCTCCGACGACTGGAACGGCGCAGTGTACCGCATCAGCTACGGCAAGCAGAAGGTCGCGGCGCAGTAAGGTCGTCACCACAACCGCCGTCATTGCGAGCGAAGCGAAGCAATCCAGAATGCCTCCACGGCAACAGACTGGATTGCTTCGTCGCTTCGCTCCTCGCAATCACGGAATGCGCCGGAAGAGGCCAATGTACAAAAAGCTCACCGCCGCTCTGGCACTTGCCTCTATCGCATGCGCCGCATCCGCCGAAACCATCCAGGAGCGCACCGCGCCGTGCCTTGCCTGTCATGGCGAGCGCGGCACCTCCGAGACCGAGAACACGCCCTCGCTTGGCGGACAGCAGGCGCCTTATGCGCTGATCCAGCTCTTCATGTTCCGTGAGAAGCTGCGCGTGTTCGAGCCGATGAACGAGATGGCGAAGTCGCTGACGGACGATGACCTGCGCACCTTTTCCGATTTCATCGCTGCGCTGCCGAAGCCGGCGGTGCCGACGGATGCTGCCGACGCCGCACGCATGGCACGCGGCGAGGCGCTGGCAAAGCAGAACCGCTGCAATACCTGCCACAACCCGGACTACTCCGGAAAGGAGAACGTCCCGCGCATCGCCAACCAGCGCGAGGATTATCTCGCCAAGACCCTCGCCGAATACAAGGACAACACTCGCCACGGCTATGATGCCACCATGGCCGACGTGATGCAGACGGTCGGGAAGGACCAGATCGGCGATCTCGCTTACTATCTTACGCATGTCCGCTGAGCGGTCTCGTCCCACAACGCGACCACATCCTGAGGGCCGGCCGGAGGCGGGCGCCTACGGCTTTCCAGACAGTGTGGCGACAGACTCAACTTCTCCCCAATTTTTGCCTTTGAGCTTCTTGATGATCGACAGGAACGTGGGGGCCGCCCCGGTTGCCGGGTCGACGGCAAGGCCTTCGCCGGTTTCGAATGCGCGGTCTGCGATCTCGTAGCCGAGCGCCCGGTAGCTCTCGAATTGCGATTCCGAGAAGAACTGGTTCAGCGTCGATTCATGCGGAAAGGTGCCGTGGGCGATCGCATAGCTCAGGACGCCCATGGGCTCCGTGCCGTGCAGGCCCGACTTGAAATATAGCAGCACGCCGTTTTGCGAGTCGCCGCCATCGGCCTCCCGATAGAGAATATCGCCGATCGCCCAGTAGGGTCCTTCCTTTGCAGGGCTGGGCCGTTCCGTGAAGCGCTTCTTGAGCAGATCCAGGCCGTGCAGGTCGATGCGCACGCCGAGATCGATCCAGATCTTGCGCAGCGCGTTGCCGAGGTCCTCGAAGGAATAGTCGGGGTCGCAGCCGGCATCGCTGACCACGATCACGCGGCAACGCCGGCGAACCATCTCATAGAGGCCGAGATTCTCGAAATGTCCGCCGTCTGTGAGGTAGACCCAGCGCTCGGTCTCGCTGGTCAGGCCGAACATCTCCATGAAGAACGGCCGAAGCGCGTTTGTTGGCTTGACCTCCGAATAGTAGGGGTTGTCGCCGCGCGGGTTGGCCAGCCACCAGCCGAGGCGCACGTTGAACAGCGCCATCAGGAAGGCGACACCAGGCGATGAATTGTAGCCCATGCTCGGACTCACGGCGGCGCCGGAAATCGCCATGGCGGTACCGAGGGTCAGATTTCCGCCGTAAGGCTGCGGCTGGTCGGCCGTGGCGTAGGTCGTCCGGTAAGCGCCGTCCGAAAATATGGCGCTGCCGCAATGCAGAGGCGAGAACGTGAAGGGCGCGGCCATCCGTTCTTGCCATGCCAGGTTCTTGGACGACACCAGGTTGAGCGCCCCGCTGATGACGTGGAACGGCTTCCAATCGGTCCCTGTCGGTGTGACATCATGCTGCCAGAGGTCTTGCAGGAGCGGACTGTCGCGGCCGTCGAAATCCGTAAAGGCGTTCTTCGTCTTGTCGCGATCCTTCTCGTTGCGCGACGCGCCCAGAAAGGCGCGAACCAGCCGGTTCCGGTAGAGACCGTGGAGTGAGTATCGGTTGATGCTGAGGACATGCGAGGCCGCGTAGATCAGCAGCCCGAGCAAGACGCCCGCTACGAACACGATGGTCCAGGGCATGTGACCGTCGGCGCCGGCGGCAGATGATTTGAAAGCCGCGTCCCAGCCGATCGACAGCAGAGCGACCAGGACTGCCGCGAAGATTGCGGCGGCGATTGCTGCGATCGTGTTGAGGCCGAGATACTGACGAAGACCCGACACCTGCTCGGCGGCGGCCTTGGTCTTCGAACTCGCGCCCAGGAGGACTGAAATCAGTCCGGAAAGACCTCCTCCGGCTGCCAGCGAGGGGACGGTTGCGGTGCCAAGATGGCTCTTGATCCATTCTGCGGCGGGCGGTGTGCCAAGCACGAGTCCGAACCACAGCAGCCAGCCGATATAGGCCAGGGTGAAGAGTCCGCTCGACCGCGCCTGAAATTCGAGACCGACATCCACCTCGGACAGGAACTCGGCAAACGAGATATAGACCACGTCGGCGACGATGCGCGCCAGCACGATCCAGGGCAGCCCGAGCACGCAGGCAAAACCCGCAGCCTTTGCGGCGGAGTCGGACGGGTTGACGCTCCAGAGCAGAATCAGCCCGGCGGCGCTCATCAGGCCGAAAGCCGCGCCGGCGAGGACCCAGGCGAAGGGCTCGAGCACGGGATGCTTGGGACGCGATGCAAGCGGTGGGCGGGCCGATCTGCCGAAAATGACGGTCCACAGCGGGGCCAGCCCCCAGGAGACGATAAAAAAGGCCATGCCAAGGATCGTTCCGCGAATCAGCACCGCCGCGGCCAGGTGGTCGCGTTCGAACTGCTCGAGAAATCCGAAGCCACCGGCACTGAGCACGCGCGAGAGCGTCTCCAGACCGTACGGGCTCTGCAATATGAAAACCAGCAGGGCGGCTCCGACGAGGAAGGGCGCGAGATCGCACAGGAGAAAGCGCGGCTGCGAGACATTGATCCAGCCGCGCGCAGGGCGGTTCGCGACAGAGAACGACAATGAAGCCAGCAGGCACAGCGTTGGTATCGTCATCACGACCAGGAACCATGTCGACCTGTCTGTGATGGCGTGGGCGTCGATGACAGCGAAGTAGAGTGCCTTGGTGACGAGCACCGCGAGGATCATCGGAGGGACCAGCAGGATCCAGTTCAGGAACAGATTGCGCAGGACGCTGGCGACATCGCTCCACAGGTCGGGAGAAATCGACGAGAAGCTTGGAGAAAGGAAGTGCGAGTTGCGCCGAAGGTTGGAAATCGGCTCAGCTTCCTGGTGATCTTCAAGCTGACCCCGGCTCTCTCGTCGATTGAGGGCTGCAACCACCGGGTCTGGAACGGAGCCCTGGCCGAGCAACGCTGTACTGGTGGCGACTCCGCGGGCAGGCAGCTTGCGCTGCTGATAAAGCCAGGCTGACAGCCAACTGCCGATATATCCACCCCCCGACACGGTCGACAGATATTCGAACTGCTTCAGAGCCGAACCTTGCTCCTCGCCCTGGCGCTTCGAGGTGACCTTCAGGGCTGCGATCCTTTGCAGGATGCCGAGCGCGAACGAGGCGCTGCGGATTCCGCCGCCGGACAGGCACAGGGCCCACCGATCGTCGGCGTTGAGGGCCTGGTAGACTTTCAGGAGTTCGTCAGGGACCGCGTCGGTCGGCGGCGGGATTTTGGGCGGCGGCTCGGTGATGAGAAAGGCCGTTTTCGACGGCGGCGCGGGTGCCGGCTTTGGCGGCTCTGGCTGCTTGGCCGGCCCCGGCGGCTTTGGCGAACCGTTGCCGTTTCGCTCGAATTGCAGAGCTGCGCCTGCGAGCGCGCGTCGCTCCTCCCAAAGCACCTGTGAAAGGTTCAATGCCCCCATGACACCGCTCCGCCTGTTTCACCGAGACTGGCCCAAGCTAGCGGGATCGGCCAAAGCGCGTGTGAGGTAGTTCACAGGCACGCACAAATTGTTACGGCGGCCGCGACGCGAAGTGAAGCCGATCAAGTCCGGGGAGAGGTGGGAAGGCTCGACGGCGGATCACTTCAATTTCTCCAGCAATTCTTGTGCGTCGCCGAGCAGGACCCGGATTTGATCTCGCTCGGCCGTCGCGTCCCGCGCGAACAGCCCATGCTTCCGCGCATTCCCGTTTCCTTTCGGCGCGCCGCATCGCCGGCCGCCGCCATGCATGCGGCAGCGCGTCTTGCCGTGCGCCGCCGGTGCGCGGCACGCGCCGCCGTCGCGAGTTCTCGCGCCGCAGCGCGGGCTGGTCAGCATCGCCGCCGTGTTGCGGGGGTGCGAGCTGGTCATCGGCCGGCGCCTTGCGTGACCTCCCTCGGTCCCGTCTCCGCAACGAGCACGTTCGCGTGCTGGGTGACATTGCCCACGATCGCCCGTCCGCCGTCCTGCACCGACAGGTTCTGCACCGTGATCGCGCGCTCGTCGCTGTTGCGGTGGCGGCTGAGTGCCTCGACCTGGGCGGCGAAGGTGCGGGTGAGCCGGGTCAATGCGCGTGTGACGCCCTCCTGCTGCGGAAGATTGTCCGTGCAGGCGAGGCGACAGGCGCAGCGCATCGCCGCCACGTGAATGGACGCCATCTGCGACAGCAACATGGCCTCGATGGAATCCCGCGGCGCGATGCTCCTGATCATCGAGATCATGAAGGCGAGGTTGGTCTCATCGGGCTTCTGTCCGATCGCACTCGCCTTGGCCAGTTGCCTCAGAAGGCCGTGCAGCGCGTCACGATCGGCGGCGCCGAGCGCTTCGGCCAGCAGCCGCTCGCCGGCTTGCGGGTCCGGATGGCGGATCGCAATGCCGCGCTTGTAGAGTTTGACCCGCGGGCTTGCGGCGAGGCCGCTGCGATCGTTTGCCGCAAGCGGTGAGGTCGGGTGGAGGTTCGGAGCTGTCGTCATGTCCTGTGTCCTTGCTGGCGCAGGCGCGCGCGACCGTTCGCTGTTGCGCGCGGATGCGGATTTCGGGATATCGATGAAGGGCTTATGCGCAACGACGCCGAGCCGGCCCTGGTCAGGGCCGCGGTCACTCTGGCGATGGTTGCGATGATGCCATCATGCCCCTGTTTTGCCCGACGAGTCAAACGACGGTGCAACACGCGCAAGTCCTTGATCTCTCAGGCGCCGGCTACTGTGCATGGGGTTGTTTTCAAATTTTTGTCTGGACGCAGCGTTTGCCTGCCGCACGGCGGAATGCGGGTGTGCCAGCGCGATTGCGAAATCCGGCACGACCACTCATCATGCCGCTCACACGCGCCACACCAACAAACATGTGCAATCGGCGCGTCGCGGTCTGGGGAGAGAACCAATGCAACGAGCGGCCCGCCTGCTGGGGCTCATCGCCGGACTCTGCGCCTGTGCGCTGTCGACGCAGGCCCTCGCCCAGAAATACCCGACCCGGCCGGTGAAGATCATGGTCGGCTTCAGCGCGGGCGGTCCGGTCGACGTGGTCGCGCGCATCATCGGCGACCGGTTGAGCAACAAGCTCGGGCAGCCCTTCGTGGTCGAGAACCGCGCCGGCGCCAACGGCATGATCGCGGCCGAGGGCGTCGCGCATGCCGATGCGGACGGCTACACCGTCCTCGCCTGCAACTCCTCGACAATCACGCTCAACAAGACGCTGTTCAAGGATATCCGCTACGATCCGGAAAAGGACTTCGCACCGCTGACGACGGTGGTCTCGGCGCCGCTCGTGCTCGTCGTCAATCCGGAGAATCCCAAGACCGCCGACATCAAGACCGTCGCCGATCTCGTCGCCGCCGCAAAGGCCGCGCCAGGCGCGCTCGCCTACGGCTCCGGCGGCAACGGCAACCTCGCGCATCTCGCCATGGAGCTGCTCAGCCAGCGCGCGGGCATCAAGATGATCCACGTGCCCTATCGCGGCGGCGCGGCCTCCGAGGTCGGCATCCTCGCGCAGGAGGTGTTGGCAGTGTTCGATCCGCTCTCCGCGGTGCCGCTGGTCAAGGCCGGCAAGCTGCGCGCGCTCGCGGTGTCATCGGCGGAGCGGCTGCCGTCGCTGCCCGACGTGCCGACCGTCGCAGAGGCCGGCTATCCCGGCTTCGACCTGTCGTTCTGGGTCGGCTTCTTCATGCCGAAGGCGACACCGGCGCCGATCCTGGAGACGCTGCACCGGGAGATCGTCACGGCGGCCAAGGATCCGGCGGTCGAGGACAAGCTCGGCTCGCAGGGCGTCGTCAGCGTGCTGACCCCCGCCGACTACGCCGCCAAGATCGCGAAGGAGACCAAGGAGCTCGCCGAGGTCGTGGCTGCGGCGAACATCAAGGCGGAGTGATCTAACCCGAGGAACGCTCGCGCGCCGCCATGCGGATGGCGCGCGCTTTCGGTCCCTTCGCCGCGCGGGTCGCGATCATGCTGCGGGCCTTGCCATGGGCCGAGCTGTTCTTGCGCAGCAGGGAGACGAACCGCTTGCGCGCACGGTTGGCCGAGAGCCGCGCCGCCAGCTGCTCGGCCTTGCGCATGAGGGTGACGACTGACGGCGTCAGGTTCACCGGAACCCAGGCGACGTCCCTGGTCTTGGACAGGCTGCCGACGCCTTCGCAGGGCGCTTCGCGCGGCAGGTCGATCCGGATCGCGAGCGCCTCCGCGCGCTCGGTCCAGTCCTCGGCCCTGGTGCCGGTGATGATGCGGACATAGTCGCGCGTCTCGCGCGGCAGCTCGCTCTCGCGGGCAAGCCATTTCTGGATGCGGCCGGGCCCTGCGTTGTAGGCGGCCGCGGCAAGGCCGAGATTGCCGAAATCATCGCGGAGTTTGCGCAGGAACCTTGCCGACGCGGGCAACGCCTTCATGGCATCGAAGGGATCATCGAGCCCGACCTCGGCGGCCGTCTCCGGCATGAATTGCGCAACGCCTTGCGCGCCGGCCGGGCTGACCTCGTTGGACTTGAAGCGGCTCTCCTGCCACAGCAGGCGCGCGAAGAACGGCACGGGAATGCCGCTCGCCTCGGCTGCCTCTCGCAGCGCGCGGCAGAATTGCTCGGTCGGTGAAGCCGGGGCTTGCACCGCGGTTTCGACCGCGCGCTCCGGCCCGATCGTCTCCTCGTAAGCGGCGCGCGCGTTTGCCAGCTCAATGGCCTGCACGCTCGCGAGGAAGAGCTCGACGACGGGAACCAGCGATGGGGCGCGATCTGTCTTGGATGTTGCGGGGGTGAGGTTCGATGTTTGCAAGAAGGGCGACGAGCCGATGTCGCACATCAGAATCAGGAACGCAGCGCAAGCCGCGACGAGAAATCGCATCTCGGTAAGAGTCCTCGAACTGTGGGGGAACGACCAGCGTCTGCGCCGGTGACGAGGACTTAATTAACCGTAATTGCGGCGAAGCTGCGATTCCGCGGGAAGGCAGGTGTTAGTACGGTGTTCCCGCCGCAGAACTTGCATCGCGGGTCCCGCGGATCGACGGGAACCGCGGGACATGCGAGCAATCGCGCAGCAGAGTGCGGGCGCCTACGCCTTGGGAAAGTCCTTGCGCATCGCGATCTCGGCGGCATCGCCGGGCGACAGCACGGTCTGGTCGAAGGCCGCTTGCGGCCTCGTCATGATGTCGTAGAGCGAGATGCCCTTGATCGGCTTGCCCATGAGCTCACGGACGCAATCGGCGAGCGTACCGTTGTAGACCATGTAGGGCGGGCCCCGGTCCTTCTGTCTCTCGCCCTTCAGCGACGGCCACTTCTTCAGTTCGGCCGGCGCGTCATAGGCGATCGGCGATCCCTCTTTGAACATGCGCTTGGCCCCGGACGGCTTGGACTAGAGGGAACCCTAGAGCCGCCGGGTAAACACACGTTAAAGAATTAGTTAAAATCAGCCGGCAACGAAGGCGAGCAACGTGCCGTTGGCCTTGGCCGGCGGCACGCAGATCGCCGACCCGCTCCGCACGGCGGCCGAGCCCAGCGCCTTCTCGGTGGCCGCGAGATCGCCGCTGATGAGCACCAGCGCCGCGCCGCCGCGCTCGGAGAGGCCCGCGAGCGGGACGCCGGGATAGCGCTTGCCGAGCTGCTCCAGCGTCAAATAGACGAAGTCGGCGCGATCGCCGCCGGACGGCACCGTGACCGCGCCGTCGGCCTCGGCTTTCGGTTCGCGGTCGATCAGGCGCGACAGATGCGCGGCTTCCTGCGCCGGCTCGGGCGTTGCGATCAGCGTCTGCCTGATCCGCTTTGCCGCATTGGCGTGTTTCATCAGCTCGGGGATCCACACGGTCTCACGGGTCTTGTGCTGACAGGCGAAGATGCGCACGCCCCCGGGAGCTTCCGCGGTCGGCCACATGAAGGTGCGGAATTTTGCCGCCGAGACCGTGCCATCGGGCAGCGTGACGGGCCGTTCGAAGTCGGTCGGACCGATCGGCGTCAGGCCGCGCGCGCGGATCTCCTCCGCACCGGCGGCGCTATCGATCGCGGTGAAGGCGACGCGCTCGATGCCTTCGCCGTGCCTGTCGACGAAGGCGCGAGCCGGTGCGTTGTGCTCAGTCGCTACGAGCACGCCGAGGAGCTCCATATAATCGGGGTCGAACATGATGGTGTGGTTGCCGGTGCCCATATGCGCGCTGTGGGTGCCGCGCGGCGAGAGGGTGAATCCGAGCTGGCGATAGGTCTCGGCGGCCTTGTCGAGATCCTTCACCATGACCACGGCGTGGTCGATACCGATGACGTTTTTGAGGGCCACTGTTCTTATCCCCGAATGCAAACTGACTTTGGACCGCCGCGTTGGCGGTTGCTGATCTTGTCTACGCCGGATAGGCGGTCAAGTCATTTTCAATTCGGTGGGAGATACGGAATTTCGTTCCGTCAAATGCAGCATCGGCGGTGTCAGCGCTCCTGCTCAAGATAGGCGGCGAGGATGGCGCGCTCTTCGCTGGTCATCTCGGTGATGTTGCCCGGCGGCATCGCGGTAGACCAGGCGGCGACACGGCCGATCAGGCGGATGTTACGATGGATGTGCTCGGGCGCATCGAGCAGAATGCCCTTCGGCGCGGTGATAATGCCGGCCCAGACCGGCTCGGTCGCATGGCACATGCTGCAACGGGACAGCACGATCTCCTCGACATTGGCGACCGTGACCGGCGCCGGCAGCGCGCCTGTCTTCACCTCGCGCGGACCGGCCGCAGAGAGAAGAAGAATCGCGATCACGCCCACGGCGGCTACGCCCCACACCCACCACGGCGATTTGCGCCCGGCATGCCCCTCGTTGAAGAAGTGGCGGATCACCGGCCCCAGCGCCAGGATGATCGCGACGATGATCCAGTTGAAGCGGGTGGCGTAGAGCAGGGGATAGTGGTTGCTGATCATCAGCACGACCACGGGGAGCGTCAGATAGTTGTTGTGGACCGAGCGCTCCTTGCTGGTCTTGCCGAGTTTTGGATCGGGCGCCTGTCCCGCGATCAGGGCTGCCACGATCTTCTTCTGGTTCGGGATGATCACCGCGAAGACGTTGGCGACCATGATGGTGCCGATCAGCGCGCCGATCTGGTTGAAGGCGCCGCGGCCGCTCAGCACATGGGTGAAGGCGTAGGTCAGCGCGACCAGGAAGACATAGCCGCCGATGGCGAAGGGCAGCTCGCGCTGCGCGAGCCCGGTGCGGCAGGCGGCTTCATATAGCAGCCACGCCAGCGCGAGGCTGAAGAAGCTGAACAGCCCGGCCTGGAATGGCGTGAGGTCGAGGATCGACTTGTCGACCAGGAACAGATCGGCTTCGAGATAGTACACCACCACCATCAGCGCGAAGCCCGATAGCCAGGTGGTGTAGGCCTCCCATTTGAACCAGGTGAGCTCGTCCGGCATCTGGCTGGGCGCGACCAGATATTTCATGATTCGGTAGAAGCCGCCGCCATGGACCTGCCAGGCTTCGCCCTGAACGCCGTCCGGCAGGTCAGACTTCGGCTTGAGGCTGAGGTCGAGGGCGATGAAATAGAAGGAGCTGCCGATCCAGGCGATCGCGGCGACCACGTGCAGCCAGCGGAGCAGCAGGCTCGCCCATTCCGATATGATGGATCCCCACATGATCACCCCATCAATTGCGACGGAAATGCCGCTGCTTTGATAACCGCAACCGGCGGCCCTGCCCTTCCAATGTGTCGCACCTATCCGCGGTGTTTTCCAGTACGATGGGTTGCGGCTGATGCACATCGTGCGGGCATGAGCTGACGTGGGATGCGGCAGGCGTTTTGCCTGTTTCAGGCCCTTTGCGGGTCGATCGGCGTCGACGCGCGAAACATGCAGGCCGGGAGGACGGCGACGTGAAAAGCAGGGCATCATCCATGGCGTTGGCCGCGGGATTGCTGGTTGTGGCTGCGACATCTGCGCAGGCCGAGCCGGTGCTACAGGGCAAGGACGCCTACGGCGATTGGCAGGCTGACAAGCCCGGTACGGTCAGGCTGATCCGGCCGCAGGACCTGGTCAGGCCCGGCGCCACAAAATCGGTTGCTAGCTTCACGCGCGTGGTGCCGCGTCCGCCGGAAGCCGTGCCCCGGGTGCCGGCAGGGTTCAAGATCGAGCTGTTCGCCGAAGGCTTGCGCGCGCCGCGCATCATCCGCGTGGCGCCGAACGGTGACGTGTTCGTCGCGGAGACGCGGGCCGGCACCGTCCGCGTGTTGCGCGCGGGCGAGGGCGGCAAGGTCGCGACCAACGAGGTCTTCGCCAGCGGCCTGCGGCAGCCGTTCGGCATCGCCTTCTTTCCGAACGGCGACAATCCGCAATGGGTCTATGTCGCCAACACCGACAGCGTCGTGCGCTTTCCCTATCAGGCCGGCGATCTCAAGGCGCGGGCCAAGGCGGAGACGATCGTGGCAAGCCTGCCGGCTGACGGCGGCCATTCCACCCGCGACATCGTCTTCACACCCGACAACAAGCGGATGTTCGTGTCCGTCGGCTCGCTCAGCAACGTTGCCGAAGGCATGGGTACGCCGCCGGGCGGATTGGAGGCTTGGGCGAAGACGCAGCCGCTTGGTGCGGCCTGGGC
>Ga0209233_1000996_pt1 | contig 12109 bp, 8 predicted proteins | sample AraplaCL_Cvi_mCL_FD_184269 | JGI IMG/M metagenome (GOLD analysis project Ga0209233, IMG submission 184269) | Arabidopsis root microbial communities from the University of North Carolina, USA - plate scrape CL_Cvi_mCL (SPAdes) (version 2) | ecosystem: Host-associated > Plants > Roots > Endosphere ... | reverse complement strand
AAGCCGAGATCCAGCGGATTGCCCAGCGAATAGAGCCGCTCGCCCTTCTGCAAGGTGCCGTCCAGCGCCGCCTTGTCGAAAGAGAAGAACGGGGCGTCGTGCTTGTCGACCCGCACCAGCGCCAGATCGTTCGGCAGGTCCACCGCCAGCAGTGTGACGTCGCCATGGCTGCCGTCCGCGGCGGTGTATTCGAGGCGATAGGTCTTCGGCTCCAACGCGACGTCGGAGACGACGTGATAGTTGGTGATGGCAAGGCCATCGGGTGAGACCAGGAAACCCGAACCGGTCGAGGTTTGCCGACCGCCGCCGGCCACCAGCGTGCGGATCTGCAACAGCCGCGGCGGCGCCGAGGCATAGACACCTTCCGCACCGGAGGGCGCCTCGGCCGCAGTGGCCGCCGTGCCGCAGGCGATCAAGACGATCGCAGCACACCATTGGAGCGCGCTCACGACACTGGCAACCGACATTTCCTGCACGCCTCCGCCGCAAAGCGCTGCCCGCGGAAGCTTTGCGCCCAAAGACCGCCCTGCGCGCCCGGCAATAGCCAAAACAGGTTCGCGTTGCAACCACGGCGGCACGCTCTCCGAGCGCTGCCTAGCACACGAAGTCCGCCCCGCCGATGACGGCCAGCCGCATCAGCAGTGCGGCACGTTCGGCGGACACCTCTTGGCAGGTGGCGGCGCGGCCGGCCGCGGCGGAGGCGCCGCAGGCTTTGCCATCGGCGGCGGGGCCATCGGACGCGCCATCGCTGCCGCCGGCGGAGGGCTGGGACGCGCCATCGGCGGCGGTGCGGCCGGCCGCGGGGGCGGTGGAGGTGCGGCGTGAACCATCGGTGCCGGCGGCCGGGCTGCCATCGCCGGCGGCGGTGACGGGCGAGCCGCAGCCGGCGGCGGCATAGGTCGAGCGGCAGCTGGTGGCGGCGCGGGTCGGGCTACCACTGGCGGCGCAGGGCGCGACCGCAGCTCGGGCCTGGCTGGCGCGGTGACCGTCGGAGCGACAGGATGCTGCGGTCCAGGCAGAGGCCTGACCGCCGGTGCCACCGGAGCGCCGGGTGGAGTTCGGTTCGCCTGCACGTTCGGTGCGGTTCCTGGCTGGGGCCCGCGATGATCCGGATGCAAGCCGGGCTGTGCTGGCGCCTGGCCCTGTCCTTGCGGCGACGGCGCGCCCGGAGGTGCCAACGCGGTGTGCGGATTCACCGCTCCAGTCGCTGCCGAGGGCGCCGGCGGTGCACCGTGATTGCCGGGCACCGGCAATGCATTTGCCCGGGGGATCCCCTGTGCGGGTCCAACCTGTGCGGGTCCAGCCTGTGACGGTCCAGCCTGTGACGGTGCAGCCTGCGGGTGGGCGAGTGCGCTTGGCGTCCCATTGACTTGCGGGGGTATCCCCTGCCTTGCGGCCGGGCTGATCGCGGCGCTCGGCGGCACTGGTGCCTTGCCCTGTTGGATCAGCGCGGCACGCTGCGCCACGGCCGGCGGCAGCGTCGCTGCCGTCGCAGGAACAACGGGTTGCGCCAGCGTAGCCGCGCCGCGCGGTCCGCCTGCGGCCGGAGCCGGCGGCTGGTTGATGACGTTGTTGATGACCGTGGTGTTGTGGATGTTGTTGAAGATGATGTTGTTCGGGGGCGGCGCGACGAAGGCCGGCGGCCGCACATAGACCGGGATCGGCACGAACACCGGCTGCGGCAGGATGAACAGGCCAACCGGTTCGATCGGCGGCGGCAACACCACGAAATCCGGAGGCGGTGGTGGCAGGAAATAGACCGGGGGCGGTGGCGGTGGCACGAAGTCAAAGTCGGGATCGGCGAAACTCAGCACCGGCCGATCGACATAGACGATCTCGTCCGGCGGTGGCGGCGGCACGTCGTAGTCGAGCATTGCAAAGGACGGCGGCGGCTCCAGCGGTGCGGTCAGGATCGCAAGCCGCCGCCGCGCGTCGCCGGCATGCGGACCTTCCGGGTAGCGCTTCAAATAGGACCAATAGGCATCCGGCGTGTCGGCGCGATAGGTGCGACGCCAGGTGATCGCCTCGCGTCGCGCCGCGACGATCGCCCGCACGCGCTTGGCCAAGGGATCACCAGCATAGGCGCCGAGAAACTCCTCATACGCCGGCAGCGTGTCGCGCTCAATCGCAGCGGCATAGGCATCTTGCGCGCCGAGCTCACGGATCGGCCGGTCGCGGACCGCCGCCACCTGGGCCGGCTGCTCCTGCGCGGCCGGCGCATCCGGCGCACGATCGAAGAAGGTGAACTGGGCCTGGATCTTCTGGGCATCCCAGGGCACCTGCGCTCCCTTGGTCGCTTCGTTGACGCGCAGCCGCACACGATCGAACACCTCGGGCAGCGCCAATCCGCCGGTGCGGATCATCTCGGCCAATGACTGCGCGTAGATGCCGTAAGGCCCGTTCTCGTTGGGCGCGACGGTGCCCGGCGCGGCATTGAAAGCGATCAGCATGTTGGCCTCGGGTTCGACCAGCGCGAGACCGCCGGCCACCGGCTGACCACCCTCGATGAAGGGCTGCTGGCGTGCCGCGTCGAGCACGACGATGCTCGCCTTCAGCGGGAGAGCGGCGAGCTGGCGGATGTAGTCGCTGATCCGCAGGCCCTCGGTCGGAATGTCGGTGTCACGACTGATCGAGGAATCGACCGGAACGAAGTAGTTCTCGCCCGCGAGCTGCACGCCGTAACCGGCGAGATAAATCATCGCCACGGTGTTGTTGTCGGAGGACTGCGCTTTCTGCATGAAATCGCGGAAGCTCTTGCGCAGCGTATCGCCGTCGAGATCGCGCGCGCCGATCACGTCGAAGCCCGCGGCCTGCAAGGTCTGCGCGATCAGGCCGGCATCATTGGCCGCGGTCGCAAGCGGTCCCTTTGAGTAGGCGCCGTTGCCGACCACGAGCGCAATGCGCTTCTCCTGCGCCGGCTGCTGTGCGGATACCGCATTGGGCTGCGTGGCGAGCCCCAGCAGCAGCAGGCAAACACCAAAACCGAAGGAAATCCGGGCCAAGCGCATGAGAGTTTTCCCGAAAGCACGAGGAAACTTTGACACATTCAGCGCGCAGCGGGCTGAATGGCAGTTGAACGATTGATGATCCAAGGTCGCAAATGAGCGCAACCCGGGACAGCGCATGTCGCTGCCCCACCGAGCCCGCGCTGCGTCGCATCACGTGACGACATCGGGGGGACAGGCCCTCCGGCGATCCGGTCCGATCACATCAACTGCATTACGCATCAACTGCATTACAATGTCTGCACGTCGACAACGCCGGACACGGCCTTGATGGCGCCAGCAATTTGTGGCGAAACCTTGAAACGGCCGGGAAGTTTCATTTCGACCTCCGTTTCGAGATCGAGCATCATCACCAGCGAAACTTCGCCATCACCCGCGATCGGACGCGGTGCGCCGTTGGGCACTGCGCTGCCCGCGGGCGCCTTCGCACCATTGCCATTTCCCGCCGCTTCCGGCCCCTGCAGGCGCTTGACGATCGAATCGAGCGGCTTGGTGTCGCGCAGGAAGATGCGCAGGCCTTTCTGCGTCTTGGCCGCGGCCGCGTCGAGCGGCTCGGCGTGCAGCACGCGCGCGCGCACGTCCTCGCCCTGGAGCTCGGCGCCGAGTTGCAGCAGCACGGCGGCGCCCGGCTCCAGCACGTCGCGATATTGCGCGAGCCCCTCGGAGAACAGCACCGCCTCGAAATGGCCGGTCGGATCGGACAGTCCCATGATGCCCATCTTGTTCCCGGTCTTGGTGCGCCGCTCCATGCGCGACACCACGGTCGCGGCGACCTTGCCCGCGGTCGCACCGGTCTTCACTGCGCGCGAGAACTCGGCCCAGCTCTGCACGCGCAGCCGCTTCAGCGCAGTGGCGTAATCGTCGAGCGGATGGCCTGACAGGAAGAAGCCGATCGCATCATATTCGCGCCGCAGCCGCTCGGCTGGCAGCCAGTTCTCGATATTCGGCAGCACGATGGTGGGCGCATCGGCCGCGTTCCCGAACATGTCGTTCTGTCCAGACGTCTCCGCCTCGTGCGCGCGCTGACAGGCGGCGACGATCGCATCGGCGCCGGCAAACACCCGCGCCCGGTTCTTGTCGAGCACGTCGAAGGCACCGGCGGCGGCGAGGCTTTCGATGATGCGCTTGTTGATGGCGCGCGGATTGACCCGTGCGGCGAAATCCGCGAGCGACTTGAACAGCCCACCCTTGTTGCGCGCCTCCACGATCAGCTCGATCGCCTGCGGCCCGACGCCCTTCAATGCCGCCAACGCATAAAAGATGGTGTTGCCGGTGACCTCGAAGGTCGGCCCCGACTTGTTGATCGAGGGCGGCTCGACCTTGATGCCGAGCCGCTGCGCCTCGGAACGGAATTCGGACAGCTTGTCGGTGTTGTTCAGGTCAAGCGTCATCGAGGCTGCGATGAACTCGACCGGATAATGCGCCTTCATATACGCGGTGTGATAGGATACCAGCGCATAGGCCGCCGCGTGCGACTTGTTGAAACCGTAGTCGGCGAACTTTGCCAAGAGGTCGAAGATCGTGTCGGCCTGGCTCTTGGTGACGCCGTTTTTGGTCGCGCCATCGACGAAGCGGACGCGCTGCTTGTCCATCTCGGCGCGGATTTTCTTGCCCATGGCGCGGCGCAGCAGGTCGGCTTCGCCGAGCGAGTAGCCGCTCATCCGCTGCGCGATCTGCATCACCTGCTCCTGGTAGATGATGACGCCGAAGGTCTCTTTCAGGATCGGTTCCAGCAGCGGATGCAGATATTCCGGCTCCTCTTCGCCATGCTTGCGCGCGCAATAGGTCGGGATATTCGCCATCGGGCCCGGCCGGTACAGCGCGACCAGCGCGATGATGTCCTCGAACCGGTCGGGGCGCATGTCGATCAGCGCCCGCCGCATGCCCTGACTTTCAACCTGGAACACGCCGACCACATCGCCACGCGCCAGCATCTGGTAGCTCGGCGCGTCGTCGATCGGCAGCGTCGGCAGATCGACATGGATGTCGCGCTGCTTGAGCAGCTTCACTGCGACGTCGAGCACGGTCAGAGTCTTCAGGCCGAGGAAGTCGAATTTGACGAGACCCGCCGGCTCGACCCATTTCATGTTGAACTGGGTCACCGGCATATCCGATTTCGGATCGCGATACATCGGCACCAGCTCGCTCAAGGGCCGGTCGCCGATCACGATGCCCGCGGCATGGGTCGATGCATGGCGCGTCAGGCCTTCCAGGCGCATCGCGATGTCGAAGGCGCGCGCCACCACCGGATCCTCGTCGCGGAAGGCCTGCAGCTTCGGCTCGCCCTCGATCGCGGCCGCGAGCGTCACCGGTGCGGCCGGATTCTGCGGCACCAGCTTGGTCAGCTTGTCGACCTGGCCATAGGGCATCTGCAGCACGCGGCCGACGTCGCGCAGCACACCGCGCGCCTGCAACGTACCGAAGGTGATGATCTGCGCCACCTGGTCGCGACCGTAGCGCTGCTGGACATAGGAGATCACCTCGCCGCGGCGGTCCTGGCAGAAGTCGATGTCGAAGTCCGGCATCGAGACGCGTTCGGGATTGAGGAAGCGCTCGAACAGCAGCGCGAATCGCATCGGGTCGAGATCGGTGATGGTCAGCACCCAGGCGACCAGCGAGCCGGCGCCGGAGCCGCGGCCCGGCCCGACCGGGATGCCGTGCGCCTTGGCCCATTTGATGAAGTCCGACACGATCAGGAAGTAGCCCGCATATTTCATGCGGGTGATGACGTCGAGCTCGAAGGCGAGCCGCTTCTGGTACTCCTCTTCGGTCATACCGGGCGCGAGGCCATGCACCTTCAGCCGCCGCTCCAGCCCCTCCTCCGCCTGCCGCTTGAGTTCGGCAGCTTCGGCACTGGCGGCATCCGCCGCATCGGTGCCGGCGCCGACCGTAAACAGCGGCAGAATCGGCTTGCGCGTCCGTGGCCGGTACGAGCAGCGCTCGGCGATCTCGACCGTGGACGCCAGCGCCTCCGGGATGTCGGCGAACAGCACCGCCATTTCGGCCCTGGTCTTGAAGCGGTGATCGGGCGTGAGCTGCTCGCGCTCGGCGTCCGCGATCAGATGGCCGCCGGCAATGCACAGCAGCGCGTCATGTGATTCGTAGTCATCGGCGGAGGCGAAGTATGGCTCGTTGGTCGCAACCAGCGGCAGGCCCCTGGCATAGGCGATGTCGATCAGCCCGCCCTCGACCCGGCGCTCCTTGTCGATGTTGTGGCGCTGCAACTCGACATAAAGGCGGTCGCCGAACAGGCTGGCGAGCCGTTCGCATCGCTGTCCCGCCAACACCGCCTGATCGTGCTGGATCGCCAGCGAAATCGGACCGTCAGGGCCGCCGGTGAGCGCGATCAGACCATCGACGCCATCCTTCAGCCAGTCGAACTTGATGTGCGGCGACTGGTGTGTCGGCGTCTCCAGGAACGCGCGCGAGTTCAGCCGCATCAGGTGGCGATAGCCCTCCTCGCGCGCGGCCAGCAGGACGATTCGCGAAGGCGTGACCAGCGCGGCGGCATTGCGGGCGTTCGGATCCAGATCGCCGAAATCGATCGCCAGCTCACAGCCGACGATCGGCTGGATGCCATAGCCAGCCATCTTGTCGGAGAATTCCAGCGCACCGAACATGTTGTCGGTGTCGGTCAAGGCGAGCGCCGGCTGCTTGTCGGCCTTCGCCAGCTCGCCGAGCTTGGCGATCTTGATCGAGCCCTTCAGCAGCGAATAGGCGGAATGGACGTGGAGATGGACGAATCCGGCGCTGGACATGCTCGCCTTGACGCTTGCGGGGCCACGAGGTGGGCGATGCGCCGGGAGCCCTGGAAACGCTCATTCGCTTCCCTGCTCCCACCGACTCGCGCCCGCATGATACCGGACCGCGGGAGCTGGAGTCCGCCGCTGCGCGCCGCTGTCCGGATTTTCAACAGGGCACGCCACTAGATCGGCATGAGAGACGAAAACTCAAAGCTGCGGAATGATTTGCGCCCACAGCGCGATCATCCCGACGAACAGCGTGATCGACGCCAGCGCGGCAGCTTCCTCGACAAAGACCTTCAACATCGCGACCTCCCTGACCAAGAACGTATACAGAACAATGTTCCTTTTTCGTTCTCACGTCAAGGCCTCTCGCCAGTCGTCCGCCGCCGCGACATCGTGTGGTTAATGGGGGTGATTCGCGCCGGCGTTCAGCGCATGAAAAAACCCCGGCGCGAACCTCGCGCCGGGGCCTTTCGATCCGCCGTAGATAAGGTGGTCGAGCCTCGTACCGGGATCAGTACTTGGCGATGATCGGGCCACCGAACTTGTAGTTCAGGCGGGCCGTGAACAGGTCCACGTCCTGCTTGATGCTGTCCGTCTGGACGCCACCGAAGTTGCCGACGAAGGTGACGTCCTTGCGATCCAGGAAGATGTGGTCGTACTCGAAGCCAAGCGACCAGTTCGGCGCGAAGCCGTACTCGACGCCGGCGCCGACCACGCCGCCCCAACGGGTGTCAGTGACCGACGCGAGGCCGATACCGGTGCTGGTCTGACGGATTTCGTACTTGTTGTCGACCACAGCAGCACCGCCCTTGGCGTACAGCAGCACGTTGTTGATTGCGTAGCCGACCTGGCCGGTGAACAGGCCAAACGCATCCGTCTTGGTGCGGTTGGTCTGATTGAAGAACTGGTTGCTGACGTTGCTGCCCGAGATGTCCGCCCAGTTGCCCTGAGCTTCAATGCCGAACACCCACGGGCCAGTCTGCCAGCGATAGCCGATCTGGCCACCGGCGGTGCCGCCGGATGCGTCATGCTTCCCCTCGGGACCGAATCCCACAGCGTTCCAGTCGTTGTGGCTCCAAGCACCACCACCGTTGACGCCGATGTAGAAGCCGCTCCAATCGTAGATCGCAGCGGCCACCATCGGCGGCGCTTTCGTGTAAGGACGCGCGGCGAGATCCGCAGCCTGCGCGGCCGAGCCGAGCGCAACGAGTCCCGTCGTGATCAACAGAAGTTTCTTCATACGATTAGTCCAATTCCAGTCTTGAGGCCCCCAGGCCGTGACACCCCGTCATAACGATCTTGGCCACAATTGCTGTAGCCTGACGGTCACACCGAGCAGGAAAGCCGGCCGTTCATGTTTGCGGATTTTGTGTGGCTTCACAGGTAGTTGATGGAACCTTTGCGCTTGCATAAGTTCCCGCCTGAACTACACAGGCGAAGAGCTCTCGCGCGGCTCGGCGGCTGGCCAAATGAGGCGGCTCTGTGGCATGCGTAGTGTCCCTTGCGTCAATATGTCCACGGAGGATTCTCTACGATGCGTCCCGCGCTTTTTGCAGCCTTAGCCATTGGTGGATTGGCGATTGGTGGATTGTCGCTCATGCCGATCGAGCCGGCGCATGCCGTCGGCATCCGGCATGCGTTCTGTCTGCAGGGCGATGAATATCCGGGGCTGAGCTACTGCACCTTTGACACCTACGCGCAGTGCCAGGCGACCGCATCGGGCCGGCTCCTGCAATGCATCGCCAATCCCTATTTTGCCGGCGTGAGCGATGATTCGCGCGCCACGCCCTATCCCTATCCGCACCGGCAGCGGATCCGTCCGCGCCCGCCGGCGCCGAATCCGTTCGCGCCGCTGCCCAATCTGTTCGAGTTCCAGGAGGACTGACACGCGCGGCAGGTTCGCGCACAAAAAAGCCCCGGCCGAGCCGGGGCTTTTTCCGTTATGCGTGGCGAGGAGCTAGTGCATCAAGCCAAAGCCGGGACCAGGACCCCCGAAGCGATAGTTCAAGCGCACCAAGCCGATGTCGGCGTCCTGGCCGATGTTGCGGGTGGTGGGCATGGCGCCGGCCATGGTGGTGAAGTTGAGATTCTTGTTGTCGAGGAAGATGTGGTCGTACTCGACGCCAAGCGACAGGTTCTGCGAGATCCCGTATTCGACGCCGGCGCCGACGGTTGCACCCCAGCGCGTCGTGTTCGCGGAGCTGAGCTGGGCGCCGGTTGCAGTGTTGAAGGTGTTGTATTTGTCCCCGACCACGGCCGCACCGCCCTTCACATAGCCGAGCACGTTGTTGAAGGCGTAGCCGACCTGACCGGTGAATAATCCGAAATCGTTGATGCGCGAACGATCGGTGATGGCCGGATTCAGCAGGTTCCTGTTGCTGCCGCTGAAATCAGCCCAATCGCCCTGGGCTTCGACGCCGAACACGAAATTCGACATCTGCATGCGATAGCCGAGCTGGCCGCCGACCGCAGCCCCGCTGGCGCTGTTGCAGCCTTCGCCACCGCCGCCGACAAGCCCCCAGCAATTGCGGCTCGAGCCGCCGCCGGCATTGGCACCGATGTAGAAGCCGCTCCAGTCATACACGGTCGCGACCACCGCAGGTGGGGCCTTGGTGTAGGGAGCCGGCGGCGCTCGCCTTGCGAGATCAGCTCCGAGTGCAGGAGCCGCTGCGGCAACTGCGCCGGCTCCAATCGTTGCGAGGAGAAGCTTCTTCATCGTCGAACTCCGTATCTTTCTTTCCAAAGTCCCCAAGCCCTGAGTTGTCCAGAAAGTATCCGGCGGCTTCAGGCGCCGATGCGTGCACGCGCTCTCGCGGTGAGATGCGAGAACCACAGCCGTGTGAAGTAATTTCGCTTTCGGGCATTTGTGGGATTCGGGAAAAGCCTGCAAATCCAGGGCTCGGCATCACTTACAATGAGAGTTCCCTTCAGCTGCATGGAGGAATCATGACGCTGCCATCGGCGAGCCATATTGCGACATGTGGGCAACACTAACTACACGACATCAGAGCAGCCGTTGCAGATGTGCAACGATTAGTTCCCGTCTTGCTCCAGATGTGGCAAACCCATGGCACGCGCTCTCGATGTGATTTTGCACAACTACACGGGCAACGCCTCCGTGTAGATCGTCAGCTTCAGCGCCGGATCATCATTGGCCTGGAAGCTCGCATGCTGCAGATGCAGCGCGCCTTTCTTCGGATGCTGCAGCAACTTTCTGCCGTCGGTCGCGCCGCGAATGTCATGCGCTTCCCACCAGGCCGCGAATTCGCGGCAACCGCTGCGCAGCCGTGCCAAGAGATCGATGAAAGCGGGATCGCCGGCCCACAGATCATGCGCGGCACGAAACTGCATCACCATCCGCTTTGCTTCATCCTTCCACGACTTGCCGAACAGCGCGCGGGCATGCGGGCTGGTGAGGACGAGGATCAGCGTGTTGCGCTCGTCCTCAGGAAGGCGACCGAAGCCGAATATCTCGTCGGCTCTCGCATTCCACGCCAGCACGTCCCAGCGGCGGCCGGTGATGTAGGCCGGCTGATTGAGGCTCTCAACTAATTGCCGCAGATGCGCCGGCACGATTTCACGCACGAACGGACGACGGTCGGCATCGCGGGCGAGCGCGCGCAAATGCGCATGCTCAGTCTTGTTCAGGCGCAAAGCGCGCGCCAGCGCGTCGACCGTGGTCGCGGACGGATTGACGGTGCGGCCCTGCTCGAGCCGGATGTACCAGTCGACTCCGATGCCGGCGAGCTCGGCGACCTCCTCCCGGCGCAGTCCGGCGGTGCGGCGCCGTCTTCCGCTCGGCAGGCCGACCGCCTTCGGCGTCAGTTTCTCCCGGCGCGAGCGCAGGAAATTGCCGAATTCGGCGCGGCGGGGATCGCTCATGTCAGCTTCTCCTCGGGATCGCCCATGCGAACTTCTCCTGCTTCGGAAGCCACGATCATGGGTCTATCAATCCCAGGATAATACCAGGCCTTCCACGCGGCAGGCTAGCCGGTCAGTCTCCCTCCATCCAGCCCCGCAATGGAGGACATGATGAAAGCCGCAACACTCAAAGCCTTCGGATCGCCGCTCGCGGTCGAGACCGTTCCCGATCCCGTACCCGGCGCCGGCGAGGTCGTCGTCGACATCGTCGCGGCCGGCGTGCTCTCCTACACTAACGAGGTGTTCAGCGGCGCGCGCAAGTACCTGTTGGAGCTGCCGGTCATACCTGGCGTGGGCGGCATCGGCCGTGTCAGCGCTTTGGGGCCCGACGCGACAAAGCTAGCGATCGGCGATTGGGTGTTCTGCGATCCGACCGTGCGCTCGCGCGACGGCGGCCTCGCGCCCGACATCACGCTGCAGGGCTGGAGCGCGCGCGGGCCCGGCGGGCTGAAGCTGCAGCAGCATTTCCGCAACGGCTCATTTGCCGAGAAGATGATGCTGCCGACCGAGAACGCCAAGCCGATCGGTGCGATCGCCGAGTCCGAAGCCGCGCAGTGGTGCGCGCTCGGCACCCTGCTCGTGCCTTATGGCGGCTTCCTGGCCGCCAATCTGCAAGCGGGCGAGACCGTGCTGGTGAGCGGCGCCACCGGCAAGTTCGGCAGCTGCGCGGTGGCGATCGCGCTGGCGATGGGGGCTGCGCACGTGATCGCGCCTGGCCGCAACGAGGCTGCGCTCGCCGATCTCGTCAGCCGCTTCGGCAAGCGCGTGCGCACGGTCAAGCTCACAGGCAACGAGGACGATGACCGCGAACGGATGAGAGAGGCATCGCCGGCGCCGATCGACTGCGTGATCGACATCATGCCGCCGCAGGTCGCGACCAGCGTCGTGCGGGCCGCGTTGATGACGGTGCGGCCCTATGGTCGCGTGGTGCTGATGGGCGGGGTCGGCATGCTCGGCGGCGCCGGCCTCGATCTTCCCTATCCCTGGATCATGCGCAACTGCATCACGATTCACGGCGTCTGGATGTGTCCGCCGGACGCCACGGTGAAGCTGGTGCAGCTGATCCGCGCCGGCCTGCTGCGGCTGGATCAGTTCGCAACCACGAGCTTCGGTCTGGATGAGGTCAACGAGGCGGTGACGCATGCCGCCGAGCATGCCGAGCCGTTCAGGATGACGGTGATCCGGCCTTAGCCGCGGTTCTCAGTCTTTGTTACACGCGTTTTCTTCACGCGAACCGGTGTCCACTTTGCTTGAAAACGTTTCAGTCGAGCTCGACGACCTTGCCGCCGACGATCGAGACCCGGCGGTCCATGCGGCCGGCGAGCTCCATATTGTGGGTTGCGATCAGCATCGCGACACGCGTCGCCTTGATGAGCTGCATCAGCGCGTTGAAAACGTGATCGGCGGTCGAGGGGTCGAGATTGCCGGTCGGCT
>Ga0209233_1000995_pt1 | contig 12116 bp, 17 predicted proteins | sample AraplaCL_Cvi_mCL_FD_184269 | JGI IMG/M metagenome (GOLD analysis project Ga0209233, IMG submission 184269) | Arabidopsis root microbial communities from the University of North Carolina, USA - plate scrape CL_Cvi_mCL (SPAdes) (version 2) | ecosystem: Host-associated > Plants > Roots > Endosphere... | reverse complement strand
ACCTGCGCCGTCCATCACCTCGGCGACCGCGCTGCGGCCCGACATCTCGCCGACATCCTGGTTGAAATAGCCGATCGAGATGCCGCGATCGAGCGACACCTGCCCCTCGTCCGGCTGCTCCTGCCCCGCAATCATACGGAACAGCGTCGACTTGCCGGCGCCGTTGGGGCCGACGAGGCCGATTTTCTCGCCTTTCTGCAGGGCTGCGGAGGCTTCGATGAAGAGGATCTGGTGGCCGACTTGCTTGCTGACGTTATCGAGGCGGATCATGTGGGCTCAAGAGCGTGGACCGATTTGCCGCCGCTCTTAATCGATGCTGCGCCGCAGTGGAAGGCGCTTTTCGCATTTCCAAGGACGCCTGTTCGGGGCCACCTAATGCCGCTTGAAATATTGCACCTCGCGCTCGTGCTTTTCCGCCGCCGCGCGCGATTTGAAGGTGCCGAGGTTGCGCCGCTTGCCGGTCCTCGGATCGACCTTGCGCGAATAGAGCCGGTATTCGCCGGAACGCAATTTGCGGATCATGACCGATCTCCTCCGTGTTCGCCCCATCAACCGGCGCGATCGGCTTGCGTTCCCGAGCGCGCCCAGTGCGACCTTCGGCGCAATCAGAAACAGAGATTGCTGACGAGATTGCCGCGCTTGTCCTTGAGCACGATCGGACAGTCCAGCCGCTTCAGCGCCTTCTTGGCGTCCTCATCGCCGAGATCGGCGGCGCGTTGATAGTAGCTCTTGGCGGCCGCCGCATCCTTCGGACCGCCACGACCCTGCTCGGAGAATTCCCCCATGCGTGCCAGCGCGCCCGGATGGCTCTGCGCAGCCGCCTTCTCGAACAGCGCCCGCGCACCCTCCTCGTCCTTGGCGCCCCCGGTGCCGTCGGCGAGCATCAACCCGAGCTGGTACTGTGCCTCGGCGTTAGTCTGGGCTGCCTTGGCGAGCAGTTCGCGCGCTCGCGCCGGATCGGCGGACACCGTAGCTCCACCCCCGAGAGCGGCAAGATTGCTGACGCCGCGCGGGTTGCCGGCCTCTGCCGCACGTTCGAACAGTTTGCGAGCCTGGGCTTCGTCCTTGGGCCCGCCCACACCGGTGGCATGGAACACGCCAAGCTCGACCATCGCCGAGGTCGAGCCCTTGTCAGCGGCCTTGCGCCAAGCCGCGATCGCCTCCGCCATCTGCCGGTTGGCCGCGTAGGCGCGGCCGAGTTCGAACAGAGCCCGCCGCGACGCCGTCGCTTGCTTGCAGAACCTGATCGCGGTCGGAATATCGGCACTGGCGATTTCGGTCACGCCTTTGACGTCAGCCGGCTTGTCCGGATCGGACGGATCGGCGGCGATGCGATCGCACAGCACCAGATCGGCCGATTGCGCCCGCACGTCCGATGGCGCAAGTACGATGGCAGCCAGCACGACGAGTAAGGAAGGAGGCACGCCTTTCATCATCATGACCTGAACATTGCTGAGCTGCGGTGCCAAATTCAAGCCTCCAATCCTGCCGCGCGCAGCGCGTCGGCAAATTCAGGCGACGCCAAATGGCGCAACAGATCTTCAGCCCGCGCGCCCCGCGGCGACGCCGTCGTCAGCCCGGCTGAAAATACGGCCGGCGTCTGCAGCGCATGCGGGATCGGTCCGACGACTTCGATGCCGCCAACCTGCTTGAGCTCGCTGATCTGCTGAACTGCGAGCTCCGCCTCGCCCGATACCAAACGCGCCGCCGTGAGGCCCGATGGAATGATGATGGCCCTGGCATTGATCTGAGCGGCAATCCCCATCTGCGCGAGGAGACCCGCGAACAGGATGCCGCTGGCGCCGATCCGCGAGTAGGCCACGGCGCGCGACGTCAGTAACGTGTCGCGTAAGGCCGCTTCATCTGCGATATCGGGATGCGCTGCACCGGCTTTGACTGCGATGCCGACGTAGGAGCGTGCGAGATCCACGCTGCTCGCAGCGATCACCTTCCCTTCGCCGGCAAGCTCGTGCAGGCCCTCGCGGGTGAGGATGACGAGATCGGCCGGCTCTCCGGCGCGCAGCCGTTCCAGAAGCGCGAGGGTCGGCGCGAAATCCGCGTCGATGCGACAGCCGGTCGCCAGGAGATAGGGATCGACGAGGTCCTGCACCGCGCTCCTCACGGCCAGCGTCGAGAGCACACGCACGGCATCGCTCACTGCATTCAAGCCCGCTGCAGCAGTCTGAGCGCAGCGCTAAGGCGTAGGCTGCGCTTGCCAGCCAGCGCTGTCGCCTCGAATTGTGCGCTGTCCATGTCGCAGGTGCCGGCAAAGCCGATGCCGACTTCGTGACCGCCGAAAATCAAGTCCACGCCAAGCGCCGGCGTGTGCTCCTGATTGAGGATCTGCCCTTTCCAGCGGCCATTCCCGGACGTGTAGTTGCCGAGATAGTAGAAATAGTTGTCGCCGCCGAGAATGCGTCCTCTATTGAGCAGCATCACGCCGGTCAGCCCACCGTCCACGCCGTCGAGCAGGCGGAGGTGGATTGAATAGAGCCCGTTGACGATGCCGCCGTCGCCCACCTCGCCGAGCGACGGCAGCGGCGGCTCCTCGACCGGCGTCAGTACGGACTGAAACGGAACGCCCGGCAGCTCGTTGATCTCGCCGGCAAAACGGTAGCTCCTGCCATATCTCCGGCCGCGGGCCAGCAAGGTGGCATCGTCGGTGCCGGCCATGGCTGGATAGGCCGGGTCGGGATTGTGGCGGCTGGTCCTGATCTCGATCGCGACCTCTTCGCCGACCTGTTCGAACGAGCCGATATGGGCAAAAGCCGAGCTGCCGCCGAGCAAGCGACCGTCATGCACATACATGACGCCGCGACCCGGGACCTGGCCGAGTTGGTATCTGCTCGTGTAGAATCCGCCGAACACAGCCGCGTTCCCCTTGCCGGCTGGATGTTGCGCTGCCGGTGATTAACACGGCGAGAAATCGAATGGAAAGTGTGCGAGATCACAGAGTCCGCCGGACCAAAAACGAATGATCCGCCGGAGCGAAACTCCGGCGGACCATGTCTTCCCTGCTTTGGGATGATGCTCGGCGTCTTAGGCTGCGGCCTTCGCGTCGGTCGGAACCGTCGAGATGGTCTTCAGGACCTGAGACGCGATCTGGTAGGGGTCGCCCTGCGAGTTCGGACGGCGGTCTTCCAGATAGCCCTTATAGCCGTTGTTCACGAAGGAGTGCGGCACGCGGATCGAGGCGCCACGATCGGCAACACCCCAGCTGAAGGTATCGATCGAGGCGGTCTCGTGCTTGCCGGTCAGGCGCATATGGTTGTCCGGGCCGTAGACCGCGATGTGGTCAGCACGGGCTTCCTTGAACGCGCCCATCAGGTTCTCGAAGTACTCCTTGCCGCCGACTTCGCGCATGTACTTGGTCGAGAAGTTGCAGTGCATGCCGGAGCCGTTCCAGTCGGTGTCGCCGAGCGGCTTGCAGTGGAACTCGATGTCGACGCCGTACTTCTCGGTCAGACGCAGCATCAGATAGCGAGCCATCCACATCTGGTCGGCCGCGGTGCGTGAGCCCTTGCCGAAGATCTGGAATTCCCACTGGCCCTTCGCCACCTCGGCATTGATGCCTTCGTGGTTGATGCCGGCCGCGAGGCAGAGATCGAGATGCTCCTCGACCATCTTGCGGGCGAGATCGCCGACGTTCGAGTAGCCGACACCAGTGTAATACGGGCCCTGCGGTGCCGGATAACCGGACGTCGGGAAGCCGAGCGGACGGCCGTCCTTATAGAAGAAGTACTCCTGCTCGAAGCCGAACCACGCGTCCGGATCGTCCAGAATGGTCGCGCGCGAGTTCGACGGATGCGGCGTCTTGCCATCCGGCATCATGACTTCGCACATCACCAGCACGCCATTGGTGCGAGCGGCGTCCGGGAAGACCGCGACCGGCTTCAGCACGCAATCGGAGCTGTGACCTTCGGCCTGCATGGTCGACGAGCCGTCGAAGCCCCACAAAGGCAGCTGTTCCAGGGTCGGAAACGAAGAGAATTCTTTGATCTGAGTTTTGCCGCGCAAATTCGGCACCGGCTTGTAGCCATCGAGCCAGATATACTCGAGCTTGTATTTCGTCATTGAGCCTCTCTGCTAAATCGAAAGGTGGGAGGCCAGAAGCACTGGGCCTGCCCCGCTTACCCGGCCACGATCGGCCGGCCTTCCTTAAGCACGTAACGTGCCAAATACTGCGACGCGCCGCCGCACCTCACGCAGATGCGAGAACGGCCGTCCCCAGCTTTTTGGCCCGACGACGGGTGCGACATAGCACCGCGCCTTCGCGGTTCCCGAGCAGCCGGCGACGTGGGCTTATGACAAAATCCCGCTTGTTTCTGCGGCATTTGCGGCATCGCGATATCTTGTCGATCAAGCCGGCGGCATGAATGGGAAATTTTTGAAAAGGCCGGCGGGCCACTTCCGCAACCTTCGGCCCGGCTCAGATGTTGATCATCTGCCCGCTGCTTCATGTAAGGCAAACCACCGACTGCCTTCGAAATGCGCACAGGCTGATTTTCTTTTCATCAGATTGCATTCTCCAAGGCACGGGCAAATATCGAAGTTGGTAACCCTCAGAGAACGAGTCGGGCGCACCATCGGTTGTGGTCCGATGGAAAGGAGACCGAAGGATGAACACAAATACCGGCCAGGGATCCGCGAGGATCTACCAGTTTCCGCGAGGCGGCCGTGCCGCTTTGGGCGGGCGTCGTTACGGCGAAGTCGAGACGGCGCAGCAGCCCGCGCCCTCCATCCAGCCGTCGATTTGCAGCGGCAGCTGGTACCATGAGGAGGCGATCCAGGAAGCCAACCCGTCATGGGATCACTGATGCCCAGAGCGCCTGGATGGATGGCCTGCTGCCATCTCGATTGAAGGGTCGGAACGAAATCGTTCCGGCCCTTTTTGTTTTCTGAGCATCACCTCATATTGCGGCCGTAGCTCGAACCGCGCTTGATGACACCTTCACCGCCACAGCTGATGGCGTAGAGTGGGCCGATGCCAGAGATCCCTGCCCGTCATCTCAATCTCGAAGGCGCGAGCAATTTTCGCGATCTCGGCGGCTACCCGACCGGCGACGGCCGCATCGTGCGCTGGCGGCAGATTTTCCGCTCCAATCATCTCGGTCATCTGACCGAGACCGACATCGTAACCGTGCGCCAGCTCGGCGTCCGCAGCGCGTTCGACTTCCGGGGCCGCGAGGAACGCGCAGCAGCTCTTTGCGCGATGGCCGAGATCACGGTGCATTCGCTGCCGATCGAGCCAACGGTCGTGGCGGCCTTGCGCGCGCGCCTCGCCGCCGGATGCCTCACGGCGGAGGATGCGCTGGAGATCATGCGGGAATCCTATCGGAACTACGTGCATCTCAGCACGGACAGCTTCCGCGCCCTGTTCACACATCTGCTAGCGGATCGCGCGCCGCTCGTGATCCACTGCACTGCCGGCAAGGACCGCACGGGCTTTGCCTGCGCGCTGATCCTGCATGCGCTCGGCGTGCCTGATGACGTGATCGCGGACGACTATCTGTTGACCAACCGCTTTTACCGGCGCGATCCCGGCGCCAGCACTGATCTGCCCGATGACGTCAGGGACGCGATCGGCTCGGTCGATTCCTCATTTCTGGCTGCCGGCTTCGAAGCGGTGCAGGCCGGCTATGGCGGCCTCGAAGGTTATCTCAGGGACGGGCTCGGCATCGGCGCGCAGGAACGCGCGGAGCTGCAGACGCGCTATTTGACATCCTGACGAACGCCGCAAGAGCATGATCCGGACCCGGAGGGCCGCGAAGCGCAAAATCGAAGCCGGCGTTCCCTCGCGACAAACGCGGAATGCGTTTGCGCGGAGATCATGCCCAAGCAAAGATACACTCAGGCGGCGTCCGCTGGCTCGGCTTCCGCAGCTTCCAGCGCATCGAGATCGGCGATGACCTCCTCGAAGGCGGAAATAGCCTGCTGCACAGCGGCGATCTGCATCAACTCCCAGCCGCTGACCGGTCCGGTGCGGTTCTGCAGGGCTACGACGAGATCGCGGCGCTGCTCCTTGAGCTGAACCAGCGGCAAACCATGGTCCGGCAGATGTCTCATCATGGCAAAGCTCCAACACCCCTATGGCAGGAATCAAAGCTAGCGCGCCGCCCTCGCGATCCGCTTACGAAACTCCGGCTAATTTTAGCGAATTGCTCCGGTCACCTGCGTCCCGCCACGCGGCGCAGACACAAGCGCGTGACAGACCCGCTTGCGGTGTGAAGCCCCCTGCCGTTGCAAGCCATATCCCACCTGGCGATACTCGGATTATGATGTCGACGCTGGCGGCGTGAAATCAGGATGGACGTGCGATGAACGGGACGGTGATCGTCATAACGGGTGCGCTGGGTGCCCTCGGTCGGAGCGTGGCCGAGATAGCGCTGGCGCGCGGGGCACGCGTCGCCGGCGTCGACCACGCTCAGGCGCAACTGCCCGCGACCGACGACCGTATCGAGCTTGGCGGCGTCGACCTTTCGGATGCCACGCAGGCCAAGACCGCGATCGATGCCGTGGCCGCGCATTTCGGCCGCCTCGACGCGCTGATCAATATCGCCGGCGGCTTTGCTTTCGAGGACGTTGCCGATGGCGACGGCAGCGTCTGGCAGAAGATGCACACGATGAACGTGGTGACCGCGCTCAATGCATCGCGCGCCGCCATCCCGCATCTGGCACGCTCAAATTCGGGGCGCATCGTCAATGTCGGCGCCATGGGCGCGCTGCAGGCGGGTGCCGGCATGGGCCCCTATGCGGCCTCCAAGGCCGGCGTGCATCGCCTGACCGAGGCGCTAGCCGCGGAGTGGAAGGGCAAGATCACGGTGAATGCAGTGCTGCCCTCGATCATCGACACCGCCGCCAACCGCGCCAGCATGCCGAAGGCCGATTTCGACAAATGGGTCGCCCCGCAAGAGCTTGCCGAGGTGATCCTGTTCCTGGCGAGTGACGCCGCGAGCGGCATCACCGGCGCGCTGATACCGGTGGCTGGCCGGGTGTAGTCAGCGACACGACAGCGGAGACGACTTTACGCTGCCATGTATGCTCGCATGTCGCTAGAGTCGCGGCGCTTGAGTCGCACGCTATTGGTTACAAGATCTTTGGATCTCCCTTGGAAACCGCGCTCTATCTTCCGGTCAAACGCTTCCTCGAAACGCTCGGCTTCTCGGTCAAGGGCGAGGTTGGCGGCTGCGATGTAGTCGCGCTCAAGGGGGACGATCCGCCTGTCGTCGTGATCTGCGAGCTCAAGCAGGCGTTCAATCTCGAACTTCTGCTGCAGGCGGTTGATCGCGCTGCAGCCAGCGATGAGACCTGGATTGCCGCCAAATTGTCAGCGCGCGGCAAGGGTCGCGAGAGCGATTCGCGCTTCCGCAATCTGTGCCGCCGGCTGGGCTTTGGCATGCTCGCCGTCACCGAACGCGGCGATGTCGAGGTGTTGGTGACCCCTCCGACGGCAGCGCCCCGCCGCAACCCAAAGAAGCGCTCGCGCCTCGTCGCCGAGCATCAGCGCCGCAAGGGCGATCCTGCGCTGGGCGGCTCGACACGGGCGCCGATCATGACCGCCTATCGCCAGCAGGCGCTGGCCTGCGCCGCCGCGATGGCGACCGGCCCGCAGCGCGTGCGCGATCTGCGGCCGCAAGTGCCGGACGCGCCCAAAATCCTGCAGCACAACGTTTATGGCTGGTTCGAGCGGACCGAGCGCGGCATTTACGCGCTAACCGATGCCGGCCGGGCGGCCTTGCGGCGCTGGCCCCAGGATTCCCACATGCAGCACGCCCACATTCAGGACCAGGCGTTACCGGCTGGCACAGTGGGCGCATAGCTGGCTTGCCCTGTGAATTTTATATTGCAATGCAGCATTGAGGCTTCTAGGTATCCCGGATCATTCACGAGGACCCCATGAGCGAAGACTGGAATACCAAGTATGGCACGCGGCGCGTGCGGCGCGATCCGCCGACGCTGGAGGAAGCGATCTTTGCCGCTTCCGGCATCACCGATGACGTGCAGGCGCAGGCGGAGTTTGCTGCGGCGCTGATGGGTCTTCCGCTCGAGCAGGTGCTGCCCGAAGTCAAGAAGACCAGCCGCATCGCGGCCCGCACCAACACCCGCGTCGTGATGGCGGACCAGGGCACGCAGCAGCGCGCCGTGGTGGTCGAGCGCCGCACGGTACGCCGCTTCAACTTCGCCCCGCGCACCGGGACTTGAGCGGGCGCAGTCTCGCCAGATAGCTTTGACGAGAGCGCGACAGCAAAAGCCGCTGCCGCGCTCTCGTCGTTTCGAAGATGTCTCGATGTCAGGCGGCGCGCTTGGCGCCGTATATCCGGCCGACCATTTTCCAGCAGGCACGATTGAGTTGGAAGAAGGTCCGCGCGGCGGCGAGCGGTGCGTCGATCACGAATTTCGCCAGTTCGTCCCGCGGCTGCTGGATCAGATCGATCGTGCCGCTGGATTCGCCGCGCTCGAATACCAGATTGGCACCAAACTTGGCGGCCAACGCGCGCATCGCGTGGTTCTGCGCGCCTGTGGTGACACGGAGGCGGCGATAGCTCTTCCAGCGCGCTTCCGCGATCACGCGCTCGAACAGCAGGCTGCCGACGCCGCGCCGGCGCAAGCAGGATTCGACACTGAAGGCGATCTCCGGCTGCCCGTCCTCCGACTGCTCTGGCGGATGCAGCTCTGCCGCGCCGCGCACCATGCCGTTCTCCATATAGGCGACGATGATAGTGCCGTCGGCGGCGCATTTGGCGGCGTAGCGCTCGATGAAGCCGTCATCGAGGAAGCCGTTGAAGCGGTCATGGCGGCTGTCCGCGTCGAGTCGCAACAGATGGTCACGGAGCAGCGGCAATTCTTCGTGCTGGCTGAGCGTCCGCACATAGCCGAAGCCCGGCCGGGGACGGAAAGTATCGACCTGTGTCACTGGCGAAAACTCCTCTTGGAAGCCCTCGAGGAGGCGTTGAATCCCTAGTTCCGGCTATATTGTGCATCGCAACATCGAATTCAAGCCCCGCCGTCATGAGGGGCGATCTGTCGCGGCGGATCAGGCAACGCGCAGTTAACAAGCCTGCGATCCCGCGGTCACACAAGGATCAGCTGGGTCTGCGTGACAATCGCCACCAGCTTTCCGTCCTCGGTTTCCAGCCGGGTCTGCCACACCTGGGTACGGCGACCGCGATGCACCGGCGTGGCGGTCGCAACCAGGGTGGTGCCCTCTTTGGCACCGCCAATGAAGTTGGTCTTGCTCTCGATCGTGGTGGTGCCCTTGGCCTCATCAGGCAGATTGATCACGGTCGCGGCCGCGCCAACGGAATCGGCGAGCGCCATGATAGCCCCGCCATGGACCATGTGATGCAAGGTGCAGAGATCGGGCCGTATGACCATGCGCGCGACCACGCGATCGAGCTCCGCCTCAACGAAAGTGACGCCTTTCAACTCGGCAAACGGCATCTTCAGCGCGTCGATCTTTTCGAGCGGCGTCATGCCCCCCTCCCAAACGATTTTTCACCGAAACATGACGCGCGCGACCGAGCGAGGCAATGACCTCTGAGGTCATTGCCTCGGAGATCGGATCTCTGGTCAGGCCGGCTCGACGCCGCACCACTCGGCGATGAACAGCGCCGTCGCTTTGGTCGATTGGCGCAGCGAGTCGAGCTCGACATATTCGTTGAAGCCGTGCATGGCCGCGCCGCTGGCCCCGAAGCACAGGCTCGGAATATTGTATTCGAGCCCATAGAAGCGCGTGTCGGTCAGCGCAGTGAACACGAGATCCTGCACCTCTCCGCCGAACACGGCGCTGAATGCCCGGCCGAACGCCGCCTCCGGCTCCGCGGAATCCTTCAGCTCATAGCCTTCCGACAGGAAGCCCGACCATTCCACGGCCGGCGGGTTGTTCGACAGGAAGCGATGGTTGCGCGCTGCGTTGGCGACGCAGGCCAGGATCTCTTTCTGGCAATCCGCGATCGACCAGCCCGGCAGGACGGCGATGCGACAATCGACGTCGCACCAGGCCGGCACGCTGGAGGCCCAGTCGCCGCCCTTGATGATGCCGGGATTGAAATTGATCGGATGATTCAGATTCTTAAAGTGGGGATCGGCCTTGGCCCGCTCGTTCCACTCGATCTCGAGCTTTTCGAGCGCATGGATCAGGTGATAGGCGGCGGTGATCGCATTGGAGCCGGAGCCTGCCTCGAACACATGCACGGGGAAGCCGCGCACGCGAAGCCGAAACCAGATCACACCGACCTGCGAGCGCACCATCTTGCAGCCTGTCGGCTCCGGAATGAAGCAGGCATCGGCGCGATAGCCGCGCTGCAAGGTCGAGAGCGCGCCGACGCCGGTGCTCTCCTCCTCGATGACGGACTGGAAATGGATGCGCGCCGTCGGCCGGAGCGCCGCCGCCTTGATCGCATCCAGCGCATACAGCGCGCCGATGGTGCCGGACTTCATGTCGCAGGCGCCGCGGCCATACATTCTGCCGTACTTGATCACAGGCGAGAATGGCGGCGTCTCCCACATGTCGAGCGGCCCCGCCGGCACCACGTCGCAGTGGCCCTGAAGGATCAGCGATTTGCCCGCATTGGTCGACGGACGGTAGGTTCCAACCACCGTGCGGGCACGCGAGAAATCCGTCTCGACCGGACCAAACCCGCGCAGATTCCTGAGATCGTCGAGATCGATGTGCCAATCGTCGACCTCATAGCCGCGCGCGCGCAAGAGATCGCCGATCATGTCCTGGCACGGCCCTTCCGCGCCACGTGTCGAGGGAATGGCAACAAAATCGCGCGTGGTGGCAAGCTGCCGGTCGAATCCGGCGTCGACGGCATCGACAATGCGCTGTTGGATATCGCTCGTGATCATTGTATTCGAGATTCCTCATGTCCGGCGGACGATCCAACCACAGTTCGTCTGCGGATTGCAGGCCTTTTGCTGCCGCTTTCAGAATCGCAGAGGTCCCCCTACACTTTCGCATGTACCGCTTTGCTGCGTGCTGGATGGTGAGGAATGGCTAACAACCGGAACGTTCTCTATCTGATCATCGGTGTCCTGATCGTTGCCGTCGGCGTTCTCGGCTTCAATCTCTATCAAGCGAAAAAGCAGCCTGACGGTTTGCAGATCAACGTCGGGCCGAACGGCCTGAAGATCGAGAGCAAGTGATGCGAGGTTCTCATCTGCGCGAGTTGCGCAGCATTTCGGTACCGACTGCCCTGCTCGGTGCAGTGCTCCTCATCGGCACAACGCCGGCGTGGGCGCAATATCTCGGCCGCGAGCAGGACATCACCGATCTCCGCCTCGGCCAACGCGTGCTGGTCGACGACGGCACCTGCCCGGCCGGACAGGTCAAGGAAGTCTCCGGTGCCAAGATGACACCGGATGGTGTTGCGCGTGCAGCGAAGTGCGTGCCGCGCTTCGGGCCGAAGAAGAAATAGTTCGGACGCAAGCGGCGGCCCCGGCTCGTGACCGCCCGAGGCGCCGGCCAACGCGGACATCCCCGAACAAGCAGACGGATACGGCTTAGACCGGGAAGGCGCGCCGCGTCGCGGCTTGCCTATGCAAGCAACAACGAAGGCGCGGCCTTATTTCGCCGGCTCGAACATGCATTGCAGCGCTGGCTTGGCGATCTTGGTGAAGGTCGGGCCGATCTGGGATTGTTTGGCCGGAGGTACCCAATCGGTCTCGATCGACGGCACACCGGTCTCACTGATGCCGCGCAACAGTGCCTCACGCAGATCGGCGTCCTCAACCATCGCCGCGGCGTGATCGTGCAGGCAGGAGCAGACCTCTTCCGGATGGGCCCAGCGGCCGAGCATGTGGGGCGCGCATTGCCGGACGAATTCGCCGCGCGGATCCGGCAGCCTGGTGGTCGGCCGCGCCTGCGTTGCGGACGGTGCGAGTATCAACAATACGGCGATCGTCACGACACCAAAGCGAGACAACATGATCGGTGCTGGTCCTCAGTCCTGTATCGATCGGCGCTACCGTACCGGAATCGTGCGCGTCGCGGAAGTTGTCGTCTGCAGACAGCTATAGTGGAAGGTGTAAATCCCGGACAGGCGGCAGTTTGCCGAACCTGCCATGGCCCAGCCAGCCGACGACAACGCACGTGCGAGAATGAAGCTCAGGAT
>Ga0209233_1000994_pt1 | contig 12126 bp, 6 predicted proteins | sample AraplaCL_Cvi_mCL_FD_184269 | JGI IMG/M metagenome (GOLD analysis project Ga0209233, IMG submission 184269) | Arabidopsis root microbial communities from the University of North Carolina, USA - plate scrape CL_Cvi_mCL (SPAdes) (version 2) | ecosystem: Host-associated > Plants > Roots > Endosphere ... | reverse complement strand
GATCTCCTGTAGCTTCAATTTCCTCAGCCCGGGAATTTTGTTCATGATAAACCCCGAAAAATTATGCTCCAGATGCGCCTCGAGATATTGTTTATAAGTACTGTAGGTATAGTAATTCAGCAACAAAAAACTGTTGGGGTCTGATCGGTAAAACAACGCTTCATTACCGTGAAATTGCGTATAGTCAGGAAAGTAAACGCTGTTGGTGTTAATGAACTTACCGACGCTGATATAGTAAGAGGTTCGCCCGTAAACGCCCCAGCTCAGATCAGTTTGTTGTATATCTGCCGATATGCGGTCGTAATCAACATCCGACCCAAAAACACTTTTCAGACCTTTAACATAATTAAAGCCGACGGTTGGATATGCCGATGGTAGATAATGACGCCCGTTGGGATAGGTCTCATATTTATTGCTGAAATCATAGCTGGTGCGCAATGTAATTTTGAACGCACGATTATCCGGAAACAGTGCCCCGCCGGTATTAGGGGTCAGTGGGTTGTTGTAGGTATAATTTCTGGTGCCGAAAAAGCTGTAATCGGTTTTGTTCTCCAGCCAGTTACGGTTAGCGAGTTCGACCGTCGCACTACCCTTCCAGCCGCCGTTTATTCTGCCGAAGAATGATGTTGAGACAAACTGCTTCTGATAAAACTTCTCAAAATTTTGCCGCGCAAAAAAGCTATGTACGGTATTGGCCAGGTGCGATATGGGGTTCAGGTCATTCAGGTCCTCCACATCCGATCCTCCTTTTAACGACAGTGTAAACCTGTCGCCGACAGGCATAACACCGCTGGCTACAGCATTAAACCGATGGTCAGAAAAACCGTAGCCCATATCCAGGCCGGCCCTGAAATAGCGGTTATTGATCGAGTCGACCAGTTTGGTGAATGATGCGCCCGAGTTTAAATTGAGGCCCTGCACGGTATTAAATTGCACATCGTGAATCAGCGGATCAAAGCGCCAGTATTCTTTTTTATAACGATTGCGGAGATTAATGCCCCCAATAATCAACTCGAAAGGTTTAACCTTGTTATACACATGGTCTATCGAATCCAGGTAAGGTTTTGATTCGCGTTTAATAGCCAGCGCCTCTTTACGTACATAATCCGTTCGTTCTTCGTCGGTCAGCGGGATAGGGCGCTCTTCGGCCCAATAGGTGGTGTCCTTTTTGTTGATGCCGTTGGTGATGCGCAGCGTTTCGTGAAAATCTTTTTTATTGAACACCGGATTCAGGTCGTAATCCTTATAAACTGAAATAAAATAACCACCCAGTTTAAAGCCAAACAATCCGCCTGTAAAATCAAAGCGTAGGGTTGAGGTCATCCAGGCTTTATTATCAACCGGCACAAATTGCTGGTGAATGCGAAGGGTATCTACCAAAATAATGTTGGCCTTTTGGGTGATATAAAGGTTCAGGCCAACCAATCGCCAGCTATCATCCTGGATATAAATATATCCCTCAAAACAAGGGTCATGTTCGCGGCGGGGAATAACCTGTATCTTATTCACGGTTTTGCCGTTCTCAAAGGCTTGACCCAGCAATTTGTAGTGGTAATAGAAAAAAGCATTATCCGCTACCGGCGAAATCAATGGCCGTAGGCTGATGCTTCGCCAGTCCTCAAAATTCTGATAGAAGTTAACCTTCAGGTCGCTGGCGCGATTAAAGCTAAACGCCCGGTTGCTGCCCGATACTTTAGATGAGATCATTTCCTCATGCACATTGCCAGGTGATAAGAAGCTGTATTTAGATTCAGATTCTGACAGGTAAATTATCCCACGGCGATTAGAGTCCAGGCCAATCTGTTTACCGATCTGATCAATATCTTTTCCCAGAAATTTTTTTGGAGCCTGCAATAGCTTCTGCATCCCTTTGATATAAACAAGGGCGCTGTAGGCTTTAACTTCGTTCAGGTAAGTCTTACGCTTTTTGATAGCCTTGCGCATAATGGCATAGGCCGGGTCCTTGCTGCCAATGTTAACATCAGGCAAACGGTAAACTTCTGTAACCAACCTGATGTTCAAGGTTATATTTTGGTTGACATTGACTACGCGGGCTGCCATTAAATATCCCACAGTTTTATACTGTAGTACATATTTCCCCGCTTTAAGACTAATGGAATACTCCCCCTCACTATTGGCGGAGGCGCCCTGCGTGGTATTTTGTATGTGGACGCCTGCAAAAGGTACAGGCTTGTCAGCATCGTCAGTAATTTTACCGCTGACGGTGAATTGCTGTGCAAATAAGGAAGAACCGGTTAATAAAAACAGCAGAAATAGTAAGGCAAACCGCATGCAGCTATATTTTACGCGAAGATGGACTTTATCGGCAAAAGGTTGCATTGGCTCCCTGTTAATTATTGTTAAAAGCAACATCCATAAAAAATCCCGGCCATAAGCCAGGATTTATAAGAACATATGTCATTTCGACCAGCGGGAGAAATCTATACACGGACATGCCTGTTCTTAGGATGTGTATAGATCTCTCTCTACGTTCGAGATGACATATTTATTTATTTTTTGCAAGCTCTTCAGCCATTGCAGCACCAATCTCGGCCGGCGATGCAACAACGCGGATACCGCACTCGGCCATGATCTTCATTTTTGCAGCAGCAGTATCGTCAGCACCACCCACTATGGCACCTGCGTGACCCATACGGCGTCCCGGAGGCGCAGTCTGGCCGGCAATGAAACCTACAATAGGTTTGGTGCCGTTTGCTTTGATCCAACGAGCAGCGTCGGCTTCCATGCCACCGCCAATCTCGCCGATCATGATGATACCATGAGTCTCAGGGTCGTTCATTAACAGCTCAACTGCTTCGCGGGTTGGCGTACCGATGATTGGGTCGCCACCAATTCCGATAGCTGTAGTAATACCCAAGCCGGCTTTAACCACCTGGTCAACCGCCTCATAAGTAAGCGTGCCTGATTTTGAAACCACACCAACATTACCTTTTTTAAAGATAAAGCCCGGCATGATACCAATTTTGCTCTCGTCGGCAGTGATAATGCCAGGGCAGTTAGGGCCAATTAAACGGCTGTCTTTGTCGGCCAGATATTCTTTAACCGCAATCATATCCTTAGTTGGGATACCCTCGGTGATACAAACAATAACTTTAATGCCGGCTTCAGCAGCTTCCATGATCGCGTCGGCAGCAAATGCCGGCGGAACGAAGATGATAGATACGTCGGCGCCGGTTTGCTTAACAGCATCGGCAACGGTATTGAAAACCGGGCGATCCAGGTGAGTTTGGCCACCTTTGCCGGGTGTAACGCCACCAACAACCTGTGTACCGTACTCGATCATTTGCGATGCGTGGTAAGTACCTTCATTACCGGTAAAACCCTGAACTATAACTTTAGAATCTTTATTTACGAGAACACTCATGGGTATTTGATTTTTTTCCATCGCAAAGCTAAAATTATTTTTCGCCCGCTAAGGATTTGGCTGATAATTTTTTATTTGATGATGAAAAATTTACAAAGGGTGCTATTTAGTAAGGGAATGTTGCCTGAAGCGCTGGCCATGCGCGCAATTGACGGCAACAGGCCCCTTCCCGGTCCCGATAGTTATCGGGATTATTTGCTTTGCAGCGCAATGCCCATGAGCGCAAAGAAGCAAGACAAAGAACAAAGCTCAGCGGCGAATGAGCGTTCTAAAAGCGACAAGCCAAAACGCTTAGTGAATTTTTCATATTTCTTGTCCGTCCGCCAGGTACCCTTGGCAAGATGGACGTGCGGACAAAAAATCATCCCTTCACAATCACCGGTTCCTCAAAAGCAGCCACATGAATGATATGATTCAGGCAGTAAAAAGCATAATGCTTCAGCTCGGATATAAAAGTATCGGCAGTAGTATCAGCGCGCAGAAAGTCGAGGTAGTTTGATTAGGCATAAATGCGGAAGAGCTCGTCGGCATCGCCGGGGTGTTTAGTGTAGGCTTCGTCAATTACACTGTACGCCGCGTAACTTTTAAAATATATGTTGTAAGCCGTTGCCAATACATCGCTGTTTAGGTCGACAGCCCCGATAATACGGATATCAAGCTCAGACTTAGCCTCATTTATATTCACCAGCGATATCCACCGCAGGCCGTTGATCTCCTCAAAAAACTCCATAAATAAAACCCTAAAAGATCATCGTCTCCTCCGGGGCGCAAATTTGAGGATAAGGGCGGAAATTTAAAGTTATCGGGTAGATTTATTTTATTCGGATGAAAAATGTTATGATATGGGATGTCACCCTGAGCTCGTCGAAGGGCGAGCGAAGGCCTGCCCGCAATGCTTCGACAGGCTCAGCATGACAACGCCATTTTAACGCCCTAAATGACAATGTGGCAAATGACGAGAGTCTATTCCTAATCCTTAATCTTCAATAACCAATCTTCAACCTTTTGATCTCCAATCGCTAATCACTAACCCCAAACTCCCCTTCACTTTTCGAAATCACAATAGTAGCCACGCCATTGCCAATTACGTTGGTAATGGCTCGCGCTTCAGACATAAATCTATCCACACCTAACAGTATCGCCACGCCTTCAACCGGTATCACTTTAATGGCAGCCAGGGTTGATGTCAGCACAATGAACCCGCTGCCAGTTACGCCAGCAGCTCCTTTTGAGGTGACCATTAATATAGCGATGATGCTGAGCTGTTGCTCAATAGATAAGTCGATATGAAACACCTGTGCCAAAAATATGGTACACATAGAGAGGTAAATGGTGGTGCCGTCCAGGTTAAATGAATATCCCGCAGGAATAACCAAACCCACCACCGAGCGCGAGCAGCCAAATTTTTCCAACTTCTCCATCATGGCAGGCAGGGCCGACTCGGACGAGGACGTCCCCCAAACAATCAGTATCTCTTCCTTAATATGTCGCAGATATTGCCAAAGGCTAAATTTATAGGTATAGCAGATCAGGTTCAGAATCACAAAAATAAACAACGCCATGGTGATATAAACCGAGGCCATAAGCAGCGCCAGCGGCTGCAGTGTCTTAATACCATAAGTGCTGATGGTGTAGGCCATCCCGCCGAAAGCGCCTATCGGGGCCACTTTCATTACCATGTGCATAATGTTGAAGAAAACTTTCGATATCTTCTCAAACAGGTCAATAACCGGCTTGCCTGTGTCGCCCATGCGGCTTAAACCAAAACCAAATAAAATGGCGAAGAATAATATCTGCAGAATATCGCCTTTGGCAAAAGCGTCAAAAACGTTGCCCGGTACAATGTGGGCCAGAAAGTCGACCCAGTGCATCTCGGCAGCTGCTTTTTGGTAAACCTCGAGTTTGCTGGTATCGGTATGTATAGTGGTGCTAAAATTCTGCCCGGGTTTAACCAGGTTAGCTACCGTAACGCCAATGATCAGCGCAAACGTGGTGACGATTTCGAAATACAGCAAAGCCTTACCGCCCACGCGGCCCACCTTTTTCATGTCGCTCATACCGGCAATGCCCAGCACGATGGTGAAGAAAATAATAGGCGCAATCAGCATAGTAATGAGGCTGATAAACGTCTTGCTGATAAGCTGCGCAGTAGGGGCGAATGACTTAAAGTAAATGCCCACCACAACACCCAAAACTATAGCGACAAGAACCTGAAAGGTAAGATTGGTAAATAATCGTTTCATTATAGCAATAATACGATTATTGGAGAGATTTTAAAGTGAGCTGATTACTTAGTATGTTTTTCAGCTTGGCGTATGGGATGCCGAAACAAGTTCGGCATGACGAGCGAGTTTATAAATAATGCTCAATTTTCGGAGTCTGTGTCAGCCGGGCCGCTTCGGGCGAAAGCAGGTAAAACGATGCCGGACGGTGCAGCTGCAGGGGGGCGAAATGTTGCCTGAAGCGTTAGATTTGTGCGCAAATGCGGCAACAGGCCCTCTCCCAGGTTTTACCTGCTTTGTCCCATAGGGACTCCTTTGGAGCAGCGCAAAGGCCCAAGAGCGCAAAGAAGCGTAGCGGCTGACTTGATCTTTGGTTCTTTGTATCAAGACAAAGAACAAAGCCTACCCGCGGCGATTGAGCGGGTGCGTGCCCTTATCGAGAATGCTGCCTAGCAAGCGCAATGATTGCTTCGTTCATTTAATTACGATTAATAAAATTTTAAGACGCTGAGCAGTCAAATTCTTATCTTCGCTTTATGTCACCTGCAGAAGCAAAACAACAAATTGAAGCCCTGGCGGCCGAGTTAAGAGAGCATACCTATAATTATTATGTACTGGCCATGCCCACCATATCCGACTTTGATTTTGACAAGAAGTTGGAGTCGCTGGCTGCATTGGAGAAGCAATTTCCGGAGTTTTTAGACCCTGATTCGCCTACGCAGAAGGTGGGTGGTTATATCACCAAGGAGTTTCAAACTGTGCGCCACCGCTGGCCCATGCTGTCGTTAGGTAATACCTATAATGAGCAGGAGTTGCTGGACTTTGACCAGCGTATCCGCAAGGCTATTGGCGATAATTTTCAATATGTATGTGAGCTGAAGTTTGACGGTCTTTCTATGAGTTTAACTTACGAAAACGGCAAGCTGATCCGCGGTGTAACCCGCGGCGACGGCACACAGGGCGACGATGTGACTACCAACGTAAAAACCATACAAAGCATCCCCAAACAACTTAAACCCGGCGATTACCCAGCCGAGTTTGAGATACGCGGCGAGGTGTTTATGCACCTCAAAGCCTTTGAACGCCTGAATAATGAGCGTGTGGAGAATGGCGAGCAACCTTATGCCAACCCAAGAAACTTTGCATCGGGCACTATAAAGCTGCAAGACTCAAGCGAGGTGGCCAGGCGCCCGCTAGATTGTTTCCTGTATTTTCTATATGCCGAGAAACCACCGTTCAAAACCCATTGGGAAAGCCTGCAAGCCGTAAAAAGCTGGGGCTTCCATGTGAATGAGCATAGCAGGCTTTGTAGTTCTATCGACGATGTGATGGCCTTTATTAAGGAGTGGGATAAACGCAGGTTTGATCTGAGTTATGACATTGACGGCATCGTTATCAAAGTAAACAGTTACGCACAGCAGGAAGAGCTGGGCTTTACAGCCAAGTCGCCACGCTGGGCCATCTCTTATAAATTTAAAGCAGAGCAGGTGCAAACCCAGCTGCTGGCTGTTACCTACCAGGTGGGCCGTACTGGCGCGGTAACGCCCGTAGCTAACCTGAAGCCGGTATTGCTGGCGGGCACCACAGTAAAACGCGCCACCCTGCACAATGCCAACGAAATGCTGCGCCTCGACCTGCACGAAGGCGATTGGGTTTTTGTAGAAAAAGGCGGCGAGATTATCCCTAAAATTATCAGCGTAAACCCTGAGAAAAGGGTAGTAGGCGCTGCACCTATAAATTATGTAACCGAGTGCCCGGCCTGCGGTACACGGCTTACCCGGGTTGAGGGAGAGGCCGCGTTCTATTGCCCGAATGATGAAGGCTGCCCGCCGCAGATCACCGGCAAGATACAGCACTTTATCGGTCGCAAGGCCATGAATATTGATGGTTTGGGCGATGAGACGATAGAGACCTTGTATCAACGGGGCTTTATTCGCCATATTAGTGATTTGTACAGCCTGAGCAATCATATTGATGAGCTGAAAAAGATGGAACGCTTCGGCGAAAAATCTATCAATAATATGCTGGACGGTATCGAGAAATCTAAACAAATGCCTTTTGAAAAGGTGCTGTTTGGTTTGGGGATCCGTTATATCGGCGAGACTGTCGCCAAAAAGCTGGCTATGCACTTCAAAAATATCGACAGCCTGATGGCTGCAACGCTGGACGAGTTAGTTGTTGCCGAAGAAATTGGCGAGCGCATTGCCCATAGTATCATCGAATATTTCGGCAATGAACACCATCGACAGGAAATACAAAAACTAAAAGACGCCGGTTTACAGTTTGTGGCCGAAGAAAAAGAAGTGGTGCTTGCAAGCGATGCATTAGCAGGCAAAACATTCATCATATCAGGTACTTTCGAACGCTCCCGCGATGAACTGAAGGATATCATCGAGCAAAATGGAGGTAAGATACTGAGCAGCATATCGGCCAAGCTCAATTACCTGGTGGCGGGTGATAATATGGGGCCGTCTAAATTGGAGAAAGCTACGAAACTGAATATTCCGATTATTAGTGATGTGGAGTTGATGGGGATGATTGGTGAATAACCCTCCCAACCCTCCCCGAGTGGGAGGGCTTTGAAAAGGATGGCTTCTATTTAAAAACGCTTAAGCTCCTCCCCTTTGCGAAGGCCGGGAGGGGTGCGTCACTCCTTTGTAAACATCCTCCCCAAAAACAATCATACTCAATTTTTTGTCGTATTTTGTAGGTAAACGGATGGAGATATGCCGTCTGTGAAATCATTTCAAAATCTGTGAAATCAAAATAAATATGAAATACAATGAATTAACCCCCGACGAAGAGTGGGTAATATTACATAAAGGAACTGAGAGGCCGTTTACCGGATCGCTTTTAAATAATAAGGCTCGGGGTGTATATGTGTGCAAACGCTGCGACGCGCCGTTATATACTTCTGAATCGAAATTTGAGTCGCATTGCGGCTGGCCAAGTTTTGACGATGAGATCCCGGGAGCAGTGAAGCGTATACCTGATGCCGACGGCAGGCGTACGGAGATAGTATGTGCAAATTGCGGCGCCCATTTGGGCCACGTTTTTGAAGGCGAATATCTCACACCAAAAAATATCAGACACTGCGTCAATTCTTTATCAATGAAATTTTTACCCGTTGAGGGCGAAAAATGATAAAACCAGGGTTCGTCAACTACCCTCGACGGGCCTTTGAGTTAACATTCTGTTTATGATTGTTTAAAATTTTGATAACAAGAGGCTTTTCTCTTATCGAATACGAAAAAAAACTGAGAGCATGTAACAAGAATGTGAAAAAGTTTTAAACTATTTTTTGTGAAAAAAATAGGGGTCAAATTGTTTATAAGTAGGCCATTTGTTTAAAACTTCGACATAAAACCAAAGGGTCGCGACGTTAAATTTGTTTCAATCGTTCGACACTGATGGTGAGTGTACTAGCACAAAGTTAAAGTGGTGTAAATCACACATTAACAATCGGAGCCGGAAAAGATTATCACGAAGAGTTTTTAGATAATTCATTTATCTGCTTTTTGACATTGAAAAAGCGAAAGGGTGGCTTGTCGGCTATTAACAACAGGAAGATTAAACAGGGAAACATGAGCACGGAAACAGAATTATTATTAAAGGAAAACAAGGATAGGTTTGTTATCCTTCCTATTAAGTATCCCGCTATTTGGGAAATGTATAAAAAGCATGAAGCCAGTTTCTGGACCGCAGAAGAGATTGATCTTTCTGACGACATGAAACACTGGGAAAACCTGAATGCCAACGAAAGACATTTCATTTCGCACATCCTGGCCTTCTTTGCCGCCAGCGACGGTATTGTAAATGAAAACCTTGCGGTAAACTTTATGAGCGAGGTGCAGTTACCTGAAGCTCGTTGTTTCTACGGTTTCCAGATCATGATGGAAAACATCCACTCAGAAACCTATGCGCTGCTGATTGATACTTATGTGAAAGACCCTGTTGAGAAAGATCGTCTGTTCCACGCCATTGAAACTGTACCATGTGTGGGCAAAAAAGCGCAATGGGCGCTGCGCTGGATAGAAGGCGGATCATTCGCCGAGCGTCTGGTAGCTTTTGCTGCGGTTGAAGGTATCTTCTTCTCAGGTAGTTTCTGCTCTATCTTCTGGTTAAAGAAACGCGGTTTAATGCCGGGTTTAACTTTCAGTAATGAGCTGATTTCGCGCGATGAAGGTATGCACTGCGAGTTTGCCTGCCTGCTGTACAAAATGCTGAAAAACAGATTGTCGAAAGAAGCGGCTACCGCTATCATCACCGATGCTGTTGAAATTGAAAAAGAATTCATTAACGATGCATTGCCGGTAAGCTTGATCGGTATGAATGCTAAGCTGATGAGCCAATATATTGAGTTTGTGGCCGACAGATGGCTGGTTGAATTAGGATACGACAAAGTATACAACTCGGCCAATCCGTTTGATTTTATGGAGATGATATCGCTGCAGGGTAAAACCAATTTCTTCGAGAAACGTGTGGGCGATTACCAGAAAAGCGGTGTATTGAACACGCCTGAAGCAAAATCATTCTCATTAGACGAGGATTTTTAATCGATAGATAAATAACGTCCAGTTAATTAATATAAGTAGTAACCCGGGTTGGTATGGTCCAGCCCATAAATGCCAAAAAAATTATGTTCGTAGTAAAAAGAGACGGTAAACAAGAGTCTGTAAAATTTGACAAGATCACCGCACGCATAGAGAAACTATGCTATGGTTTAAACCCTCAACTGGTTGACCCGGTTGACGTAGCGAAAAAAGTAATTGAAGGTTTGTTTGACGGTGTTACTACGTCGGAGTTGGATAATCTAGCCGCTGAGACAGCAGCTTCATTAACCACCAAGCACCCGGACTACGCGTTATTGGCATCGCGTATTGCCGTATCTAACCTGCATAAAAATACGATCAAGTCGTTCTCAGAGACCATGCGTAATTTATATAATTACGTAGACCCAAAAACAGGTAAAAACGCTGCGTTACTGGCTGATGATGTTTACCAGATCATTGAAAAAAATGCTGAAGAACTGGACAGCAGCATTATTTATGACCGCGACTTTGGGTTTGACTACTTTGGTTTTAAAACCTTAGAAAAATCTTACCTGTTAAAACTGGATGGCAAAATTGCAGAGCGCCCTCAGCACTTGTTTATGCGTGTATCGGTAGGTATCCACAAAGAAGATATTGCCAGCGCTATCAAAACTTATAACCTGATGAGCGAGCGTTGGTTTACTCACGCTACGCCTACCTTATTTAATGCCGGTACACCGAAACCGCAAATGTCATCATGCTTCCTGTTAACCATGAAAGATGATAGCATAGACGGCATCTACGATACCTTGAAACAAACTGCTAAAATTTCGCAAAGCGCAGGTGGTATCGGTTTGAGCATTCACAACGTGCGTGCTACAGGTTCATACATCAGCGGTACTAACGGCACCAGCAACGGCATCATCCCAATGCTGCGTGTGTTTAACGATACTGCCCGTTATGTAGACCAGGGTGGTGGTAAGCGTAAAGGTGCTTTTGCTATCTATTTAGAGCCTTGGCATGCAGATATCTTCGAATTCTTAGATCTGCGTAAAAACCACGGAAAAGAAGAAATGCGTGCCCGCGACTTGTTTTACGCCCTTTGGGTGAGCGACTTGTTTATGCAACGCGTTGAGGCTAATGAAGACTGGAGCTTATTCTGTCCGCATGAAGCACCGGGCCTGGCCGATTGCTTTGGTAAAGATTTCGAGAAACTATACAAAAAATACGAGAAAGAAGGCCGTGCACGTAAGGTGATCAAAGCGCAAGAGCTTTGGTTCGCTGTTCTTGATGCACAGGTTGAAACCGGTACGCCTTACTTATTATATAAAGATGCTGCTAACAGCAAATCAAACCAGCAAAATCTGGGTACTATTAAAAGCTCAAACTTATGTACTGAGATATTAGAGTACACCTCGGCTGATGAGATTGCTGTTTGTAACCTGGCTTCATTAGCGTTACCACGTTATGTTCGCGACGGTCAGTTTGATCACCAGAAATTATATGAAGTAACTTATCAGGCTACTTTAAACCTGAACAGAATTATTGATAACAACTACTACCCGGTTAAAGAGGCCGAGTACTCAAACCTGCGTCACCGCCCAATTGGTTTAGGTGTACAAGGTTTGGCCGATGCTTTCATTTTGATGCGCATGCCGTTTGAAAGCCCTGAAGCAAAACAACTGAACAAAGAGATATTCGAAACCATCTACTTTGCAGCCATGACCGCTTCAAAAGACCTGGCTATTACCGATGGCGCTTACGAAACCTTTAAAGGCTCGCCACTATCAAAAGGTCAGTTCCAGTTTGATTTGTGGAACGTTAAACCAGACAGCGGCCGTTGGGATTGGGAAAACCTGCGCTTAGACGTAATGAACCATGGCGTGCGTAACTCATTATTGGTTGCCCCGATGCCTACTGCTTCAACTTCACAAATTTTGGGTAACAACGAGTGCTTTGAGCCATATACTTCAAACATTTATACCCG
>Ga0209233_1000993_pt1 | contig 12130 bp, 6 predicted proteins | sample AraplaCL_Cvi_mCL_FD_184269 | JGI IMG/M metagenome (GOLD analysis project Ga0209233, IMG submission 184269) | Arabidopsis root microbial communities from the University of North Carolina, USA - plate scrape CL_Cvi_mCL (SPAdes) (version 2) | ecosystem: Host-associated > Plants > Roots > Endosphere ... | reverse complement strand
GTAATCTTACAGCAAGAGCCACTCTTAGTTACCTATGATACCACCGACGATGACGATGCAAAACTAGGAGTTGGCTTAGGTTGCAATGGCATTATCCATATTTTGATTGAGCCGATAACAGATCAGGCTAACAATGCAATCCATTTATTGAAGTCGATAGTTACGTTACAGCATCCGGCGGTACTGGTTACTTTATTTTCTATAAAGGATAAGAAAGCGCCGCAGCCCGGAACATGTTTATGCCTGACAGAAGACCGAGAAATTATCAATGGCATTAACAACGCTCCATATTTACAAAACTTAAAACAGGATGTCGTAAAGGTTTTTGCATCGCAGCAATCTGCCAATCAAATCTATCATGATGACCATGCTTACACGGCCTTTGTGGAATACATTAAGCCCGTAATTAATCTGGTGATCGTTGGGGCTGGCAATGATGCTATCCCCTTAACGGGCATTGCAGCTATTTTGGGCTGGGATATTTCGGTCGTTGATGGACGTCATAATTACGCCCTACCTGAACGTTTTCCGATGGCAAATAGAGTAATCGTTGCAAAGCCTGAACAGGTGTTACAGCATGTCGGACGGAGTAACTGGACTGCCTTTGTGTTAATGACGCACAACTACAATTACGAGCTTAATTTACTAAAAGAACTATTGCCTTTAAACTTACCATACATTGGAGTACTTGGCCCCAAAAAGAAATTGGAGCGTATGTTGACCGAATTGGAAGACAACGGCATCAAGATATCACCTAACCAGCTTGAACATTTATATGGCCCGGTAGGTTTGGATATCGGATCTGAGGGTGCCGAGGAAATAGCACTTGCCGTAGCTGCCGAAATAAAAGCAGTCTTGTCATCAAGAAACGGACATTCGCTGAAATTTAAAGTTGCTTCTATTCACGCTACTTACCAATCACCGGTATGACGGCGTTGGTTATACTTGCGGCCGGCGAATCAAGCCGATTAGGCTTTCCAAAGCAAACACTTTTGTTTAAGGGAAAGACGCTGATTGAAATTGCCGTAGAAGCAGGATTGAAATCAAAGGCCCATACCGCAACGGTAATATTAGGCGCCAACGCCGATAAGATCAAGCCTTATATCAACAATGATTTGGTCGGGGTAATTGATAATCCTGATTGGGAAGAAGGGATAGCATCGTCCATACGGCTGGCTATTCAATCTGTTAACGACGATAAAAATATCACTGACGTTATATTCATGCTGTCAGATCAGCCCTTTGCAAATCGGGCCGTAATTGATAGCCTGATACACAAACGTCAGGAAACGGGTAGTGAAATAGTAGCCTGCGCCTATAATGATACGGTTGGCGTTCCCGCGCTTTTTAACCGTTCATTGTTCCCTCAGCTTCTTTCATTAAATGGGCAAGAAGGGGCAAAAAAAATAATCGGCAACTATACCAGCGATATCGCAACTGTTCCTTTTGAAAAAGGTAGTATTGATATTGACACCATTGCCGATTATGAAGAACTGTTACGCAGCCTTTAAATCATCAAGCTTTATTAAATTCAAAAGGTAATTTGCGATAGCGAATGCCTGTTGCCGCAAAAACCGCGTTTCCAATGGCGGGCGCTATCGGTGGTAAACCCGGTTCGCCTAACCCGGTTGGTGCATCATCCGACGGGACAAATTTTACGATAACCTCAATCGGCGCATCCTTCATCCGTAAGAATTTATAAGTATTAAAGTTTTTTTGCTCGACTGCGCCTTTGTCAAACGTCACCTTGCTAAATAAGGCATGGCTCAGACCGTCTATAATTGCGCCCTCAACTTGTGTTTCGGCTCCGCTCTGGTTAATCACGCGGCCGCAATTAATGGCGCTATAAACTTTTGTTACACGTAACTTGCCGTTTTTCAATTTAGTAACCTCGGCCACATGGGCGGCGTAGGTGTTAAATGAAAAATGTGCAGCAATGCCCTGATAAACGTTGGGCTTTTTGGTTTTACCCCACCCGCTTATTTGGGTAACCAAGTCAATCACACTTTTGTACTTGTCGGGGTCATAGCCCGGTTTTTTGCCTATCGGTTGGTTTTTAGCTTTCTGGATCAATTCCAGACGAAGAGCTGCTGGGTCCTTTTTCATCTGATGCGCCAGCTCGTCCAAAAAACTCTCGTCAGCAAAGGCCACCGAGTTTGACGTTGGTGCCCGCCATGGGCCGGTTTGGATATTGGTTCTCAGATTATGATTATCAGCACGATAATGGGCAATACTTGCAGCCGGGAAGCCATCAGGTTTGCCTGCTGAACCACCTGCCAGTACAGCGCCGTTAAAATGCCAGGCGGCAATTTCATTGGTTTTCGGGTCAATGGCTGCCTGATATTTGAACATGCTGGCCGGGCGATAGAAATCGCCTTGCATATCGTCTTCGCGCATCCACAGCATTTGTACAGGTACCTTTGCTGCCTGCGATATCAGGGCTGCTTCAACGCCATTGTCAGTTTGAAGTTTACGACCAAAGCCGCCGCCCTGGCGCGGCATGCCTAAGGTTATGTTTTCCTGCGGGATGTTCAGCGCTTTTGCAACTGCGCCGCGTAAATTGGCCGGTACCTGCGTCGGGCCGTATAATTCGGCTTTGTCGCCACGTACGTCGGCAAAAAAGTTAAGTGGCTCCATATTAGCGTGCGACAATGCCGGCACCTCATAAGTAGCCTCTATTATTTTGTAATCTTTGTTAGTTAATGCGGATTCTATATCGCCGTCATTACGCCCCGGTTTGTCGGTCTTGTTGCTTAACAGTTCGGCAAATGATGCATCATGATCGGTTGTGCTTTCGAGTTTGTCGGCATCCTGCCATTCTACCTTTAGCGCATCGCGACCTTTTTTGGCGGCCCAGGTTGATGTAGCCAATACAGCTACTACGTTATGTGCCTGCACGACATTTTTTACCCCATTCACTTTTCGCGTTTCAGTGTCGTCAAAAGATTTCAGCGTTTTGCCAAAAGCAGGCGGCCTCGCCACTATGGCATATAACATGCCCTCCCGACGGGTATCAATACCGTACAACGGCTGACCGGTTATGATTTTATGATTATCAATATTATGAACCCTGGTGCCTATGATCTTGAAATCTTTCGGGTCCTTCAGTTTAACCTCGCTCGGTACAGGCAATGTTGCGGCTTTAGCGGCCAGTTCACCATAGCTTAGTTTTTTACCGCTTGGTTTATGTATAACAAAGGCATCCTCAGTATAACATTCGCTTTCGCTGACATTCCATTGTTGCGCTGCCGCGGATATCAGCATTTGTCTGGCTGTAGCACCGGCATTACGGATTGGCATGAAACGGCCGCGGATAGCCCCGCTGCCCCCGGCTACCTGTGCGCCGAATTTACTCGGATCAAGTGGTGCCATTTCAACATGTACTTTGTCCCATTGCACATCCAGCTCTTCGGCCAATATCATTGGGAGAGATGTTTTTACGCCTTGTCCAATTTCCGGGTTGGGCGACATCAGTGTAACCAATCCCTTCGCATCTATCGAAACATAGGCATTAGGCGAAAATATGGTGTCGGCCAGATGTTGCGCCGGATTAGCATCAGCCAATAAATGAAAACCAAACATTACGCCGCCGCCGGCTATAGCGCTCACTTTTAAAAAGTGGCGTCTTGAAACTCCCTGATCGCTCATTTTGTTACGGCTCCTTTCTTAGCTGCTAAATGTATCGCTTTACGAATACGATAATGGGTACCGCAACGGCAAATGTTATTCATGGCCAGATCAATATCGTCATCTGTAGGATGTGGGTTCTGTTTCAACAGCGCCGAAGCCGCCATGATCTGTCCGCTTTGGCAATAGCCGCATTGCGGTACGTCCATCTCGCTCCATGCTTTCTGAACTGGGTGGGTGCCATCCTTACTCAAACCCTCGATGGTGACAATCTTTGAATCTTTCACTTCTGACACCGGCAACTGGCACGATCGCACTGCGAAACCATTAAAATGAATAGTGCAGGCGCCGCATTGCGCAATACCGCAGCCAAATTTGGTCCCAACTAAATTTAAGTGATCGCGCAGCACCCAAAGCATGGGCGTGTCCGGGTCGGCATCAACCGTAAGCAGTTGATTATTGACAGAAAGCTTATAAGTGGCCATAAACAGGTTTGTTTAAAGTAAATTTACTATAACCATAGTAAAATGCAAAAAAGTAGAATGCTTGTTACAAAACTGGTGTTGTTGTTCACGAACAACAAAGTGGAAATATTTTTTGTTTGTGGATTTATGGCAGCATTATCATCAAGCCCTAAACCTAATTTTTATTTGTATGTACATTTGAACATAGAAATTTTTTTATATGTTTGAATTGTATAAACCCACTTTATAAACAACGGCTATGGCCGTGGTAATTCCAAACAACAATCCGCATGAAAAAAATATTCTTATTTGCATGCCTGGCGCTTATTGGTGCAACCCGGGCATCTGCTCAAAAAGCCGCGAGTACGATATGGCAAATTGGCAAAGCCGACGGTTCTGCCAACGAGTTTGCACTGGCACCCGATGGCTTTATAAAATTTCTTGAGCGTGATTTTGGTTTCGAAGACAAATTCTATCTGATTGGACATTCCAAACCCAATCAGGATTTCCCATACGTGTTAGCCGGTCCGGCGGATACATGGGGCGGCACCTGGCCAACATCAGGATGGCGTACCAACCAGGTTAACATACTTTTTTCTTTAAAAGAGGCACCGGCCAAAGGCAATTATAAATTGGTAATTCAGTTGGCCGATTTTGCTAAAAAGTTCCTTCCGTTATTAAAGATCAGCGTTAACAATACCGATCATAAACTACAGTTAGAGGCCGCCGGATATGATGTTGCTAAACAACCGCATCCACGTTTGAACGAGCCTTATATAGACTCTGCTGCTTTAAAGGGCGATATGTCAAAAGCTACCGCAAAAACGCTGGAGATTCCTGTTAGCGCGAGCACACTTAAGAAAGGCGGAAATACGGTAACCATCACCATATTACAAGGGTCATGGATAAAGTTTGATGATGTGAGTTTGGACGGCCCTGCAAATAATCTGCAAACACCGGGGCAGCTATATGTCCGTGACGTTAAAGCCGCCGATTACGAATTGCAAAACGGCGCGACACGGGTACAACCGCTAATCGTAAACACCGAATATTTAACAGGCGCACCAACGCTGAGTGTGGAGCTTGACGGCAAACCTATTTTTAAAGAAGTGGTTGAAAAAGGCAATTACGAATTCGAGGCTCCGATGCCTGCTGTAGCTGCCACTAAAATTAGCAATTACCGCATTTTAGAGAATGGTAAGGTGGTGCAAACCGGTACAGTTACCCGCTCTAAACAAAAACTACAAACGATGGCTGATTATGTGGATACGCGCATAGGTACCGCCCACTCGCGATGGATGATAGCACCCGGTCCATGGATGCCTTTTAGCATGGTTAAAATGAGCCCGGATAATCAGAATTCTGGCTGGCAGGCCGGCTATGAGCCATCTTTTGAAACGGTGAGCATGTTTAGCCATATCCACGAGTGGACTATGGGGGGCCTGGGCATATTTGCTACTAACGGACACTTAAAAACCAAACCGGGCGATGAACTGAAGCCTGGTTCCGGCTATGCTTCTCGGATTGACAAGCGAAGCGAAGAGGCACCTATAGGCGAGTATAAGGTAAAATTGACCGACTATAATATCAAAGCCGAAGTAACAGCTACCACCCGCTGCGGATTTGAGCGTTTTACCTTCCCAAAAGACAGGGATAGCTCGCGTGTGTTGATTGATCTGCGCATACCGGCCGAATATAATTATGAATTGAAAGAAATTAAAGTAACCAAGGTGAGCGATAAGCGTATTGAGGGTTTCGCGCATGAGTTCACTAAAGGCGTTTGGAGCACTCAGGCTGATCAGGATTACACCATCTTCTTTGTGATTGAGGTTGACCAACCTATAGCGGATATTGGCGGTTGGATTGACGGCAAAATGGTTAGTGGAAACACGTACACAGCAACGAATGCTAAAAATGCAGGCCTTTGGCTGAATTTTAATACTAAAGTACATCCGGTGGTACAAGTACGCTCAGGTGTCTCTGTGGTTAGTTTAGCGAATGCTGACCTGAACCTGAAAACAGAGATCAAAGACAAATTTGGATGGAGCTTTGATGCCATCCGTCAAAATCAGGTAAACGCATGGAATGATATTTTTAACCGGGTGAAGATCACCTCGACAAACCGTGCAGAAAAAGTACGGTTTTACAACGCCATGTACCGCTCAATTGCCAGCCGTAATACCTGGAGCGATGTTAATGGCCAATGGCGCGGAACCGACAGCAAGGTGCATCAATTAAAAGATAAGGATGATGTTGCTTTAGGCTGCGATGCTTTCTGGAACACGTTCTGGAACCTAAATCAGGTTTGGAACCTGATTACCCCTGAGTGGAGTAAACGCTGGGTAAACTCACAACTGGCTATGTACGATGCAAATGGCTGGTTAGCAAAGGGCCCGGCAGGGATGAATTATATCCCGGTGATGGTGGCAGAGCATGAAATCCCGCTGCTGGTATCTGCTCATCAAATGGGTATAACCGGGTTTGATGCCAATCATGTGCTGGAAGCAGCCGTTAAAATGCAAACTACGCCTGCTCAAAAAGTGTTTACCGGTTTCGCCGGTAATGAGGATTTGAAAGAGTATATAAAACACCATTATGTGCCGTCTGATAGTGGCCGTTTCTCAAACACAATGGAGTATTCGTATGATGATTGGACGGTTGGGCAGTTAGCTAAATCTTTAGGAAAGACTGATATCTACAATAAATTTAATACTCGCGGATACTGGTGGCGAAACGCCATTGATACTGCCGGCTACTGCCACATGAAACTGGCTAATGGTCAGTTTACACCAAATTTTGACCCTTTCCGCAGCGGGCATAATGCAGAGTATGTAGAAGGCAATGCCTGGCAGCTGACGTTCTTTGTTCCGCAGGATGTACCTGCACTCATCAGCTATATCGGCAAACAAAGATTTATCGATCGTTTGGAGTGGGGCTTTAAAGTGAGTGAGCCTTGGCGCTATAATGGTATGAACGACCAGTATTGGGATTATCCGGTAGTACAAGGTAATCAGCAGTCAATGCACTTTCCGTTTTTGTTTAACTGGGCCGGCAAACCATGGTCAACCCAAAAATGGAGTCGCTCTGTTATCGATCGCTATTATGGCTACGGCGTAACCAATGCGTGGCTGGGCGACGAAGACCAGGGCCAGATGAGCGCCTGGCTGGTGATGACCTCTATCGGCCTATTCCAGATGGATGGGGGCGCCCGTGAGAAACCTATTTACGAAATTGCGAGTCCGTTATATCAAAAAATTGAGATTGATCTTGGACAGCGTTTTGGTCGGGGTAAAAAGTTTACCATCGAGGCTAAAAATGCATCGCGTACTAACATGTATGTGCAAAGCGCTATGTTAAATGGCAAAGTGCTCAATTCGTTCAAATTCCCGGCTTCTGAACTGTTAAAAGGCGGATCATTGACTTTGGTTATGGGGCCAAAACCTAACGAAAAGTGGGGCATCGATAACTAATAACAAAATGCCCCGATAGTGGTAAGTATAAATATTAAGCGCCGGTCTTTATAAGAGATCGGCGCTTTTGTTTGCAGGTTACGCAATGGCGGGTTTTTGATTGTATTTCTTTGACTTAAGCTAATGCTTGAGATTGGTACAACGTTTTATTCAGGTATTTGGCAATTTTGCCTGCTACAGTAGCTACATGCGGCTTTTCGAAAAAATCTTCGTGGTCACAATCCACATTTTCAAATTCAATAGGGCCGTCAATATATTGCTGCCATAAAGCGTCCGGGTTTACAAAATTTTCATAAACACCAATGCGGTGATATCTTGAATACTTTGAATTTTTAAAATCTTCATTAATAAACAACACGTTACCCTTGTATTTTGCATGGGTTTGATATGAATCCCATATCAGGAAAAGGTTTTTATTAACGTTCGTATTTAAGAGGGTTTCGGGCGATTTAGCAGGTGACTTTTTGATTAAACTTTTAAGCAGTCTCGGCATCCTTGAGGTTACGTATTTTAATTTAAGATCTAAGTTCAGTTTACTGAAGGTGTAAATTTCCTTTTTAATTATCCGGCTCGTAATCGAGCCCTCGGCAATAATGCAAGGTGGCGGCGTGCTTACTATTACCAGCATATTTACTTCATCGCCGGCCTGCTGCAACTGTAGCGCTATTTCGAAGGCAAGCCCACCACCCAGCGAGAATCCTAAAAGCCCATAAGGGCCGTCCGGGCAAACCGCTTTTATATGGTTAATAATATAGCTTGCATATGATTGCGCACTGGTAAATTCAAAATCTTCACGATCTGTCGGGTTCGAAACGCTGTACAACGGCTGCTGCGGACTGTAATATTCAGAAAAGCCGCTAAACGTTAGTGGCGAGCCAAAAACGCCGGCAAACAAAAATAACGGTGTCCCTACGCCCTCCCGTATCAGCATTACCGGGCTAAAGCTTTCGTCCAGATTGTTTTCAATGCTGTGGGCCAACTGCCTTATGGTAGGTAAATTGTATAGGGTTGAGAAGCTTATTTTAGTTTCAAACTTTTTATTGACCTGACTTATTACCTTGGTTACCATAAGCGAGTGCCCGCCCAGGTCAAAAAAATTATCGTCGACACCGATTTCTTTAATTCGCAGGTTCTTTTTCCAGATGGTGGCTATTTCCCTTTCCGTGTCGGTCGCCGGCGCTACAAAATCACTTTGTTTGGCGTGATAACGTTCTGTTGGTTGAGGCAGCAGCTTCCTGTCTACCTTTCCATTGCTGTTTAATGGCAACGCGGGCAGTTTTACAAAAAACTTAGGTACCATATAATCGGGTAGCTGCGCTCTTAAGGCGGTCACCAGCCGGCTAGCTAAATCTTCTTTCAGTTTTTGTGAAGGACGAATGGTATAGTACGCCACCAATTCGCCGGTACCATCAACCTGTTGTTGCACAACCACGCAGTCTTTCAACATTGGGTCTTTTAATAATATGGTCTCTATTTCACCGAGCTCAACGCGGTAACCATTGATTTTAACCTGGTGATCTATCCGCCCTAAAAATTCGATATTGCCGTCGGCGTGCCGTCTTGCCAGGTCGCCGGTTTTGTAAATCCGTATCTTTTGGGTGCCAGTTTTGTCCCAATAAATAAATTTCTCAGCAGTAAGGTCCGGGCGATTCAAATAACCGTCGGCCAGAGCTATTCCTGAGGCGCAAAGTTCGCCAATTTCTCCGTCAGGCACTTCTTTAAGCTCGTTGTCTAAAATATACATCTCAACATTGTCAACCGGGACTCCGATTGGTGGCAATGCAGGCCATTGTGATGGAGCGCCCGTTAATTTATATTGAGTAACGATATGGGTTTCTGTAGGCCCGTAATGATTATATAAAGTACATGTTGGGCACTCCTGGAAAAACCGCCGCATTTGAGCGGTTACTTTCAATTGTTCGCCCGCAGTAGTTATTTCTTTTAAGCATTGCGGATAAAGCTGTTCCACATTAGCTGCTTCCATCAGATATTGCAAGGCCACAAAAGGTAAAAATATACGGTTAACCGAGTTTTTCTTAATGTAATTTAGTAAGCCGCTTGGGTCTGTTTTGGTTTTGTTATCGACAAGTACCAGGGTTCCGCCGGTTGTCAGGGTCGAAAAGATCTCCTGGAATGATACGTCAAAACCCAAATTGGTAAATTGAAGTGTTCTCGTTCCCGTGGCTGTCAGTGAGTTATTGTTTTGCCATTTAAGCAGGTTGGTTATAGCTTTATGCCCCATTGCAACGCCCTTAGGCGTGCCTGTTGAACCCGAGGTATAAAGCACATAGGCTATGGGCTGATCAATATCGACGGGCTGCGCATCAGGAAATGCCTCATCGCTGATGATCAGTTTTAGCGGCAGACTTTCCAGACGTTGTTTTTGGGATGACGGGGCGAGGCATCTTTTCACTCCGGAACTTTCTATGATTTGTTGTAAGCGCTCGTTCGGGAAATTTGGATCAAGCGGTAAATACGCATGACCGGCCTTTAATATTGCCAGCACACTAATGATTGTTTCGACGGATCGGTTTTCGCAGATGCCCACAATAAAATTGTCCGTGCCGTTGGATTGTAATGCCGCCGCCAAATTATCTGCTTTCTTATTTAACTGGCTGTATGTAAGAGAAGTGTCGGCGAAGGTCACTGCAACTGCATTGGGTGTATATGCAGCTTGCTTTTCAAAAAGCCGAACGTAAGTTGCCTCCATGATAATGTCTTGAATTGTGATTTAAACAATAGTAACGTTTAAACTAACATTGTAATAAACAGCACTTGATAGTCAAATGTTTATAATAAATAACTTAAAATTAAAAAATTTTCGTCATTTTTTATATTGCGCTGTGTGTCAATGTGTTATAATGGATATTATCGATAAAAACGGCTAATAGCGACAACTGACTGAAAGACTAGCTACGCAAAACAGAATTTAAACAGCCAAATTTTTATGCTGTTAAGCAAAGATGAATTAGCTATTTTTGATGCTGAATAAAGCGCACCCCTTTCAAAGCTATCCCCCTATTGGCGACGAAAAAGGCTGATTTCATACCCGAGATCGGCGTACAATAGGATATCATGGCAAAAAAGAACAAGATTGATAACATCACTATAAAAGACAGGCTTCGTGCACTGCGAAACCTGCCTGCATTTTTTAAACTGGTCTGGCAATCGGGCCCGGGTATGATGTTGGTAAACATTGTGCTTCGCTTTGTTGAGGCCGCTATTCCCTTTCTGTTACTTTTCGTAGGTAAGCTAATTATCGACCAGGTGGTGCAGCTTACCAAGGCACATAATTCTTTTGCAGAAGCTTATTTGTGGAGATTGGTGGCGATTGAGCTTGCATTAGCCATCTTGTCGGATGGATTAAACCGCGCAATCACGCTTATGGATAGCTTGTTGGGCGACCGGTTTGCCATTCATACTTCAGTGCGGATCATGGAACATGCCGCTACACTTGACCTGGATCAATTCGAAGACGCCGTGTTTTATGACAAACTGGAGCGTGCCCGCCAACAAACGGTTGGGCGCACAGTGTTGATATCGCAGGTTATGAGCCAGGTGCAGGACCTGATTACCATTGGTTTCCTGGCTGCCGGCTTAATTGTATTTAATCCCTGGCTTATTGTGTTGCTGGTGGTCGCCATATTGCCTGCCTTTTTGGGAGAAGCTTATTTTAATGATCAAACCTATGCATTGAGTCGCAAAAAGACGCCTCAACGCCGTGAATTAGACTACCTGCGCTATATTGGAGCCAGCGATGAAACGGCTAAGGAGATCAAGATATTCTCTCTGTCAGATTTTATTATCGATCGCTTTAAAATACTGTCTCACAAATTTTATATTGATAATAAGCGCATAGCGGTAAATCGCTCGCTATGGGGCACTTTTTTTGCCTTGATTGGCAGTTTGGGTTATTACGGCGCCTATGTATTTATCGTCCACCAAACGGTGAAAGGCATACTTACTATAGGCGAGCTGACTTTCATGGCCGGTTCATTCAGGCAATTGCGTGTCTTGCTTGAAAATATATTAAATCGTTTTACTACAGTATCGCAGGGAGCCATTTACCTGGGCGATTTTTTTGAGTTTTTTGATATCGAGCCAAAGATCCATAATACCCAACAACCGCTACCATTCCCTGATCAGATTAAAGAGGGCTTTACGTTTGAGAATGTCGGCTTTCGTTATCTGAACAGCGAACGCTGGGCAAACCGTCATCTCAATTTTACCTTGCACCCCGCAGAGAAGTTAGCACTGGTTGGTGAGAACGGGGCCGGCAAAAGTACCCTAGTTAAATTGCTTGCCCGATTGTATGACCCTACCGAGGGGCGCATTCTGCTTGACGGTCATGATCTACGCGAATATGACTTGTATGATTTGCGTAAAAACATCGGCATTATCTTTCAGGATTTTCTGCGTTACCAGATGACCTTTTCGCAAAATATCGCTGCCGGTAATATCGATGAGCGTAACAACCAAGAGCTGATCACACGCTCGGCAACCCAAAGCATGGCAGATGAACTGGCGCAAAAGTTGCCGGGCGGTTACAGACAAATGTTGGGCAAGAAA
>Ga0209233_1000991_pt1 | contig 12134 bp, 10 predicted proteins | sample AraplaCL_Cvi_mCL_FD_184269 | JGI IMG/M metagenome (GOLD analysis project Ga0209233, IMG submission 184269) | Arabidopsis root microbial communities from the University of North Carolina, USA - plate scrape CL_Cvi_mCL (SPAdes) (version 2) | ecosystem: Host-associated > Plants > Roots > Endosphere... | reverse complement strand
GCAGTCGTGCCTCGAGCCGGTCGGCGGCGGCTTCAAGCAGGGCCGCCCGCGCACCCGGCGTCTGGGCTGCCCAGCCGGCAGCCGCCTCCTGCGCGAGGCCGACCGCCCGCTCGACCGTGGCGGCATCCGCGAACACGGCGCTGCCGACAACGTCGTCGTGGTCGGCGGGGTTGACGATCGACACGCCGGCCCCCGTGCCCTCGCCATCGCCAAGCAGCGGTACGGCCCGCCAGGTTTTGGCCAGCGAGGCGTGGAGCCTCCCGGCCAGTTCGCCGAGCACCGCGTCGCTGGCGAGATCGAGCCCAGCCGAGTTTCGCCTTGTCGTGCCGAAGAGATCGGCCGGCAGGGCGATGGCCGGATGCGGCGCGCCGACGGGCACGATCGCCCGGGCCAGAGCGGCCGGATCGGCGGCCAGCGCTTCAGCGGTAACGGTGTCGTCGGCGATGCGGTTGACGAAGGACGAGTTGGCGCCGTTTTCGAGCAACCGGCGCACCAGATAGGCGAGCAGCGTGTCATGTGCACCAACGGGTGCGTAGATGCGGCAGGGCCGGTTCAGCTTCTGCGGCCCGACCACCTCGTCGTAGAGCGGTTCGCCCATGCCGTAGAGGCACTGGAACTCGTAGTCGCCCACGGTGAATTCGGGGCCGGCCAATTCGAGGATGGTGGCCAGCGTTTGCGCATTGTGCGTGGCGAATTGCGGAAACACCGCATCGCGGGCGGCGAGCAGCCGTTTGGCGCAGGCGATATAGGCGACGTCGGTATGGACCTTCCGCGTGTAGACGGGGAAATCCTGCAAGCCGTCGACCTGCGCCTGTTTGATCTCGGCGTCCCAGTAGGCGCCTTTCACCAGCCGCACCATCAGCCGCCGCCCGGTGCGGCGGGCAAGGTCGACGATGAAGTCGATGGCGTAGGGACAGCGCTTGCCATAGCCCTGCACCACGAAGCCGAGACCCGACCAACCGGCGAGTTCAGGGTCGGCCGCGAGGGATTCGAGCAGGTCGAGCGACAGTTCCAGCCGGTCGGCCTCTTCGGCATCGATGTTGAAGCCGATGTCGAAGCCCTTAGCGAGCAGGGCGAGTTCGCGGACGCGCGGCAGCAGTTCGGCCATCACCCTGCCGGCCTGACTGCGGCGATAGCGGGGGTGAAGTGCGGACAGCTTTATCGAGATGCCCGGGCCGCGATAGGGTCCGGCGCCTGCCGCGGCGCGGCCGATCGCCAGGATCGCGAGCTCGTAGCTGGTAAAGTAGCGGCCGGCGTCGGCCGCCGTGGTCGCGGCCTCCCCGAGCATGTCGAACGAGTGGGTATAGCCCTTGTCGGCTTGCCGCTTGCTGCGCTCCAGGGCATCGCGGATCGTCTCGCCGCTGACGAACTGGTCGCCCATCAGGCGCATGGCGAGGTCGACCGCGCGGCGGATGATCGGCTCGCCGCCACGCCCGAGCAGCCGCGTCAGGGCGCTGAAGAGGCCCCGCTGGTCGATGGGGTGCACCAGCCGGCCGGTGACGGCCAGTCCCCAGGTGGCGGCGTTGACGAACAGCGAATTGTCGCCGCTCACATGCGCCAGCCAGTCGCCGCGCGCCACCTTGTCTCGGATCAGTGCATCGCGGGTCGGCGCATCGGGGATGCGCAGCAGCGCCTCGGCGAGGCACATCAGCGACACGCCTTCCTCGCTCGAAAGCGAATATTCCTGGATCAGCCCGTCGGCGCCCTGGCTCCTGGGGCGTGCCCGGATCGCGGTCACGAGCTTCACCGTCTGCGTGCGCACCCGCGCCGCGGCGTCCTCGGGCAGGCTCGCCGCCTCGATCAACGGCGCCAGGCACTGAGGTTCCGGCCGGAGCTTTGCCGCCGTGATCGCCTCACGCAGCGCCGTGGGCTCGGCGCGGGGCATGTCGAACGCGGCGAAGGGCGGCGGGGGCAGTAGCTTTTGTTCGGCGATGGGCATAGTCGAACCCTCTAGTGCAAGCCGACTGATTTTAGTGTGACTTAAGTCAACGTCCAGCGCTGTTCTATGCGGGACAGCTCTGCCGAAGGAGGGGTGATGGCCAGCCCGCAATGGACACGCGCCGACGCGCTGGCGCTCGATCGCGACGACGTGCTGGCGCCAAGGCGCGACGGCTTCGAGTTACCGCCGGGCGTCATCTACCTCGACGGCAACTCGCTGGGGGCGCTGAGCCGCCGGGCCCGCGAGAGGGTGGCCGAGACGGTTGCCAGCCAATGGGGCGAAGGCCTGATCCGCAGCTGGAACACGCATGGCTGGATCGACCTGCCGGCACGTGTCGGCGCCCGCATTGCGCCGCTGGTCGGGGCTGCTCCGGGCACCGTGACGGTCGCCGACTCGACGTCCGTGAATCTCTTCAAAGTTTTGGCCGCGGCGTTGCGGCTGCGGCCCGGGCGCAAGGTGATCCTCACCACGGCCGGCAATTTCCCGACCGACGTATATGTCGCAGCCGGTTTGGCAGAATTGCTGGCGCAAGGGCACGAGGTCCGCGCCGTCGAGTCGGGAGCGTTGCTGCCGGCGCTCGACGACCGGGTCGCCGTCACACTGCTGACCGAGGTCGACTACCGCACCGGAGCCCGCCTCGACATGCGGGCGCTGACCGGCGCCGCCCACGCGACCGGTGCGCTTTCGATCTGGGACCTGGCCCATAGCGCCGGGGCCTTTCCGGTCGACCTCGCCGGCAGCGGCGCCGATTTCGCGGTCGGCTGCGGCTATAAATTCCTCAACGGCGGCCCCGGGGCGCCGTCCTTCGTCTATGTGGCGCCCGTCCACCTTGCCGGTCTGCGCCAGCCGCTGAACGGCTGGCTCGGGCACGCGGCGCCGTTCGACTTCAGCCCCGACTACCGGCCAAGCCCGTCGATCGAGGCGATGCGGGTCGGCACGCCGCCTATCGTGTCGATGGCAGCACTCGATGGCGCACTCGAAATGTTCGACGGCGTCGATCTGGCCGCGCTCAAAGCCAAGGCCGACCGCCTGTTCGACATCTTCACCGCGGTGCTCGCCGGCCGCTGTGCCGAACTCGAGCTGCTGACGCCGGCCGAGCCGTCGCGCCACGGTTCGCAGGCCTCATTGCGCTTCCACGACGCCTATCCGGTGATGCAGGCGCTGATTGCCCGCGGCGTCATCGGTGATTTCCGCCAGCCCGATATCCTGCGCTTCGGTTTCGCCCCGCTCTACCTGCGGCATGTCGACGTCTTCGACGCGGCCGAAATTCTCGCCGACATCATGGCGAGCGGCAGCTGGGACCAGCCGGAACTCCGCCTGAGGGCGGCAGTCACCTGAAGCCGATGGCTGAGGTTTTTCGGCCACTCGCCCGCCGCGGCGGTGCGCGGCATGCCTCGTGAGCGGAACGCGCACTTGTCAGGGGCGGCGCCCATCTCTACCTATGCGCGCGCACCCCATTCCCTTTGGCCGACCGAGACGCGGACCTCACGAGCGATGAATACCCGCGCCCCCGCGATTCCGAAACGCCCGCCCGCCCCGAGCCTGCTGACCCTGCTCAGGCCCTATCGAGCCTGGGTTGCGGGTCTCGTGGTTCTGACGGTGCTCGCCAACGGCCTCAACCTCATCGTGCCCAAGCTCATTGCCGGCGCGATCGATGCCTATGATGCCGGGCGCTTCAACCCGGCAAGCCTGGCCCTCGAGTTCTGTCTCGCGGCGGCGGGCGTCTTCGTCTTCACCTACCTGCAATCGGTGGTGCAGACCTTCGCCTCCGAGCGGGTGGCGCGCGATCTCCGGACCAAGCTGATCGCAAAGATCTCGCTGCACGACTATGCCTATATCCAGGACGTGACACCGTCCAAGCTGCTCACCAACCTCACCTCCGACATCGATGCCGTGAAGGGTTTCGTGTCGCAGGCCATCGCCTCGATCATCTCGTCGCTGTTCCTCATCATCGGCGCCTCGATCCTGCTGCTGCTGACCGACTGGCAGCTGGCCGCCATCGTGCTGCTGGTCATTCCGGTGATCGGCGGCACCTTCTTCATGGTGCTGATGCGGGTGCGGAAGCTCTTCCGCAAGTCGCAGGAAGCCATCGACTGGCTCAACAAGGTGATCAACGAGTCGATCGTCGGCGCGGCGCTGATCAGGCTGCTCAATTCGACCAGCTTCGAGTTCGACAAGTTCGTCAGCGCCAATACCGAGGCGCGCAATATCGGCTACCGCATCCTGCGGCTGTTCTCGGGGCTGATCCCGGTCATCACCTTCGCGGCAAGCCTGGCGACCCTCGCCATCCTGCTGCTCGGGGGCCACTTCGTCATCATCGGCCAGATGAGCCTGGGCGATTTCACGGCGTTCAACTCCTACCTCGCCATCCTGATCTTCCCCATCATCATCATCGGCTTCATGAGCAACGTCATCGCGCAGGCGACGGCGAGCTATGGCCGCGTGTCGCAGGTGCTGGATGCGCCGGTCATCAAGTCGGTGGGCAAGATCAAGGCGCCAATCCGCGGCGACGTCGTGGTCTCGGACCTGACGATCAAATATGGCGAGAAGGCCGCGCTTTCGGGGGTCTCGTTCATCGCCCGGGCCGGCACGCGCACCGCCATCATCGGGCCGACGGCTGCCGGCAAGACGCAGCTCCTCTACGCGATGACCGGCCTCATCCGGCCAACCGTCGGGCAGGTGCTCTACGATGGCCAGCCGATCGATGCCTACGACAAGGAAACGCTCTACCGGCAGCTCGGCATCGTCTTCCAGGACTCGGTGCTGTTCAACCTGAGCCTGCGCGAGAACATCGCGTTCTCCGATACCGTCGACGACCGCAGCCTCGACAAGGCGATCGACACCGCCGAGCTGGCCGATTTCATCCGCACCCTGCCCGAGGGGCTGGATACGGTGGTGTCGGAGCGCGGCACTTCGCTGTCGGGCGGGCAGAAGCAGCGCATCATGCTAGCGCGCGCCCTGGCGCTGAACCCCCGGGTGCTGCTGCTCGACGACTTCACGGCCCGCGTCGATACGCGGACCGAGCGGCGCATCCTCGCCAATGTGCAGGAGAATTATCCCGACCTGACGCTGGTTTCCGTGACCCAGAAGATTGCACCGGTCGAGGATTACGACCAGGTGGTGCTGCTGATGGAGGGCCTGGTGCTCGCCACCGGCACCCACGCCGAGCTCATCCAGACCTCGCCCGAATACGTGCAGATCTACCGCTCCCAGCAAAGCACGGAAGATTATGAACTACAGGCTTAGCACCAAGGGGCAGGGCGAAAAGCGCGAGTCGGTCTGGAGGGCGCTGGGGCGCCTGGTGCCGCTCATGGCGCAGGAGCGCGGCAAGATCGTCCTCGCCTTCTCGGCGATCCTCATCACATCGGCGGCGAGCCTGTCCTCGCCCTACATCATCAGCCAGACCGTCGACCACTACATCGCCAAGGGCGACTATTCCGGCGTGGTGCGAAGCGGGGTGATCCTGCTCTGCATCTACATGGTCGCGCTGGTGACGAGCTACGTCCAGACGCGCACCATGGGCGGCGTCGGCCGGCGCATTCTCTTCAACCTGCGCAATGCCCTCTTCAACAAGCTGCAGGAACTGCCGGTCGCCTTCTTCAACCAGAACCGCGCCGGCGACCTGATTTCGCGCATCAACAACGACACCGACAAGCTGAACCAGTTCTTCGCCCAGGCGCTGATGCAGTTCCTGTCCAACGGCTTCCTCATTGCCGGCTCGGGCATTCTGCTGGTGGCGCTCGATGTGCGGCTGGGTGGCGCGGCGCTGTTGCCGGCCGTTGCGGTGCTGATCATCACTCAGCTGATTTCGGGCTGGGTGAAGGCGGCCAATTTCAAGAGCCTGCAGACGCTCGGCGGCCTTTCCGGCGAAATCCAGGAGAGCCTCGCCAATTTCAAGGTGATCGTCGCCTTCAACCGGCTCGACTACTTCCGGCAGAAGTTCAACGAGGTCAACGCCACCAACTATGATGCCTCGATCAGCGCCGGCATCGCCAACAACATCTTCATTCCGCTCTATGGCCTTGCCTACAACATCGCCCAGCTGATCGTGCTGGGCTTCGGCATCTGGCTCATCACGCAAGCCAACCTGACGACCGGCGTGCTGATCGGCTTCCTGCTCTATGTGAACAACTTCTACAACCCGCTGCGCCAGCTCGCCGCCACCTGGGCGCAACTGCAGCTGGCGCTGGCGGCCCTCGACCGTATCTCGGAAGTGCTGGCGATGAGTTCCGACATGGCGCTGCTGCCGGCCCGGCCGGCTGCCGCCAATGCGCCGCTGCTCGAATTCGACGGCGTCTCGTTTGCCTATGCCGAGGGCAAGGACGTGCTGTCGAAGGTGTCGCTGCACCTCGAACGAGGCAAGACCTATGCGCTGGTCGGCCCCACCGGCGGCGGCAAGACGACGACGGCTTCGCTGATGGCGCGGCTGTACGATCCGACCGATGGCGTGGTTCGCTTTGCCGGCCGCGACATCCGCACCATCCCGCCCGAGGAGCGGGCGATGCGCATCGGCTTCATCCTGCAGGAGCCTTTCCTGTTCACCGGCACGGTCCGCGACAACATCGTCTACGGCAATATCGCGCTCAAGGACGCGACCGACGCCGAGCTCTCGAAGCTGCTCGACCAGAACGGTCTTTCGACCCTGCTCACCCGGTTCGAATCTGGCCTCGAGACCAAGGTCACCTCGGCTGGAGATTCGATCAGCCTCGGCCAGAAGCAGCTCATCGCCTTCATTCGAGCCGTGCTGCGGAACCCTGAACTGCTGATCCTCGACGAGGCGACGGCCAACATCGATACCGTCACCGAGCAGTTGCTCGAGGAAATCCTGCTGAAGCTGCCGGCGTCGACCACCAAGGTGATCATCGCGCACCGCCTCAACACCATCGACAATGCCGACGAGATCTTCTTCATCAACGGCGCCAAGGTGACCGAGGCCGGCTCCATGGAACGCGCCGTCGATCTGCTGCTGCACGGCGAAATGGCGAGCTGAAATCGCGGCCGATCCGTGGGCCGGGCACGGCTTCAGGCAAGCGGCGAGACGCCGATGACCACCTCGTGCAGTTTGAGCAGCAGCGCCAGGTAGGCGACGAGACCGACCGCGACGGCGATGGCATCGCCGCGATAGCCGGCAAACACCGGCGCCGCCTCGTGGCGAGCGGTGACGGCGATGAGGTCGACGACGGCACAGATCAAGAAGCAGCCGAAGAGCAGCAGGCCGGCGAGGTCGCCATTGGCCAGCAAGTGGCCGACCGACCACAGGATGATGCCGATGAGGAAGGGGTTGCGCACGCTGGCCTTGATGCGGCCGACCGGGACGTAAGCGGCGACGATGAGGATCAGCCCCACCAGCACGAACAGCATCGTTACATGGTGTCCCCACGCCGGCGGCAGATAGACTTGGGGGGCTGCGGGCCGGTACTGCGCCCAGCCCCAGACGATCAGGATGAAGCCGAGCAGGGAAACGAGCGAATAGGCTCCCTTCCAGCGCCCCTCATTGGCAGCGAGCTGGCGGTCGCGCCACGGCCCGGCATAAAGGTGCACGCAATGCACGCCGAAAAACACGACCAGTCCCAGGATCAGCGTGAGCATCGGCGGGCCTCCCAAAGGGTCGCCATATCATGCCCGGCGCGGGGCGACTTGGCCATGCCCGTCGGGTGCCGTTAACCGGCGGCGGCCAGCAGGGGCTCGATGAACGCGGCGAGCGCGCGGGCGTTCATCGCGCCAGCCTGCTGCCCCAGCACCTTGCCCTTGTAGAACACCATCGTGGTGGGGATGGCCCTGATCTGGTACTGCCCGGCGATCGCCGGCTCGGCCTCCGTATCGAGCTTGAGGAACCTCGCGTTCGGCTCGAGTGCGGCACATGCCTGCTCGTAATAGGGCGCCATCGCCTTGCAGGGGCCGCACCAGTCGGCCCAGAAGTCGACCACCACCGGTATGTCGCTGCGGGTGATCTGGGCGGCGAAGGTTTGCGTGGTCGCCGCGTGCGGGGTGCCGTCGAACAGCGTCGCCTTGCACTTGCCGCACCTGGCGTCGTTAGGGTTGCGATCGACAGGGATGCGGTTGGCGCCCCCACAGTGCGGGCAGATCAGGATGCGGCCGGTTTCTGTGGACATCTCAAAGCCCTCCTCTGGCGCGCGGGCCAAGCTCGGCCGGGCGCCCAGCGCACATTTGGGGTGTCGCGGCTGCCGCTTCCAGACGAACGCCCTCTTGACGGTCGTGGCGCCGACCCGCCATCGTCAGGGGTAAGGGGCGCCGATCGCCCGCGGGCATCCTTGCCCGACGCAAACTCGATGCGCCTGATCCGGATCAAATTCGGCTGGCGCGCCGGAGACGCTCATACCGCAACGGACGTGCCGAACCGCAGATGATCACCGCCACCATGATTTCGGCCGTCGGGGCCTCGTTCCTCGCTTCCCTCGTGGAGGTCGTCGAGGCCTTCACCATTGTGCTGGCCGTTGCGCTGGCCCGTGGCTGGCGACCGGCCGTCGCCGGCAGCCTGCTGGCGCTGGTCGTGCTGGCGGCGATCGTGGCGGTACTGGCGCCGGTGCTCGAATTCGTGCCGCTGCCGGTGCTGCAGTTCTTCATTGGCGTGTTGCTGATCCTGTTCGGCCTGCGCTGGCTGCGCAAGGCGATCCTGCGCGCCTCCGGCTTCATCCCGCTGCACGACGAGGAAAAGATCTTCGCCAAGGAGCGGGACGTGCTCAAGCACCAGTCCCACAATCACCGGGCCAACTACCTTGCCGGCCTCGCCGCCTTCAATGCGGTGCTGCTCGAGGGCGTCGAGGTGGTTTTCATCGTCGTGGCGGTAGGCGCCGGGCGAGGCCTCGTGCCCTATGCGAGCCTCGGCGCGGCGGCGGCGGTCGTGCTGGTCGCCATTGTCGGGGCGGCGGTCCACCGGCCGCTGTCGCAAATCCCTGAAAACGCGCTCAAATTCGTCGTCGGCCTGATGCTGACCTCGTTCGGCGTGTTCTGGACCGGCGAAGGCCTGGGGGCCGACTGGCCCGGTGCGGACTGGTCGCTGCTCGCGATCCTCGTCATCTGGATTGCCGTGTCCTTCGCCGCCGTGCGCTGGCTCCGCCCGCACCGCCGCGCTACCCTGACGGTGGTGAAATGAACCGGCTGCGCGCCCTGACCGACGAACTCGCCGGCCTCTTCGTCGACGACGGCAGCCTTGCCGTCTTTGCCATTGCGCTGATCGTCGTCGTTACCGGGGCCGTCAAGCTGATGAACCTGCCGGGGCTCGCCGGCGCTGTCATCCTCCTGGTCGGTCTCGTCGCCATTCTGGTCGAAAGTCTCATGCGTGCCACCAGGGCGAGGAAAAGGTAGTGATTTCTTACTTCGAAGCCGTGCTGCTCGGCCTGTTGCAGGGCCTGGCGGAGCTGTTCCCGATTTCGAGCCTCGGCCATACCGTGCTGATTCCGGCCGTACTGCACTGGCCGCTCGATCGCAGCACCGATGCCTTCCTGTCGTTCCTGGTGCTGACCCACCTGGCAACAGCCCTGGTGCTGCTGGGGTTCTTCTGGCGCGACTGGGTCAAGATCGTGCTCGGCGTGCTGCGCTCGCTGCGCGACCGCGAAGTGCGCCGTGACGATACCTACGCCCAACTCGGCTGGCTGATCGTGGTCAGCACGATTCCAGCCGGATTCGTCGGCCTGCTGTTCCAGGAACAATTGCAGGCGATCTTCGCTAGCGCCACGGTGGTCTCGATCGCGCTCGTCCTCAATGGCGTGCTGCTCTACAGCGTCGAAGCGCTGAAGCGGGGCAAGCCGGCGGAAGGCGCGCCCGACGATAAGGCGCTGGCGGCGCTCTCCTACCTTCAGGCGTTCCTCATCGGGGTCGCCCAGTGTCTCGCCCTCATTCCGGGCTTCTCGCGCACCGGCTCGGCCATGGCCGGCGGGCTGCTAAGCGGCCTCAGCCATGAGAACGCCGGGCGCTATTCGTTTCTCCTCGCGACGCCGATCATCCTCGCGGCCGCGGTGCTCAAGGTGCCGGACCTGTTCAGCCATGGCGGGCAGGGGGTCGGTGAAGCGTTTGCCGGCGCCGCCGCGGCGGCCGTCAGCGCGTTTTTCTCAGTGCGATTTCTGGTGAAGTATTTCGAGACGCAGTCGCTCAGGCCATTCGCCATCTACTGCGTCATTGCCGGGGCGATCGCGTTCGTCGTCACCCGGTTCTAGCCGACCCTGCGTCCAGGCATGTCGGCGCGTCGCCTGTGGTCGTCCGGCAACTACCGGGCGACCACGAATTTTCGTCGACCTTCAGGCGGCCTTCTGCGGCTTGCTCTGGAACCAGGCCAGGGCGAAAAGCACCACGGCGACCACGAGCGAAGCAATGCCGTGGAGGCGGTGTGTACCGGTAGCCCCTGGCTGATAACCGGGAACAAAGCCCGGCAGCGAGCCCGCCGGCGTGATAAAATACATCACGCAGACGGCAAGGAAGACGACGCCGAGAACGATGGCAACGAGGGCAAGGGGCTTCATGGAAACAGCTTCTCCGTGAGTCGGTGGCGCGACCTTACACGGGGGCCATAGCCCTGCCAAACCCCGCCGCCGCCATCCAACGCGGCACAAGGGCGCAGGCCGGAACCGCGCAATCCCAGAATCGCCGGGGCGGCTTCGTCCCTTCCCACGAGTAGGCCCATGCAGACGCCAAAGCGCCTAGACAACCGGACGGCCCTGCCGTTCATCCTGCCTTTCCTTGCCGTCTACGGGTTGTTCTTCCTGTGGCCGACGCTGCAGATGCTGTGGATGAGCTTCACCAATTCGCAGCTCATCGTGCCCGGCCGCTTCATCGGCTTCGACAATTATGTCCACCTGCTGCGCGACTGGCGCTTCGGCCGGGCGGTGGGCAACACGCTCTACTTCGTCGCCATGACCGCCGTTCCCTCGACTGCGCTCGGGCTGGGCATCGCTATGGTTGTGGCGCGCCTGCGCGGCGCCTTCCAGGGGCTGGCGCTGGCGCTGTTCTTTTTGCCCTATGTGCTGCCGGTTTCGACCGTCACCACGATCTGGGGCTGGATGCTGGGCTATCCGGACGGCGCCCTGCAGCCCCTGATCGCCCTGTTCGCGGGCCAGCCCGTGCGTATTTTCCGCACCCCTTCCTGGGTTCTGCCCGCCGTTGCCGTGGTGACCATCTGGTGGACGACCGGGTTCAACGTCCTGCTGTTTCTCGCCGGCCTCAAGAGCATCCCGCCCGAACTGTACGAGGCAGCGCGATTGGATGGCGCCGGCCGGCTGCGGCAGTTCGCGCACATCACCTGGCATCTCATCTGGCCGGTGACGGCGCTGGTCTTCACCATCCAGCTGATCCTCGAGATCAAGCTGTTCGACCAGCTCTACATGTTCGTCGGGGGCGGGCAGGTCGATGCGACGCTGGTCCTTGTCCAGTACATCTACAGCCTCGGCTTCCAGAAGGACCAGGGCGGCTACGCCGCAACCGTCGCCGTGGCGCTGTTCGCCATCGTGGTGATCCTTTCCGTGCTGCAATTCACCGCCCTTCGCGCGAGGGGGCGGCGATGAGCGATCTCGCGACAGTCGCCGCCCCCTCAGTGCGCCGGCTCCGTCTGTTGCGGCGGCTCGATGTCGCCGGCTTGGTGCTGTCGATCCTCGGACTCGGCTGCGCGCTGCTTTGGGCTTTCCCGCTCTACTGGTCGGTCGCGACCACCATCATCCTCGCCCCGGGTCAGACCGAAGAAGGGGGACTGCTCGGCAATGCCGCGGCGGCGCTCGGGCTCTACGCCCACGTGCTGTTCGGCACCCGGATCGGGCTCTGGTACCTCAATTCGATCGTCACATCGACCGGCGTCGCCGTCGCGGTGCTGTTCATTTCGGCCACCTGCGCCTACGCCATCTCGCAGCTCGAGTTTCGCGGCCGGAAACTGCTCTGGGGCCTGATCTTGGCGAGCTTCATGGTGCCGACCCAGGCGCTGATCATCAACCACTTCTTCCTGATCAACGCCATGCACCTGATCAACACCTGGCTCGGCGTCATCCTGCCGCAACTGATCGCTCCGGTCGCCGTGATCGTCTACAAGCGGTTCTTCGACAGCGTGCCGAGGGAACTCCGCGAGGCGGCGCAGCTCGATGGCGCCGGCCACTGGTCGCTGCTGTTCCGCGTGTTCCTGCCGGTCAACTGGGGCATCACGGCAGCGCTCGCCATCATCGTGTTCATCGGGGCCTGGAATGCGTTCCTGTGGCCT
>Ga0209233_1000990_pt1 | contig 12135 bp, 9 predicted proteins | sample AraplaCL_Cvi_mCL_FD_184269 | JGI IMG/M metagenome (GOLD analysis project Ga0209233, IMG submission 184269) | Arabidopsis root microbial communities from the University of North Carolina, USA - plate scrape CL_Cvi_mCL (SPAdes) (version 2) | ecosystem: Host-associated > Plants > Roots > Endosphere ... | reverse complement strand
GGCGCATTGGCAGTACTGCCTTCGGCTACCGGTTGTGTGTTGGGCGCGAACGAGCGACTTGGCCCAATACCGGCCAGCGTCAGGTTATTTTTACGGATGTCTTCCAGGCGGCCTATATTTTCGTCGGATGCGATGAACATCACCATGAGCGGGCGACCCTCGTTAGTCGACCCGTAGGTTACCAGCTTGACGTTTTTGGATTGGGCAGCGATGTATTTAAAATATTCGACAATGCGATAGTGATACGTAAACTGCGTACCCAGCTCATACCCCAAAAACTCGGACGGCGACTGGATCTTCTGCGCCATAGCCGACGCGGCCATCACCCATCCCACCAATAACAATAGTAACCTTTTAGTCATATCAGGATGAAGATAAGGATTTGATGGGTAGATGTGCAAATATGCGGATGGTGTAAATGTGCGGATATGCAGATATGCGAATGCACAGCTGTTGGCATGACGTGTTTGTTTCACGCGAATGTGAAACAAATGAAACAAGTGAAACAAGATTTTGAATTAATGGATTGATAATAAGTTGATTATAAAATTCGAGTGAAACAAAATGAATCAAACATATTCGTCAGTAAAATTCCGCTATAAATCTTGATAAGTACCTGATAATCAAAACCGAATGCATTTGTCAGTCTCATATAGAGACGCGATGCTTCGCGTCTTCGCCACCATGCAAATTGCGCTCAGGACCCCTGGTATTAAGACGCGAAGCATCGCGTCTCTACAAAAACCAAATATCTGCATCCCGAACATTCGGGACATATTTGCACATCCGCACATCAACACGCATATTTGCACATCTGCACATCAAAACATGACCCCAACCCAGGCCCTGCAAAAATATTTCGGATACAGCGAGTTCAGGCATGAGCAGGAGGCTATCATCAACACCGTTTTAAGCGGCCGCGATGTAATGGCACTGATGCCAACGGGTGGCGGCAAGTCTTTATGTTATCAGTTACCTGCGGTTTTATCGGAAGGATTAACCATCGTCATTTCTCCGCTGATTGCTTTGATGAAAGATCAGGTCGATGCGCTGAACGTGGCAGGAATACCTGCGGCGTTTTTAAATTCGTCGCAAAGCCCGGGCGAGCAGAATGACATCATCGCGAAGCTCAATAAAAATCATATCAAATTGCTTTACCTGGCGCCTGAAAGGCTGTTTGGCAGCGGCAGCAAACTGGTTGATTTTTTACGAGCATTACCTGTTCCGGTTTCACAGATCGCTATTGACGAAGCACATTGCATCTCACACTGGGGCCATGATTTCCGACCGGAATACCTGATGCTGGCCGGACTGAAAGATCATTTCCCCAACATCCCGGTCATCGCCCTAACAGCAACCGCCGACAAACAAACCCGCAAAGACATCCTCGATAAACTGGACCTGAAAAATCCTAAAACGTTCATTTCATCCTTCAATCGCGTCAATATTACTTACCGCGTTAACCCCAAACGCAACAGCTTTGACCAATTGTTAGACTTTCTGAATGAGCGCAAGGATGAATCAGGCATTATTTATTGCTTGTCCCGCAAATCGACCGAATCATTGACCGAAAACCTGCGCGCCCGCGGTTACGCTGCCGACGCTTACCATGCCGGTCTTGACAATACCACCAAAGCCAAAAATCAGGAAGCTTTTCTACGCGACGAGGTGAAGATCATGGTGGCGACCATCGCTTTCGGTATGGGTATCAATAAGTCGAACGTGCGCTACGTGGTGCACATGGATTTGCCTAAAAACATTGAAGGTTATTACCAGGAGACCGGCAGAGCGGGTCGCGACGGACTGGCATCTTCTGCCCTGCTGTTTTATTCGCCTGCTGATGTGATCAAGCTGAAAGGATTTGTGACTGTAGATGGCGATCCTGAACAAACGCAGATCATGCTGCAAAAACTGGACGACATGGCCAAATATGCCGCCTTGCCTACCTGTCGTCGTAAATTTCTGCTCAATTATTTTGACGAACAAGCGCCCGACCATTGTGGCTCGTGCGATATCTGCCTGAGCGAGGTCACCAAGTTTGACGGAACGCTCATCGCTCAGAAAGCCCTGTCGGCCGTATCGCGATTGAAAGAACGCTTTGGTGCAGGCTATGTGATCGACTTTTTACGCGGATCAAAAAATGAAAAGATCCGCACTGAACATAAAGAATTAAAAACCTACGGCATCGGTAACGACATCAGCAAAACCGACTGGCAGCGCTATCTGCGCGAATTGGTTGCGTTGGGCTATCTTCAATTTTCAAGCGGCGAATACCCGGTACTACAACTCACCGGTAAAAGCGAAGCGGTGCTAAAAGGACAGGAAAAAGTCGAGCTCATTGCCACACAAACTATTGAAACGCGTGCTACCGAAGAATTGCCGTTTGAACACGATCTGCTGGAAATACTTAAAACCGTACGTCGCGATATAGCCGTGCTGGAGAATGTGCCGGCTTATATTATCCTGTCGGATGTTGCCTTGATGGAGATGGCGACCTATCTGCCACAAAACTTAAATGAATTGCGCTTGATATCCGGCTTCGGCGATGTGAAACTGGCGCGCTATGGCCGCGAGTTTTTACTGCCGATAAGCACCTATGCAGCCGAGCGCGGACTAAGCTCAAAAATTGCCCTTAAAGGTCACAAACGCGAGCGCAAACCCAGAGCCGATAAACCGGCTGCGCCACGTAGTGCTGATACCCGCAGGGATAGTTTGGTGCTTTTTCGCCAAAATAAAAGTATTCCGGAGATTGCATCAGAACGCGGACTAAGCGTTACGACCATCGAGAGTCATTTGGCACATTTTGTAGCCTCCCGCGAGTTAGATGTACTGGCGATAGTTGCCGAAGCCAAGATCCCGGTGATACAGGATGCCATTGAAAGCTACGGCGCAGAGCGACTGGCCCCGCTTAAAGAAGTACTGGGCGCCGACTACAGCTACGGCGAAATCAAAGCCGTACTGGCCTGGATGAACAGAAATGAATAATTTTGGTTAAGATATAACAAAAGGGCTGTCATGCTGAGCCCGTCGAAGCATACGGGTAGGTCGCCTAAGGCGGATTGCCCTTCGACAAGCTCAGGGTGACAACTCAACTATTAAAGTTGTCATCTTGAACGTAGTGAAAGATCTTATACGCCTCGCCTATTGCCGCGATAAGATTCTTCGCTTTCGCTCAGAATGACATAAAGGAAAAACATTCACTCATTCGCTCAAACACTCATTCACTCATTATACATGACCACAACCGAACAACTATACCAAATTTACCGGCAACACCCGGTTATCACTACCGATACGCGCAAGATCACGCCGGGCAGCATATTTTTCGCTTTAAAAGGCGATAAGTTTGACGCCAATACTTTCGCCCAACAGGCCTTAGAAGCCGGTGCCGCTTATGCTGTTATTGACAACCCGCAATATCAAACGAGTGATAAATGTTTTTTGGTTGACGATGTACTAACCACCCTGCAGGAACTTGCCCGTCATCACCGCCGCCAGCTGACCATCCCGGTTGTGGGACTGACCGGCACCAATGGTAAAACCACTACTAAGGAATTGGTCAACGCCGTGCTATCACAGCATTTTAATACCGTGGCTACGCAAGGTAACCTGAACAACCACATCGGCGTGCCGCTGACTATTCTGAGCATTACCCAAGCGCATGAAATAGCGGTGATTGAAATGGGTGCTAACCATATCAAAGAGATCGAGCTGTTATGCAGTATCGCGCAACCTACGCACGGTTTAATTACCAATGTAGGCAAGGCCCACCTGGAAGGTTTTGGCAGCTTAGAGGGCGTTAAAATAGCCAAAGGCGAGCTGTATGACTTCCTTGCTGCACACAACGGCGTGGCTTTTATCAACAGCAATAATCCTATCCTGATGGCAATGCAGGGAGCACGTAAGTTCACTGCGTCGCCGGTGTTTTACGGCGATCAACTGGACGATCTGATTAGCGGTGAGATCACTGAAAACGCGCCGCTGTTGTCGCTCAGCTGGATCAACAATACAACGGGCGAGGATTACACCGTTAAAACCCAGCTTACCGGCGCTTATAACCTTGATAACATTTTAGCGGCCATCAGCATCGGTCTGTATTTTAAAATGCCGGCCACCGAGATCAATGCAGGCATTGAGGGATATCAACCAAAAAACAACCGCTCGCAAGTGGTAAAAACCGCTACCAATACCTTGATCTGCGATTATTATAATGCCAACCCAAGCAGCATGGCTGTGGCTATTGAGAATATCGGAAAAATAACCGCATCGCGCAAAGTTTTGATTTTGGGCGATATGTTCGAGATGGGCGCAGAAGCCGCAGCCGAACATAAAGACATCATCGAAAAAGCATTGGCGACACTGGTTGATGAGCGCATTTTTATCGGTAAAGAGTTCTCAAATCAAAAAGCCATCGCCGAAGGCAAAACTGCTACTTTTTACGAAACAGCCGAAGATGCCATCGCCGCACTAAAAGCATCACTCATAAAAAACTCGACGATATTAATTAAAGGCTCGCGCGGTATGGCTTTGGAGCGGTTGGTGGAATTATTTTAGGATGCCATTATAAAATCTTGTCATTGCGAGCGAGGAACGAGCGTGGCAATCGCGAACTATGCATTACGGCTACTTTTCTCCTTGCGGTTGCCACGCTACGCTCGCAATGACAAATACGGTCTGGGAACCGTCATGCTGAACTTGTTTCAGCATCCCACATGCAAAGTGAGCGTCTAAGCTTAGCGAATGGGATGCCGATCCTTCGGCTGACGGACGGCATGACGCGGAAAATTATTAAATAGCCATCTTTACTTTCCCTCGCTCACCCTTCGAGAGCCTCAGGGTGACACCCCTTATTAGAATTTCGTCGTCTAAACTAAATCCTCACCTCTAGCTTACTGACTGCTTCTGCAAAGGCCATCTGCTTTCCATTTACAAACACAAAGAAGCCCTTTCCGCGATGGTACTTCCGGCCGGTTTGGTCATACATAATCGTGATGCTTTTCCCATGATACCAAACACCGTCAAGACAAAAATATTTCCAGATATGAGCGGGCAATAATGGGTTGATCACCAATTTATCGCCAGTCTGCGGCCGCAGGCCTATCAGGCCCGAAATTAACAGATCGCAATAGGTGGAGTGGTTGTAATCTTTCCCGCGCTCTTCGCCGCCCTTGTCTTTTGCCCACGTTCCGTTTTTCCAGGTTTTTAAGCGAGTTCGCGATATCCAATCGCCTGTAAACGGGTTCAGGTTTTCGTCGATCCAGGGGACTATTGTACCGTTATCCAGTTTTAATCGCTGGCTATTGGTATAAATTTCAAATAGCTTTAAATATTGTGCCTTTGAAATATAGGCTTGCTTATAGTTATTCAGCAGGTTTGCCAGTCCGGTAAGCGTGATGGAGGTGGCATAAGGCCAGCTTGGGCCGTTCCATTGACATTCATGCCCCTCGTACGAAATTTTAAATTCGGGCGAGCTTTGTTCGAGCGTTGTAGGTCCGTATGGCGCATAAAACGCTTTGGGGCTCATTAAAAACTGCCATGCCGCGGCATATTGGTTATCGGGCATATTGAAATACCACGGCGTATACCCGTACAGCTCGCGCCAGTTACATAAAGCTGCGCCAGCATTGCGCGGGAGCATTTTAAAAAATTGCGCTTTCTTATCCCACAAGTGTTGCTGCACATTATTTTTCAGGGCAATGGCTTTACCGGCAAACTGATCTGCAATATCCTTTTGATGATCCATCGCGGCTATATCGGCAATAGCGCGGGCTTCGCCATACATATAGGAATTGATAGTAGCCCGGTACCCGCTGCCACAGGCTGAAACTTCCATACCATCCCGATCGTCAATTTGCCAAAACAGGCCATTACTATCCAGATGACCTTTTTCCCACCCGGCATAGTTTTTAATCAGGTCAGGCAGTAGGGCCTTGCAAACCGAATCTTTTCCGGTAATCTTGAAATAGTTATACAGCGCATCGGCTGGCCAGAAACTGTAGCTGCGGGGACTGCCGCCGCGGTGAAACCAATAGTCGGCATAGCTATTCAGATAAATTTGGTCTTTAAGCCATCGCCCCTCATAAAAATGCAGCGCGGCCGGGCACGATATAGCGTTGTCCTTGCCGGCCCAGGGTACATCAGGCAAAAATTCAGTGATAACAAAGCCGTCTTTAGTTTTTTTGATGTGTTTCCGATAGGTCCACCAGCGGAAATAGTAGGTTTCTTCGATATTTTTATCCGGGCAATCCAATAGCGGGATATTGTTTTTCAGGAAATGCCAGGCATCGGCATTGGGTATAAATCCTTTATAAAGCTCATTATCGGCCTTATTAAATTTATCGACGTATGCCCGCAAGCCATCTACGGTTATTACCGAGCCTTTCTGTCCATAGGCACAGAGACCCATAAACGCTATTAAAATAGTGGCGAAGATATTTTTAGGACGCATCATTATACTGGCAGATGGTTAAAACCCAAGATCCTTACCCTGATGCATGGCTACGCCAATTTGCTCTGTGCCATCATGACGGCCATTATACCAGAGCAGCCATTGTTTACCGTCAAAAATGGTAAAGGGCTTATAAACCGCGCTGGCGTCCCAGCCATCGCCCGGACTAATAATTGGATTACCCGGATTACGCACCCAGTTGGTAATACCATCCTTTGAGCGGGCCATGCCAATTTGCGCATAGTTAACGTTCTTAAAGCCGATATAAAACATGTAATAGCCTTTGCTATCCTTGATCACCTGGCAGGCGGTAACCTTTGCCTGTTCCCACTCGTTCGACGGATCATTAGCAAAGACCGGGTTACCGGCATATTTTTCCCATGTTAAACCGTCTTTACTGGTGGCATAGCCGATAGCGTCGGGTTCATACTGCTCGCCGCCCGAATACCACATTTTAAACAATCCAGCCGATGCATCCCAAATCACGTGAGGGCACATCAATGCCACTTTTTCCCAAGGCACAGATGGCGTAAGTACAGGTTTGCTGCTTTTGCGTGTCCAATGCCGGCCATCTGGGCTGATGGCATATCCAATTGCAGAGCGGCCATTTCGGCCTCCGCCGCCTTTTTGACCGGTATACCACATGTGGTAGCCGTCTTTGCGTTTTAATACTACGGGCCTGTTCAACTCATCTTCCCAGCCCGAGGTACTGTCGGGGCCCAATACTACTTGCGGGTCGCTCCAGTGCAGGCCGTCCTTACTTTCTGATATGGCAATGCTGCGTTTTGGCCGCCATGAGCAATACATCAGGTAGCCGTCTGTAACCTTTAGCACGCTGATATCGAAAATGGTTCCGAATTTGCCGCCCAGAACAGGGTTGCCGGTGTATTTCACCCATCCGCCGGAGGTTTCTTTATGGTTTTGAGCAAAAGAAGATATGGCGAGGCCACACATCAGTAATATAAGTATCAGGTTCTTTTTCATTTGATAATTAAGGTCAAGCTTTCCGATGCTGAATGGAGATTAGGCTAACATACAGCATGATTTATAATTGGTTGTTATGGAAGCTAAACTATTTATTTTATGGGGGATAAGCAAGTGACAAGCAAATCGTCTTATCTTTAAGTATGAAAAAAACCTTAACCTTATTATTAACGTCGTTAAACTTCCTGGCTTATAGTCAAATAAAAAACGTCAAAAATGTAAAGTGGCTTTCAACGAACTTGGGAGGAATTAGCTTTTATAAAGATCAGCTTAATTGGCGTGGTGATAACTTCGATGTTCTTAAACGCTATTATATTTCAAACGATACGCTAGTTATGTTTGATAGGTATACCTGGAATCGGGATACAACCTGGCACACCGATCTGTTTAAGTTTAAAATGGTCATTAAAGGCGACAAATCTTTAACGATTATTCCTCTTGATCAAAAAGCCAAAGAATTGGCGCAAGGAAAGATGAATCAGTTTACAAACATCAAATACATCTATGACGAATCCATTAAATTCAGCCGTATTCATCTAAATGCAGGGCTGTGTTACGGAACGTGTCCTGAACTAAGTATTGACATAGATGATACCGGTACTTATTATTTAAATGGTGGAGAATATGCAGAACCGTATAAAGGTTACTTTAAAGGGAGGCTTAGTGTGAAACAATTGGATACGCTTAACTATTATATAAAACACAGTGCCATTGAGCAGATGCAAACCTGGACGCAAAAATTAACAGTAATGGACACTCCTCCTTACAGCTTGATTTTGTACTACAACGGTAAAAAACTGAGCGTGTCTACAAACTGGCCGCCTAATGTTATTGAAGATTTATTGAAGTATCTAATGTCAACCTATCGCAAAGTAAATTTAATCCCAGACCCTGATAAGCATGAATTTAATTAGCGATTTATTAAATCGCCATTATCATCAATTGTCCCAAACGAAAAAGAGCCCCGACATCCTGTCGGGGCTCTTTTTCGTTCATCGTATTTCTACTATTACAATTTAATTTCTTCGTCTTTTGAGGAGAAAAAGCGAAACTCGGTGATCTGGTAGGCCGGGTTGCTTTTTACCTTTATCCATTGTCCGTATTTGAAGAACCATTTCATCTGACGTGAAACAAGCCCTTGACGGATGTAGGCTTCAATGTACGGATGCACACAAAGGGTAATGCCTTTTTCGTTTTGCTCGGTTATCACATAGTTAAAGTTGTTCTCGATATCGTCCAACAATAAAATACTTGGGCGAATAGTGCCGGTGCCATGGCAGGCCGGGCAAACCTCGGTAGTAACTATGTTCATCTCTGGCCTTACACGCTGGCGGGTTATCTGCACCAGTCCAAATTTGCTTGGCGGCAAAATGGTGTGTTTAGCACGGTCGAGCGACATTTCGGCTCGCAGGAAATCAAAAAGCTCCTTGCGGTTGGTTGGCTTGTGCATATCGATGAAGTCGATCACTACAATACCGCCCATATCGCGTAAACGCAGCTGGCGCGCAATTTCTCTTGCTGCCTCTTTGTTTACCTGGAAAGCGTTTTCTTCCTGGTTTTCTTTGTTGGCTGTGCGGTTACCGCTGTTTACGTCAATAACGTGCAGCGCCTCGGTGTGCTCAATAACTAAGTAAGCGCCACCGGCCAAGTTAACCGTTTTACCAAAGGCACCTTTTATCTGTTTGTCAACACCAAAGTGTTCAAACAAAGGCTCCTTGTGTTTGTGCATACGCACGATATTTTCCAGATCAGGAGAAATATCTTTTACATACTGTTTAACCTCTTCATACAGTGTACTATCATTTAAATAGATGTGCTGGAAGTCGGGGTTTAAAATATCACGAAGAATGGTTGAAGTACGGCCAATCTCGCCCAAAACTTTTTTACCCGGCTCAACCTGTGGCAGGCGGGTTGTAAATGATTCCCATTTTGATATCAGGTCCAAAAGGTCTTTTTGCATTTCTGCAACCCCTTTGCCCTCTGACACCGTACGGATGATCACACCAAAGTTTTTAGGCTTAATGCTCTCTACGATTTTGCGCAGGCGCGTACGCTCTGTGTTACTTTTTATCTTTTTTGATATCGAGATAACCTCAGAGAACGGCACCAAAACAACATATCGTCCGGCTATAGATAGGTCTGAACTTAAGCGCGGGCCTTTAGTTGATATAGGCTCCTTAGCTATTTGAACAGGAATAAGTTGGTTTTTGCTCAATATCTCAGAGATCTTTCCTCCCTTACTGATATCGTCTTCCAGCTTAAAGTTATCTAAAAGCGTCGATTGGTAACTTCCACCACGCACTTGCTTGGTCAGTTTTAACAGGCTTTGCACCTGCGGACCAAGATCAAGATAATGCAAGAATGCATCCTTCTCATAACCTACATCAACAAAAGCGGCATTAAGCCCGGGCATGATTTTTTTGATACGGCCCAGGTAAATATCGCCAACAGTGTAATTGTTACTTACCTGTTCTTTGTGTAGTTCTACGAGTTGTTTATCCTGTAATAATGCAATAGTAGCCCCGTTGGGGGATGAATCGATAATTAATTCTTTTATCAACTGCTACTCCATTTCTTTAACGGTGGCCCGGCTATAACGCCGGGACTGATTTTTTTACTATAGGGGTAAAAACAAATACTGTGTCGCCCTATAATTGGCGAAAAGAAGCTACGATGCTAAAAAGCAGCGCTTATTTCTTTTTGTGTCTGTTTTTTCTCAAACGTTTTTTACGTTTGTGAGTAGCCATTTTGTGTCTTTTACGTTTTTTACCGCTCGGCATAATAATAATTTTTTAAATGTTAATTGTTTTTTAATTCCTTGATATACTGGTCGATGCGTTGACCGAAAACCGGATTCGGCATCATTTGCTTGCATTTTTCATAAGCTGCAATAGCTTCCGGCTTACGGCCAAGTTGCTTATATGTCTCTGCCAGATAAAAGTATGACTCAAAGTCCGGCTTTTTCGCAATTACCGTTTTGAAACGCTCAATAGCTTTATCAAACTGACCTGACTTCATCGAGAACAAGCCCAAATTCAGGTTTGCATTAACGTTCTCAGGGTCTTGCGCAATTACCTCGCGTAACAGGCCGATACCTTGCATTGGGCTGGCTCCGCCATTTACATCGGCAACACCTAAACCGGTTTTAGCATCTAAGCTTTGCGGTTTTAGTTTCAGCGCATTTGTAAATGCTTCGACCGCGCCTGTAATAAAGGCCGGTGTCAGCGCTGTATCCTGCGTAATTTTAAAAGCATCGTTATAACGGTTACCCGCGGTTAACCATGCATCAAAACTGTTATTACTTTTAGCAACAGCCGTATAATAAAAAGCTGCCGGCGCAGGCTGATCGACATCATCCCAGGCAGCAGCTAATTGTTTGTTAAGCGATAGCTTTTCGGCATCGCCTGATGCTTTTTTTAACTGATTCTCTAAACCTTCGATCTTTACTGTCAATTGAGGGCCAATGGCTGTTTTGGCAGGTGCAGAAACGGCTTCGACAGTTACGGTTGACGCCGGCCTGGCTGCCGTTTGTGCGGCAGCCGGAGCGGTATCATGTGATGATTGATTGGCTTTAACCAAGCCTTTAATAGGTAATGAATACAAATAGCCCATAATAGCCACTACGGCTACTGCTACTGCTATTTGTTTCTTATTCATCACTTAAATCCCTTATTTTACTTTAGCTGCTTTGTTGCCTGTTTTTACTTTCTCAACAAAAGTTTTAGCAGGTTTGAAGCTTGGTACAAAGTGCTCAGGTATAATTATAGCAGTATTTTTAGAAATGTTACGGGCAGTCTTTTTAGCTCTTTTCTTCACGACAAAACTTCCAAAACCTCTTACATAAACATTCTCGCCGCCAACCATTGAGTTTTTAATAACTTTAAAAAACGCCTCAACTGTCTCCTGTACATCAACTTTCTCAATACCAGTTTTAGATGCGATCTCAGTTATAATTTCTGCTTTAGTCATATCTGATTTTCCTTAATTTATTTGTAATTACTTAACTTATTTGGGGTTGCAAAAGTATTGGTTTATATTGAAAGATTGAAATAATACCCGCTTTTTTTTTCGTGCGAACAAAAAGAACGACACAAACCTTACAATTACCATTCAATTAAGTACTTAATAGCCTAAGTTTGTATGTTATGAATTTTTCTGATGAGCTTGTGAATTGGTACACCGAAAACAAGCGCGATCTGCCCTGGCGGCATACTACCGACCCCTATATAATCTGGCTATCTGAGATCATTCTGCAGCAAACCCGCGTTGAACAGGGGCTACCTTACTTTCATCGTTTTGCCGAAAAGTATCCAACCGTGACAGATTTTGCTGCTGCCGATGAAACCGAGATATTGAAACTATGGCAGGGCCTGGGTTACTACTCGCGCGGCAGGAACATGTTAAAAACGGCCCGTATGGTTCAGGAACTTTATGATGGTAGGTTCCCCACTAAATACGACGAGCTCATTAAACTTAAAGGTATCGGCGAATACACTGCGGCAGCTATTGCTTCATTTTCATCAAACGAAGCTAAGGCTGTGGTTGATGGAAATGTTTATCGCGTCATTGCCAGATATCTTGGAATTTTTGAGCCGATAAACAGCACCCAGGGTAAAAAAATGTTTCAATCCGCCGCAAACGATTTTCTTAATAAGAAAATTTCAGCAATCCACAATCAAGCCATGATGGAGTTTGGGGCGATG
>Ga0209233_1000985_pt1 | contig 12162 bp, 18 predicted proteins | sample AraplaCL_Cvi_mCL_FD_184269 | JGI IMG/M metagenome (GOLD analysis project Ga0209233, IMG submission 184269) | Arabidopsis root microbial communities from the University of North Carolina, USA - plate scrape CL_Cvi_mCL (SPAdes) (version 2) | ecosystem: Host-associated > Plants > Roots > Endosphere... | reverse complement strand
GGAGATCGGAATGGCTCAGAACGAGACCTTCATCCTGCACGCGGCGCTCGATGGCCGACGCTCGGTCTATCGCGACATCGAGATCGATCCGGCAAAATCGCTTCATAAGCTGGCCGAAGCCATCGTGCAGGCGTTCGGTTTCGACTTCGATCACGCGTTCGGCTTCTACACCGGGCTGACCCTGTCGAAGATCAAGGTCGTCCATCCGCAATACGAGCTGTTTGCCGACATCGGCGAGGCCGATCCCGGCGTGCTCGGTGTCGAGAAGACCCGCATCTTTCAGGCCTTTCCGCAAGCCGGCCATACGCTGCTGTTCCTGTTCGATTACGGCGACGACTGGTTGTTCCGCATCACACTGAAGGCCACCGGCATCAGGCAGCCGAAAGCGCGCTATCCGCGCGTGGTCGCCGCCAAGGGCAAGGCGCCGGAGCAGTATCCGCAAGCGGATGAGGATGAGACGGATGGGCCGCGGATCGCCACCAATCCGCGGACCGGCGAGGTCATCAGTTTCGGCAAGAAATGATGCGCGGGAGATGACCGGCGCCACGGACCTGCGCGACCGCCTGCCCGATCAGCTCCGGCCGGACTTGCGCCTCGTTTTCGTGGGCACCGCGGCCAGCGCGCGCTCAGCGGCGACAGGTCATTACTACGCGCATCCCGGCAATCGCTTCTGGCGCACGCTGCACGCGATCGGACTGACGCCGCGGCTCTATCAGCCGCATGAGTTTCCCGCGCTGGTCGCGCTTGGTATCGGCTTCACCGATCTCTGCAAGCAGGGCGCCGGAATGGACCATGTCGCGCTGAAGGCCGGCGTCGATGTCGACGACTTCATCGCCAAGATGCGGCGCTATCGCCCCCGCGCAATTGCCTTCACCAGCAAGAAGGCGGCAGGCCTGTTCTTTGGCAAGCCGACATCGGCAATCGCACTCGGACGGCAACCGGCGCACGAAGACTTTCCCGACATCTTCGTGCTCGCCTCGCCCTCGGGCGCGGCATCAGGGGCGTGGACGCTCGAGCCATGGCTGGAGCTGGCGGCGCATGTCGCGGGAATGTAGCTCATTCGCCGAGCCGTGTCGGGCTGTTTGAAATGCGAGTGAGTTATCGTCGTCATTGCGAGCGAAGCGAAGCAATCCGGTAAGAGAGGGAAGTCTGGATTGCTTCGGCACTGACGCGCCTCGCAATGACGGCAGAGGTGGGCCCGACCGTAACTTGCATTCGATCCGTCGAGACAAGTGCGAGGCCGACCAACCCACCCTACGATGTCGATCGATATATCGTTGCCTATCGCAGCGAGATCGCGAGACCCGAGAGATCGACATTCGCCAGCAGCCCGATCTGCTCGCCGGAAAGCTCGAGCACCGCGCCCTTCTGGTTGGTCAGCACGATGCCGCGCACGCCGCGGCCGACCGCCAGCCCAGCACCGGCCGCGCCATAGACGCCCGCGACATCGGAAGGACGCCAGATGTTGCTGACGCGGCCATGCAGCACCGTGCGCGAACCGCCGAACACGAGGCCCCAATCAAGGCCACCGGTCGACAGCGCATAGGGCCGTCCGCGGAAATACAGCACGCCCGAGCCGCCGGAGCCGCCGATGATCCAGCCCGCCTTGTAGATCGTCAGAGTGATGGTGCCGCCATCGGCGAGCGCCGCGCCGGGCAGCAGGCTGCCTGCCAGCGCGGTGAGAGCCACCAGTGCGCCGCGAAGGAAGGATGCAATCTTCATGTAGGGAAAACTCCTGGAGGTGAGCAAGACGAGGCGAGATGCATGGTGAGACCAATCGAATCGATTTGGCTGAATTTAGCCTTTTGCGCGGCAGGACGCATATGCGGCTGCGACTGTGCGCGAAAAGCCATAGACGCAGGATGCTCGTGCGAGATCACGATCAGCACTTTTGTCGATGTTGCGCCGTATCCGCGACACCACGATCATGCCGGCCGCTTCATCAGCACGTCCTGCGCCGCAACGAGCTCGCGAAAAGCGGTTTCGCTGCCGCCGGCATCCGGATGCATGGTCTTGGCAGCGCGGCGGAAGGCGCTGTGAATCTCAGGGGCCGACAGTGCGCCATCGATCGGCAGGCCGAGCAGCTTACGCGCCCGCTGGTCCGGGCTCAGCGGCTTTGGCTTGGCGCCACGACGGCCGAAGCGCGGCGTGGTCAGCTCGATCAGCACGTCCAGCACGACGATCAGGCGGCGCCGTGCCGCATCCAGCGTGAGATGGTCCGCACCGAGGCCAGATGCGCTACGCAGGATCGGCAAGGCCTGCGTTGCGGCCTGCCGCAACGTCACATCGGAGCTCAGGCGCGCGATGTCGCCAGCGAGCGTGATGGCGTCGCGCCAGTCGAGCTGATCGGCTTGCAACAGCCGCTCGAGTGCGGATTTCCAGGCGGCGGAAGAGTGTTCGGCCAAGGTGCTTGCCGTGTGTTGCGGCGTGATCTGAAACCGCCCTTATGCGGCTCGCTTCGTTTCCGCTCGCTTAAATTCACTGGCGGCGGCGCGCAGTGCACTGCAAAATGCGTCGCGGAACGCGCGAAAACGTGGCAATTTCCTGACATTCAACCTGAAATCGGTCCGCGTTAAGCGACCGTTAACCTTATCGGACCACGTTGTTCTACGGGCTGGGTGTTTGTTGGTCTCGATGTTTTCCGCGTCTTGTGCCGGCGCGGGGCGTTGATCGGGAGGAGTTTCATGTCGCACGATCTGTCACACCATGCCGTAGATCTATCCAGCGTTCCAACGCTGGCGCCGCCGATGCCAGGGCGGACCGCGAACGAGGTCGTTCCGTTCTTGATCGGAACGCCACTTTCTGAAATCGAGCGCGAGCTCATCGTGCAAACGCTCGGCCGCTGCAACGGCAACCGCACGCATGCGGCGCGCCTGCTCGGCATGCCCGTGCGCACGTTGCGCAACCGGATCAGGCTCTACGTGGCCGACGGGATCGAGGTACCGGCCTACGGCGCGCAATAACCATCGTCGATCAGGACGATGCAAACACGATGACGCGGATGGCGATTGATGTTGATCGATCGCCATCTCCGCGCGCCGCGGATTTGCTGCCACCATCGCGCGTCTGCTACGCTTCCGCGAGAATCAGGTGGTTGTGGAGTTGCGGTAGTGGCGAAGGATCCGGCCGGTCGGCAGGGGCGCGCGGGTCCGCGTGGCCCACAGGGACAACCAGGACGACGCGGCCCCGATGGCCTCCGCGGCAAGCCGGGACCGGATGGCAAGCCCGGCGCCCAAGGCAAGCCGGGCGATCAAGGCAAGCCAGGCGATCAAGGCAAGCCGGGTCCGCAGGGACCGCGCGGCGAGCTGGGACCACAGGGTCCGCAGGGTCCGATCGGACCACAGGGTCCGCGTGGAGAGCCAGGCCCGCCCGGCACGCTGCCGACCATCGATCAGCTGATGCCGTGGCTGGAGCAGATCTTCGAGGCTTTCGAAGAGTACAAGAAAACCCGCGATCGCGAGGTGCATGAGCGCGAGGCCGCGCAGCACGCGGTGCGCGAGATCTTCATGGCGTCCCAGCACGACGATGCGCTCAATGAGGCGTTCGAGGACGACGACCCGCATCCCGAGCTCATCGAACAAACTCACAAGAAGAAGAAAAAAGAGAAGAAAAAGAAGAAGAATAAAAAGCACAAGCACGACGAGGACGCCGACTTCTGATCGGCGCACTTCCGTGCCGGCCGATCCGCATCAGCAACAGGCGGGAAGTAAAGCTGCTCACGGCCGCTCGCTTGGGCCGCCCTGCTCGCTCTCGGCGAGCTGCATCATGTAGCGGAATGACCATCGCATCATGCGGTACCAGACATAGCCGGCCAGCACGGCGCAGACCGCGAGCACGGCGACACTCGCGCGATCGAAGGATCCGCTCGACCACATCATCCAGCCCGCCCACAGCACAGTGAGGGCGGTGGCTCCGAGCCTCAGCGGCAGAGTGGGGCTGCTGGTCATGGTGATCTCCGATGGCGTCTCAAACGAGCCCATCATGCCGTGCCTGCCCTGATGACGCCGTGCGCGGCATCACGGATCACGGCCTGCGCTCATCCCCGCCCCTCATCGCCCGGCAAATCTCACCCGCGAGCGCTCGCGCGCCTTCTCGGCCTCGATGGTGCGATCACGCGGCGGCGCCTGGGTGTGCAGTGAGACCAGCAGCCGCCGCGCGACATCCGTGACCTCCTCGACCGCGCGCTGGAATGCAGCCTCATTGGCCTGCGAGGGCTTGGCGAAGCCCGACAGCTTGCGTACGAATTGCAGCGCGGAGGCCTGGATCTCCGCCTCCGTGGCCGGCGGCTCGAAATTGAACAGCGTCTTGATGTTGCGGCACATGATCCACTCCTTCAGCGAAATGAGGCCCGCCGATCGCATCAAGCAGGCACTCCTGACAGGCCTATGATCTTGGCCTATCATGACAGCACGCCCATGTTACAGCCCGAGATTTGAAATCAATCAGCGAGTGCATGATGAGCCACATCACCTACAAGATCGTCCAGCACGATGACGGCTGGGCCTACACCGTCGACGGCGTCTTCTCCGAAACCTTCGCCTCTCATGCCGCGGCCCTCACGGCGGCGCGGCGCGCGGCCGCGGAACAGCGTACCCCGGGGCGCACCGAGATGATCGAGTATGAGACGGCTGATGGCAAGTGGCACACCGAAACTGCCTCCGGCAGCGACCGGCCCGAAACCGATGTCGAGGACAAGCCTTAGTGGCGACCGACTCGCGGACTTCCGATTTCAACGACGCGCCACGAAAAGCGCGCATCGGGGGAGCGAGACATGAGCTGCTGGAGCATCACACGCAGGATTGCGATCGCCTTGGCGGCCCTCGCGCTGATGTCGGGCGCCGTCGTGGCGGGTGACTATCCAACACCCAGGGAAGGCGACTTCATTGCCAAGGATTTCAAGTTCCATACCGGCGAGACCCTGCCGGAGCTGCGGCTGCACTACACCACGGTGGGCGAGCCGACCGGGCAGCCGGTGCTGGTGCTGCACGGGTCCGGCGGCTCGGCCGCGAGCATGCTGACGCCCACCTTCGCCGGCGTGCTGTTCGGCAAGGACCAGCCGCTCGATGCGACCAGATACTACATCATCATTCCCGACGGCATCGGCCATGGCAAATCGAGCAAGCCCTCCGACGGGCTGAAGACCAAATTTCCGGCTTACGACTATGCGGACATGGTCGACGCGCAACATCGCCTGCTGACCGAGGGGCTCGGCATCAAGCATGTCAGGCTGGTGATCGGCAATTCGATGGGCGGCATGCACAGCTGGCTCTGGGGCACGCGCTATCCCGATTTCATGGATGCGCTGGCGCCAATGGCCTCGCAGCCGACCGCGATGGCGGCGCGCAACTGGATGCTGCGGCGGATCATGCTGGACACGATCCGCAACGATCCCGACTACAACGGCGGCAACTACACGAACCAGCCGCGCATGATGAAATATGCGATCACCGCGTATGGCATCGCCAGCGCCGGCGGCACGCTGGCCTATCAGATGCTGGCGCCGACCGCAGCAAAAGCCGACAAGATGATCGACGAACGGCTCGCCGCGCTGGTCACCGCCGACGCCAATGATTTCGTCTATCAGTGGGAAGCCTCGCACGATTACGATCCCTCCGCCGAGCTGGAGAAGATCACCGCGGCCGTGCTCGCCATCAACGCGGCCGATGACGAACGCAATCCGCCGGAGACCGGGGTGACAGCGGAGGCCTTGAAGCGCATCAAGAATGCCCGGCTCGATCTGATCCCGGCTTCGACCGAGACCCGCGGCCATCTCACCACCGGCAATGCCAGCTCCTATACTGAGCCGCTGCGCGAGCTGCTCGCCACCGCACCGCAGCGTGGCATGTAGTTGTCGGCGCTGCGAACGGATACCGCCGCAGCGCTCAAACTTTGGGCATGCATCGGTGGCCCGGCTCAGGCTTAATCCTCACGACTGAATCGCTGCAGGCGAAAGCCTCGCAGCGACGGAGGATCGCATGCGATGGGTGCCGCGAGCTGCCCTGCTGATAAGCATCACGATGCTGGCGCGTGCGGCGCTCGCCTTCGATCACGGCCAGTTCGATGACGTGCCGCCCGACATCCGCGCCTGGTTCAAGAGCGTGATCGCGCCGAACGGCGTGCCCTGCTGCGACATTTCCGACGGCCACCGCACGGCTTACGACTTCCACGACGGCAGCTATTGGGTTCCGATCGAAGGCCAATGGATGGCGGTGCCGGAGCGTGCCGTGATTCGCGACCGCGGCAATCCGGTGGGTGAGGCCGTGGTGTGGTACGTGCACCATCGCGGCAGCATCATCATCAGCTGCTTCGTACCTGCAGACGCGGTATGACGAGCGTGCGATATTGCGCGCCAGCCTGCCGATGGTAGCCTTTTCGCAAATCACTTGATGCCTGGAGGGCACCTTGACCGACATTGCCGCCGTTGATCTCGAGGCGATCTATGCCAAGCCAAACCCGCGCGTGATCGCGAAGGCGCGGCCTGCGCTGGATGTCCACAGCAAGAAGTTCATCGCGCTGTCGCCGTTCTGCGTGCTGGCGACCTCGGGCGCGGACGGCAGCGTCGACGCCTCGCCGCGCGGCGGCAATCCGGGCTTCATTCATGTCGAAGGCGACAGCCGGCTGCTGATGCCGGACCGTCCGGGCAACAACCGGATCGACAGCTTCAGGAACATCACCGAAGGCACCGGCCTCGTGCAGTTCCTCTTCTTCGTGCCGGGGATCAACGAGACGCTGCGGGTTAGCGGCCGGGGCACATTGACCAGTGCGCCCGAACTGCTCGCTGGGATGGTGGAGTTCGGCAAACAGCCGCGGCTGGTGCTGAGCGTCGAGGTAAGCGAAGCCTATTTCCACTGCGGCAAGGCGATCATGCGCTCGAAGCTGTGGTTGAAGGAGGCTCAGGTCGCGCGCTCGGCGATGCCGAGCATCGCCGAGATCATCCACGACCAGACCAAGCTTGGAGAGCCGGAACCGCAGGAGGTGATCGACGCCCGCTACCGGACGCAGCTGTAGCTGGCGTCATTCCGGATGGTCCGAAGGACCAGACCACAGATGCGCCATTTCGCATCGGGGAATCTCGAGATTCTCGGTGCGCAATTGCGCACCTGAGGGCTCGATGCTTCGCATCGCCCGGAATGACGATACAAAAGGCTCAGTCGCCGCTCTCCAGCCCACCAACATGTTTCTGGGTGTAGAGTTCGAGCCCGATGCGCTGGATCAGATCGAGTTGGGTTTCGAGGAAGTCGATGTGATGCTCCTCGTCTTTCATCAGGTCCTCGAACAGGTCGCGCGAGACATAGTCCTTGACGCCGTGGCAATAAGTCGCGGCTTCCTGATAGAGCGTGCGCGCCGAAACCTCGGCGGCCAGATCGCACTCGATGATCTCCTTGACGTTCTGGCCGATCCGCAAGGGGTCGAGCACCTGCATGTTCGGGAAACCGTCGAGGAACAGGATCCGATCGGTGAACCGGTCGGCATGGTTCATCTCTTCGATCGATTCCTTGCGCCAGACCTTGGCCATGTCCAGCAGGCCCCAATTGTTCAACAAGCGGTAGTGCAGCCAATACTGATTGATCGCGGTCAGCTCGCTGCGCAGCCCCTTGTTGAGATATTCGATGACCTTTGGGTCGCCCTGCATTGTATGCTCCAAGAAGAAATTGAGGCCGGAGATCGGCTCAATATCAGCTTCGAGGAGCAAAAACGACCCCGAACACCCAGCCTTCCAAAGCTTATGGAGGATCGGACCCCCGGCGGGCGAGACCTAGCAGGCAGCCAGCGCGAACTCGCTGACCGCATCCGCGTCGTCAGACGCAGGGGCTTGCATATGGTCGCGGCTGTGCTGACAGCCGGACTGGCAGGCGCGGGCGCACGGTCCCAGCGCCTCGTCGATGATCGTCTTGATGGTCCGTGCGCAGCGTCCGCATTCGGCGCTGCAGCCAAGGCAGCCGTAGACCTGCTTGGGATTACGCGGCAGTTCGTCAGCCGTGCTAACGGCAGTGCGGACGTCGTGATCACTGAGGACGTTGCAGGAACACACAATCATAGAACGGACCAACCTTCGAAGATCGTGATCCCAGGGATAGTCAAGCGCAGGTGGGTTCGCAAAAGAAAAACACATCTTTTGAAGCGATTCCAAACTGCTACTCAACCTGGAATGAATCTAAGTAGCGGTGCTTGAGGAAGATCAAACCGCGCCGGGCAAAGCCTTGCCGTAGAATTCCGGGTCTTCGTCGCAGCAACTTGCCCTCCTCCCTCACTGATATACCGGCTGGCCGTGCGACCCGCGGTCCACCTGCCTTTTTTGGTGAATTGTGCAGCGCAAGATTTGCCGTCAAGATGGCCGCCGTGCAGCGGCGTCCGTTCATTGATCATTCAAGCAAACTATGGAATTTTGCCGCGGGAACTTTGCCGTCTGCTGTTTCAGAAAGGTACGGTCATGAAGAAGATGCTCATAGCCCTCGTAGCGGCGGGGGCCCTCGCCACGTCCGCAATGGCCCCGGCCGAGGCCGGTGGCGGGCGCGTTGCCGCCGGTGTGGCTGCGGGCCTGATTGGCGGCGCCCTGGTCGGCGGCGCGATTGCGGCTGGCAGCCCGTATTACGGCTATGGACCCGGCTATTACGAGCCAGCACCTGGCCCGTATTACTATGGCGGCGGTCCGGCCTATGTCGCCGAAGATGCCTGCTACTGGCAGCGCCAGCGGTTTTGGGACGGCTATGGCTGGCGCATTCGTCGCGTAAGGGTGTGCGAATAGCCATTCACCTTCATTAAATCCGCGCCGACGTGTTGGATTTTGAGACACGAACCGTCGGCCAGGCCAGAAAAAACCGTTTTTGCGGGGCACTTGGCCGGCCGGCGTTTGTAGCGTTTACGAAGGGTTGACGGATTTGCGTGTTTTCTCACGCGACTGGCAATTCCGGAAAGCGTGTGAGTAACCCAAACCCGGCGCCTGCGAAGGCGCTTTCTCCAGGAGAAATCCCAATATGAAGAAGATCCTGACCGCTGCCGTTGCGGTTGCGACGATCGCGGGTTCGATCACCGTCAGTGCGCCGGCCGCGCAAGCCGGAGACGGCGTGGGCGCCGGCATCGCCGCCGGCCTGATCGGTGGCGCCATCGTCGGCGGCGCCATCGCCTCCAGCCGTCCCGCCTATGGCGGCCCGGTCTATGTCGAAGGCCCGCCCCCGGCCCCCGCGCCGTGCTACTGGCGCCGTGAGCGCTACTGGGACGGCTATGGCTGGGTCGTTCGCCCGGTTCGCGTCTGCTACTGAGTTTCGCGTAACGCACTTCCGAATGCGCAAAGCCCGGCCGAACGGCCGGGCTTTTGTTTGAGCGGCCTTGCCACGGTCAGCGCGCGGCGTTGATCGCTTGCAGCACGCTCTGGCTCGGCCAGCAATCGACCTTGAGCCCCGCCGATTTCTGGAACGTTCCAAGGGCCGCGCGGGTCAGCATGCCGGCCTTGCCGTCGAGCTTGTCCTTGTAGAGCCCGAGCCGCGTCAGCCCCTTCTGCATCGCCTCGACATCGGCAGTGCGGAGCTGCTTTGACGCCGACCATGGCATTGCAAACGGCAGCGGACTTGTCATGCGGTCGGCGAGATGGCCGACGAAGAGCACGTAGAGGTCGGAGAAATTGTATTCCTTGATGACGAAGTAGTTCTTTGTCGTCAGGAAAGCGGGACCATAGATGCCCTCGGGCTGCAGTAGCGAGGCCGGCTGCGCCTGCTCGGCCCCACTGAGCCGCTCGCCCCCCACCGGCGCGAAGCCGGCCCGCACCCATTGACCGATCGGCTTCGTCACCTCGGGCACGCCCATCGTGCAGTCGACATTCGCCGGCGCCTTGACCTCGTAGGCCCAGCGCAGCCCGCTCTGCCAGCCCTTGTTGGCGAGCTGCTGCGCGGCGGAGCCGAGCGCATCAGGCACCGAATGCCAGAGATCGACCTTGCCGTCGCCGTCGATATCGACACCATGCTTGTAGTATTCCGAGGGCAGGAACTGAGTGAGGCCAACGGCGCCGCCCCAGGATGCGCGCAGATCCTTGCGGCTCACCACGCCGTCGCTCAGCATCTTCAGCGCGAGGATGAACTCGGTACGATACTGATCCTTGCGGCGGCCCACATAGGCCTGCGTCGCCAGCACACGCAAACCATCGTAAGGCAGCGTATAGCGGCCGAAATCGGTCTCGCGTCCCCAGATCGCAAGCACCACCGGGGCCGGCACCCCGAAGCGCTTCTCGATCTGGTCCAGCGCCGGGCGATATTGCTGCATCAGCCTCGCGCCGTAGGACGCCAGCCGCGCGATCGAGTTTTCCCTGATGTAGTCGGCCGGCACCTGCACGAACTCGGCTTGCGACGGTGCGCCAGTGGCGGGTCGCCCAGGCAATAGAAGATCGGGCAGCTTGTAGTCGGGATCGAGCCCGCGCGTCTCGGCGTCGAATGTCGCGCGCGAGACGCCCTGCTCCTTTGCCTCGGGCCATAGCGAGGCGACGAACTGCGTGAAGGCAGCATCGGCCGCTCGCGCCGGCGTCGCCGGCTCCAACAGCAGAAGCAGAAGGCCGAAGCCGAACAAGCGGCAGAACATCACGGCGAGCGGCCCAGGCAGTTAGCGGCGGAATATGATCCACCTGATCGTGAACAACGATCGATCATCATCATCGTGCGAATCTAGCATCGCGGCGCCGCGTTGTGAACCAGGGCGCCGTTTGGCGACCTGACAGGCATTCAGAGCCCTGTCGCTTGGTTCAATGCGCCGCCGACTGCCTCGCATCCTCGATCGAGGCATTGGACAGCTTGTCGACGAGGGCAATGCCGATGGCGGACATGATGAAGACACCGTGAATGATCGTCTGCCACATCACGCCGGTTTCGGTGTAGGCGGTCTTGCCCGAGGTCAGGCCGCCCGCCTCGATGAAGGTCCGCAGCAGATGGATCGAGGAGATACCGATGATGGCCATCGCCAGCTTGATCTTCAGCACGCTTGCGTTGACATGGCTGAGCCATTCCGGCTCATCGGGATGGCCTCGCAGGTTGAGCCGCGAGACGAACGTCTCGTAACCGCCGACGATCACCATGACGAGCAGGTTCGAGATCATGACGACGTCGATCAGGCCGAGCACGGCGAGCATGATCTGCTGCTCGGAAAAATCGAAGGCGTGAGCAAACAGATGCCACAGCTCCTTGATGAACAGCACCACATAGATGCCTTGGGCAATGATCAGGCCGACATAGAGCGGGACCTGAAGCCAGCGCGATCCGAAGATCAGCATGGGAACAGGGCGCAGTTGAACGGTTTTCGGCCGCGCGGAAACGTCTGCAGTCGCGTGCATAGGCAAGTTGCTCGGAAGACTCGATTGCGGGACGCTCTATCTACGCAATCGATGCCCGCCGGGAAGCGACAACTGGCCGCATCGAAGGCGCGACGCATTGTCCCGTCGGCCGAGCACGCGTCGCGCTCCGGCAATCAGCGTGTCAGCTTCTTGTACTTCACCCTGTGCGGGATGATGCTGTCCTGACCGAGCCGGCGCATCTTGTCCTTCTCGTAGTCCTGGAAGTTGCCCTCGAACCATTCGACATGGCTGTCGCCCTCGAAGGCCAGCATATGGGTGGCGATACGATCGAGGAACCAGCGATCGTGGCTGATGATGACGGCGCAGCCGGCGAAATCCTCCAGCGCCTCTTCGAGCGCCCGCAGGGTGTCGACGTCGAGGTCGTTGGTGGGCTCGTCGAGCAGCAGAACGTTGGCGCCCGACTTCAGCATCTTGGCGAGATGCACACGGTTGCGCTCACCGCCCGACAGCGCGCCGACCTTCTTCTGCTGGTCCCCGCCCTTGAAGTTGAAGGCGGAGCAATAGCCGCGCGAGTTCACTTCCTTCTTGCCGAGCAGGATCAGCTCATTGCCGCCGGAAATTTCCTCCCACACGGTCTTGCTGCCGTCGAGCGCGTCGCGCGACTGGTCGACATAGCCGAGATGCACGGTTTCGCCGATCGTGATGGTGCCCGCATCCGGCTTCTCCTGCCCGGTGATCATGCGGAACAGCGTGGTCTTGCCGGTGCCGTTCGCGCCGATCACGCCAACGATGCCGCCGGGCGGCAGCTTGAAGGTGAGATTGTCGATCAATAGCCGATCGCCGAAGCTCTTGTTCAGGCCGTCGAAATCGACGACGTTCTGACCAAGGCG
>Ga0209233_1000984_pt1 | contig 12177 bp, 11 predicted proteins | sample AraplaCL_Cvi_mCL_FD_184269 | JGI IMG/M metagenome (GOLD analysis project Ga0209233, IMG submission 184269) | Arabidopsis root microbial communities from the University of North Carolina, USA - plate scrape CL_Cvi_mCL (SPAdes) (version 2) | ecosystem: Host-associated > Plants > Roots > Endosphere... | reverse complement strand
TGCCGTCCTTGGTCGGGATCTCGACGGTCTGCTCGATCATGGCGTTTCTGCTCGCGTTATGTGTGCGATTTCTGTTGTGAGTTCATACGATTGCAAGGAAACCGGAGCATGACAAGGCAAGCTCCCGGGAGGTCTGCCATTCGCGGCGGACTTGAACCGGATGGCGGGGATCGCCATTGTCTTCTGGCGATTCAGTGAACGCGGAGAGTTTTGCCAGATGACCCAGACCAGCAACCGGTTTTTCGATGAGATCGGCCGTCTGATGAACGATGCCGCAGGCGCAGCCCAGGGCGTCAAGCGTGAGGTCGACACGGTCATGCGCAACCAGGCCGAACGGATCCTGCGCGACCTCGATGTGGTCAAGCGCGAGGAATTCGACGCGGTCAAGGATATGGCCCGCCTGGCGCGCGAGGAGAACGAGGCGCTGAAGGCGAGGATCGCCGCGCTCGAAGCCAAGCTCGGCGTAGGCGGAGCGACCTGATTCTTTACCCTCCCCTGGAGGGGGAGGGTCGGCTCACAATTGAGCGCAGCGAAATTTGAGCCGGGGTGGGGTGAAGGTCCCTCCACCCGAGTTCTGCTCGTATTGAGAGATAACCCCACCCCGGCCCGCATTCCGCTTCGCTGCATGCGGTCCGACCCTCCCCCTCCAGGGGAGGGTGGGAAGGAGGGTGAGAAAAATCCCTTCATTTCCTTGTCATTTCGGCCCTTTGGGGCTAAAAGCCGGCCACGTCCGCGGCCCCCGCACCCCTGGAGGCTTGCTGTGGACTTGAGCATGGGCCGCGCTGCGGCCTTTAACTTTTTAAATACAAGGACTTAACGTTATGGCGACCGTCAAGGAATTGAAGGCGACCGCGCGTCCGAAGAGCGGCAAGGGGGCCGCCCGGGCAGAGCGTCGCGCCGGGAGAGTTCCCGGAGTGATCTACGGAGACAACCAGCCCCCCGTCACCATCTCGGTCGACGATCGTGAACTGCGCCAGCGCATCCTGGCGGGCCGGTTCCTGACCACGATCTATGACATCGACCTCGAGGGCAAGAAGCACCGCGTGATCCCGCGCGACTTCCACCTCGACCCGGTGAAGGACTTCCCGCTCCATGTCGACTTCATGCGGCTCGGCGAAGGCGCGACCATCCGCGTCAGCGTGCCGCTGCACGTCGTCAACGCGGAAACCGCCCCCGGCATCAAGCGCGGCGGCACCGTGAACATCGTCACCCACGCGCTCGACCTCGAGTGCGCGGTCGACAACATTCCGCAATACATCGAAGTCGACGTCGGCAGCCTCGAGATCAGCTACTCGCTGCATCTCTCCGAGGTCACGTTGCCCAAGGGCGTGAAGTCGCTGACCCGCGAGGACGCGACGCTGGTCACCATCGTGCCGCCGTCCGGCTACGCCGAAGAGCAGAAGGCCGCAGCTGCGGCGGCTGCTGGTGGCGCTGCTCCGGCCGCGGGTGCTGCAGCTCCGGCCGCTGCGGCGGCTCCGGCTGCCGGTGCTGCGGCTCCGGCCGCGGGTGCCAAGGCTCCCGCCGGCGGTGGCGACAAGAAGAAGTAATCGATCAGGTCGGCGCGCGATCGTCTGATGGCGCGCCGACGTGGGATGCCGCGCCATGCGCCTTTTTGTCGGTCTCGGTAATCCTGGCGCGAAATACGCCAGCAACCGGCACAATATCGGTTTTCTGGCGGTCGACGAGATTGCACGGCGTCATGGTTTCGCACCATGGCGCCGTCGCTTTCAGGGCGAGACCTCCGAAGGCGTGGTCGATCATGAGAAGGTCGTGCTGTTGAAGCCGACCACTTACATGAACGAGTCCGGGCGCGCGGTGCAGGAAGCGGCGAACTTCTTCAAGCTCGCCCCCGCCGACATCACCGTGTTCCAGGACGAGCTCGAACTGCCGCCCGCCAAGGTGCGGGTCAAGATCGGCGGCGGGATCGCCGGCCATAACGGCCTGCGCTCGATCTCCGCGCATATCGGCAACGAATATCGGCGGGTGCGGCTCGGGATCGGTCATCCCGGCGTCAAGGAGCTCGTGCACAGCCACGTGCTGTCGGACTTCGCCAAGAGCGACCGGGCGTGGGTGGAGGCCTTGTGCCAGGCCGTCGCCGACAATGCCGGCCTGCTGGCTGCGGGACATGACGCCTCGTTCGCCAACAAGGTGCATCTGACGATGCAGGCCAAGGGATTTTTCGACAACAAGGACGAGGGGCCGAACTAGATCCTCGTCGTCGCCGGGCTCGACCCGGCGATCCATTTTTCCAGGTGGGATGGATACGCGGGTCAAGCCCGCGTATGACGACCTCAGTCAATTCAACCGTGCAGCGTGAGCGCGCGAGAGATCGGGACAAACATGGGATTCAAATGCGGGATCGTCGGGCTGCCGAACGTCGGCAAGTCGACGCTGTTCAATGCGCTGACCGAGACGGCGGCCGCCCAGGCGGCGAACTATCCGTTCTGCACCATCGAGCCGAATGTCGGCGAGGTGGCGGTGCCCGATCCGCGGCTGGAGAAGCTCGCAGCGGTCGCGAAATCCGCCCAGATCATCCCGACCCGGCTGACCTTCGTCGATATCGCGGGCCTGGTGCGCGGCGCGTCGCAGGGCGAAGGCCTCGGCAACCAGTTCCTCGCCAACATCCGCGAGGTCGACGCGATCGCCCATGTGGTGCGCTGCTTCGAGGACTCCGACATCACCCACGTCGAAGGCAAGATCGCGCCGCTCGCCGACATCGAGACCATCGAGACCGAGCTGATGCTGTCCGACCTCGACAGCCTCGAGAAGCGCGTCGACAACCTTTCGAAGAAGGCCAAGGGCAACGACAAGGAAGCCAAGGAGCAGCTCGAGCTCGTCAACCGCGCGCTGGTGCTGCTGCGCGACGGCAAGCCGGCGCGTGCGCTCGAGCGCAAGCCGGAAGAGGAGCGCGCCTTCCGCATGCTCGGGCTCCTGACCTCGAAGCCCGTGCTCTATGTCTGCAACGTCGAGGAAGGCTCGGCCAAGGACGGCAACAATTTCTCCAAGGCGGTGTTCGAGCAAGCCAAGAAGGAAGGCGCGGTCGCGGTGGTGATCTCGGCCAAGATCGAATCCGAGATCGCGACGCTGTCGCGCGCCGAGCGCGCCGAGTTCCTGGAGACGCTGGGCCTCGAAGAGGCCGGGCTCGATCGGCTGATCCGCGCCGGCTACCAGCTGCTCGACCTCATCACCTATTTCACGGTCGGCCCGAAGGAAGCGCGCGCCTGGACCATCGACCGCGGCACCAAGGCGCCTGCCGCCGCCGGCGTGATCCATACCGATTTCGAGAAGGGCTTCATCCGCGCCGAGACCATCGCGTATGAGGATTACATCGCCGGCAACGGCGAAGCCGGCGCGCGCGACGCCGGCAAGCTGCGGCTCGAAGGCAAGGACTACGTCGTCGCCGACGGCGACGTCATGCACTTCAGGTTCAACACCTGAGCGCACTGTTCAGCCGTGCGCGCGGCGGCAGCGAATTAAGCACCGCTCTATCTCCACGTCGTCCCGGCTTTCGCCGGGACGACACTGAATATGCGGTAACGCTCCCGACTCCATCGTGAGCGGGCGAGGTGAAGCGACCCTGATAGGAGTTGCTTCCAGCTCACCGGTCCGCGCGGCCGATCACATCCATCAGCTCGGCGATCTTGCGCCGCTGGTCGGCCTTGTCGCCGGACGAGATCGCATGCTCGACGCAATGGGCGACATGATCGCGCAGGACCTCTTCCTCGACGCGGCGCAGCGCCGCGCGCGCGGCCGCGATCTGCGTCACCACGTCGATGCAGTAGCGGTCTTCCTCGACCATGGCGGCCAACCCGCGGATCTGACCCTCGATCCGTTTGAGCCGTTTTAAGCAGGATGTCTTGACCTCGTCTCTCATAGGTCTCATATACCCCCCTAGGGTATACAAATCAAGAGGCCGAGATACCGGCCGGGAAGAGTCTCGTGGCACACGCAGAGCACGATCATTCGCACGCGGATCATCACCATCATGGCGCAGCCGCGCATTCCTGCTGCGGCGGCAAGCATGGTCACGACGCCGTGCCGGCGGAAGCAGCGTTCGCGATCGATCCGGTCTGCGGCATGAAGGTCAACCCGGCAACCGCCAAGCACCGCTTCAGCTACCAGTGCGAGGAGTATCTGTTCTGCAGCGGCCGCTGCCGCGAGCGCTTCGAGGCCGAGCCGGACAAGTACCTCAAGCCGCGCGCGCCCGAGCCGCCAATGCCGGCCGGCACGATCTACACCTGCCCGATGCATCCTGAGGTGCGCCAGGTCGGTCCCGGCAGCTGCCCGATCTGCGGCATGGCGCTGGAGCCGGAGCAGATCTCGCTCGACGACGGACCGGATCCCGAATTGATCGACATGGTCAGGCGGTTCTGGGTCGCGCTGGCGCTGACGCTGCCGGTCTTCGTGCTCGAGATGGGCAGCCATCTCGGGCTGATGCATCTGGTGCCGCAGACCTGGTCGAACTGGATTTCGTTCGTGCTGGCGACGCCGGTCGTGCTGTGGGCCGGCGCGCCGTTCTTCGTGCGCGGCTGGCAGTCGGTGGTCACGCGTAACCTCAACATGTTCACGCTGATCGCCATGGGTGTTGGCGTCGCCTATCTCTACAGCGTGGTCGCGACGCTGGCGCCGCAGCTGTTTCCGCCGGCGTTCCGCGACATGCATGGTGCGGTCGCGGTGTATTTCGAGGCGGCGGCCGTGATCACGGTGCTGGTGCTGCTCGGCCAGGTGCTGGAATTGCGCGCCCGCGCGCAGACCTCGGGCGCGATCCGCGCGTTGCTTGGTCTCGCGCCCAAGACCGCGCGGCGCATTACCGATCATGGCGACGAGGACATCGACATCGACGCGATCAAGGTCGGCGACCGCCTGCGCGTGCGCCCAGGCGAGAAGCTGCCGGTCGACGGCGTCGTCATCGAGGGCAACGCGGTCATCGATGAATCCATGGTCACGGGTGAATCGATGCCGGTCACGAAGGCCGAAGGCGACAGCGTGATCGGCGGCACCGTCAACCAGAGCGGCGGCCTCGTGATGCGTGCCGAGAAGGTCGGTCGCGACACCATGCTGGCGCGGATCGTCGACATGGTGGCGAAGGCGCAGCGCTCGCGCGCGCCGATCCAGCGGCTCGCCGACCGTGTCGCCGGCTGGTTCGTGCCGGCGGTGATCGCCGCTGCGGCGCTCGCCTTCATTGCCTGGACGGTGTTCGGCCCGGAGCCGCGCCTGACCTTTGCGCTGGTCTCCGCGGTGACGGTGCTGATCATTGCCTGCCCCTGCGCGCTGGGGCTGGCAACGCCGATGTCGATCATGGTCGGCGTCGGCCGCGGCGCGCATTCCGGCATCCTGATCCGCGACGCGCAGGCGCTGGAGCGGATGGAGGCGATCGACACGCTGGTCATCGACAAGACCGGTACGCTCACCGAGGGCAAGCCGAAGGTGACCCGTATCATTGCGGCCGAAGGCTTTGACGAGAACGGCGTGCTGCGCCTGTCCGCCAGTGTCGAACAGGGCAGCGAGCATCCGCTGGCGCAGGCGATCATCGCGTCCGCCAAAGAGCGCAAGCTGGCATCGGTGGCCGTCAGCAATTTTGCCTCGCCCTCCGGCAAGGGCGCGACCGGAACGGTCGAAGGCAAGCAGGTTGCGCTCGGCAATGCGGTGCTGATGGGCGAGTTGGAGATCGTAACGTCAACGCTGGATCAGGCTGCCGAGGCCGCGCGGCGCGATGGCGCGACGGCGATCTACGTCGCGGTCGATGGGCGCGTCGCCGGCGTGATCGCGATTGCCGATCCGGTCAAGCCGTCGGCGGCGAGCGCGCTGCAGGCGCTGCGCACCGAGGGCCTGCGCATCGTGATGCTGACCGGCGACAATGAGACCACCGCGCGCGCGGTGGCGAAGACGCTCGGCATCGACGAGGTCGAGGCCGGCGTGCTGCCGGAGCGCAAGAGCGAGGTCGTGCAGCGGCTGCGCGGCGAGGGCCGCACCGTCGCGATGGCGGGCGATGGCGTCAACGATGCGCCGGCGCTCGCCGCAGCCGATGTCGGCATTGCGATGGGCGGCGGCACCGATGTCGCGATCGAGAGCGCCGGCATCACGCTGCTCACCGGCGATCTGATGGGCTTGGTCCGGGCGCGGCGATTGTCGGTCGCAACCATGCGCAATATCCGCCAGAACCTGGCGTTCGCCTTCGTCTACAACGCCGCAGGCGTGCCGATCGCGGCCGGCGTGCTGTATCCGCTGTTCGGCATCCTGCTGTCGCCAATGGTCGGTGCCGCCGCGATGGCGCTGTCCTCGGTCAGCGTGATCGGCAACGCACTGCGATTGGCGAGGGTGAAGCTGGATTTGAGCTGACCTTACCTCGCCCTGCGTTTGCGGGGAGAGGTCGGCGCGTAGCGCCGGGTGAGGGGACTCTCCCCGAGTCTACCTCTCTCCGTTTGTGGGGAAGCAGCCCCTCACCCCAGCCCTCCAAGAGCAAGCTTCGCTTGTCTCGACCCCGCAAGAGCGGGGCGAGGGAGCAGAGTTTGGCCGCAGCCTTCACGCCGGCAGCAGAAGCTGCGCGCGCCGCTCCATCTCGGCATCGAGCCAGGTCGCGAGATCCTCGCTCACTTCGACCATCGGCAGCCGCACCTCGGGGCTGTCGATCAGCCCCTGCCGCCACAGCCAGTGCTTGGCCGGTGCGGGGCTCGGTTCAGCGAACAACAGCCGGGTCAGGCCGACGACGCTTTGCCACGCCGCCACTGCCGCGTCGCGCTTGCCCTGCTTCAGCAGCGTGCGGATCGAAGCGAAGGTGTTGGTTTCCAGATGCGCGGAGAGCAGGATCGCGCCGTCGGCGCCGTCCGAGAGCGCATCGAATGTCTGCGCGTCCTCGCCGGTCAGCACGCGGAAGCCGGCGGGCCGGCGGTTGAGGAAGTCGATCGACTGCGCGCGGTCGGCACAGCAATCCTTCATGCCGGCGATGTTGGGATGTTCCGCGAGCGCCAGCAGCGTCTCGTTGGTCAGGTTCACCGCTGTGCGATACGGAATGTTGTAGAGCACGACCGGCCACGATGCGTGATCGGCCAGCGCGTTGAAGTGCTGCACAAGCCCGCGTTGCGAGGGCCTGATGTAATAGGGGCTCGCGATCAGGTAGCCGTTGATCGGCCAGTCGGCCGTATCATCCAGCGCATCCTTCATCCTGGCCGTCGAGGCGCCAGAGAGCCCGAGGCAGACCGGCAAATGGCGGGAGTTGGCACTAAGCTCGTCGAGCACGACGCTGACCAGACCCTCCAGCTCATCGGTGCTGAGCGCCATGCCTTCACCGGAGGTTGCACCGAGGATGAAGCCGTCGACAGGGCCGCCGGCATAGTGCCGCACGAGGCGGCGCAGCGAGGTGACGTCGAGTTCGCCGTCGCGGAACGGCGTGATCAGGGGCAGCCAGAGGCCCTGCAATTGCTGGTGTAGCTCAGTCATGTTCCATCTCCTAAGGGGGCAAAGCCGGAGACGGGACCAACAAAAAACCCCGTCCAGGCGGCGGGGTTTCGGGATCGGTTGAATGCGAAGGTGATCTTATCGCGCGCGATCTCGTGTCCCCGGAAGGGGAGCTTTTTTCGACGACAGAACGGCGCACGAAGTCGTGATCATTGGATAATGATGCTGCGCTGCGAGGTTGTTGTCAATCCACATGCTGACCGTGACGTGCGGCACGTTCGAGCATGACATGAAAGACATGGAGATGAAAAAAAGCCGGGCTCGAGTGAGCCCGGCTTAAGGTATTGGCCACGTGAGGCCGACACAATCACCTTCCAAGAGGGATTACTGAACTTCCGCGCCACTGGAGGAGGGGGACATATGCGCGACGCGACCGCTCAGCGTGTAAGCACTATGATCCCCATCGACGCCCTGCAGCAACTATCCAGGTCGCATGTCAGTCATGCGGAGATTCAGGGGCCTCTTGGGGCAGCGCGGAAAGCCTATAAACCAGCCCTATAAGGGCAGCTTAATCAGGACGGCCAGCGCTGCGCCTTGCTGACCACGAAGTCGCGGAACACCTGCACCCGGGCCACTGTCTTCAGCTCTTCCGGATAGACGAAGTAGGTGTCGAGCGCGATCGAGTCGGACTCGCCGAACAGCTGCACGAGGTTGTTCTGTTCGACCAGATAGTCCGGCAACGCGGCGATGCCGAGGCCCTGCTGGCAGGCGCGCACCAGGCCAAGGATGTTGTTGACCTTGAAGTAGGGTTCGCGCGGACCGGAGCCGTTGCGGCCTGCATCGATCAGCCAGCTGCGGTTCTGCAGATGCGGCGGCACCTGCGAGTCGCCCAGCATGATGATGCGGTGCGAGTCGAGATCATCAAGCGTCCGCGGCGTGCCGAAGCGCTTGATGTATTCCGGCGAGCAATAGGCATGGAAGCCGATCGAGAACAGCTTGCGCTGGATCAGGTCCGGCTGGGTCGGCTTGCGGGTGCGGATCGCGACGTCGGCCTCGCGCATCGACAGGTCGAGGTCTTCGTCGGTGACGATCAGCGAGATCCGGATGTCCGGATAGAGCGCGACGAATTCGTCGAGCCGCGGGATCAGCCAGTTGATGCCGAGCGCCGGCGGTGTCGTGATCTTGAGATCGCCGCTCGGCCGCTCGCGGCTGTCGGTGAGCTTTGCGCGCGCCGCCTGCAACTGCATGAAGACGTCATGCGCGGTACGGAACAGCAGGTCGCCCTGCTCGGTGAGGATCAGGCCGCGGGCATGGCGGTGAAACAGCGACACCGAGAGCTCCTGCTCCAGTGCGCTGACCTGGCGGGAGACCGCCGATTGCGACAGGCCGAGCTGCTCGCCGGCATGCGTGAAGCTGCCAGCCTCCGCCGCCGCGTGAAAGACCTTCAGCTTGTCCCAATCCATATCCGTAAATCCGTCGCGAGATCGTGCCATGATTATTCCGCCGCTGCGCGATCGCTCGCGCGAAGAGCAATGAAGCGTTCGGCCTCGAGCGCTGCCATGCAGCCGAGGCCGGCGGCGGTGACCGCCTGCCGAAAGGTTTCATCCGCCACGTCGCCGGCGGCGAACAGGCCGGGCACCGAGGTCGCCGTGGAGTTCGGCGCCACCTCGACATAGCCCGACGGTTTCAGCTTGATCTGGCCTTTGACGAGCTCCGTCGCCGGCGCATGGCCGATCGCGACGAAGACGCCGTCGGTCTTGAGGTTGGTCAGTGCGCCGGTCTTGACGTTCTTGAGCCGCACATGGGTGACCTTGTTCGGGTTCTCCGTGCCGCAAATCTCGTCGATCGCGGAATCCCAGACCACCTTGATCTTGGGATGCTTGAACAGCCGCTCCTGCAGGATGCGCTCGGCGCGGAAATGATCGCGGCGATGCACGATGGTGACTTGCGAGGCATGATTGGTCAGGTACAGCGCTTCCTCGACCGCGGTGTTGCCGCCGCCGACCACCACGACGTCCTTGCCGCGATAGAAGAAGCCGTCGCAGGTCGCGCAGGCCGATACGCCGCCGCCCTGGAATTTCTCTTCCGAGGGCAGCCCGAGCCAGCGCGCCTGGGCGCCGGTGGCGAGGATGACCGTTTCGGCGAGATAGACGTCGCCGGAATCGCAGGTCAGACGAAACGGCCGTTGGCCGAGCTCCAGCTTGTTGACAAGATCGGTGACGATCTTGGTGCCGACATGGGCCGCCTGCTTCTCCATCTGCTCCATCAGCCAGGGGCCTTGGATCACGTCGGCGAAGCCCGGATAGTTCTCGACGTCGGTGGTGATGGTGAGCTGCCCGCCCGGCTGAATGCCCTGGATCAGGATCGGTTCGAGCATCGCGCGCGCCGCGTAGATCGCTGCGGTGTAACCGGCGGGGCCGGACCCGATGATGACGACCTTGGCATGGGTAGGCGCGGGCATTGTGAGATCCCTCTGTTTTGGGGATTTTGATCAAGGACTTGTGCGGGAAGCGCCCCGGAAACGCGTCACGGCGGCGCCAAAAGTGTCAAATCCAAGTCTAGGATATCTGGGAAGCTATGCAAGATTTGCAATCCATGGCAGCGATTTTTCCCCGGAACTGAAGTCACATTCGCGAAATCGTGCGCTGCACGCGCAATAAAATTGCGCAATGCCGGCTGGCTGCGCTATGAGAGTTGCCGGCAGACCTGCCAAACCTTCCGAACCCTGAGGGAACCCAAGTCGCGTGTCGAAGAACCTTGACGAGATCGACCTCAAAATCCTCGCCGAGATCCAGGCCGATGGCCGAATCACCAATGTGGAACTCGCCAAACGCGTCGGGATCTCGCCGCCGCCCTGCCTGCGCAGGGTCCGGGCGCTGGAGGAGGAGGGCTACATCCAGGGCTACCGCGGTCTGCTCGATCCGCGCCGCCTCGGCTACGACGTCACGGTGTTCGCCTCGGTGCATCTGTCGAGCCAGGCCGACGCCGATCTCCGCGCCTTCGAGAATTTCGTGCGCGCCGAGCCGTTGGTGCGGGAATGCTGGATGCTGTCCGGCGAAGTCGATTTCATCCTCAAATGCGTCGCTCCCGACATGGCGACCTTCCAGGATTTCGTCACCCACCTGACGGCCGCGCCGCATGTGCGCAACGTCAGGACGTCGCTGGTGCTGCACAATTCGAAATACGAAGCCGCGGTGCCGCTAGGGCTGAAGGCTGCCGGATAGCGCGCGGCGGCGTGTCATTTCGGGGCGATGCGCCGGCATTGAACCAGGGTGCGCAGCTACGCGTCTGACGTCTGGTGCCAACGCACCATGTTTGAGCTTGGTGAAGGGTCTTCTCAGCAACCTCGGGCTGTCATCACCGAACCGTTTGCCTCGAATAGTCCAACAGCCCCGGACGGTGAAGTCGCGACGTTGAACGCGAGCGGGCCGCAAGTAATCATGCAATAGTCGTAAACCGAGCGCTGATCGTTTCCCATTAGAAACTGATAGTGAATTTGCATGAAGTTGAATCGATGGCGTTTGAAGCGGACCGGATCGATCATTGAATGTATTTGGACGCGCCGAATCTTCGGGTGCTCTCCCGAATAGTCTCGACTGGTGCGTTTCAGCGTGACGGGATCGAAGCGATAGAAGCTGATTGCGTCATCTCGTGCCTGGTACTCGACCCAGTCGATGGCAGACGTTCCGGCCACAAGTTGTGCCGCTTCCCGTATCTGGCCGCCCATCGGATGCAATGAGAATTTGGGAATCGTGGCGCCCACTGTGAGAATGCATAGCTTCGGTCCGTGCGTTGCAAGCAGAGGATCCAGCTTCAGCGCGCGCGCGACCGCCGCTATCGAGAGCGCGGCGCCAAGGGAATGGCCAACAATCAGAATTTCATCAACATCTGCGGCCCGAGCCGTTCTCAATATCAAGGCCGCAAAATCGCCGAGGCGCTTATCAAGCTCGCCTTTTTGCCCGTAAAGAAACCGGTAGGAGAAAATGGCATCATCAAGGATGTGGTTTATCCGACGCTTGGGTCCAATCCAGAGCATCGAGCTGATGAAGATGGCAAGCGATAGAAAAATACCAAGCAGCAATTGTTCAACCGAGAATGTAGCGGGTATGAGCCTGACAAGCAGATATGACAGCCCAACGCCGCAGCATGCAATCAACAGCAAACAGCAATATGGAAAGACAAAGAAGAGAGCATATTTCCAGCTTGCGACCGCATATCTGAATAGTGTTCCGGTGAGGATGAAGTTGAATAGCGCTTTCAGGGACTGAACGAGGCGAGGCACCAGCCTAACTCCCGAATCGCGCCGGATGAGATCGTCCCAGCGCAGCATCTCGAAGGTGGTGTCGGTTTTCCAGTTTGGTCCCCATGCTTCCAGGTCGCACGAAGCATTGATTGCAGATGTGTTCGAGATTTCCGACAGCCGTGAAGAGGCGCCCCAAACCTTTTCGAAGCTCGACAGCGAGCGGCGCAAGCGTTCGACCTGCTCTTCTGGGGTGATTGGATCGTAACCGCCAATGTGGAAGACGTGCCGCCGTTGAATCATCTAGCAACTCGAAATCGTTATGGACATTGGTTGCCACTGGTTCCCGAAAACTGGACCGCATAGATAAGTTACCCTGGAACTCTTGCGACGTTGCTTCCGAAGCCTTGGTGTAGCCGACATGGATGGTGCGGCTTTTGGCCTTATTAAATTACCACTCCCTCCGCGAGGCGACACTCATTGAGTTGGCCTCGATCAAAAAGTACAGAGGACCTTCCCATAGTGGAAGCCAATTGACCGCC
>Ga0209233_1000983_pt1 | contig 12178 bp, 9 predicted proteins | sample AraplaCL_Cvi_mCL_FD_184269 | JGI IMG/M metagenome (GOLD analysis project Ga0209233, IMG submission 184269) | Arabidopsis root microbial communities from the University of North Carolina, USA - plate scrape CL_Cvi_mCL (SPAdes) (version 2) | ecosystem: Host-associated > Plants > Roots > Endosphere ... | reverse complement strand
CGGCGGTACAAGCCGGGGCAGGCAGTGATCCTCACCGGCTGGCGGGTGGGCGAACTTCACTGGGGCGGCTTTGCCGAGAAAGCCCGCGTCGATGCCGATTGGCTGGTGCCGCTGCCCAACGGCATGACGACCCGGGAAGCCATGATGCTCGGCACGGCCGGCCTCACCGCGATGCTGGCGATCAACCGGCTCAAGAGCGACGGAATGACCGCCGATGGCGGGAAGGTGCTGGTGACGGGGGCCGGCGGCGGTGTGGGCTCGCTCGCCGTCCTGTTGCTGGCGCGGCTCGGCTACCACGTGACGGCGGTCAGCGGGCGGCCGGAACTGGCCGAGCCGCTGCGGGCGCTCGGGGCCGCCGAGGTGATCGGGCGCGACGCCGTCGTCACCCGCTCGGGCAAGGGGCTCGACAAGGAACAATGGTCCGGCGCCATCGACAATGTGGGGGGCGAAATGCTCGCCGAACTCCTCAAGAAGGTCACGCGGGACGGAGGCGTCGCCAGCATCGGTAACGCCGGGGGCGTCGAATTCTCGGGCAGCGTGCTGCCGTTCATTCTGCGCGGCGTGACGCTGTTCGGTATCGACAGCGTGGTGCAGCCTTATGAGGCGCGGATCGCCGCCTGGGGCAGGCTGGCGGCACTCTTCAGCCCCGCCGCCTATTCGACCTGGGCGGAGGAGGTGAGGCTAGGTGACGTGCCAGCGCTCGCCGAGCGCATCCTCGCGGGCGGTGTCCGCGGTCGTGCCATCATCGATCTCAGGCAGCCATAGCGCCCGGGTTGGCAGGGCAGAGGCAAATGCGTCTCCTGCCCGCGTTCGATCAGATTACCACAGCGTGGTGCATGCACAGCCGAGGAGCCGACCTGCCCGGGCCTCGTGGTGAGCTTGTCGAACCACGAGGGCGGCCACTGGCGACCGGGGACCCATCGCCAAGGCTTCCGAACAATCCCGACCGTCGCCTTGCTTCCGCCGCCACGCCGGCTTAGCTGAACATTGTTCATTTGGAGCAATGCCGTGGCGCGCCGTGCCGATCATACGAAGGAAGAGCTGACCGAGATGGTGGTGGTTGCGGCGCGCGACCTCATCGTCGAGGAGGGGATCGACAACCTTTCGGCCCGCTCGCTGTCGCGCCGCATCGGCTACACGCCGGGGACGCTCTACAATCATTTCAAGGATTTGGACGACATCGTCACCGCCGTGAACGCCAGAACGATCGCCGGCGTGGCGCAAGCATTCGCGGCGACGCCGCATGACGACGACCCACGCCGCATGCTCCACAACTATGCCGATTCCTTCATCGGCTTCATCGACTCGCACGCCCGCCTTTGGGAGGCGATGTTCGATTTCAAGCGTGCCGAAGGGGTGCCCATACCGGAGTGGTACCGGCGCAGCATCGAAGCATTGGCGGACACCATTGCGCCGTGCTTTCTGTCGCTACGCGCCGGAGCGACGCCCGCCGAGGCCGCGGAGGCCGGCAAGCTGGTGTTTGCCAGCATTCACAGCGTCTCGTCGCTGCAAAGCTCGGGTCGGCTGGCCCTGCTGCTCGATCGCGATACCCGCTCGGTGGTGCACGAACTGGTCGAAATCCACATCCGGGCCTTTTCGCAGGGCTAGGATCGGCGGCGCCAACCTGCCCTAGCCTGATCGCAAAGAAAAAATAAACACCGTTCAATTTGTCTATTGAACGATGTTCAGAATGTGCTACAAACAGATTGTGAACGGCGTTCAATAACGCCGCAAGCAAGGAACGAGAGCCATGCTGAACGTGTTGAAGACCCTGTTTAGTGGTGCCAGCGCCCGAGCCGAGGAAGCGCTCACCGACGCCTTCGCCATCGACCTCATCGAGCAGAAGATCCGTGAGGCCGAGGCGCACTTGAACGCGGCCAAGTCGACGCTGGCCGGCCTGATCATTCGGCAGCGCAACGAGGAGCGGCAGTTTGCCCGCCTTGACGTGCAGATCAGGGACCTCGAGGGCCGCGCGGTGCAGGCGCTCCAGGCAGCCCAGGAAAAACTCGCCACCGACGCCGCGGCAGCGATCGCCGACCTGATCAACGAGCGGGCGGTGCGTCAGCAGACCGTCGCCCAACTCGCCGAAAGGGTAATGCGGACCGAGGCAGCAGTAGCCAAGGCCCACCGTCGCATCGTCGATCTCCGGCAGGGCCTGATCTCCGCGCGGGCAGTCGATGCCGAACGGCGCATGCAGAAGAGCCTCAACCGTTCGATCGGCAATACGACCGCCATCCGCGACGCCGAGATGCTGATCAACCGCGTCATGAACTTCGATGATCCGCTCGAGCAGGGCGACGTGCTCGACGAAATCGATGCCAGCCTCGACGGCACCGCCGTGCGGGACCGGCTGGCGGCCGCCGGATTCGGCGACCGGATCAAGACCACCGCCGACGATGTGCTGGCCCGCCTCAAGGCCGGCGGTGCGCAGAACGCCGACTGAACCGCCACCCGCACCCAATCGAAAACTCGCTGAAAACCCACTGGAAGCTCGCGAAAACTCGCGGAAACTCGAAGGAACCCAAGATGAACAACGATGAAACCAACCAGATCTACGTGCTCTTCAACTTTGCCTGCGTCGCCGGCGCGGTAGTGCTGCTGTGCATCTCGCTGTGGCTGGCACCGGTCGACCTGTCGACCAAGGGGTATTGGGGCATGGGCGTGCTCTGGCTCACCGGGAGCCTGGTCAACCTCGTCAAGTACCGGATGGAAGATCGCTACAACCGCCAGATGGTCTCGCGGCTCGAAGCGGCCAAGACCGAAAAGCTGCTGAAGGACTACGTCGTCGGCGCGGACAACTGAGTGTGCGGCAGCCGATTTGCCAAGTGGGGACCGCCGCGCCTTCGGATGCGGCGGTCGCCGTTTGTCATCGGCAGCCAAAAGCAGGGCGGCTGCTCCCGCAGATTGGCGGCGACCGGCGCGAATTGTGCCTCGGATAGTGGCTGCCGCCAAAGATGACGCGATCGGCGCGTGGAACACTCAATGATGTCGCCAAGTGCTGGCGAGTCCGAGCTGATTTTGCGATAGTGCGGTCGCGAGCCGGGGGAAAATCGAGCAGTGCAGAAGATTATCGCGGCGCTTGAGGTGAAGCGCGGGCAGGCCCGTCTCGGTGGGGGCGCCGCCCGCATCGAAGCGCAGCACAAGAAGGGCAAGCTCACGGCGCGTGAGCGGCTCGAGGTGTTGCTCGATCCCGGCAGTTTCGAGGAATACGACATGTTCGTCACCCACCGGGCGACGGATTTCGACATGGGTAAGACGATCATTCCGGGCGACGGGGTGGTCACCGGGTGGGGTACGATCAACGGCCGGCTGACCTATGTGTTCAGCCAGGATTTTACCGTGTTCGGCGGCTCGCTCTCCGAAACGCACGCGCAAAAAATCTGCAAGATCATGGACCTGGCGGTGCAGAACGGCGCGCCGGTGATCGGCCTCAACGATTCCGGTGGGGCGCGCATCCAGGAGGGCGTGGCTTCGCTCGGCGGCTACGCCGAAGTGTTCTGGCGCAACGTACAGGCCTCGGGCGCCATTCCGCAAATCTCGGTGATCATGGGGCCGACGGCGGGCGGGGCGGTCTATTCGCCGGCGATGACCGACTTCATCTACATGGTGAAGGATACGAGCTTCATGTACGTGACCGGCCCCGATGTGGTGAAGACGGTCACCTCCGAGATCGTGACGCACGAGGAACTGGGCGGCGCCTCCACCCACACCAAGCTTTCATCGGTCGCCGATGCCGCGTTCGACAACGATATCGAAACGCTGCTCGAAGTGCGGCGGCTGTTCGATTTCCTGCCGCTCAATGCCGGAGAGAAAGCGCCGCGTGTGTCGACCAACGACACCGTCGACCGCGGCGATGCTTCGCTCGATACGATCATTCCCAGCAGCGCCAGCCAGCCTTACGACATGCGCGAGGTGGTGCTGAAGCTGGCCGACGAGGCTGATTTCCTCGAGCTGCAGAAGGAGCATGCCGGCAACATCCTGACCGGCTTCATCCGGCTCAACGGCGAGACGGTGGGCGTCGTCGCCAACCAGCCGCTGGTGCTGGCGGGGTGCCTCGACATCAATTCTTCGAAGAAGGCGGCGCGCTTCATCCGTTTCTGCGACGCGTTTTCGATCCCCATCCTGACGCTGGTCGACGTGCCGGGCTTTTTGCCGGGCGTGGCGCAGGAATATGGCGGCATCATCAAGCACGGGGCAAAACTGCTCTTTGCCTACGCCGAGGCGACGGTGCCGAAGGTCACGGTGATCACGCGCAAGGCCTATGGCGGGGCCTATGACGTGATGGCGTCAAAGCACATCCGGGCGGACGTGAACTATGCCTGGCCGTCGGCCGAAATCGCGGTGATGGGCGCCAAGGGCGCGGCAGAAATTCTCTATCGCTCCGAGCTGGGCGATGCGGAAAAGATCAAGAAGCGCACGGAGGATTACGAGACCCGCTTCGCCAACCCGTTCGTTGCCGCCGAGCGCGGCTTCATCGACGACGTCATCATGCCGCACGGCACCCGCCGCCGCGTCATCCGCGCCTTCGAAACGCTGCGGGGCAAGAAGGCGGCGATCCCGGCCAAGAAGCACGGGAATATTCCGCTGTGAGCGAAGAGGGCGCAAAGGCGGTTCGCACTCTCGTGGACAGCGCCAACACACTCATCGAGATACCCAAGCTGACCCTCACATGGGCTAGCGCGGTCCTTGTTTACGACCTTTGGGTCCTTCGCGAGTATGGAGCCTCTTCGCTGTGGCTGCGCCTTCCAGCAGCCTTGGGATCTTTGAGCTCACTGGTGGCTGTTGTAGGGTTGGCGGCCGTTGTTACGGCACTTCGGAATATTGCGGCGATTGAAGCTCGCGAGCTATTTTCGGGCAAGGTCCCTGACCCCGAAAGTAGTTCGTTCCAAGGGCGTCTTGCTGAATACGCCCGATGGTACAATTCTGCAAAAGCGGTGGCATTTCCTGCCGTGATAATAGGGTTCTTCTTTTCAGGCGCTACGACACTCTGCCTCCTAGCCAACGCGGTATTGGTCTGATGGTCTCTCGTCTCATCCACAACTGGGTCTATGGCGGCACGCTCGCCGGCATCGTCCTGCTGCTGATGGCGCCAGTGCTCGATGTCGGCTGGCCGACGGCGCTGCTGCTGGTCTACCTGCAACTGCCGATCTACATGCTGCACCAGTTCGAAGAGCACGACGACGATCGCTTCCATCGTGTGGTCAACAATCTGCTGGGCAAGGGCAGGGACGTGCTGCCGTCGGCGGCGATCTTCGTCATCAACGTGCCCGGCGTCTGGGGGCTCAACTTCGTTTCGTTCTGGCTCGCCTATCGGCTCGGCATCGGCTGGGGGCTGCTCGGCGCCTATGCGCTGATCATCAATGCCATCGCCCACATCGGGCAGGCGATCAGGCTGCGCAGCTACAATCCGGGGCTCATCACGTCGGTGCTGCTGTTCCTGCCCGTCGGCATCGGCGGCCTGTGGGCGATATCTGCGACCGGCGAGGCGTCGGTAGTGCAGCACGTCGTCGGCCTCCTGGTCGGCATCGCCCTCCACGCGGCGATCATCGTCTATGTGCTCGGCAATGCCCGGCGGCTCGGAGTGATGAAGGCCTGATGTTTTCCTCGTTGCTCATCGCCAATCGCGGCGAAATCGCCTGCCGGGTGATCAAGACCGCCAAGCGGATGGGCATCCGCACGGTGGCCGTCTATTCGGATGCCGACGCCAATGCGCTGCATGTCCGGCTGGCCGACGAGGCGGTGCATATCGGCGGCTCGGCGGCGCGCGACTCGTACCTGTCGATCGACAAGATCGTCGCCGCCTGCAGGGCCACGGGGGCCGATGCGGTGCATCCCGGCTACGGCTTTTTGTCGGAGAACGCCGATTTCGCCGCGGCGCTCGAGGCGGCCGGGGTCATCTTCGTCGGCCCGCCGGTCAAGGCGATCGAGGCCATGGGCGACAAGATCACCTCAAAGAAGCTTGCTGCGGCGGCCGGCGTGTCGACGGTGCCTGGGCATATGGGCCTCATCGCCGATGCCGAGGAGGCGGTGACGATCGCGCGCCAGATCGGCTATCCGGTGATGATCAAGGCTTCGGCGGGCGGCGGCGGCAAGGGCATGCGCATCGCCCATTCGGACGCCGAGGCGCGCGAAGGGTTCGAGCGCAGCCGGTCCGAGGCGATGGCCTCCTTCGGCGACGACCGCATCTTCATCGAAAAGTTCGTCACCCAGCCGCGACACATCGAAATCCAGCTGATGGGCGACCAGCATGGCGAGGTGCTTTACCTCAACGAGCGCGAGTGCTCGATCCAGCGCCGCAATCAGAAGGTGATCGAGGAGGCGCCCTCGCCGTTCCTCGATGCTGCGACGCGGCGGGCGATGGGCGAGCAGGCGGTGGCGCTCGCCAAGGCGGTCGGGTATTTTTCGGCCGGTACGACGGAATTCATCGTCGACAAGGACCGCAACTTCTACTTTCTCGAAATGAACACCCGGCTGCAGGTCGAGCATCCGGTCACGGAGCTGACGACCGGCCTCGACCTCGTCGAACTGATGCTGCGCGTCGCCGCCGGCGAGAAGCTGCCGCTGACGCAGGACGAGGTGAAGCTCGACGGCTGGGCCATCGAGAGCCGGCTCTACGCCGAGGATCCCTATCGCAATTTCCTGCCCTCGACCGGCCGGCTGACGCGCTATCGGCCGCCGGCCGAGTTTCATCGGGCAGACCTCTCGGTGCGCAACGATACCGGCGTGTTCGAGGGGGGCGAGATCTCGACCTTCTACGATCCGATGATCGCCAAGCTCTGCACCTGGGCGCCGACGCGGCTCGAGGCGATCGACGCCATGGCGACGGCGCTCGATCAGTTCGAGGTCGAAGGGGTGGGCAACAACCTGCCGTTCCTGTCGACCGTGATGCAGCAGCAGCGGTTTCGCGACGGGCGGCTGACGACGGGCTACATTGCGGAGGAGTTTCCGGAGGGGTTCCACGGAGCGGAACTCAGCTCGGTGAACGTCGACCACCTTGCCGCCATCGCCTGCTGCTCCGCCTACGCCCTGTCGGAGCGCCGGTTCGCAAACCTCGCCCCGCTGGCCAACGGCCACGAGACTTCTCGTGTCGTGCTGATCGGCGACCGCCACTGGGACTTCGCCGTGCGCGCCGACGGCGTCGAATACTGGCTGACGACGCCCGACGGGCAGCGCCTGCTGGTCGAAAGCAGCTGGCGTCCGGGGATGACCGTGGCGAGTGCCCGCGTCGACGGCGATGTCCATCACGTCAAGCTGGACCCGATCACCGGCGGGTTTCGCGTCCGCTATCGGGGCGCCGACCTGAAAGCGCAGGTGCTGCTGCCGCACGTGGCGAACCTCGTGCCGCTGATGCCGGTCAAGGTGCCGCCCGACCTGTCGCGCTTCCTGCTTTGCCCGATGCCGGGGCAGGTGGTGCGGATCGATGTTTCCGAGGGTGACGTCGTCGAAGACGGCCAGCCGCTCGCCATCGTCGAGGCGATGAAGATGGAAAACGTCCTCAAGGCCGAAAAGCGCGCCCGCGTCGCCCGCATCAAGGTGAAGCCCGGCGCCGTGCTCGCGGTCGACGAGGTGATCATGGAGTTCGAGGCGGTATGAGCGGTTTGCGCCACACCGACCCCCACCCCATCCCTCCCCTCAAGGGGGAGGGGGAGCGTTCGGCTCGCTCATGTTTCTCAATTGCCGCAGGACTTTCGGCTCCATCGTCTCCCTCCCCCTTGAGGGGAGGGATTAAGGGTGGGGGTTACTGTGCCTGATGCCAAGCCCGTCATCTTCGCCGACTGGGAAAAGCTCGCCGCCCGCGAGCTGAAAGCCGACTCGGCCGCGGCGCTCAATCGCGACTACGGCGATCTGCCGGTCCGGCCGGCCTATTTCGCGGCCGACCTGCCGCCCGACACGGCCGACGACACTCCCGGCGTCGCTCCGTTCACCCGTGGCATCCGGGCGACCATGTACGCCAACCGGCCGTGGACGATCCGGCAATATGCCGGCTTTTCGACCGCGGCGGAGAGCAACGCGTTTTACCGTCAGGCGCTCGAGAAGGGGCAGAAGGGCCTGAGCGTCGCCTTCGACCTCGCGACGCACCGCGGTTATGATTCCGATCACCCGCGCGTCGTCGGCGACGTCGGCAAGGCGGGAGTCGCGATCGACTCGGTCGAGGACATGAAGGCGCTGTTCGACGGCATCCCGCTCGCCGAAATGAGCGTGTCGATGACCATGAACGGCGCGGTGCTGCCGGTGCTCGCCATGTTCATCGTCGCGGCTGAAGAGCAGGGGGTGAAGCCGGCCCAGCTCGACGGGACCATCCAGAACGATATCCTCAAGGAGTTCATGGTCCGCAACACCTACATCTACCCGCCCGAGCCGAGCATGCGGATCGTCGGCGACATCATCGCCTTCACGGCCGAAAACATGCCCAAATTCAATTCGATCTCGATTTCCGGCTACCACATGCACGAGGCCGGGGCGACGGCGGTGCAGGAGCTCGGCTATACGCTGGCCGACGGCATGGCCTATGTCCGGGCGGCGCAGGCGAGGGGACTTGATATCGATGCCTTCGCCGGGCGGCTGAGCTTCTTTTTCGGCATCGGCATGAATTTCTTCGTCGAGATCGCCAAGCTCAGGGCGGCGCGCACCGTCTGGGCCGAGATCATGCAGCGGCTCGGGGCAAAGGATCCACGCTCGCTGATGCTGCGGACCCATTGTCAGACTTCCGGTGTGTCGCTCACCGAGCAGGACCCGCACAACAATGTAGTGCGCACCGCCTTCGAGGCGCTGGCGGCGGTGCTCGGCGGCACGCAGAGCCTGCATACCAATTCGTTCGACGAAGCCATTGCGCTGCCGACGGAATTTTCATCGCGCATTGCGCGCAACACGCAGCTCATCCTGCAGCACGAGACGCGCGTCACCGACGTCGTCGATCCGCTGGGGGGCTCGTACTACATCGAGGCGCTGACGGCGGAGTTGGCGGATAAGGCGCGGGCACTGATCGCCGAGGTCGATGCCGAAGGGGGGATGATTGCGGCCGTGGCGGCGGGGACGCCGAAGCTCGCGATCGAGAAGGCCGCGGCCCTGCGGCAGGCGCGGATCGATCGCGGCGAAGAGGTGATCGTCGGGGTCAACCGCTATCGCGCCGAGGAGGCGCACGCGATCGAGGTGCGCGAGATCGACAATCGCAAGGTGCGCGAACAGCAGGTGGCGCGGCTGGCGGAACTCAAGCTTCGGCGCGATCCGGCCCGGGTCGAGGCGACGCTCGACGGGCTGCGGCAGGCGGCGCGGCAGGGCGACAACCTGCTGGCCGCGGCCATTCCGGCAGCGCGGGCCCGGGCGACGCTGGGCGAGATTTCGGCCGCCCTCGAAGAGGTCTTCAGCCGCCACCGGGCCACGACTCGCGTGCTCTCGGGCGTCTATGGGCAAAGCTATGCCGGCGACGCGCAATATGGAGCGGTGCGGTCCCGGCTCGCGGGCTTCGTGTCGGCGCATCATCGCCCGCCTTCGGTGTTCATCGCCAAGATGGGGCAGGACGGCCACGACCGCGGCGCCAAGGTCATCGCCACCGCCTTCGCCGACCTCGGCTTCGACGTCCATATGGGTGATCTGTTCGAGACGGCCCCGGAAGTTGCGGGGCATGTCGAGGCGCTGAAGGTGGATGCTGTGGGGGTGTCGTCGCTGGCGGCGGGGCACAAGACGCTGGTGCCCGAACTGATCGGGGAGCTGCGCGCCCGCGGGCTGGGTGACGTCACCGTCATCGTGGGCGGCGTCATCCCCGAGCAGGACTACGCGTTCTTGCGCGAGGCCGGCGTCGCCGAAATCTTCGGACCGGGCACCAACGTGCTGGAAGCGGCGTCGGCGGTGCTCGACCGCATCGAGGGGAGGCTCAGCAACAGATGAGGATGTTGGTCTCCATAGGCTGCGCCACCGCTCCCCTCTCCCTTGAGGGGATGGGTCGGGGGTCTCTTCCCGCTCGCGATGCTCTTGGGCTCGACCCCCACCCGGCTGCCGCAACCCTCCCCTCAAGGGAGAGGGGAGCGTGGGGCAAAGCCGAGAGATGCTCGCAATGATCGGCCGGCTCAACCATGTCGCCATCGCGGTGCCGGACCTCGAAACCGCGACGGCCAAGTACCGGAACTGGCTCGGCGCCGAGGTGAGCGAGCCACAGGTGCTGGCCGAGCACGGCGTGACGGTGGTCTTCGTGCAACTGCCGAACACCAAGATCGAGCTGCTGCAGCCCTTCGGCCCCGATTCACCGATCGGGGGATTTCTGGCGAAGAACCCGGCGGGGGGCATGCATCACCTCTGCTTCGAGGTCACCGATCTCGGGGACGCGGCGGCGCGGCTGACTGCCGAAGGGGCGCGCGTGCTCGGCGACGGCAGGCCCAGAACCGGGGCCCACGGCCTGCCGGTGCTGTTCCTCCACCCCAAGGATTTCGACGGCACGCTTATCGAACTCGAGGAAGTGAAGCCCGAATTCGAGCCGGTCTGACCGATCGGTGTGATCGGCCGGTAGAGACTCCGTTAGGGACTGCCGCTTAGCCTTGCCGAAGGCCTGCCGCAGGAGGCGACGGTGACGACCCCGGCAACAGAACGCGTGACGCTTTCCGAACTGGTGGGCGCGCTGAGTTTTGCCCTCGACCTGACGGAGGGCCAGCCGCCCGGCCATAGCCTCCGATGCTGCTGGATCGGCATGCATCTGGGGCAACGGCTCGGCCTCTCCGCCGCCGAGCTTTCCGACCTCTACTATACGCTGCTGCTCAAGGACGTCGGCTGCAGCTCCAATGCGGCGCGCATTTGCGAGCTTTTCCTCACCGACGACCTGAGCTTCAAGAACCACGCCAAGACGGTGGACGACAGCCTGCCCGAGCAGGTGCGGTTCGCTCTGTCGCAGGCGGGTGCAGGGGCGGGGCTGGCGGAAAAGCTCCGCTCGGTGGTTCGCCTGGCGCGCACCGGGCGGCACGCCGTGATGCACGAGCTGGTCGATACGCGCTGCCATCGCGGCGCCGACGTCGTCCGTCGACTGCGCTTCGACGAAGACGTGGCGCGCGCCATACTCGATCTCGACGAGCACTGGGATGGCAAGGGGCTGCCGGAGGGCCTGAGGGGCGGCAAGATTTCGCGCTATGCCCGCATCGCGCTGCTGGCGCAGGTGCTCGACGTGTTCCACGCCCAGCACGGACCAGCTGCGGCGCTGGCCGAAATCCGGCGCCGCAGCGGAGTCTGGTTCGATCCCGAGCTGGTGGCAATTCTCGATTCCATAGCCTCGCCGGCGTTCTGGGCCATGCTGGTTTCGGACGACCTCGCGGCGGCGGTGGTGCAACTCGAGCCGCAGAGCCTCGTGCGGCTGGTCGACGAGGACTATCTCGATGCGATCGCGCAGGGCTTTGCGCAGGTGGTCGACGCCAAGAGCCCCTTCACCAGCGGCCACAGCGATCGCGTCGCGCTGTTCGCCGACCTCATCGCCGAGGAAGTGGGGATGGGCGAGGCGCGCCGCCGGTGGCTGCGCCGAGCGGCGCTGCTGCACGATATCGGCAAGCTCGGCGTGCCCAACGTGGTGCTCGACAAGCCGGGCAAGCTCGACGAGCGCGAATGGGCGGCGATCCGGCGGCATCCGGCGCTCGGCGAGGATATCCTGTCGCGCGTGGCGGTGTTCCAAGACGTCGCGGTCATCGCCGGCGCGCACCACGAGCGGCTCGACGGAAAAGGCTATCCGCGCGGCATCGGCGGCGACGATATCGGCTTCGAAACCCGCATCGTGACCGTCGCCGATATTTTCGATGCGCTGACGGCCGACCGGCCGTATCGCGAGCGCATACCGGTCAGCAAGGCGCTGGCCATGATGTCGGAATGGGTCGGCTCGCAACTCGACCCCATGTGCTTTTCTGCCTTGCAGCGGGCGATGGCCCGCGTCGAGGCGGCGGCCGCGGAAGGTCCGGAAGCCGAAGCGGCTTAACAACCCGCCTTACTGGAACAGCTTTTCCGCCAGCGCGATGAAGGCGTTGCCGCGTTCCTCGAAGTTCTTGAACTGGTTGTAGCTCGGCGCGCCGGGGGACAGCAGCACAGTGTCGAAGCGATTGCGGCGGGCGGCCAGCGCCACCATTGCGGCATCGAGGTCGGGCGCCTCGAGCACTTCGATCGTGGGGGCGGCGGCGTAGGTCGCGGTGGCCAGCCGGTCGCCGGTCACCGGCAG
>Ga0209233_1000982_pt1 | contig 12227 bp, 10 predicted proteins | sample AraplaCL_Cvi_mCL_FD_184269 | JGI IMG/M metagenome (GOLD analysis project Ga0209233, IMG submission 184269) | Arabidopsis root microbial communities from the University of North Carolina, USA - plate scrape CL_Cvi_mCL (SPAdes) (version 2) | ecosystem: Host-associated > Plants > Roots > Endosphere... | reverse complement strand
AAATCGCGATCAGGATGGAGGTCCTCCAGTCCCGCCGCGCATCGCCGGCACCGGACGCCGCGGCGATGACGGGAGCGAGAATGGCCTCGCCCCGCGCGACGACAAGCGCTGTGCCCCCGACGCAGGCATAGAGGAGCGACGAAAACAGGCTCGATGCCGTGATCCCCAGCAGGCCCATCAGGACAAAGCCGACGGTCAGGGTGCCGACGGCGGCGCCCAGCGTGTTGAAGCCATAGAGAAGACCGATGCGGTTGGCCAAATCGCTTTGCGTGCGGGTGAGGGATTTGATCAGGAAGGGCAGGGTTGCGCCCATCAGCATGGTAGGCAGCGACAGAATGGCCAGCGACAGCGCGACCATGACAGGCAGCCGCAGCGGCGAGCCGAGTTCCAGCATGGGTGACAGCCAGCCCACCCAGACCGGCCAATGCGACAGCAACGTCGTCACCGCGAACGACACCGGCGCCAGCGCCAGTTCGAGAAAAGCGTAAGTCCGCAACGGGCGCCTGACACTATCGGCGATCCGCCCGCCCAGCGCGCTGCCCAAGGACAGGCCGAAAAAGAAACTCGCCACCGTGACGCTGACGGAAACGGTCGCGCTGCCCAGCACGAATTGCAGCTGCTTGAACCATAGAACCTGAAGGATCAGGGAGGCCGCGCCGGACGCAAAAAAGATCGCGGTGATCAGAACCCGGTTTTTCCGGCTATTGGGCACTGGATTGGTCTCCCGTTGACCGGGAGAAGTGGTAGGGCAAGTTGGGTTAATATTGCCTTATGGGGCGGCGCGGCGCCGCCCCACAGGCTTGATCGGATTGATTATTCTAATACGTAACGGCCGCGCCTTCGCGCACCGTCACATGCGGCTCGGGCGCCCAGCGGTCGCGGTTCCAGCCTTCGGACACCGACGACAAAGCGATGCGGGCGCCATCCTGGCTGGCGGCCTTGCAGGCGAAATCCACATAGCGGATGCGGCTGTCGCCTTCGGGGAAAGTGATGGTTTCGATCCCGTCCTTCACGATGGTGCCGGAAAAGGCATTGTGGGTCGTGCCGTCATAGTAGGTGACGGCGACATGATCGCAGTCGACGGTGTCGCCCTGCGCCACCATCCGCAACCGGATCACCGGACCTTCGAAATGCTGCCAGCTGACATTGGTGTAGTGGTCGGCCGACACGTTCACAGAACCGATCTCGTGCACCAGGGCATGAGCGGGGATCGCGGTTGCGCCGGCCAGAAAGGCGGCGCCGATGACCAGTAATGAAGACTTGTACATGGAACCCTCCAATAGGCTCATGCTGAAGAAAATCGGCGGGGCCGACAAATGTTCCGTTCCCAATTGGGGCGATGTCGGGGCGGGCTTACAATCCGGTGAGGAATTGCGGCAGGGCTTCGGCCAATCCCTTGGGCGTGCCCACGTCATAAAAGGCGCCGTCCGCAAACCACACCGCCCTGACATCAAGACCGTGGTCCACCGCCTGCTGAAAGACACCGCCCAGGCTCTGCGCCGGATCGTGCTTCACCGCATCGGCCAGCAAGGCGCTGAAATGGCGTCCCCACACGGCCATCGCCCAGCTGTTGGTCAGATCGGTCTCGGCCGGCTTGTCCTGAACCTCGATCACGCGCATCTCGCCATCGAAGCGCACCGGCCCCAATTCCTTCGGTTTGGCGGTGGGAAAGACGCCCAGCACCAGATCGGCGTCCTGTGCCTCGAACAGCGCACAGGCTTGGCTGAGCGCGCTTTGCGGCCGCACAATGGTGTCAGGCAGAAGCAGGCAGGCATTGCTGGTCCAGGGCAGCGCCAGCGCAGCGGCGGCGGCCAGACCCTCGGGCCGCGCCTGCTGCACAAAGGCCAGATCCAGCCCGGTACTGCCGCCATTGCCCAGATACTGCATCAGCTCCGGCTTGCGGTCCGACGTGATCACCAGCGCGCGGCTGATGCCGGCCTCGTGCAGTTGGCGCAACGACGCCTCGATCACCGGCAGGGGCCTCAGATGCCCGCCTTCGCCCGGCACATAGGTGATGGGCAGCAGTTCTTTCGGATATCCCAGCGGGCCAAGCCGGCTGGCGAGCCCTGCGGCCGGTATCACGCCCACATAATCGCGCATCATGCCCCTCGCGGCGCTTCGTGCATGGTGACGAACGCCTTTTCCACATTCTGCACCAGCGACGGCACGTCGAACAGCGGCGCGGTATCGCGATTGCGCGCCAGCCTGTCGCGTGTGGCTTTCAGCAGGGCGGGATCGCGCGCCAGCTTCAGCGCCAGCGCCTCATAAGCCGCAAGATCATGGGTGACCAGCTCGCCCAGGCCGATGGCGGCAAGCTGGTTGGCGGCAACCCTGCCGGCAAAGGCCTGGCCCGCCAATGTCGCCAGCGGCACGCCCGCCCATAGCGCATCGCTGGTGGTCATGTGGCCGTTATAGGGGCTGGTATCCAGCACCAGATCGGCCAGCGGCTGGCGCGCCAGATTCTGTTCGGGTGAGACGCGGGGCGCAAAGACCAGCCGGTCCGGGGCTATGCCGCGCGCCTGCGCTTCCTGCCGCAAGCGCTCGCGAAAGCCGCTGCTGGAGTCCAAAAGCCACAGCACGCTGCCGGGCACGGCCGCCAACAGCCGCATCCACACATCGAACATCGGGCGGGTAATCTTCCAGCTGTTGTTGAAGCTCATAAAGACAAAGCCCGTCTGCGGCAGACCGGCCTCAGCGCGCGAAGGTGTGGGCAGAGGTTCGCTGTAACTGGTGGGGAAATAGCAATGGGGAAGCTGGACGATCTTTTCGCTGAAAAAAACCTGGTCGTCGAAAGGCGCCACGACGGGATCGGCCAGGATGTAATCCAGCGCATACGAACCGCTGGTGCCGGGATAGCCCAGCCAGTTCACCTGCACCGGGCAGGGCCGCATGTTCAAAATCTCGAAATGATCGCCTTCGGTATGGCCGGTCAGGTCCACCAGAATGTCCACTTCCCTATCGCGCAGCAGCTGGGCGATGCGCGCGGCCGGCTGACCCTGCACATCATGGAAATGTTCGAAGGCCTTTTCGATGCGGGCACGGATGGGGCTTGCATCATTCAGCCCGGTCGAAAAACCATGCACCTCGAAACGCGAACGATCGTGCAATTCGATCAGGCGCGCGAGCAACAGCGGCACCGGATGCTGGCAGAAGTCCGACGAGATATAGGCCAGGCGGATGCGGTCATGCGCGTAAGCTTCGCCGCGCCACAAAGGCGGCACCGATCCCAACCCCAGTTCGGCAATTGCATTCTGCGCGCATTTCAGCTGCAGCGCCTTGTCGTCGGAAAAACCCAAAAAGAGAAAGGGCGAGATCACCGCCGTGCCGTCCGCGACGCGTGCGCGCACCTCCGCGCCGATACGCTCCACCGTCTGCCAGTCGCACAGGTTCATCGCCGCGATCAGCATGCCGCCCAGGGCGTAAGGATTGCCCGGGTCGGCGGCGCGCAAGGCGGCATAAGCCGTCAGCGCCTCCTCGAAGCGCTTGAGCTTGAACAGCACCCCGGCGCGCCCGTTCAGCGCCGATGCCCGGCCGGGCGCGATCGCAAGCGCCCGCTCGAAACTCGCCAGCGCCTGATCGTAGCGGCGCAGCTGGATCAGCACATTGCCGCGATTGGCCAGCGCCTCGGCATAATCGGGGCGCGCGCGCAGGGTGGCGTCATAACAGGCCAGCGCGCCGGCCCAGTCGCCCGCCATCTGGCGGATGGCGCCGCGATTGTTCATCGCTTCCACCAGGTCGGGCTTGAGCTTCAGCGCCTCGGCATACAGCCGGTCGGCCTCGGCCAGCCGCCCGGCGCGATGGTGCGCCAGGGCGTCGTTATAGGCGCGTTGGTAGGGCGTCATGGTTCAGCGGGGCGGCGGCTCATGCACCTGCTTGTGCACGAAATACATCAAGGTGGCCGAAACGGTTGCCACCCCCATCACCGCAAAGCCCAGCCAGTTGAAATGGCCCAGCCTGCCGTCGGGCAGGGCGATGATGATGGCGCCGGCCAGCGCCGACGACACCCCGCCCGCGAACTGCTGCAGCGAGGCGCTGACGGCGTTGAAGGCGCCGCGCTTGGTGACCTCGGGAATGGCCGACATCAGCGCCGAGGAGGGGATCATGCGCGAGAAGATGCCGATGAACATCAGCACATTGACGATGACCACCGTGACAAGCCCGGCCGAAGTCAGGTTGGTCCACACCGCCACCATGATCACGGTGAGCATGCTGCCGAACAGAAAGGTGTTGAACTTGCCATAGCTGTCGCTGGCCTTGCCCACCAGCGGCCCGACAAAGACGGTGAACAGCCCGGTGACCAGATAGATGGTGGGGAGCGCCGTGAAGGGAATGCCCAGGTTGCCCACCATGAAGGCGGTGCCGAACGGCATCAGCATATAGCCGCCGGTCGGCAGCAGCATGGTCAGGATGAAGGCCAACCGATAGCGCGGCTCGCCCAAGGTATGGACCAGATGCATGAAGGGGCTTTTTTCCTGCCTCAAGGTCAGATGCGCCGCCACCGGCTTCATGAAGATGGCGATGATCAAACCGGCCGGCACCGCGACCGATATGATCGCCCAGAAGGCGGCATGCCAATCCTGGTGAACGGCGAAAGACAGGCTGGCATGGGCGGCGAAGAACAGCCCGGCGGGCAGGCCCAGCACCTGGGCGGCGCTAAAGGCGGTGCCCAGAAAGCCCATCACCCGGCCGCGCTGCTCCAGCGGGAACAGGTCGGTGGCGATGGCCATGACGATGGAGCCGATCACGCCCCCGAACAGGCCGGTGACGATGCGCGCCAAAAGCAGCAGGGGATAGCTGGTGGCCAGCGCGCACAACAGCGTGCCCAGCATGAAGCCGCCATAGAAGAACAAGAGCAGGCGCTTGCGATCAAAGCGGTCGGCAAAGCCCGCCGCCGCCAGGCCCGAGGCGCAAGCGCTGAAGGCATAGGAACTGACGGCCAGGCCGAACTGCTGCGGGGTGATGTGCAGGGTCGGCATCATCATCGCGCCCAAGGGCGAGATGATCATGAAGTCCAGGATCAGGCTGAATTGCAGGAAGGCCAGCGCCGCGATAACGAACTTCTGGTAGCCGGAAAATTTCAGGCGCGGCCTGGTTTGAGTTGTCGCCTTGTCCATCGCCTGCCGCCCTTTGCCGATGGGTTTCTCTACCAGAAAGACCCGGGGATTGCGCGCCACGGCCCCGGTTTTTCTTGTCGCCGGGCGCCCGCCGCCTTAGCGTCGGGAAAAAAGGGGAAAACGCCATGGCCAAACCGCATGTCATCGCATTGACATTTCTGCTGGCCGCCACCGCGGCCGGCGCCCAGGACGCCGCCTCGCAAAAGGGCGCCGCCAACTGGTGGTCCCAGGCCGGCGGCGAGGGCGGCCCCACCCGCATCGTCTGGGCGGCGCAGAAGGACCCGGAAACCCCTTATGGCAAGATCAACAAGCCGATCTGGCACATCGCCGATGTGCTGAAGGCCCATGCCGGCCAGCCGCGCTGGGAACAGAAGGTGCTGCTGAACCGCGATTTCGACGGCCGCTATGTCCAGATGGCGCCGGGCGACAAGACCAAGTGTAAATTCTATGCCGACGACCGCGCCTGGGGCTGGGTCTATAGCGGCCAATTGAAAGTGACCATCGACGGGCAGGAGCCGAAAGTGCTGCCCAAGGGCTGGGTGTTCAATGTGGCGCCGCGGCTCTCCTATTGCCTGGAGACGGTGGGGACCGCGCCGGTGGTGTTCTACATCACCACCCCCGCGGGCCAGGCGCCGTCCTATCCGGAAAGCGAAACGCCCACGCCCATGCCGGGCTATCGCTATGTCAAGGCGAAGATCAATTCGACCGGCGGCTATGACAGTTTCAATGTGCCCTTCTTCAATGTCGACGAATATGGCGCGTCGGACAGGAAGGGCGAGCGCTTCCTCTATGACGGCCACACCTCATCGAACCTGAATATCGGGCCACCCTTGACGCAATTGCCGCCCGACACCAGCTGGGGCCATTTCCATGAAAACATGCAAGAGGTCTGGCTCAACGTGTACGGCAATGTCTGCGCGTTGATTTCGGGTGAGGGCGTGGTGCATGGCGAATATGGCGATCTGATCAACGCCAATGAGGAACGCTGGCACCGCGCCACCAGCTGCCCCAACACGGGCCGCAGCATCCGCATGGCGATCACGCCCCGGAGCAAGGAAGGCCAGGTGCATTACTTCCAGACCGATCAGCCGCCCGGCAACTGAGCGTGACGGCGAACAGAACTTACAGGAGAGGGATCATGCGACTTTCGAAAACAACATTCGCCGCCGCGCTGCTGGCGGCCGCGCTTTTTGGTCTTGCCGCGCCGGCGGGCGCGCAACAGGCGCGCGAGGTCATCATCGGCACGCCGGGCTTCACCTACAATGGCGGGCTGGACATCATCACCAAGGCGTTCGAGGCCGAGACCGGCATCAAGGTCATCGTCAAGAATGGCGGCATGGATGACATCAAGAAACTGGCGGCCGACGGCACCGCCGATGCCGTGTTCCTGCCGGCCGACGAGATGGATCAGGTCAAAGATGCGCTCAAGGCGGGTACCAGGAAGCGCATCGGCCGCTCCTATCAGGGCCTGGCGGTGATGAAGGGCGCCAAGATCCCCGACATCTCGACCAAGGAAAAATTCGTCGCCGTGCTGCATTCGGCCAACCGGGTGATGCATTCGCGCTGCACGGGTGCGCCGGGCGGCCCGGGCTGCACCAAGACCTCGTACATGTTGTCGAGCCTGTTCGACCTGCCGGAAATGGCCGGTGTGCATCATGCGCCCAGCCCCTATGGCGAAGGCGGCGACGCGCTGGCCCGGGGCGAGGGCGACATGGCGGTGCAGAACATCAGCCAGATCATGAAGTGGGACAATCTGGTCGTGGTCGGCCCGATCCCGGAAGAATATGGCCGCTATCTGGATGGTGTCGCCGCCGTGCCGGCCAAGGCGGCGCATCCGGACCTGGGCCAGCAGTTCATCCAATACGCCACCCAGCCGGGCACGTTTGCGATCTGGTATTCGCGGGGGATAGACCCCCGCAAAGGCGCGCAGTAGTGAGGCGGATCGGCAAGCTGCTAGGTTTGGCGGACGAAATCGTCCAGTGGACGCCGCCCGGCAGCTGAGCGACCCATCCACTTTTGTCATTCCCGCGAACGCGGGAATCCAACTTAGATCATCGAGTTGGATATCCGCTTGGGCCAGCAGCTGCCGCAAGCGGCAGAGCGGTGCGACGATCGATTTGAGTATCTAATGCCACAAGCTGGGCTAATGGCCGTGCTATATAGCGAGGCTGTGAGATGAGCGATTTGAGCGTTTAATGTCGCTAACTTAAGCGAACAATAGATAAAGGCAACGCTAGATGATTGCCGGTAGAGATTGCGGTGTCTTAACGGCCGCCAACTGCTTATAAAGTTCTTTTGCAGCCGCCATCCGTTCTGGTTGAGCCTTAGTGGGCTTTCTGATTTCAACCTCGTGCCAAGGGCTTTTCACGCCATTCGCTGCCAAAAAAGCCGCAGTAATTGCTAGCTCAAGCTCTACAGGGTCAGCATCCGTAGTAATTGAAAGTATTTCACACCGCTTTGTCTGTGTCGTGTCAGAAGGGGTGGCTGGCTTACTTTCAAAAATGGAATAAGTACCACCCCAACTTGCAGTTTCACTCTTTTCTCTTATGTACCCAAGCGCATCTGCGTCTCCACAGGCTCTTTTGAGTTCCTCCGAGTAAGGACCGAAGTGCTTATATTTAAATTGAAAGCCATAACCTAAGCCAGTGAGTTCAAGTGCGCACGCGCTTTTCTGTAATTTTGTGCGACCAATAACTCGGCCCCCGGCTAGAGAAATCAGTTCACCTACCGCTTTGGGAGTTGTCATTGTAAAACCTCTTTCAGCACAGCTTCGACAGCCTGCTGCCCCGAATCACTGTTGTAGTAGAGGCGATAAGCCTCAAAGGGCACAAGGGCTTTAACAACATCCGATACTTGGCCCAGGTCATGTAGAGCTCCGTCTTCACCCTTTGCCCAAATGCGGTTAAGTGCCGGTCCCGTGGAGCTAATTCGTTTGTATGGATTTCGCTCCGCATTGTCTTCTAACAAAATAGGGCCTTCCGGCTGAAGCTTGGCCAGATCTTTTTCTGTTACTAGTTCGCGAGCTTTGGCCTCGGCAGACCTTGCAAGCTCTCTTCTTTTGTTCATGTCCTTATCATCGGGAAACTTTGAATGCGCCCAGGCCGCTGCCTTCTTTGTGACATCGCAGCAAGTGAAGGGCGTTCTCTCTAGGATGGTTTTCGCAAGCACGGAGATCACAGAACCGCTTGTATTCTGTAACAATGCCAAGCTTCCCATCACTGCGCTGTCGTCCAGCCTAAGATAGTTTTCCACGTTCGTAGGGTCTTTTGCAAAGGTCACTAGCGGGTGAATGTTGGGGAGGCCAATGCTAGGTGCCTTTCCGTCCACAATCGTCTTAAAAACATATGCCATCAGCGCACTAAAAACACGATCAAAGCCGCGCGTTGTTTTGTGTAGATAAACTGTTGGGTATAGTTGAAAAAGTCCGAGAACATATGCTTCACCAGCCATTACCGATTTGGGGCCGAGAACAAATGTTTCTGCGTCGCGAACAAATTTATCATCTTGTCCAACCTTGACGCGGCCAATCTCCAAATTGGCTAGTAGCCATGTGAAATCAATCGCAGCGTGTTGGCTGCCGGTCATCAGTCGATCTCTGCGCATATAATCTAGGCGGTCCGCGTCGAACTGACTTGAAACAATTGAGCAATAGATGTCGCTCGGTTCTTCGCTTCCTATAATATTCGCAACCCGCTCAGAAAATCCCGGGGCGAATTTTTCCAATGCGTCGCGCACTGAAGTTTCTTGAATAATGCGTACCGTCCAGTCTTCATGATCCACCGGAATTCCGGCCATCTCGGTCGCGGTTTCAAATGCATGACTAAATGGTCCGTGACCAATATCGTGGACCAGGGCTGCCGCTACAGACGCGTAAGCTGAGAGTGAATCAAATCCGGATTCGGCTTTTAAATTTTCTACAACGGAAGTCAGCTGCTTTGCTGTGTTGAATGCGCCAAGACTATGCGCAAGGCGGGAGTGTGTAGCTCCCGGGAAAGTCATTTCGGAAAATCCCAATTGTTTTATGCGCCTCAATCTTTGGAATGGGCGTGTCTGAACCACATCCCAACAGCAGGAATCGATTCCGCTGCCATCAAACAGAATTAAGTCATGAATGGGATCTCGGACTCGCTGACTTTTAGTCATAATGTTCTCATTTTGTTCTTATGTCAAATGCCCGCGCAATACGCCGCGTGAAGGCAAAAAGCCGATGATAACTTACCGGATCGTGCCCAACTTACACTGCTCGCCAGTGATCGGGGCGCTTCTTGTCGTTCAGATGCCGGACGCGCGCGACGTGTCGAATGTCCGTTCCTCTTCGACCAAGTGATCGCTTCTTCCTGGGTTTTGAATGTCGCAAGAAGATGGTCTGCGTGTCTTCGACGACGTAGCCATTAATAGCGGTGCCTTCTTGGCGGCCTTTCGGACTCGCCTCAATGTAGACGATTGCCATCGTTTCTCTCCAAATGGATTTTGAAAGTCGGGTTTATGAGAATGAAAGCCCGAGCAAAAACACCACCCTGATCGGACGACATGCAACGGCGCGATTATCGGCCTGATCCAGAGAAAAAGAAAAGGGCCGGATTTCTCCGGCCCCCTTGTTTTGGGTAGGTCCGGGTTAGCAGCGCACCGTTACACGCTGCGCTGCACCCGGGATGACATTGGGGTCACCCCCCACTCAGCGCCTGGACCATGCAGACCTCGTCGCCGGCAGCGACCGGCGCGGCCAGGTCGAACACCATCTCATTATTGATGAAAAAGCGGATGTGCCGGCGCAGCCGGCCCTGTTCGTCGACGATGCGGAAGCGGATGCCGGGAAAGCGCGCCTCCAGATCGTCCAGCAGCGCGCCCAGACTGTCGCCGGCAAGCTCGACCGTGTCGCTGCCCGTATAGGAATGCAGCGGGCTTGCGATCAGCATTTTGACCATCGGGATACTCAATAGAAAATCAAAAACAAACGGTCATGGTTGGATTGGCGATCGTCCTGAAGGTAAGGCATTGGCGTCACCTGGATGGCCCGCATTTGCGGGCCATGACAAGTGGTTGAATTTTCCAGCATCACCCGGCCTCGGCCGTTTCCACCGCATAGATCTCGGGCAGGTTGCGGGCGATCAGGCTCCAGCTTTTGCCCTCGCCGGGGCTGGTCCAAAGCTCGCCGCTGGTGGTGCCGAAATAAAGCCCCACCGGATTGCGCCGGTCGCCGGTAAAGGCCTGGCGCTTCACCGTCCACCAGGCCTGGGCGCGCGGCAGGCCCTTGTCCTGACGCGTCCAGCTTTTGCCGCCGTCGCGGGTTTCATAGACCGCGGGCTTGCCCTCCACGCTGGTCCTCGGCCACACGGTCTGGCCGTCCATCGGCAGCACCCAGGCGCGGTTGTCGTCGCGCGGATGCACCACAATGCCGAAGCCGACATCGCCGATCTTTTTGGGCATGGTCTTGCCGATGCGTTTCCAGGTCTTGGCCGGCCGGTCGATCCGGTAGATGCCGCAATGGTTCTGCTGATAAAGCCGGTCGGGATTGGACGGGCACATCCGCACACAATGGGGATCATGGAAGGTGAGGTTCCCCGCGTCAAAACCCTCCACCACCTCCATGCCGTCGGTCAGCGGCGCCCAATGCGCGCCGCCATCGCGTGTCTCATGCACCCCGCCGCTCGACATGCCGAAATAAAGATGCCCCGGATCGCGGGGATCGACGATGATGGAATGCATGTTGGGCCCGTCGGGCGTGCCGTCCTGGTCGCCGCCCATCCAGCCGCGATATTGCGCATCATTGTTCAGGCCGGAAAATTCCGCCCAGGTGACGCCGCCATCGGTGCTGCGGAACAGGCCCTGCGGCGAGGTGCCGGCATACCAGACATTCGGCTCATTGGCGTGCGCCGGGGTCAGCCAGAAAGTGTGGTGGACGCTGCGGGGCTTTTTTCCTTCGATCTCGGGCGTGTTGGTGAAGGCTGGCGGCTGCTTGGCTTCCTTCCAGCTTTTGCCCAAATCGGTGGAGCGGAAGATGGTCGGGCCCAGATGCCCGGTCGAGGCGGCGGCCAGCAGGGTTTTGCCGTCGCGCGGGTCCAGCACCAGATGGTGGATGACATGGCCCAGGAAATGGGGCCCGTCGGCGCGCCAGCGCTTGCGGGCCGTGTCGCCATGGAAGATCCAGGCGCCCTTGCGGGTGGCGACCAGGACCAGCGGTTTCCTGGGTTTGGATGCCCGGGCCGCCTTCTTCGGCGGTTTTTTGGCGGTTTTGCGCAATGTCGTCCCCTTTGCGGCCATGGCTTTCCCCTGAAAGACGGTTCAGCTTCGCCAAGTCCGACAGCGGGCGCAATTATGTTCAGGCGGGCATCACGCTTCGTTGCCTGAACAAAAAGGCCCGGTGGGTGACCACCGGGCCTTTTCGCATTCAAGAAGTTGGGTGGCCGGGTCGCGCGCTTCGCGCTGCCCGGCCATGACAGGTTTAGAAGTCCATGTCGCCCATGCCGCCCATGCCGCCGCCGCCCGGCATGGCCGGGGCAGCGTCCTTCTTGGGACGGTCGGTGATCATGGCTTCCGTGGTGATCAAGAGGCCCGCCACCGAAGCGGCGTTCTGCAGGGCCACGCGCACCACCTTGGTCGGGTCCACGATGCCGGCGTCGATGAAGTCCACATACTCACCCGACTGGGCATTGTAGCCATAGGTGTTGGACTTCTGCTCGCTGAGCTTGCCCACCACGATGGAGGCTTCCTGGCCGGCATTGGAGACGATCTGACGGATCGGGTACTGGATCGCGCGGCGCACGATGTTGATACCCTGGGTCTGGTCGTCATTCTCGCCGGTCACGTCCTTCAGCGCCTTGGAGGCATAGAGCAGGGCAGTGCCGCCGCCCGGGATGATGCCTTCCTCGACCGCGGCCTTGGTGGCGTTCAGCGCGTCGTCGACGCGGTCCTTACGCTCCTTGACCTCGACTTCCGTGGCGCCGCCGACGCGGATCACCGCAACACCGCCGGCGAGCTTGGCCAGGCGTTCCTGCAGCTTTTCCTTGTCGTAATCGCTGGTCGTCTCTTCGATCTGGGCCTTGATCTGGGCGACGCGGCTCTGGATGTCGTTCTTCTTGCCGGCGCCATCGACGATGGTGGTGTTGTCCTTGT
>Ga0209233_1000980_pt1 | contig 12250 bp, 10 predicted proteins | sample AraplaCL_Cvi_mCL_FD_184269 | JGI IMG/M metagenome (GOLD analysis project Ga0209233, IMG submission 184269) | Arabidopsis root microbial communities from the University of North Carolina, USA - plate scrape CL_Cvi_mCL (SPAdes) (version 2) | ecosystem: Host-associated > Plants > Roots > Endosphere... | reverse complement strand
CGGAGTAGCTGTCCGGTAATGGGCCAAATGTGTCAATGCGCTGTAACGCGCGCAAAGCACTGGAATCCAGCGTGGCATCACCGCTCGGCTTCGCAATCTGAATGTTGGATGGTGAGCCATCGCGATTTACGCGAAAACTGATCCATACACGATGTCCCGCCGCGCCGCTGTCCAGTGTCTGCGTGTACCACTGCTGCGCCACCTTCTGTGTCAGTTGGCGCACGTAATACGCATAACGCTCGCCAAATGCAGAATCTGACACGTTTGTTGCCGACGTTCCTGCACGATTCTCCACCGACGTCATGGCCATCTTCAGTCCCGCAGTCTCACCAGAAGTTGCTTTATCCGGCTGCTGCTTTACGGGCTGAGGCTTCTGTGGCGGCGTAGGTGCAGGCTTCTCTGCAACCTTTGGAGGAGGCGTTTTCTTGTCCGGTTGCTTCACCGGAATCGGAATATCTGTCGGCTTCGGCGGAGGCTCTGCTGCGGGCGTAGGAGGCGGAGGAGCTTCACTCGGGTTTTCGCTCACCAGCACGTTGTCTTCCTTCGGCTGTACGCGCGGAGGCAGCGGCAGGGAATTCACCATCGTCGCCTGCACCGCACCTGTAATGTCAGCTTTATCGCCCCACTTCTCTCCGTGATTGCGAAAAACGTATCCAGCAGCCAGCACACCGCCAATCACCACGCCATGCAGCACTAGCGACACCACGAAGTTTTGCTTCGTGCGCTGTTGCATTCGGGTTGGCTCCATCGTTACGGGCATCGCTTATTTCTCAATCGGTCGGGTCACAATGCTGATGTTCGTAATCCCTGCCTGCTTCACTGCATCCATCACAGAAGCAAACGCGCCAAACGGCACCTTTTGGTCCGCCCGTAGGTAAATCACTTTCTTTGACGGATCACCTTTGCTGCGCAGCAAGCCCGGTAGCTGCGCGAGGTTCACAGGCTTGTCCTGCAGATACACACGTTGTTCATGGTCAATCGTCACCACGGTGCGTTCTTCCGTAAGCTGGTTCACCGTGCGTGTCTGCGGAACGGCCACTTCAATGCCGCTCTGCAATACAGGTGCTGTCAACATGAAGATCAGCAGCAACACAAGCACCACGTCCACCAGTGGAGTGATGTTGATCTCTGCAAGCGAAGAGCGTGTGCGTCCGCCACTACTGGAAAATGCCATCGCGTTCTCTCTCCGAAAGCTTTAGTTGGTCTGCGAAACGCGGCGGCGCGGATCGTCCTGCCCCGGCTGCGGATTCGCTGCTGCAGCGTTCTCTAACGCATTCAAAAGTTCGCGACCAAAGTCATCCATGCGCGCGGCAAAATCCTTCACACTTGCGGTCAACTGGTTGTAACCAACCACCGCAGGAATAGCCACAACAAGACCGGCAGCCGTCGTGATCAGAGCTTCGCTGATACCCGGAGCAACGGCGCGCAATGTCGCAGCGCCCTGCGTTCCCAAGCCATGAAATGCATCCACAATGCCCATCACGGTACCCAGCAGTCCGATAAACGGAGCCACTGCTGCAATCGTCGCCAGCCAGGTCAACTGCGATTCCAGATCCGTCATCGCCTCGCTGCTTGCGATCTGCGCAGCGCGTTCCACGGCAACGGGATTACGCGGGAATCCGCGGCCGCCTGTCTGCCGCTGATACTCCTCCACAATCTCCGAAAACACATTCACCAGCGGAGAAGGCTTGTATGTATCTGCGACAGTGGCAATCTCGCTCAACCGCGACGATTTGCGAAATGCCCGCAGAAACTGCTGTCCCTTGGCGCGTGCGCGCCGGAACGAGCCCCACTTCGTCAGCATGATCGTCCACGAAACAATCGACAGTACCAGCAGCAGCGCCAGCACGGTCAGCGCTACAGGGCCGCTGTTGTGCAGCATTTCCATCAATGCGGAAGAGTTGGCGGCATCGGGTGGTGCAGTTGCCGCGTTAACCGGTGTTTCGTCCTGCAGGAGAAGTGTCAGAAGAAGACTCATAAGCTTGCTCGCAGTGTATCGACTCTTGCTGTGGGTGGAAGGTAAGGGAGAATCTTTTCAGGTGCATCTCCTCACAAAATTGGGCAAACGATTGCGATAAATCGTGCCGATCGTTGCGTGTACCTTCGGCTCTTTGTGTTCTGCTTTTGATATCAGGCCGGCCCGGGAACTCCTTTTGCCAATGCCTGACGCGAAGAAATGTAACCCGGCCACCAACCCATCCGTGCTATTCTCTGCGCGAAGAGAGGGCGAAAATGCTCCTTGAGCTGCGAGCGGAAAACTATGCTGTCATCGACCACGCTGTCGCCACCTTCGGCAACGGCCTGAACCTGCTCACGGGCGAAACCGGCGCAGGTAAATCCATCCTTGTCGACGCTCTCGCCCTTCTCATGGGTGGCCGCGCCGCCAGCGACGTGGTGCGCCACGGCGCAGAAAAGGCCGTCGTCTCGTGTGTCTTTGAAGCCACTCCAGGTGCTGAGGCCATCCTCGAAGCCAACGGCATCGACGTCGAGAGCACTGAAATTCTTCTTCGCCGCGAAGTGAATGCATCTGGCAAGGGCCGCGTCTTCCTCAACAATCAGCCCGCAACTGTCGCCGTTCTTCGCCAGCTCGCACCCGAACTCGCACTGGTGCATTCGCAGGCGGAAACCATGGGCGCATTCGATCAGGCACAACAGCGTGGCCTGCTCGATCGCTTTGCCGGCGTGAATACAAATACTGGTCTGGGCAAAGATCTCGTCATCGACCTGCGCGAACGCCTCAAATCGCACAAGGGACTCGATGTCGCGCAGGCAGGCGAAAACATCCGCACGGCATACGCACTCTGGCGCGATGCACGCGAAGAACTCGACCGTCTTTCTGCGGATGAGCAGGAGCGCCTGCGCATGGTGGATTTATGGATTTTTCAGCGCAGCGAAATCTCTGACGCTAACATCGCGTCCGCCGAAGAAGACGATCAGCTCGAAGCAGAGAAACGGGTCCTGGCCAACGCCGAAAAGCTCTACACCGCTGCCATGAACGCACAGGAAGTGCTTTACGAGAATGAAGCCAGCGCCGAATCTTCGCTTGCAGCAGCGCAGAAGCATCTGGAAGAACTCGCGCGTTACGACACGTCGTTTACAGAAGCGGCAACGCAGATTGCCAACGCCCGCGCCACCGTCGCTGATATCAGCGAAACGGCACGCCACTACGCGGAAAACATCAATGCCTCGCCAGAACGCCTTGCTGAAATCGAAGATCGCCTCGCGGCACTTGACCGCCTGAAACGCAAGTACGGCAAGACGCTAGGAGAAGTCATCGCATACGGGGAAGATGTCTCCGCAAAGTTGAATGAAGTGGAGAATCGCGAAGCACTCATTGAGGCTGCGAAGAAGACACTCGCCGAATGCGAACACATCTACACCTGCGTTGCGCAGGACCTCACCGAAACGCGCACATCCGCCGCGCGCAAACTGGAAAAACTTGCCGAGCAGCAGATCAACGACCTCGCGATGCAGGTGCGTTTTCGCGTGGAAGTCGCTCCGCAGAAGGAGCAGAGCTTCTGGACCGCGATGGGTTGGGATCACGTGGAATGCCTCATTGCCACAAACGCCGGCGAACCCTTGAAGCCGCTTGAAGAGATCGCCTCCGGTGGTGAAATGAGCCGCGTCATGCTGGCGTTGAAAGTTTCCGTGGAAGAGGGCGGGGCAGACCGCACCAAGCGTCGCATCCCGCTGCCACGCACGCTCGTCTTCGACGAAATCGACATCGGTATCGGCGGCCGGGCCGCCGAAGCGGTCGGCGCAAAGCTGAAAGCACTCTCAAAGCATCAGCAGGTGCTTTGCGTCACCCATTTGCCGCAGATCGCCGCCTTCGCCGATCAGCACTTCCTCGTTGAGAAGTCGGAAAAAGAAGGCCGCACCCGCACCCAGATCCGTCAGATGAAGGACGAAGAGCGCACCGGCGAAATCGCCCGCATGATCTCTGGAGCCACTGTCACGGAGACCAGCCTGAAGCATGCGGAACAAATGCTGAAAGCAAGCCGTTAACCCGGCAACCCGGAAAACGGGGGATCACTCCAAGTCAGTACGGAATTACTGCAAGAGGAGATTCCCCGATGTCTCACGAACTGAAGAAGTGCGCACACACCCCCTGTAGCTGCACCGTGACAGAAGGCAAATACTGCTCGCAATACTGCGAAGATGCCGCTAAAGCTGCCCCTACGACCATCGGTTGCCACTGCCCTCACGGGGGCTGCGGAGGACACCTCTAAGGAGCTCGCAGGACATCTTCCGGCTGACGAAGTCCCGAGTGCGCCATATCGCGCCATTAGGCTTTGTCGTAGTTTCGTCAGATTGCACCACAACAGGTTCAAATGACTGCGTCAGGGGGTTTACTTCGCGGTATACTTTATCCGTGAGCACCCTGACCCTCGACCCGCCTGTATCCACCGAAAACGAAAGCGCTCAGCAGAAGCGCGTTCTCCTGCTGAAGCCCCGTGGCTTCTGCGCCGGTGTGGTGCGTGCAGTGGATATTGTGAAGATCGCGCTGGATACCTTCGGCGCGCCCATCTACGTGCGCAAGGAAATCGTTCACAACAGCTACGTCGTGGATGATCTGCGTCAGAAGGGCGCCATCTTCGTCAATGAACTCGACGAAGTGCCTGAGGGCAAGCGTGTGATCTACTCCGCACACGGTGTTTCGCCGGCAGTGCGTGAGAGCGCCAAGGAGCGTGGCCTCAAGGTAATTGATGCCACCTGCCCCCTCGTTACCAAGGTTCACGTCGAAGCCATCAAGTTTGCAAAGCAGGGCTACTCACTCGTCCTCGTCGGTCACCGCGATCACGAAGAGGTGGAAGGCACTGCAGGCGAAGCTCCTGAAGTTACCCAGGTCGTCTCCACGGTCGAGGAAGTTGATGCTCTTGTGGTCCCCGACCCGGACAAGGTTGCATACCTCACACAGACGACGCTGTCGCTCGACGAAGCGAAGTACATGATTGAGGCGCTGAAGAAGAAGTTTCCGAACATTGTCGGACCGCACGCGCAGGACATCTGCTACGCCACGGAAAATCGCCAGACGGCGGTAAAGAATGTGGCTCACGGTGCGGATCTGGTGTTGGTCGTCGGTTCGAAGAACAGTTCCAACTCCAACCGCCTGGTAGAAGTTTCTGAAAACCTCGGTACCAAGAGCTACCTGATTGATAAGGCCCAGGACATTCAGCCCCAGTGGCTGGAGGGGGTTGAGAAGGTGGCTATTACAGCGGGTGCATCTGCGCCGGAAGTTCTCGTACAGGAAGTGGTCGCTTATCTGCAGGGCATCGGTTACGGCTCGGTCGATGAGGTTGAGGTCATGCCGGAGAATGTCCGTTTCGGCCTTCCGCCGGAAATTGTTCGAGCAATTGCTCCGGCGCCATCACCGGCTGCGTAATACGTAATAACGGTCGAAGGTATCACGTAGTGCTCATCGCAGTTGCAGTAAGCAGCATCGCTCGGCACGGGGAATACGTCTAATCAGAATGCAGGATCAGAATTACAGACCGGGAACGTCGGCGGCCACCGAAGCCGGCGCGGCACAGCCGCGTTTTGGGCGCATTGATCTGGGCTTGGATCAGGTGCGCTCCGCCGTCCGCAAAGCTGCGGACTGGCTACTTTCTCAGCAGCAGCCGGATGGCCACTGGTGTGGCGAACTTGAAGCCGACGTCATGCTGGAGGCCGATTACATCTTCATGCACACGCTGCTTGGCACGGGAGATCCCGGCAAGATGCAGCGTGCTGTGAATGAGATCCTTCGCCACCAGAATGAAGACGGCGGCTGGAGCGTTTATCCCGGTGGCCCATCGAACGTAAATTACGGTGTCAAGGCATACCATGCGTTGAAGATGATGGGCTGGTCTGCAGATCATCCTGTCATGGTGAAGGCCCGCGAGTCGGTGCTGTCCCAGGGCGGTGTGGTAGAGTGCAACACCTTTACCAAGATTTATCTGTGTGCATTCGGCCAGTATGACTACGATGCCGTCCCGGCCATCCCGCCCGAGATTGTTCTCTTCCCGAACTGGTTTTACTTCAACATCTACGAGATTTCGGCCTGGTCACGTGGCATTCTGGTGCCGCTGTCCATCATCTACGCGAAGAAGCCGTTAAAGCTCCTGTCGCCGGAGCAGGGCATCGACGAACTCTTCGTTGGCGGCCGTAAGAACGCGGACCTGCATCTCCGCTGGGATCGCAAGAAGCTCATCTCGTGGCGCAACTTCTTCCTCTTCTGGGATCGGGTCGCCCACTTGGCTGAGCGTGTTCATATCCGTCCGCTGCGTAAGCGTGCCTTGAAGAAGGCAGAGCAGTGGATGCTGGAGCGCTTCGAAGGTTCTGACGGCCTCGGTGCCATCTATCCCGCCATGCTCAATGCGATCGTTGCGATGCGTCACCTCGGTTACTCGCTGGATGACCCGCAGATGATCCGCGCGATGGACGAGTTTGAAAAGCTCGGCATCGACAAGCCCAACGGCGAGCCGGATTACCCCACACCTACCTTCCGCATGCAGCCCTGCCTCTCGCCCGTATGGGATACGGCGCAGGTTGTTTCGGCGCTCGGCTCGGCTGACGTTTCGCCTACCGATCCGCGCATGATCCTTGCAGCGGACTGGCTCTTCAGTAAGGAGAGCCGCTACAAGGGTGACTGGGCGCAGAAGGTCAAGAACGTCGAACCCGGCGGCTGGGCCTTCTTCTACAACAACATTCATTATCCTGACGTCGATGACACGGGCGAAGTTCTGCTTGCATTGAAGGCAGTCGAGCATCCGCACGAACGTCAGCAGCATGAAATCTGCCAGCGAGCCATCAACTGGATCTTTGGCATGCAGTGCAAGAACGGTGGATGGGCTTCCTTCGACCGCGACAACACGAAGATGATCTTCCAGTACATCCCCTTCGCGGATCACAACGCGATGCTGGACCCACCGACGGTGGACATCACCGGTCGCATCCTGGAGACTCTGGCAGCCTACGGCTACACCCGTCGCGACAAGCGCGTGGAAGCTGCCGTGCAGTTCATCCTGAAGGAACAGGAGTCAGACGGTTCGTGGTTTGGTCGTTGGGGTGTGAACTATCTCTACGGCACTTTCCTCGTGCTGCGTGGTCTGGAAGCCATTGGCTTTGATCAGAATGAACCCGCAGTGCAGCAGGCTGTCGAATGGGTCCGCTCCGTGCAGAACAACGATGGCGGATGGGGCGAGTGGTGCGCAACATACGACGATCCGGGAACACGCGGTGTCGGTCCGTCGACACCCTCGCAGACAGCATGGGCTCTGCTCGCGCTTCTCGCAGGCGGCGACACCCGTTCTGACTCGGTAGCCAAGGGCGTTCGCTGGCTCGTCAATCAGCAGAAGGAAGACGGCACCTGGAGCGAACTCATCCCGGGCCGCAACGGCGAAAGCTACTACACCGGCACAGGATTCCCCCGTGTGTTCTATCTGGGGTACCACCTGTACAAGCAGTACTTCCCGCTGCTGGCGCTCACGACCTACGATAAGGCGATGCGCGCTCCTGCAGAATAGATTTTCGTAACACCAGTTTTGTAATGCTGGGGCTTTTGCCTCGGAGGAACCTAGACCAATGGCAATTCCTGTATCTCAGGCATGGACGGTGGCGACATACGTCATTAAGCAGAAGCTCGCGGGCCGCAAGCGTTATCCTCTCGTGCTCATGCTGGAGCCGCTCTTCCGCTGCAACCTGGCCTGCGCCGGCTGCGGCAAAATCCAGTATCCAGCTCACATCCTCAAAGCAGAACTCACCCCTGAGGAATGCTTTAAGGCTGTTGAAGAATGCGGCGTCCCGATGGTGTCCATCCCCGGCGGCGAACCGCTTCTGCATCCGCGTATGCCGGAGATCGTTCAGGGCCTCATCGACCGTAAGAAGTACGTGTACATGTGCACCAACGCGCTCCTTCTCAAGGAGAAGCTGCACCTCTTCAAGCCGTCGAAGTATCTGTCATTCTCTGTGCACGTCGACGGTGAAAAAGAGCACCACGACTTCGGTGTCTGCCGCGAAGGCGGACACGACATTGCCATGGAAGGCATCCGCGCTGCTGTGGCTGCGGGCTTCCGCGTGACGACGAACACCACGCTCTTTGACGGTGCCGATCCGAACTCTGTTCGCCGCCACTTCGATCAGTTGATGGACGCTGGCGTGGACAGCATGATGATCTCGCCCGGCTACACCTACGACAAGGCCCCGGACCAGAAGCACTTCCTCGGCCGCGCACGCTCGCGCAAGCTGTTCCGCGCCCTGCTGTCGAACCGCAAGAAGCGCTGGCAGTTCAACGCAAACCCCATCTTCCTGGAATTCCTGATGGGCAAGCGCGAACTCACCTGCACGCCGTGGGGCATGCCCACCTTCTCCATTTTCGGATGGCAGAAGCCCTGCTACCTTCTGCAGGATGGCTATGCCGATACCTTCCAGGAACTGCTGGATGAAGTGGATTGGGCCAACTACGGCACCGAAAGCGGCAACCCGCGTTGCGCTAACTGCATGGTGCACTCCGGTTATGAAGCTTCGGGCGTGAACTACACCTTCGGTTCGCTGAAGGGCCTTATCGCAACGGCGAAGGCCATGTTTGGCGGCCTGTACGAAGATCCCGACGCGCAGAAGCTGCTGAACGAGTGGAAGCCCACCAACCACGGTCAGCTCGTGCAGATCGGCTCCGGCATCCTCTCCGCAGAGAGCGAGCGCGTCAATCATTCGGAATCGCTGGCGGTGGGTGACTAATGGCAACCGAACAGCAGGAACACCTGAAGATTGAAGAACTGCAGCAGCTCAGCCCCGACCAGATCGAGGTCATGGCTGGTCGCGACCGTGAAAACCTCGAAGGCTGGATTCCGGCTCTCGCGTCGGACGCAGAAATCAAGGATGCGCTAGAAAAGGCATTCGACTACCGCGGCGACGTCACTCTGACGCTCAAGTCCGGCGAAGTCATTGAAGGCTATCTCTACGACCGTCGTCAGGGTAAGACCCTCGATGATTCGCTCGTTCGCATGATGCCGTCGAAGGGCGAAGACAAGTCGCGCCGCAACATTCCGTACAGCGAAATCGCTGCGCTGAATTTCAGTGGCCGCGACACCGCCGCCGGCAAAACCTTCGAAGCCTGGGTCAAGAAGTACTGGGAAAAGAAGGCTGCAGGCGAAAAGAACATCCAGATCGAACCCGAAAAACTGGACTAATTCCATGAGCGAGAATCTGCAGCCTTTCCTGCAGGCGCAGGGCAGGCAACTGACCGCAGTCCTCAGCAACGACACCGGCGAAGGCGAGGAGATACTCCTCGCCTTCGGTGCCGATGCCCTCATCTTCCGTTGCAATGAGGACTCCGACGCCATCGCCGTCAGCTTCGAACCCATCCCGGACCTCGAAGACGCTGACGACCTCACGACCGAACCAGCATGGAGCCGCTTCATTGGGAAGGAACTTTCCACCGGCTGGCTCACCCTCAATCAGCAGGGCTACACCGACGGCGCGCTCCTCAGCTTCGACGGCGTCGTACCGGAAGTCGGTCTGAACGTCGTTGCCGCCGCTTTCGAGGTGTTGGAGATCCGCCAGCGTACATGAACGTCTTCCTCACCGGAGCCACAGGTTTTGTCGGTAGCCACGTAGCGCGCGCCTATGCTGCACAGGGCGCAAACCTCCGTCTGCTCACGCGTAATAGCAGCAACCTCGCTTCGCTCGAAGGCATTGCCGCCGATGCAGTCACCGGCGATCTCCGCAATGCAGCAGCGCTCCGCAGTGCTCTAGAAGGTTGCGATGCACTCGTCCACGTCGCAGCAGACTACCGCCTCTGGGTGCCCGACCCGGCCGATATGTACAAGGCCAACGTCGAAGGCACACGTGAACTCCTCAAGCTGGCGCGCGAAGTCGGCGTCCAGCGAGTCGTCTATACCAGCAGCGTTGCTACGATGGGCTTCACAAAGACAGACACCATCGTCAACGAGCAAACCCCCGTCACCGAAGCTGACATGATCGGCCACTACAAGCGCAGCAAGTGGCTCGCCGAGCAGGAAGCCCTCGCCGCAGCACGCCTCGGCCAGCACGTGATGATCCTCAATCCGACAACGCCCATCGGCCCGCTCGACCGTAAACCCACGCCAACCGGCCGCATCATCGTGGACTTCCTGAACAAGAACTTCCCGGCCTACGTCGACACAGGCCTCAACCTTGTCGACGTAGAAGAGATCGCGCGCATGCACGTCGAAGCACTCGACCGCGGCACTCCTGGCGAGCGCTACATCCTCGGTGGCGAAAACCTCACGCTCAAGCAAATCCTCGATCGCATGGCAGCCATCAGCGGCCTGCCATCGCCAAAGCACAAGGTGCCGCACGCCGTAGCCATGGCCTTCGCCTTCTTCGACGAGAACATCACCGGCAAACTCCGCGGCAAAGAACCACGCGCCACCGTAGAAGCCGTCCGTATGGGTAAAAAGATGATGTGGGCCTCATCAGCGAAAGCTGAGAAAGACCTGGGCTTCCAGGTCAAACCCATCGACCACGCACTCAAAGCAGCCATGGAGTGGTTCGTAGCGAATAACTACGCTCCTCAGTACAGCAAAGCATGATGAACGACGCCATCGTCATCATCGCCGCCATGCCCGGCGAGTTGAAGCCGCTGGTCCGTAGCTGGGCTGCGTTGGAATCCGTCAACGGCGTCGACGGCTGGCAACATCCCGCTGGCCCCATCATGGCCTTCGCCGGAGGCATGGGCGCTGCTGCGGCCACACGAGCCTTCGCCCGCGCCACGCAGGTCTGCCAGCCGCTCACCATGCTCTCCGTAGGATGGGCAGGCGCACTCCGCGAAGAGATCGCACCGGGCACAGTTCTCCGCGCCAGCATGGTGCGCGACCTGAACACAGGCGAAATGTACGCAGCCGACGGCAGCGGTGGCCTCCTTCTTACCTCGTCGCGCGTAGCCAGCAGGGAAGAGAAGCATCGCCTTGCCAACACGTATGACGGTTCCGTCGCAGTCGACATGGAAGCCGCCACGCTCGCGCGCCTCGCCCTCGCTAATGGCCTCGGCTTCCGCGCCATCAAGGCCATCAGCGATACCCTTGAAGAAGAGTTGCCGGATATGAACCCATTCATCACCGCGCAAGGCAGGTTCGCTACGGCACGCTTCGTCGCGCACGTTGCCACGAAACCCCGCTACTGGAGCGCACTCTCGCAATTCGGCAAACAGGCCAGCCTCGCGGCCAACAACCTCTGCAACGCCATCGCCGACGAGATCGGCATCGACCGCCCGCGTTAAGAATGAACGCAGCGATCGCCACGATCCCACCGCGCCGCTGCGAGACCGTGGCGCACGCTGCGTTCGTTCTTTTCCCAGTAAACTAAAGACGAACATGGAAGCCACACCCGCAACGCAAAAAGCCGCTGTCTACCGCGCCGTAAACGACGTCCGTATCGAAGAAGTCCCTGTCCCGCAGATCGGTCCCGGCGAAGTGCTGATGAAGATTCACACCTGCGGCATCTGCGGCACGGACCTCAAGAAGATCCACACCGGCTCGCACTCTGCACCGCGTGTCTTCGGTCACGAGATGAGCGGCACCGTCGTCGCTGTCGGTGAAGGCGTCACCAACTTCAAGCCCGGCGACCGCGTCATGAGCTTCCATCACATCCCCTGTGGCACCTGCTATTACTGCCGCAAACAAACCTTCGCGCAGTGCGAAACCTACAAGAAGGTCGGTGCGACTGCGGGCTTCGGCGAACCCTCCGGCGGCGGTTTCGCAGAATACATTCGCGTTATGGACTGGATCGTCGAAAAAGGGTTAGTTCACATACCTAACGACATTCCGTTCGAACAGGCCGCATGGATCGAACCGGTCAACACCTGCTACAAGGCCATCGAACTCCTCGACCTCAAGAACGACGAAACCGTCCTCGTCATCGGCCAGGGCTCCATCGGTATTCTGCTTGCAGCACTCGCAAAACGTAAGACCCCGCACGTGCTCACCAGCGATCTCTACGCCGAGCGGCACGCCGTCGCCAGGACCTACGGCCTGGACCACCCGCTCGACGCCAACAGCGACGTCATCGCCGAATGCAAGCGAGTCACCGAAGGCCGCGGAGCCGACGTCGCTCTGCTCGCCGTCGGTGCAAACAGCCTCATCACACAGGCCATGAATGCCATCCGCCCTGGTGGCCGCGTCTGCCTCTTCGCACAGACGCAACACGGCGAAGCCCCCTTCGATCCCGCCGCTGTCTGCATGGATGAAAAGACACTCATGGGCTCGTACTCATCGTCGGTAGCTATTCAGGACGA
>Ga0209233_1000979_pt1 | contig 12263 bp, 10 predicted proteins | sample AraplaCL_Cvi_mCL_FD_184269 | JGI IMG/M metagenome (GOLD analysis project Ga0209233, IMG submission 184269) | Arabidopsis root microbial communities from the University of North Carolina, USA - plate scrape CL_Cvi_mCL (SPAdes) (version 2) | ecosystem: Host-associated > Plants > Roots > Endosphere... | reverse complement strand
TACGCAATGCGTTGAGGCGCGCTTCCGAGAAGCTGCGTTCCAGCCTCTCCATGCGTAGTTCGCTTGAGTGATAGCGCTGGAAGTAGAGATGCGCCTGCCACACACCCACGATGAGGCAGTACACCAGCACGCTCCACAGGAACATGCCATGCAGTGAGTTTGTAAGTAGTTGCAGCTGGAACACCTGGGGCAAGCGGGACCAGCCGAGTCCTCGCACCACCACTTCCATAAACGTAGCCAGATAGAGGTAGAGCGCGGTGAAGATGGGACTCAGCAACAGGTGTGTAACGATGCGCCAGCCCATCTGACGACTGGTAAAAGGTAGACGCTGATCCACGGCGATAATCAGCGGCGTCAGCAGTCCCCATGCCCACCATGACACGATGGAACCAAGCATCGTCATGCGCCAGTTTTGCGTGCTGGCGATGCCGGGCAACGCGAAAACGATGCCGAGCACGGTCCAGAACAGGACCGTCAATGCGATGCGCTTCAACCGCGACTTGGTCTTTGAGTGGCACACAGAGTCTTTCAGATAGACGGAGCAGTCTCGCGTTCTACAAGACTGCTCCATCGTACAAGTTGCATCCTGCGTTACTTCATATCTGGATGGCTCTTGCTTTCAATCAGCTTAATGCCTTCAATATCTGCGAGGCGCATCTTGATACCCCAGCCAAAATACTGCGTGGTTGAAGCGACAACGATCTCATTCTTGCCTGCCTGCAAAGGCAGATCGAAGGAGCCGTTATCAAGCAGGAGCCGCCGGTCCAGATTGTTGCGCGTTTCAATGCTCTTATCTGAAAAGACAAGCTTGCCATTCACAAAAACCCACGCCTCGCGCACCTCGGCCAGATCAACCTTTTTGCTCTGTGCCTTGTCAGACATGACGGTGGTTTTCAACCATGCCAATGTGCGTGTTTTACGTGCCGTGGGTAATCCATAAACGCGACTAATGTTGATCAGACCGTCGCGTTCCGCGTGAATGGGCGACCAGCCATTCATGGGCAGATCGACATACGCTGGGTCCTTGCCGAGATCGAGCGTCGTCCATGCAGAGAGTTGCCAGTTGCGTACCAGACGCCAGTCAGAATCCGTTGCGTCTGGCTCAGGCGCAGGAGCAAGTCCACTGGTTGCGTTCGGTGTGATGACAAGATTGGCAAACGTGCCGGGTCCCTGCAGGAAGATGCTTCCCTCCGTGGCATCTCCCTCAAGATGTCCTACTTTCAGCGTGGGCTGTGTGACGCCGTTGATGTAAATGTTCATGCGCTTGCCGGAGATAACCATGCGGACGTGGTTCCATGCGACGCCGTCTTTGAGCGGCGCACGCACTTGGAACTGCGGGAAGAGGTCCCATAGCAACACGCCTTTTGTGGTGGGCGCGTACTGAATGCACTCGGGAACCTGATCGCATTGGGGGCGCGGTCTTAGATAGAAGTCTTCGTACGTGTTTTCGTCGCGGTAGTGGAAGGCGATACCTGCGCCCATGTTGCCATTGGGTTGCACGTCGAACTCGATAGTGCCATCACGAAAGGTGACGTCTTTGAGAAGCACGTGACCGGTGGTGACCTTAACCAGATCGTCCGCTGGCGCGCTGCCATCCGAGCGAAGGAACTGGGCATCTCCTTTGATTTCCCAGTGATCAGGCGTCATGGCGATCTTCTGCGGTTCTGCTGCTCTCAGCGTGAACGGTAAGGCCGCAAGCAAGGCCAACGTGCCAAGCGCCTGGCGACAGCCGAATCGAAGGGTACCCTTGTGGACGGCAGTTGAGATTTTCATGCGTTCAATCTACGCAGCAGTAAAACGGCGTCGAGAGAAATGTCACCAAGCGGATTGTGCCAATGTGAAGCGGCTTGAAATGCATACCGGAGGTTGGGGGTTGCGACGGTATGGAACCACGAGTCTGCCACAGGCGTATTGTGAATCTGGGTTCGCTGCAATGAGCAGCGCACCGGAGGCATCCATGCAATCGCGTATTCACGGCACCACCATGCCCGCCATTGAGTTTTTGCTGCAGCCCGGAGAAACGATCATCTCCGAGGCTGGCGAACTGAGCTGGATGACCAGCAGCATCAACATGCACACGCATACGCAGGCCGCGGGTGGTGGTGGGTTCTTTGGAGCTATCAAGCGCATGGCTGGTGGCGGCACTTTGTTTATGTCGGAGTACACCGCCGTAGGACAGCCCGGCGAAGTAGCCTTTGCGACCAAGGTTCCCGGTCACATCGTTCCCGTAGAACTGCACGGCAATGGCGATGAGTACATGGTGCATCGCAGCGGCTTTCTGTGTGCGACGCAGAACATTGGACTGGGTGTGGGCTTTCAGCAGTCATTGGGCGCAGGTCTATTTGGCGGCGATGGCTTCCTGTTGCAGAAGCTCTACGGACAAGGCACGGCGTGGCTCGAGCTGAGCGGCGAAGTCGTTGTACGTGATCTTGCCCCAGGCGAGACGCTGCGCGTGCATCCTGGGCACGTGGGCGCGTTCCATGCGGGTGTCTCATTTCAGATCACACGCGTTTCCGGCATCCGCAACATGTTCTTCGGTGGCGATGGCATCTTTCTTGCTGCGCTGACCGGTCCGGGGCGTGTCTGGCTGCAGACGCTGCCCATCGCACGACTTGCACATGCGGTGCAGGGATATCTGCAAGTACCCAGTCAGGAAACACGCGCTGGTCTGGGTGCAGGCCTGATCGGCGGCGCGATCGCAGGCATGTTCGACGATCGCTAAATCTCTTGGCAGAAGAGCACACGGCATGTACCCTCGTGGAACGAATTTCCTTGAGGGTTTTGCTATGCCGGAAGAGAGCATGCCCAGCCGGGCACAATATTGGATAGGTTGGGTACTGAGCGCGATTCCCGCGTTGATGCTGTTTACAGGCGCATTCACTGCGCTCAGCGGGGCGGAGATGGTGAAGCAGGGCATGGCCCCATTCGGCATTCCCCTCAGCATGATCCTGTGGGTAGGCCTGTGTGAGCTGTTGTGCAGTGTGCTGTACCTGATTCCGCGCACTGCGCCCATTGGAGCCATCCTGATGACTGCCTACATGGGTGGCGCTGTGATGACACACGCACGTGTTGGTGATCCTATGTGGGTTGTGCCCGTGGTCTTTGGTTTCCTCGTATGGGCAGGGTTGCTGTTACGTCGTCCCGCTCTGCGCAAAGTGATGCTGGGCTGTTAAGCTTCTCAAGCATGCGCATCGGCTACTTCGGCGGCACCTTCGATCCTCCCCACCGCGCACATCTTCACGCTGCACTCAAGGCCGCGGACGCCTTTGCGCTGGACCGCGTGTTGCTGGCACCCACAGGCGTGCAGCCGCTCAAACAGAACTCGCCCGGTGCGGGCTTTGAAGACCGCATGGCCATGACGCGGTTGCTCTGCGCAGAAGATCCAAGGCTGGAAGCCACCGATCTGGATGCGCCACGCGCCGACGGCTTGCCAAACTACACCGTGGACGCGCTCGCCAAGTTGCGTACGCTCTATCCGGACGCATCGATCTTCGTCATTGTGGGAGCAGATAGCTTCCTGACGCTTCGTCGCTGGCATGAGCCGGAACGCCTGCTGCAAGAGGCCGAGTGGATCGTCCTGTCGCGTCCTGGGTTTGATCTGGATGATCTGACATCGCTACAGCTTTCACCGCAGCAACGTGAACGCGTTCATCTGCTGACCGATCTGGAGGAAGAAACCTCCGCCAGTGCCGTTCGCGAACGCCTGCGGCTGGGGATCTCCTGCGGCGACATGCTCAACACCAAGGTGGCGCTCTACATTGCGCGCATGCACCTTTACCATGCCCGTTAAAATCCATCTCGCCCGATATGTTCTGACAGTGGCAGAATAGGCCTGCACGCGTCTATCCTGAATGTTGTAGAGAAGGAGATCAATGCCAACTTTGGAAGCGAACCGTTTGCTTGCCGCAGCAGTGGACGCGGCAGACAGTAAGAAAGCGGAAGATATCCGCATCCTGGCACTGGACCCATCGGAAAGCTCGCTGACGGATTACTTCCTGATCTGCAGCGGCACCAACGAACGCCAGAACGTCGCCATCTCAGACGAAATTGAATACCGCCTGAAGAAGGACTTTGGTGTTCTGCCGAACTCAGTGGAAGGCCGTCGCCAGGGCGAATGGGTCCTGATGGATTATGTGGACTTCGTCGTTCACGTTTTCATGCCGGAAAAGCGCGAGTTCTATGGACTGGAGCGCCTGCGCAAGACTGCGAAGTCCATCAGCGCAGCCGAACTGAATAGCGAGATCAAAGCCGCTGTAGCCAAGACCCGCGCGAAGGCTGGCACCACCGCAGCCAAAGCTCCGGCGGCAAAGAAAGCAGCAGGAAAGGTCGCAGCAAAGAAAGCTGCGCCGAAGAAGGCAGCCGTAAAAACGACGGCAGCGAAGAAGGCTGCACCGAAAAAGACAGTGCCGGTAGCGAAAAAGGCAGTAGCAAAGAAAGCCACCAAACCCGCAGTGAAAACTCCGGCGGCAAAGAAGGCCGCACCGAAGAAAGCCGTGGCAAAGCGCACCAGCAAATAACCATTCCCTTAAGTAAAAAGCGCCGCTGCATCTTCGGATACAGCGGCGCTTTCCTTTTTCACCATATAAGTTCCAACTCCGTGAACCACTAAAAGGAAATGCGGAGAGCCGAAGCTCTCCGCATTTCTCCTCCAGGGGGATGGTTTAGAAGTTCAGCTTGAGCTTGAACTCGGTGGTGCGGGCTGCGCCCACGTTGTAGGTACCCGAACCGCGCTGAATACGATCTGCGTTCAGCGTGGCGTAGTTGTTGGGACCGGTCAGATAGCCCGGAGTGGTGTTCACAGAGCCACCTGCGGAGGTCGTGTTCAACAGGACACCACTGATACCGTTGCTGAAGTTTGCAAAGTTACCGATGTTGTAGAAGTCGATTTCCGGCTCCAGCGTGATTCCCTCACGAAGCTTTGCAAGAGGAATCGGGTACGAGAAGCTGGCATCAAGAGAACGAGTGGTTGGGTTTGGCAGCGAAACCGTCGATGCCGGTGTCGCGAGCTGTTGGATAGTAGCGCCCATGGCGGTCAGTTGGCTCTGGGTCAGAATGCCGGCGCTAACCAGGGCCTTACCAGCAGGCGTCAGTTGGCCAGCATAGGTTTTGTTGAAGTTATTGACGTAGCCGACGATGCCCTTCGGTCCGATGCGGCGCATGTAGTCGCCCGGCTGGGTTCCCGGAGCCAGATCGGCAATGCTGCCGTCACCCGTGAGATCCGTGGTGAAGATACCACCGGTGGAGTCAGAGCCATCCAGGCCCAGAGTCGTCGGAGGTGCAGAGTAGAAGTGGCCGATAAGACCGATACGCGGACCATACTTCAGCGTTACGGAACCACCAAAGTTCACCTGATTCTTGCGATCCAGGCTGTTGCGGCCCATGTACTGGTTGGGGTTGTCATAATCCCACGATCCAGCGGCAAAGAACTGATCAGAGTTCGTGGAACCGCCGTAGGAGCTAACAATGCGGGAGAGGTTATACGACACCTGGAGGTTCGATGACATGATGCCCGGCAGCGGGTGCTGAGCAACCTGACGGAAAACAATCTGCAGAGCGTCATAGCCGGAACGGCCAATCGGCATCAAGAAATTGCCATTACCCAGCAGGGGATTCGCACCGCCGAAGGCTGCTCCCGTGTTCGGGGTACGCTGAACGCCATTGTTATCGCTTGTCGCTGCAGCAGCATAACCACTCAGGTACTGCGAACCGGAATCCAGTTGCTCCATTCGCGATGGCGCAGTCTGCCTGGGCGGAGGTGGTCGCTGCACCAGCGCATGCCGTGTAGCCTGCTGCGGTGGCCGCAATTGCGTTTCTCGCAGCCGTTGCGTTCAGATAACGAGCTGCACCGATGTGGTTGATATCGACCCACTGCGAAATCTTGATCGTTGAGTTATGGATATAGTCCGCACTTAGGACTGCGCCCTTAAAGATTTCACGCTGAATGCCAGCATTCCACTGCTGCGAATAGGGACTGCGGAAAGCCGCACCGTAAGGACCACCCGTTGTTCCCGAACCACCGTTGGCGGTCAGAGTTTCACCCAGATAGGTACCGTTGGTCGAAGTAGCGTGCTGTGCCGTATTTGCCTGATATGCCGCCTGCAGAGCCTGAATATTCGGCGCCGCAGTTGCCAACGGCTGGTTGCACAGATCGCTGATGGAAACACCGTTGATCGAGCTCACCGTTGAGCCATCGGGGAATTGCACCGAGCTCGAACCGTAGTACGGGCAGATGGAGGCAGTGTTGTTAAATGCTCCGGTCTTGATCAGGGTCGTACGAGCATTCGTGGTGTTGTTCATCACGTCGCCCTCGTAGAACAGGCCATAACCCACACGGAGAACCGTCTTCTTGTCTGGCAGCTGGTAGACCATGCTGATCTGCGGAGCGAAGTTCGCGTATGGCTGGTGGGTATTCTTCTGCGTCCAGTTCGAGTTCCAAAGCTGTGTCAGAGGAGTGGTACCGGCCAGACCGCTGCAAGGATTCAGACCCGTGCCAAAGACACTTGTGTCGACATCCGCGCAGGTCGGAAGAGTCAGATCCTGGTTCGCGCGCTGCGTATCCAGCGTCCAACGAACGCCAGCATTCAGCGTGAAGTTCGGAGTGACCTTCCAGCTGTCCTGAACGTACGCGCCATTGCGCCAGTCGAATACGCCGCCACCGGGAAGGTTAAACCCGCCCTTCTCGGTGAAGTAGCCCTGACCGTTACCAAGAACGATTCCCGATGCAGAGTAGCCGTGCAACGGATCGCTCGCACAAGAAGCCGCGCCGGCGACACCGTTGCAGTTCGCCAGCAGGCTGGAGGAAGCGATACGGACACGTGGGCTGAGACCAAAGAAGGATGCAAAACCACCACCCAGGATACGGTTCAGGCTGTAGCCGTAACGGATGTTGTGCGAACCCTTGGTCCACGATCCGTCATAACGCAGCTGCTTGTCTGACTGGAACGTGCCCTGCGGAGCAAGGTAGTTCGGGCCAGAGTACAGATGCTGCGTCGAGTAGTAGAACGTCAGGCCAGGGATACCGTTGTACAGCGCAGGATTGCTGCTGGAATCCGAAATCAGGTTGTGGAACTTCTCATACGATCCACGGAAAGAGTGCGTAAACTTACCGCCGCCACTGGTGAAGTCGGCACCAGCCGCAAGACCCGGCGTGTTATCGCGGTTTGCATAGAGCCAGTAGCCATCACCGTAGTTGGAGGCCACAGAATTCACGTTGTAGTTAGCGCGGACGAAGAAATGCGCTCCCCAAGGGCCGTTGTAATCCAAACGAACCGTGGAGTAAGTCTCGCGATAGGGCGTGGGGATCGTCGGATGCGCTGCAGAGATCGAAGTAAACAGCGTTCCCAGCGAAGCTACTGCCGAAGAGTCTTGCTTGATGCGCTCTGCATTCGCAAAGAAGAACAGCTTGTCCTTGATGATCGGTCCACCGATGCTGCCACCGAACTGATTACGCTGGAACGGAGCGTCAAAGCCATTCTGTGCGCGGGCGAACAATGCGCGGTGATCCTGGAACTGATAGAATGCCTGACCGTGGAACTGGTTCGTACCACTATTGGTTGACACGAGCACCTGACCGGTAGAGGTCAGTTCACCCGACACGTCCTGGGTGGAACGGTTCAGCTGAAATTCGTTGATGGCACCAGCAGACACGTTGAAGATCGTGGTGCCAACGGTTTCGTCCGTGATGTCCTGACCGTCGAGGAGGATACGGGTTGTACGGCCGGAAACACCGCCAACTGAGATAGCCGAATAACCAGCCTTCGTGGGATCGAACGATTCACCCGACTGCAGGATGACGCCCGGCTCAATCTGAGCGAGGTCAAGGAAGTTACGTCCGTTGATCGGCAGCGTATCAATCTGCTGCTTCGTGATCACGTCCGAAACGCCGCCCTGATCGGTGTTGATCTGCACTTCACCAGCGCTAACGCTGATTTCCGTCGAAGACTGTCCGATGTTCAGCTTGAAGTTGCCGTTTGTCGCCGTACCGGTGCGTACAACCGTCTGAACGGTCGTCGTCTCAAAACCGGGAGCGGTCACGGTCAAAGCGTACTTACCAGGGTTCAGCGGTCCGATCTGATAGAAGCCAGACTTATCTGTGGTCAAGTCGCGCTTAAAACCAGTGTCAGTATTCGTGACAGAGATTGCCGCGCCGCCAACCACTGCTCCAGAAGGATCAGTGATCGTACCGCTGATAGCACCACCGTTAACCGAAACGGCCTGAGCCAATGCGGAAGGAGATAGTAGAACCGGAGCACCGGCAAGAGTAACCGCAGCCAAGGCCAAACGGACAAATTGTTTCTTCATCAATGAGTATCCTCAAGAGAGCTGTCATGAGCAGGACTTAGCCTCTCGGCCAATCCAAAAGGGGAAAACAGTCTTGCGCTCTTGTGTATTGCAAGAGAAGTACCAATTTGGGACACCCATGTGATGTCATAGGTGTATGGCGAGTTATGGCGCGCTATGGCAGCTTTAGCGTTGCAACCCCCAAGCTGATATATCTGCTTTTTCATAGAAAGTTAGCGTGGAATACACAATCTTTGAGATATTGGATGACTTGTCAAAACAAGTCATTAGAAGGTGGCCACATGGCTATTCAAGTAACGCTGCTTTCTGTGCGCCCGGGAGCGGCACACCATGCCGCACTCGAAGCGGTTGCACAGGACTATTTACAGCGCTGCGGTAAGACATTGCCATCAACACCACGTGTTTTTCGTAATGAAAAAATGCTGCTTGATTTTGTGGCTGATGAAAAACATGCAGGCGCTGCGCTCTTCTGGATCGCAGATCTCGGTGGCAAATCACTGGACTCTGTTGCATTTGCAGAACGAATTCGCGAAGCGCGTGACAACGGCATTCGTCGATTGGTGCTGGCCATTGGTCCTGCAGACGGATGGTCAGAGGAAACTCGGAGGATCGCTGATCTGCGCATCTCATTAGGCACGATGACATTGCCGCATGAGCTTGCGTGGCTTGTGTTGTCAGAACAGATCTATCGCGCGTCGACGATTCTGCAAGGACATCCGTATCACCTGGGCCATTAAGGACATACTGAATCTCATGACAGATGCAGGCACACAGCGGCAAGGGCTGCTCATCATCCACACAGGCGCAGGCAAAGGCAAAACCACTGCAGCGTTGGGCACAGCGATGCGTGCTGCGGGCAACGGCATGCGCGTGCTGGTGCTGCAGTTTCTGAAAGGCTCGTGGCACTACGGCGAGCTGGACGCTGCCGAACGCTTTAACGGCGATCTTGTGATCAAACAGCTGGGCCGCGGCTTTGTAAAAGTGGGCGGTGCGGAAACAGATCCGAAAGATCTGCGCATGGTGCAGGAGGCGTGGCAAGAAGCTATTCGCGAAATGCACTCAGGCGAATGGGATCTGATTGTGCTCGACGAGATCAACTATGCCATTGGCTACGACATGCTTGACGCACAGGCCATTGCAGAGGCGCTGAAAGACAGACCGCAGATGCTGCACGTCATCCTGACAGGGCGCAACGCACATCCATTATTGATAGAGCTTGCAGATACGGTGACAGAGATGCGCGAGGTGAAGCACGCCTACACACGCGGCATCCTGGCGCAGCGCGGTATTGAATTCTGACAGATACAGTTGCTCTTACAGTCTTAAGACCAGTACAGTCTCCGGTATGCGTTCCAGATTTCTGACTGTCTTTGCCCTCGCGGCGCTTGCCGCTGTGTCCTCTTATGCTGCTGGACCAGCGAAAAAAACCTCAGCCCAGACGAACACTGCATCGCTTGCTGCGCATGTCCACGCCGACATGGATTTCCTGGCGAGCGATACGCTACACGGCCGCGGTAGCCTGACGCGCGACGAGCATCTGGCCGCACAGTATTGCGCCACCGTGTTTGAAGGACTTGGCCTGAAGCCTGCCGGAGACAACGGCACTTTCCTGCAGAAGATTCCGGTCGATCTGACATCGCGTATGAACGACCGTATGAAGCAGCGGATGGCCACCTTTGAAGACACGCCACGGACCGAAACATGGAACGCTATCGCGATGCTGCCCGGCAGCGACCCCAAGCTGAAGGATGAAGTGATTCTTCTGACCGCGCATCTTGACCATCTCGGCATGTTGAAAGAGCCGAAGAATGGCGACACCATCTACAACGGGGCAGACGACGATGCCAGCGGCACCACCGCCGTGCTGAATCTCGCTCGCGTACTGGCAGCAGTTAAAGCTCCGAAGCGCACTGTTGTCTTCGCACTCTTTGGCAGCGAAGAGATGGGCGGTTATGGCGCGCGCGGTTTCCTGGCGCATCCGCCAGTGCCGCTGGAATCGCTGGTAGCGAACCTGGAGTTTGAAATGATTGGCCGTCCCGATGCCGCTGTGAAGGAAGGCACACTTTGGCTCACCGGCTACGAGCGCAGCAACCTTGGCCCCGAACTGGCGAAGCACGGCGCGAACATTGTGGCGGATCCACATCCCAAGGAACAGTTCTTCATGCGCAGCGACAACATTGCGTTGGCGCGTCAGGGCATCATTGCGCAGACTGTTTCGTCTTTCGGCTTGCATACGGATTACCATCAGGTTTCTGACGAACTGAAGACGATCGACTTCACGCACATGACAGCCGCCATTGCATCCATGGAAGGCCCTGTGCGCTGGCTGGCCGACACAAACTGGAAGCCAACGTGGAACCCCGGCGGTAAGCCCGACGCAAACACCACGCGTCGCCCACCCGCCCAACAGTAAGGAAACAGACAATACAAGCAGCGCGGCTTAGGCTGCGCCGTTTTCTTTTGTAACGGATAAGTCACTGAATTATTTGGTAACAAAACGAACTATTTTCTACACTGCGGTGATATACCTTGCAGTACCGCTGTTCCAATCTGTCTTTGCGTGAGGGGTCATGCCCTTGTTGCAGCTTCCAGCCCGAATGCGTTTGAAGCGAATCGCCGCCGTTGCCTGCGGCACGATTGCTATTGCAGTAATTGTGCTTGGCACCATGGGCCAGTACGGTGGCGCACCTGCGTGGTGGGAAGCAGGCAGCAACGAGCGCATGCCTTTCTCATCCGTCTTTAAAGACAGCACCGGAGATCTGCTCATCTACAACACAGCGGGCGACCTCACCTCTGGTCAGCATCCTTTCTTTCGTCCGCTCGGCACCAATGGGCGTGGATGCATCACGTGTCATCAGCTTTCCAACGGTATGAGCGTCACGCCAGAGAAGCTGCAGGAACGCTGGCTGCAAACCACAGGACACGATGCGGTCTTCGCCGCAGTGGATGGTTCCAACTGCCCCGACTTACCGCAGAACGATCGTGCCTCACATTCGTTGTTGCTGGAAAAAGGACTATTCCGCATTCAGCAGCAATGGCCTGCGGAAGGAGTCACACCAGAATTCCGGATTGAAGTCATGCGCGACCCCACGGGTTGCAATAGCGGAAAGACCTATGGCCTGCACGCCTTGCGGCCTTCGGTATCCATCTATCGCCGACCACGCACGGCAGCGAATCTCCACTACCTGGAAGCTTCAAACGCATTCACCGCAGACAGCCGCGCCACCACTCTCGAAGCGCAGGCACAGGATGCCTTTCACAAACACATGCAGGGCAACGGCAACATCTCTGCGGAAGACATGCAAAGCATCGTTGCCTTTGAACGACAGGTCTTCGTTTCGCAAGGACACGACGATACCGGCGGCGACATCTCCAGCTTTGGCGCGCCTGCGCTGCTCGGCTCATGGAATCTGGCACGCGCTACCGCTCTGCCGAATGGCGATGGCATGACGCTTGCCAATTGGGCAGGCACATCGAACGCACCGGAAAACGAATTCCGCCGCTCCGTGGAACGCGGCAGTGTTGTTTTCTCGTCACGCACCTTCGCCATCACGCAGACAGCGAACCTGAAAAACGGCAAAGCTACACAAGGAACGTGCACTACCTGCCACAGCGAACGCCGCACCGGCGCAGCCACCACACAGGCATGGATGGACATTGGCACATCATCACTGCCGTGGGCTGGCGATCAGAAAGACCTGCCGCTCTTCAAGATCACATGCAACGTAAAGGCGACGCCGCATCCTTACCTGGGCCGCATCATTTACACCAACGACCCCGGACGCGCATTGATCACAGGCAAATGTGCTGATGTGGGTTCGCTGGTGATGCAGCAGCTTCGTGCACTGCCGGCGCGTGCTCCCTACTTCACAGCAGGTTCTGCGAAAAACCTGCGCGCTGTTGTGGACTTCTACGATCGTCGCTATCAAGCGCATTACACCGAACGCGAGAAGCAGGATCTG
>Ga0209233_1000978_pt1 | contig 12282 bp, 8 predicted proteins | sample AraplaCL_Cvi_mCL_FD_184269 | JGI IMG/M metagenome (GOLD analysis project Ga0209233, IMG submission 184269) | Arabidopsis root microbial communities from the University of North Carolina, USA - plate scrape CL_Cvi_mCL (SPAdes) (version 2) | ecosystem: Host-associated > Plants > Roots > Endosphere ... | reverse complement strand
TAAAAATCACGGATCATTTATGAATAGCTTCGCAGAAATTTTAAAGAAGTTATGCCATTATCCTTTTTTAGAAAGATACCGTTTTACCTGCCGGCCATCATATTTGTAGTCATAGCGCCTGCAGCATTTTCTCAGTCTCTAAAAGGTAAAGTAACCGATGCTAAATCAGGCGAAGCACTGGTGGGCGCTACTGTATCGGTAAAAAAAGATAACGGCGCTAAATCCTTTACTACAGTTAGATTAGACGGTACCTACCTTTTCAAAAAGCTTGAATCGGGTAATTACTTATTACAGGTTAATTTGATCGGTTACAAAACCACAAAGCAATATTCAGTTGAAGTAAATAATGCTGCACCAGCTGTATTAAATGTTGCAATGGTTGACAATGATGCTGTTGCCCTTAATGAAATATCGATAGTAGAGCATGCAAGTAAAGAAAGCGAGCGTGCTGCACGCAGCGACGAAAAGAATAGCAACAATACTATAAATGTTGTTTCTGCACATGCCATTGCTATATCACCTGATGTTATTATAGCCAACGTGCTTGGCCGGGTGTCAGGCATATCCCTTGAACGGGGTAATACTGGCGACGGACAACACGTAATTATCCGCGGTATGGATAAAAGATATAACACCACTTTGATCAACGGCGTTAAGATCCCTAGTCCCGACAATAAGAATCGCTTTGTTCCGTTGGATATTTTCCCGGCCGATCTTGTTGAGAAAGTTGAGGTTTCAAAAACGCTTACACCTGATCTGGAAGCTGATGCCTCGGGTGGCGTAGTTAACCTGGTGATGAAGACCGCGCCAGATTATCTTCGTGTTGAGGGTAGCCTGAGCACCGGTTATAGTCAATTGTTTATTAACAGACACTTTTCAAGTTTTGATCCTTCTGCACAAGCCAGTAAAGCTCCTGGTGAGCTGATTCCTCCTTTGGCCTTCGCTTCACCTAATAGCTTCCCTTATCAAAACCTGGTTACGAAAAATACTACAGCTCCGCCCAATACAATGGCAAGCCTTACTATTGGCGACAGATTTTTAAACAAAAAACTGGGTTTGGTATTTTCAGGTACCTACCAAAACAGTTACGTAGGCAGCAATTCGTTTTATGCACCGCCGGTAAAGGTTCCGGGGCCGGCCCCGGCAGTTGGCAAGCAAATGACAGCAACAGCTTTCGAAGATGTTGATTTGCGTCAGTACTCATCAAAAATTGACCGGATGGGTGCTATTGCATCTCTTGATTATAAGTTCGATGATAATAATAACATCAACTTATTCGGAACCTACATTCAACTGAATGAGCATCGTGTACGTGAAACCACCGATTATAATTTTGGCGGATACTCATATCAGGGCTATCGCTGGACAAATGCCATCGATAATTTAACCGAAACCAGATCAGACCTGCAAAACATTTACAGCGCGATCTTAAAAGGAGAGCACCATATGCTGGACAAGCGCCTTAAACTGGATTGGACGGCTTCTACCTCTGAGGCTACACATAAATTACCTGATGTGGCCGAGTTTCATGTTAAACAGTTAACAAGCCCGGATACCGTTAAATCGCACGGCGGTTATTCGGTACCAACACCAGGTAGTCCCGGCTCATCTACGTTTATTACGCCTGACGTAATTTACGGTCCTAAGAATGTAGGCAGCGAGAGCAGGCTATGGCGCAGAAATACCGATAAAGATGTCTCTGCTTACGCCAATTTAAGTTATGATGCTAAGGTATTTGACCGGAAGGCTATTTTTAGCGCTGGCGCAATGCTGAGGCACAAAACAAGGAGCAATTTTAACGATGCTTATAGTTTATACCCGGTATCGGATGCAAATTCAACCGAAGAGGCGTATGTATCAGTTCCTGCTTCAAAATTCACTTTCCTGCCGCAATATAATGCTCAGGGTACATCATACAGTGACGCGGGTGTTTATAGCTTTTATGAAAACATACAAGGTGCTTACGGAATGGTTAAATATTTCCCTACTGATAAGTTGGACCTGATATTTGGTTTAAGGACCGAGCAAACTTTGCAGCACTATGAATCATCAAGCGATCCTAAATTAGGCGGCCAGTCGGCCACTATCACTTATACTGATTATTTACCAAGCATCAATGTTAAATATGCTTTAACAGATATTCAGGCTGTGCGTGCATCTGCTTATCAATCTATTTACCGACCTACTGCTGCCGACCTGATTCCGTTTGCCGATGTAACCGCCGATGGCGTGCCAACATCCGGGAACCCTCATTTGCAACATACTGTGGTTAATAATTATGATTTGCGATATGAAGTTTTCCCGGGGTTGACTGACGAATTCATGATTGGAGGCTTCTACAAGCAGCTGACTAATGCTATAGAGTACCAGTACGTTTCTAATAACGGAAGTACGTCAATATCGCCGGTTAATCTGGGCGATGCTCATAACTATGGTCTGGAAGTGGTCGCCCAAAAATTCTTTGGTAATATCGGGGTAGCCGCCAACTACACCTATACTAACTCGCTAATCACATCTACAAAAAAATATATTGCTATCGGTTTATCAACACCGGTTTATGTAGACCAGGTAAGGCCGCTACAAGGACAGTCTGCCCATGTGGGTAATTTTTCATTCTTGTATAAGAATGCTAAAAATGGTTTAGATGCACAACTGGCTTTATCTTATACCGGCGAGCGGATAAATTCAGTATCACAATGGCTTGATTTGGATATATGGGAAAAGCCTTCGCTTAACCTTGACTTCTCTGCACAAAAGGAATTCAGCAAAAAATACATCCTATTTGTAAAGGTTAATAATATTCTTAATACACCTTACCAACTCTTTATTAAACAGGACAATACCAATAATTACAGTAGTGTAATGAAATACTACTATCAGCAAAGCCCTAATTATACCACGGTTGAGTACGATAAGTATTATGCCCGCTATGTATTAGGCTTCAGATTTAAATTCTAGACATATAATTCACATTAAAAGCAACTTGATACCAAAAAAACAACAAAAAAAGATCATCATGAAAAAATTTAAACTGGCACTGTTGTCGCTTTCTCTTTTAGCGTTTGCAGCTTGTAAAAAAAAGAGTTCAGATAATGTCGTTGTAGCTCCGCCACAAATACAGGTGGGTAAAGCTATCAGCAACTCGGCACCGTTAACAACAGGTTCATACAAAGGTACCATGTTGGCAAATCAAACCTACACTGTAAACGGTGATATTACAGTAAATGCGGGCGATACCCTTTTGATACAAAAAGGTGTAAAAATCCTTATGGCTAAAGGCGCCAACTTCTTTGTGAATGGTACTTTGGTTAGCCTTGGCACCAGCGATGCACCTAACACCATTACTTACCCTGGCCCGGCAAATAATCCTCGCGTTAAAACTACAGGTACGTCAACTGCAGCGGCCGACTCGGCTTATGCTGGTGGTTGGGGTGGTATCTATTGCAGTAACACTTGCAAATTATTGGTTATTAAATGGACTCACCTTGACTTTGGTGGTGCGGCATTAAAAGCAGCTCCTTTCCCCGCTCCAACTTTATCAAAAGCAGGTAGCCAATATATCATCTTCTTTGAGAATCCAAATGGAAAACTTATTCTTGAAGATTCATGGCTGTATGGGTCGCCTGACGATGCTACCCGTTTCTATGGTGGCGCTATGAACATCATGAGAAATACACTTGAGAAATTAGGTGGCGTTGGTGGCGACGGTTTGAATGCTAAAGGCAGCAGCTACGGTAATATGGCTTATAACCTGATTATCGGTGGTGCTACCAATGGTACTAAAACCGCGAGCGATAACACTACATCGACAGAGTGCCAGTTCACTATGTACAACAATACTTATGTTAATGACGGTTTCAGAAACACAGGCACTTATGGTGCACGCAGCGGTTCAATAGAAGTTGAGAACGCATCAAGAGCTTTGGCTTATAACAACCTTATTGTTGACTGTAACTTCGGTGTTCGTATAGCTGGTGGCCCTGGTGGTGCTAAAGTTTATCTTGCTGATACGCTTGCAAACACTTCAGGTTATATCCTGAAAACAGCTTACGGGTACAACTTTTACTATGCTGACAATGCAACGATAGCAGGTCAGTTTGTACCAACCAGCATTGCTCAGCCGGTTGTTACGCACCCACAATCAACCGATATTCCTAACATGGCAGCTTTCTTAGGCTCATCATATACTTTAGGAAAGATCTATGACGGTTCTTCATTGGTTGGTCAAAACAATCCACAGTTTGTTAACTACCCGCTTCCAAACATGAACTTCGCTACCCAAGCGTCAGTAGATAGCTATGATTTTCACTTGAAATCAACTTCTCCTGCTGTTGGAAAAGGTACTAAAACTGCTTTCAATCCAATCACAAGCGGTATCCCTGTTGATCCAAACTTTGGTGCTACCGAAATCACTGCACCTGGTGCTGATATGGGTTGCTACCAAACTAACGGTACCGGTAATCATCACTAGGAATAATATGTTTTTTAGCATAAATACACGCTTTAATCATAAAAGAAAACAGCTCGCTACAAGCGGGCTGTTTCTCTTTTATGTTATTGTATTGGTGGCCTGCAAAAAAAGCAGCCAGGACAAATCTGCTACTAATGCTGCAAAAGATACAATAGCCGCACCGGTTACAGTCAATTTTTTTACTCCTTCTTACAATCCGTCAGCATTAGACACTACCAAGCTTTTTAATAAAACTCCGGTTACTAATAACCTTGCTCGTAAAGATTTGCTTGAAATATCAGGAGTTGCAGCCAGCCGTACCAATACGGGAATATTATACATCCATAACGATAGTGGTAATCCTAATCAGATTTATTTGACTGATGCTAATGGTAATGACGATGGTACATTAACACTGGCATCGGTTGCTAATCGCGACTGGGAAGATATTGCTGTTGGCCCTGGGCCAGATCCTGCAAAAAGCTACATTTATGTTGGCGACATAGGGGATAACGATGCCAGATACAGCAGCATAGCGGTATACCGTTTTCCGGAACCCGACTTAAAGGGTGCGACATTGCCATTTATAGCAACTATTCCCTCTGTAGACATTATCCGGTTAAAATATCCGGATGGTCTTCGCAATGCAGAAACATTGATGGTCGATCCATTAACTAAAGATATCTATGTAGTTAGCAAGGAGAGTAATATGGCCAAGGTTTACGTTGCCAGGTATCCGCAGAGCACAACATCAATCACTACGCTAACTCCTGTTGTTAAATATCTTTTTAACAAAGCCACAGCCGGCGATATATCACCTGACGGAACAGAAATACTTTTAAGAAGTAACGAGATGATATGGTATTGGAAGCTCCCTGCAAACATGAGCATTTCGGCTGGTTTGCTTACGACACCGCAAGTAGCTCCATATGCGAATAATGAACCGCAAGGCGAGGGCATAGGCTTCGCTGCCGATGGATCCGGCTATTTTACAGATACCGAAATAAAAGGCTATGCGGGCAAATTGGCCACGATATCATTTTACAAAAGAAAGTAATGCTTTAGCTGCTACCATTCCAGTAAGAATTGATGCTCGTTGGTATCAACGCAAAAATTATAATGAGGCTGTATACCCGATTGTTCGCAGATGCGTTTTACTATGGATAAACCAAGCCCTGAGCTGCTGGCATCATTCTCTTCTTTATAAAATCTGTTAAATATCTGTGTGGTATCTAATGATTCTTTTTTACCGGTATTGATTACTGTAAGCGCTCCGGATTTGAGCTCAATATTAGCGGCACCTGCCAGAAAATTATGCTTGCATGAATTACTGAATAAATTATTAAGCATAATATCTATCAACTCGGGGTTAGCATCAATATAGGCATCGCTCAGATCAAATCTGACATCAATTTTTTTACTCAACCAAAGCTCGTTAAACTCTTTTATCTTATGCGTTACTTTGTCTTTAAGGTCTATGCGGCTTATTTTGTTAAACTGCTGATTATCTATTTTGGCGATTAGCAACAGCGATTGATTAAGTTTCGATAAACGTTTTAATGCCTGATAAGCTATTACCAGGTGTTCGCTTTGGGTTCCGTTTAAGCCCTGATCTTGTACCAACAGATCCAGTTGCGAACTGATAATGGCCAGCGGGGTTTGGATTTCGTGCGAGGCGTTTTCAGTAAATTCCTTGAGTATCCGGTAACCTTCGGTAGCATTTGAGGTAGTTTGCCTGATGTTGTCTATCAGGAATTTGAACTCTATGATGTCAGTTTCAGGTAATTGGAGCTGATTAGTATCACTGATGCTAAATCCATTCAGTTGGTTAACAGCCTGATAAAACGGAGCCCACAATTTTTTCATCAGGCTTCGGTTCAGCGCCAGAATGATCAATATTAACAAGGCAATAGTGATAATAGTTATTTCAAACATTGCGGTGATCATGTGTCTGGTGCCTTCAAGCGGACAACTGATAGATACAATGTATGGCTGATTTCCTAAAACTATACTATAACTAAGACGCCTGGAGATGTGGTATTTGTGTTGTTCGCTGATGTATTGCTCAACAGTTTCAAATTTCTCAGCGTTAAGGCTCCTGCTAATTTTTCTAAATCCTATTTTTTCATCATCCAACGAATTGATGACGGGGAGCTTTTGATTTTCGTCAACATATCTTTGAATTCGCATCTTTACCCTAAGCATGCTCAAATCAAGTTCGCGTGTGAGAGCACCTTTAATAAGAAAGAATGCCCCTATGATAGATAGTATAAATACTACGATCATAGTCGATATGGTATACCAGTTGTATTTGACGATCAATCTCATGCAGATATATAATTATTTTTGGCCGAGAACCGATAGCCAACGCCATATACTCCTGATATATAATCCGGACAGCCTTTTTCAACCAGTTTTTTGCGCAGGTTCTTTATATGCACATAAATCAGATCATGGTTATCGGTCATGGCAGCCTGTTCGCCCCACAAATGGTCAATGATAGATTGTTTGGTTACTACCTTTTCATTGTTGCTGATAAAGTAAAGCAACAGGTCAAACTCTTTTTTTGTCAGCTCCACAAAACCATTTGCGGTCTTAACATATTTATCTTGAATATTGACGGTAAGGGCATCGAAGGTTAAAATATCATTTCCATTAAAAAAACGCCGGCGATGTATGGCGTGCAACCTCGCCGCAAGTTCTGGAAGGTGAAACGGTTTGGTCAGGTAATCGTCGGCACCGAGTTCTAAGCCGGTTAACCTATCATCCAGCGAATTTTTTGCAGAGATAATTAAAATGCCACAGTTTTTACCGGCGGCCTTTAACCTTTTTACGATGTCAAAACCAGATCCAACAGGGAAAGTAATATCCAGCACAATACAATCGTATTCGTTTTCATCGAGATAAAGCTGGGCCGATCTGATATTGTCGGCCTGGCTGCACCTGAAGTGATTTTGCACAAGGTAGTTATTGATACTTTTTAACAATTCAGGCTCGTCCTCAACTATCAGTATTTTCATATTTCTAAAAACCAGGCCGGCGGTGGTTCAACATTTATCACCCCGGACATTAAGGTTGAAAGTTATTGTTTATGTGTAAACATATCATTAATTCAATATTAAAATATAGGGTATTCTGCTGTGTTTCATAGGGTATATTGGCTTAAGTTTAAACTGACGATAGGAGACTATCACACTAAACGTAAACCCCATTTTATCAAAACGACCAATTATCCGTACGAAAAGGCTCAGCGGGTAAGCCGGCCGAATTTTGCAGGTTGGTTATAGGAGCGTTGGTAAATGCGTATCTAACCGATACTACAGGACCGGGTACATTGGCCGGCACTGTTAAAACAATGGTATTACCATTTATAACCGCCGGAGCATTACGAAGAACGGAATCGGCACCGGATACAAAAAATAGCTGATTAAGTGCGGCGTTATTAATTGTATTTAAACCCTCGGCAGTGCCATTAACGTAGTTGATGGTAAGCTGATTTCCACTTTGTGAATAGGAAAGATATCTTGGCCCTGTACATACTACATTTTGGTTATAAGTATTTTTTAACGCCAGCAGGGCTAATCTTTCGCCTACTGGTTTTTTATTACATGGGTGGTGGCTAATCGGATCGCCTACATCCATAGTTACTGCCATGCCGGTAACGGGCGTTAAAAGCACATTAGCCTGCGCTTCTCTGAACTTGGCCAAATAATCGTCGGTTAAATTACCACCTGTGGGGTTTGTATCAAAATAATCCTCGGCAAAGGGAGCCAATTGCACAAAGTAGAAGGGAAGGTCGCCTTGATTAAAAACCTTTCGCCAATATTCAATCAGCCGGTTGTTTACATTGGTATAATCGCTAACGGGCAACATATGCTGATCAGTTTCGCCCTGATACCATATAAAACCTTTAACAGATAATTTAATCAATGGGCTTATCATTCCTCCATAACACCGTCCGCCGCTCCACCAGTCATAGCATGATGTTCCATTAAAAGCTGAAATGATGACACCTATAGGGACATTGAGTGAGGTGTGTAGTTTACGGGCAAAAAAGTAACCAACAGCACTTACATTACCTACGGTTGTGGGGGAACACACCTGCCATGGATTAACATTGCCAAACGCATCAAGTATTGGTGAATTTAAATTGGCTTGTATGGTTTGGAAGCGGATTAGCGGATATTGGGCGGCTGGTATTTCCTGGTCATAATTGACAACTCCCAAAAAGGAATCAGCAGGCCCCACCGGCATCACCATATTTGATTGTCCGACACATAACCATACATCGCCTATTAAAATATTAGATAAGATAACAGAAGTCGACTCATTAACCCGGCAGGTGATAGTTTGCGGATTTGCATTTGCAGCTGCGGCAGGTATACTGGCTCTCCAATTACCATTGGTGTCTGCAACAGCCGTAAAAATGCCGGGGTTCCAACTAACGCTTACATTTATCTTGGTATTAGTGGTTGCTTTCCCCCAAATTGATAAAGGCTTATCGCGCTGTACCACCATATTGTTCTGGAATTCATTGCTTACAGTAAATTCCTCGGTGGTGGTTTTTTGGCTGATGCTTTGGGAGGTATCGGGCACGGCTCCGCCCTCCTTTTTGCAACTGCACAAGGCAAAAAATAAGCAGCATAAGATCAAAGGCCACTTCGGTTTCATTAATAAGGTGTCGGCGACTTTTTAGGTCAATTGGTTTATATAAATATATATATAATATTTATATCAGATATATTATGTACAATATTATTTTAACAAAATGACACCGTTGTTGTTTGTTTACCTTGTATAAGCCATTGTATGTATGTGATTTGTAGTAGGGTGAGCAGGGCCTGTAAACTATTACGGACAATTGAAAATAGATATTGAAGAAAAAATAATCAACCGGTGGCATAACAATCAAAGGTCTTTTAAGTTGTATTTAAAGACCTTATGATGTTTAAGCATAGAATAAATTGATGAGTTATGTGGATCGAAGAAAATAACAAACTGCATCGGGTTTTTACCTTCAAAGATTTTAAAGAAGCCTTTGCTTTTATGGCCGTCGTAGCTGAAATAGCCAACAGACTAAATCATCACCCAACCTGGACAAATACCTACAACAAAGTGGAAATGTGGCTCAGCACTCACGATGCCGGTGATATTGTTACCGCCAAAGATCATGAGCTGGCAAAATCAATTGACGCTGTTCTAAAGCAATAGCTATATCTGCATTTAGCAAATCTTCACGCTTTCTAAACCCAATAGGTTTCCAAATTTGGTGATCTTTGAGGCGATGTGCCCTTTACCAATGGCGCAATGGTGTGCGGGCCCGTGCGAGTTCCAGCTCTCCACAAAATTGCGGGCGCCGATAGTAAATTTGTAACGGCTGTTGGTATTGCCAATCTCCAATATCGGGCCTGAAACAGATTCACCTTCGGCTATGAGCAGTATGATCTTACCATCTGCTGTTTCAACTACCGAGAGCAGGGTAACCGGCCCGTGTTTCACCGACATCTCGACTGACAAACCTTTGCCAACTTTACCATGATACACCTGTAGTGGCTTTACTTTTATTTTGCCTTCGGCGATGGCAGGGTGGCAGGGGCCATCATGACCCATTAGCACAACATCGTCGTTAAAATCCATCGCATAGTATTCGGTAAATGAGCCGCCCGCACCAAAGCTGTCCATAATTTTCATAGCCTGCACATTTTTGATCTCATACTCGCCGGCTACCGGAATATGGCTTCCGGTTAGGAGCGAAGTACCCAAAATCACTGAACTCATGGCATCCTCATTAACAGCGTTGCCAGTACCTTTATGATAATAGGCCAATGAACCTAAATTATATTTATCCACCAGTTTGTCTAAAGCTACTGCAGTGCGCGCGGCTCGATTAATATCGTCGACTGAACAGTCAGTCTGCACATCGAACCGTTGGTGTATCGTTTTAACTTTTTGATCGATTTCAGCCTCGCTAACATCTTCTCTTAAGCCTGATAATTCGTCTACTTCAATCACTTCAATATGCCCGCCAAAGGTGGCGCATTGCAAGGTTAGGTTTGAATAGATGTCCAGCATGCCGCCATAATAGTTTCCCATCACGCCCATAGTATTGTTGTACATCGCGTTAGCAACTTTGGCCGCGGCTACCCACTCTTCAACTTCCTGCCAAACGTGCTGGTCATCATTCAGCATACCGGTGACCTGATAAAAGGGAATGGCCGAGCGCTTAAAAACATTGGCTATCTCAGGAACAGGGCAGGCCGAACAATAGGCTAGCCAATCGCCGGTCATTTTTGTGCGATTGTTGAGTTTATTAAAAGTTTTATAGTCGATAGCTGCCTCAGGCGCGAGGTTTAGCACAACAACCGGCACCTTAGCTTTCTTTACAACAGGCAAAACGGTTGAAGACAAGGCATAAGTGGTCACATACAAAAATATCAGCTCAACATCGTCCCGTTTAAAGGCTCGGCCCGCTTCAAATGCTTTCTGCGCGTTGTCAATCAGCCCCAGATTGACAATCTCGACTTCGTAAGCCGATAGCTTATTTGCAACCACATTCACATAACTACGCAGGCGGTCTTCCAACCCGTCAAACTGATCCCAATAAGTGTCCAGGCCAATACCAAAAAGACCGATTTTAACTGTATTATTTTTTGCTGTTGATGTCATGTTTTTCTGATTAATGGCTCTCCTCAATAGTTACCGGTCCCAACAGGCCCGAAGTATAAATAGGAGAATTTTTATGATACGGATTATAAGTAGTGTAAGTATAATGTTTATCAGCATTTTGCTGATCGCCAATTAAACGATTAGGCCAACGGTTAACTACTTCAATTTCCAATTTGTTACCTTTTTTTAATGCTGATGAAATATCAACTGTCCAGGGTGCAGTCCATAGTACACCTAAATCTTTACCATTCAGTTTTACGCGGGCCAGATCGTGTACTTCGCCCAGATTAAGCGAGAGTTTGCCTTTGCTTGTGGGCAGATCAAATGTTTTGGTGTAAGTAGCGATGCCGGAGTAGTATTTAATGCCGTCGGCAGTATTTTTTGTCCAGTCGCTTAACTCATTAAAGACGGTATTTTTCGGGCCGCCCCATTTCGGGTCGAATGATACATCCCACGGTCCGCTTAGCGTGGCTACCTTGGTTTTGATCGCAAAATTTTTAGTTGATTTAGCTGCCGATATAGGTTGTCTGACAAATACCACGAAAAAGCTTTGATATGGCGCAAATTGTAACGAAACGGTAGTAGTTATGCCGTTCCTTTTAAACTCAGGTAGAGCAGTGATCTTACCAGTCATAGCATCCCAAAGCTGTGGCGCACTTTTGGTGCTTCTGAAGATTACATTGGCTTTTACTGTTTGGTTGGTTTTGTTAGATACAAAATAAATATCCCAGTTAGCAGTGGCGCGGTGAGTATAACGTAGCGATGCGTCTGATTGGAAATCTTCAATGACGTGCATTTGTTTTAAAATTGCCGCAGTAAGCTCATATTTTGGATATAGATTATCTATCTGGCTATCCATATCGCCACCCCAAATTACTTTGCCTTTGCCATAGTTGTGTATAGTTTGTTTATCGACGTTCGTTTTATCGCCCCAAATTATTTTCGCTAAATTTCTGACCTGTGCGTCACAGGCGGGGTAGTTGGATAGCCCAGGCGATTTAACAGGCGGCGCACCGATAACTGTTGCGCCATCTTTTACCAATTGACCTATTTTGGCAAGCAAAGCAGGTGTCATAGTTGGTACAGCCGATAGTACCATTATGCGATAGCTTGCACCGCCCGGGAATGTGACATTGCCATTTTTTACTGTGGCTTTGTACAACAGA
>Ga0209233_1000977_pt1 | contig 12288 bp, 11 predicted proteins | sample AraplaCL_Cvi_mCL_FD_184269 | JGI IMG/M metagenome (GOLD analysis project Ga0209233, IMG submission 184269) | Arabidopsis root microbial communities from the University of North Carolina, USA - plate scrape CL_Cvi_mCL (SPAdes) (version 2) | ecosystem: Host-associated > Plants > Roots > Endosphere... | reverse complement strand
AGTTCCTCCTTAGTTTTGTAGTGATAAAATAAGGTGCCGTTGGCTACACCGGCTTCGGCAGCAATTTTAGCTGTCGGTGTGCCATGAAAACCATCGGTTACAAATAATCGTAAGGCGGTGGCCTGAATTTGTTCTTGCTTGCTCAGCAACATCGTAGACTAGTTAGTCTATAAATATACAAACAATTTCTGCTGACCTTAAATAGTTTACATTAAAAAATCATTAATTTTTATCTTTTCCCTGCGCCTTTTTGATGGAGTCTTGTCTAGCCTTTTCGGCTTTGTTCTTTTTCTTAAAGAATCCTTTTAGCAGGAAGTTATGCTGAGCTGCTTTTAAGTCTTCGTTAAGCGTAGTGCTTGTTTTGTGCACATTTTTTATAGTTGCCTTAGCTTGTGTTACCGTACTTTCCATATCGCGGGCCATTTTATCATTATTTAATAGCCTGCCCAAACTGCCCCGACCATGATTAACTTTCTCCATGATCTGACCCAGGTTGTCTATGAGGGTACCGGCGTTATCTGCCATTTTGGTAAATTTCCCTATAATCTTATCAAAATCAACCGGATTTACGGCTCTTATCTGATCGCCGTCTTTTACCATTTGCGTAGTATTGGCCCCGCCCGGCATCAGCACTACCAGCTTGTCGCCCATCAGGCCGTCGCTGCCTATGCTCATGCGTGCATCCTTTTTAATGAACTTTTTAAGATCGTCATTAATAGTGAGTGTAACCCTAACAGTCGTATCGTTAAGAATGTCGATATCATCAACCACCCCTACGTTGATACCGGCAAACCGAACATTATTACCCACCTGTAATCCGTTAACATTATTGAACTGCCCGTTTAGCTTAAAGGTAGCGCTAAACAAATTTCTTTTATTGCCGATAAAGAATACAGCGGCTATAACAACCAGTAAACCTACAAAGGTAAACAGGCCGATCCTGGTTTTTTGGGATGGAGTGATTTTCATGAGATATCTTTAAAAAATGATTTAACTATTTCGTTATCAGACTTTTTAAGGCTTTCGAAAGAGCCCTCTTCTATGAACTCGCCTTCGTTCATGATCAGTACGCGGTCGGCGGTTATGCGGGCACATTCCATGTCGTGAGTGATGATGATGGATGTGGTCTTATACTTTTTCTGCATATTGAGTATCAGCTCACTGATCTCGCGCGAAGTGATTGGGTCCAAACCCGTAGTAGGCTCGTCATACAACATAATTTCAGGGTGGACAATCAGCGTACGGGCCAATCCGGCGCGTTTGCGCATACCTCCTGACAGGTCGGACGGCATTTTGTCGGCGGCATCAGCCAATCCAACGCCCTCCAGCACCTCTTCAACCCTTTTATTAAGCTCTGACTGCTCTTTGATCTTTAAAACCCGTGTAAGCGGGAATTCCAGGTTCTCGCGGACGGTCATCGAGTCGTACAAAGCACCGCTCTGAAACAGGAAACCAATTTTGATACGGAGCTCTTTCAGTTCTTTCTCATTTAGCTCCTGAATCTCCTCGTCAAACACTTTCAAAGTACCTTTGTCGGGCATTAACATACCTACGATGCACTGAATTGTCACTGACTTGCCCTGACCTGAACGTCCCAGCACTACAACGTTTTCTCCGCGGTGAACGCTGAGGTTAATGTCTTTCAAAACGTCTTTGGAGCCGAAGGATTTTTTGAGATGCCGGATGTCTATCACTACCTCTTTTTTGTCCGGACTTTTTTCGGTGGCCGTTTTTTCAGGACGCGGCTTGGTGTTACGCTGTTTATCGGTCGGCGCATTTGCCTTGTCTTTTGTATGTTGTTTCAGTTCTTTCTCTGCCATGACCATTAACTATAAAACAACCAACTGGTAATTTGCACCGCTACCGCATCAATCACAAAAATCCACAGGGAGGCGGTTACCACGGCCGAGTTGGCGGCCAGGCCCACACTCTCTGTTCCACGTGAAGAGTGGAAGCCCTTGTAACAGCCCACAAAGCCAATGGCCAGGCCAAAAAATATGGTCTTGATAAAAGCGGGAACAAAATCGGTATAATCCAGCGAGGCGATAACTTTGGTGGCGTAAAGCGACAGGCTCATGTGGTCGCGCAGGTTGAGGGCAAGGTAACCTCCTATCAGACCAATCACATCGCCCATAACAGAAAGCAGCGGAACCATGAAGGTGCAGGCCAGAATACGGGTAACCACCAGATACTGCAGCGGATTGGCTCCCGACACATCCATAGCGTCCAGCTGCTCGGTTACTTTCATGCTGCCCAGCTCGGCGCCTATGCTTGAGGCTATCTTGCCGGCACAGATAATAGCAATAATTACGGGACCTATTTCGCGGACGAAGGAAACGGAGAGGGTTTTTGGCAGCAAGCCGGCTGCCCCAAAATCTATTAGGGTGGGTCTTAACTGTAAAATTAAAACCACACCCATGATAAATGAGGTGATACCTACCAGCATGAGCGAGCGGTATCCTATTTCATAACATTGACGCACAAACTCTGACCATTCAAACCCGCCGACAAATATGTTTTTGAAGAAGCGGATAAAGAAGGTCACCTGTTCGCCTATGCCTTCCAGCCATTTTTTCCAGGCCGGTATGGTAATTTCTTCTGCCATGAGGTTGTTTTTACTTATGTACTTAACAATCAGCTACTCCCTAATTGTTTTACATCCAAAACCCTGACCCCTTTTAGCGGAAAGAAAAATTACTGAAGCATCGGCACGTCTATGATAAGTATTCGGCTGTTTACCTGGGTATCTATGGTAATTGAACTAGTATCATAAACGCCCAGCGCATCTTTTTTGTTTAAAATCTGGTCGCCTATTTTCACAGAACCCTCTAAAACAAACACATATGCACCGTTACCAGTCAACTTTAAGTCGTAAGTAGTGCTGTTGCCCGCCTCAAATTCGCCTAGTGAAAAAGTAGCGTCCTGGTTAATCCATAAAGCGTCAACACTTTTGTCTCCGGTTACCAGTGTGGTAAATTCGTTTGGTTTGAATTGACCTTTAAAATCTCTTTGATCATAACGTGGTTGTATGTTCCTGATTTTAGGGAAAACCCAAATCTGTAAAGTATTAGCGGCTTCTGTTTTTGAGTGATTATATTCTGAGTGCTGCACACCGGTACCGGCGCTCATCACCTGAACTTCGCCCGATTGGATAACACCGACATTACCCATACTGTCTTTATGTTCTAAAGCGCCGCTTATAGGTATGGTGATGATCTCCATGTTATCATGCGGGTGTGTGCCAAAGCCTGTACCTCCGTCAATAACGTCATCATTCAATACTCTTAAAGCACCGAAGTGAATTTTATGCGGATCGTAATATCCCGCAAAACTGAATGAAAAGTTGGCTTTTAACCATCCGTGATCTGCTGTTCCCCGCTCATTGGCAGGATAAAATATTGTTTTCATATCTTTTATAACCCTTTAAATTACATGTTTAAACATACAATATTTATTCCATAATTTTTTATTATGTATTTTTGCGCAAATTCCACGTTCTTAATGACAAAGAAAGCAATAATCGTTGGCGCAGGCGGACTAATTGGCAGTAAATTGTTGGATATCCTGCTCGCTCAGTCAGATTATGAAGAAGTGATCAGCATCGGCCGAAAAAAAAATTAAGTCGATCAATACCAAACTTACACAAATTGTTGTTGAGTTTGACAACGTGGTCGAAAATGAGCTAAAAGGTGACGTGATATTTTGTTGCTTGGGCACTACCCGCCGCGCTACGCCTAACCTGGACGATTACCGCAAGGTTGATCATGATTATCCGGTAAAATTGGCAGAAATCGCAGCGCGAAATGGTGTCGGGCAATTTCATTATATATCGGCTATGGGCGCGCGGTCTGAGTCGTCAAACTTTTATACCAAGATAAAGGGTGATACAGAGGACGATTTGAAAACAGTGGGGTTGAAAGCTTTGTTTATATGGCAGCCATCCATACTAATCGGCCAGCGTAAAAAACGGCGGATACTAGAGACAGTCGCCGTTTTGGTGATGAAAATATTCGGTCCGCTTTTGGTGGGAAGATTAAAAAAATACAGGGCCATAAAAGCATTGGATGTTGCCAAGGCCATTTACAAACAATCATTAAAAAACAAAACGGGTGTATTTACATATACATCTGATCAAATAAAGAAAAGAGCGTGAGCACTTACATATCTGTCGAAAATCTGGGTCATTCGTTCCATGACCATTGGCTGTTTAAAAACCTTACCCTGGGTATAAACAAAGGGCGGCGCGTGGCCCTGGTTGGCGTGAACGGCGCGGGTAAATCAACCCTGTTAAAATTATTATCGGGCAAATTTTTACCTACCGAAGGAAAGGTGGTACAAACCAAAGATCTGCGTGTAGGTTACCTGGAGCAGGACCCTGATTTTAAAGATGCCGTTACCATTAGCGATTATATCTTTCATAAAGATAATGCGCAGCAGCAGGCTATCCGTAAGTATGAGGAATTGCTGGAAACCGATCCAAACAATACCATTGCATTGGATGCTGTGATGAATGAATTGAGCGAGGTGGATGCCTGGGAGTATGAATACAAGATCAAAACTATTCTGGGCCGGTTAGATATTCATCATCTCAATCAGCAAATCACTACCCTATCGGGTGGTCAGAAAAAACGTTTGGCTTTGGCTAAGCTGTTGATTGACGATCCGGAGATGTATATCCTCGACGAGCCCACCAACCATTTAGATATTGATACCATTGAATGGCTGGAAAAACTACTGACCGAAGGCTCAAAAACTATCCTTATGGTAACGCACGATCGTTACTTTCTGGATAACGTTTGTAATGAGATATTGGAGATCGATCGCGGAAAGATTATCCCTTATGTAGGTAATTATGCTTACTACCTGGAAAGAAAAGCCGAGCAGGAAGCATCAGACGCAGCAACTTTTCAGAAAAACTCAAACCTGTTAAAGAAAGAGTTGGAATGGATGCGCCGCCAGCCTCAGGCCCGCGGTACTAAATCAAAAGCACGTATTGATGCCTATTATGATCTGGAAGCGAAAACCAAGAATGGCGGTCCGCGCCAGCAGGTTGAGCTGAGCGTTAAAACCGCACGTCAGGGCAATAAGATCATGGAGCTGCATGACATCAGCAAGGCCTTTAGCGGCCATACTTTTACTGATCATTTTAGCTACGTATTTAAAAAAGGCGACCGAATTGGCTTAGCTGGCAAGAACGGAAGTGGTAAGTCTACCTTACTAAATATGATCACCGGAAACCTGCAGCCTGATAGCGGAAAGATTGAAACTGGCGAGACTACGGTAATAGGTTATTTCCACCAATCGGGTATTACTTTTAAGGAAGATGAGCGGGTAATTGACGTGGTGAAGAATGTAGCAGAGTTTATCACTATGGCCGATGGTAAGACCATTTCGGCCTCGGCCTTGCTTACTTTGTTTTTGTTTCCGCCCAATAAACAGTATGGATTTATTTCAAAGCTAAGCGGTGGCGAAAAGAAACGTTTGCAACTGATGAGTATCCTGATGAAGAATCCAAACTTCCTGATATTGGATGAGCCTACGAATGATTTGGATATTGACACGCTGAATGTATTGGAAGAGTTTTTAACGACTTACCCGGGTGTGTTGATGATCGTATCGCACGATCGTTATTTATTGGACAAGTTAACCGACCAGTTATTCATTGTTGAAGGAAAGGGTCATGTACGCATATTTAATGGTAACTACTCGTCATACAGGGTTGAGTTGGAAGAACAGAAACAACTGGAACGCTCTGCAAAGATTGCTCCTGCTGCACCTGTAGTAACTACGCAATCGGCGGTAAAAAACAAACTCAGCTATAAAGAGCAAAAGGAATTTGAAAGCCTGGAAAAAGAAATAGCCGATCTGGAAATACAGATCAAAGCGTTAAACGATGAGTTGAATGGTGTCTTAGATAATGATGCCATTATTGAAACCGCTGATAAAATAAGCCAGCTAAGCAAGCAGCTTGACGATAAAAGTATGCGCTGGATGGAACTGGCAGAACTAAAGGAAGCCTAAGATAAACGGAATGAAGATATCGGACATTATAGCTTCAATAGGCGTAATTATACTGTTAATAGCTTTCTTGCTAAATTTATATAAGAAGTTATCGGCAAATAGCAGGCCTTATTGCTTTATGAATTTTTTAGGCGCCGGGCTTTGTTGCTATTCTTCATACCTGATCAGCTTCTACCCTTTTGTAGTACTGGAAGCTATTTGGGCATCGTTTGCGATAGTATCATTCTTCAAAGTTCCACGTGGAACGCAAGAAGGATGATAAAAAAGATGTTCCACGTGGAACATCGGCAGAATAAAATATAAAACATTCCGCTTGGAACGTTTAGAAATAGAAAAAGATTTATTGTTCCACGTGGAACATGGAGGTTAAGATGTTTAAGAAATATGATATCATAGTAGTGGGTGCAGGCCACGCCGGCTGTGAAGCGGCGGCAGCAGCGGCGAACCTGGGTTCGTCTGTTTTGCTCATTACTATGAACATGGGTACCATAGCTCAAATGAGCTGTAACCCTGCAATGGGCGGTGTGGCCAAAGGACAAATTGTACGTGAAATTGATGCCATGGGTGGCTATTCAGGTATTATCACCGATAAAACTTCGATACAATTCAGGATGCTGAACCAGTCGAAAGGCCCTGCTATGTGGAGCCCGCGTGCCCAAAGCGACCGCATGCGCTTTGCTGAAGAATGGCGTCTAGCACTGGAAAGAACCCCAAATGTTGACTTTTGGCAGGATACGGTGAATGCTCTACTGGTGTCAGGCAATACTATTAAAGGTGTGCGTACATCATTAGGAATGGAGATTGAAGCCGATGCAGTAGTACTCACCAATGGTACATTTATGAATGGTGTAATCCATATTGGTGAGAAAAAGTTTGGTGGTGGCCGTATGGCAGAAAAAGCTAGCAGCGGCATTACTGAGCAATTAGTAGAGCTTGGCTTTGAAGCCGGACGTATGAAAACCGGTACCCCACCCCGCATTGATGGCCGCAGTTTAAACTACAGTGTGATGGAAGAACAGTGGGGAGATGATGTCCGGGGTCGTTTTTCATATACAGAGGTTGAACAAATCAAAGAGCAACGCTGCTGTTGGATAACCTATACCAATACCAAAGTACATGAAACATTAAAGGAAGGATTCGAGAAGTCGCCAATGTTTACGGGTAGAATTAAAGGATTAGGTCCGCGTTATTGCCCTTCAATTGAAGATAAAATCAACCGCTTTGCAGAGCGCGACCGTCACCAAATATTTGTAGAACCTGAAGGACTGAATACCGTTGAGATCTATGTAAATGGTTTCTCTACCTCCTTACCTGAGGATGTGCAATATAAAGCGCTGACCCAAATACCGGGTTTTGAGAACGCCAAAATGTTCCGACCGGGTTATGCGATAGAATATGATTTCTTCCCACCTACTCAGTTAAACCTTACTTTAGAGACTAAATTGATCGGTAATTTGTACTTCGCAGGGCAGATCAATGGGACTACAGGCTATGAAGAAGCAGCATCGCAAGGCTTTATTGCAGGGATAAATGCACACCAAAAATTGAAAGATAAACATGAACTGATCATGAAACGATCAGAATCATACATAGGTGTTTTGATAGATGATCTGGTAACTAAAGGTACTGAAGAGCCATACCGTATGTTTACTTCAAGAGCCGAGCATCGTTTATTATTAAGACAGGATAATGCTGATATCCGCCTGTCTCCTATCGGCCATGAATTAGGTTTGATCAGTGACGAGCGTATAGAAAAAGTAAATCAAAAGATCAAAAACTCGGATGACATTGTTGCATATACCCGCAGTCATTCAATTGACCAGGCCAATGTAAATGGTTTGTTAGAAGAATTAGGAACAAGTCCGGTATCACAAGCCACCAGAATGTTTAACTTAGTAAGCAGGCCACAAGTAACGATAGATGACCTGACCAGGGTTAACGAAGACCTGGCCAGCTACTTATCCGCTTTTGATAAACAAACAATTGAGCAGGCCGAAATAAAAATCAAATACGAGAGTTATTTCGAAAAAGAAATGGACATTGTTGAGCGCATGAAAAAAATGGAGGATAAAGAGATCAATCCTGATTTCAATTATCACCAAATGCAATCACTGTCAAAAGAGGCGCGCGAAAAATTAATGAAGATCAAACCGCGTACTTTAGGTCAGGCGTCGAGGATTTCGGGGGTTTCGCCATCTGATATTTCAGTTTTGATGGTTCATATGTCAAAATAGTACTTAAATAACTGTAAATCAATAAATTATAAAAATTTAATTTTAAGACACTTTTTTAATTTTCAAATGGTAATCTTCTTGAAAACAAAAAAATGTCTTAAATCGCTTAAAAATGACGTCAAATAAAAAAGGGCTGTTTTCAGGCCAAATTTTTCTGCTGATTTTGATCACTTTGGTGGTTTTTAGCTGCGCGGTACAACAAAGACCGCAAGGCGGACCCAAAGACGTCGATCCGCCAAAATTATTGAAGGCTACACCGCCAAATATGACGCACAATTTTAACGCGAAAGAAATCCGATTGGATTTTGATGAATATTTTAAATTGAACAATCAATACCAGGAAATTACCATATTCCCGGTACCTGATAAAAATCCCGATTATAAGATCCGGTCAAAAAGTTTGGTGATTGATTTGAAAGATACCCTGCAGAAAAATACCACCTATGTGATCAACTTTGGCAAGGCCATTGGCGACGTCAACGAAAACAACGTCATGAAAAATTTCACTTATGTTTTTTCGACCGGTAATCACATCGACTCGTTGAGTATGGCCGGTACCGTCACCAACAACGAGACACAAAAGCCGGAGAAAGATGCAACGGTGATGATCTTCACTTTAAAACAGGATTCCTTATTGTTTGGCAAAAAGAAGCCAAGTATTTATAGTACCACCGACTCATCGGGCAATTTCAAAATATCGAATCTTAAAGAAGGTATTTATAAAATATACGCCCTCAAAGAAAAATCACCGGATAGGGTTTATAATAATGATGATGAGTTGATCGCTTTTTCAACTCGCCCCATGAACTTTACACATGACACATCAACCATTGCCCTAAAATTATTTAAACAGGCGCCAACTAAACTGCGTTTTGTAGAAAAGCAATTCCAGAATGATGGTTCTATGCGTTTTATTTTAAATAAGCCTTTGGTTAATCCTTCAGTCAAAATCATATATCCGGATAATCTGGATGGTCAAAAGATTGTCGACTACTCGAAAACGAAAGACACGGTAACCATCTATTCAAAAAATATGGATTTTGATTCGGTGCGCTTTGCCTTTTTTGAAAACGGCAAACCTCTGGACACCACTTACCTGCGTAAAGGTCGTAAAGAGGCATTTACCCGGAAGTTATCATTCAGATACGGTTTAAGCACGCTCAATGAATTAAGACCCGGATCTGATCTGAAACTTTATACCAATATACCGCTGGATAGCTATGAGCCCGTACTGGTATCGCTAAAAGAAGATTCCGCGCTGGTAAAATTTACCATGACCAGGGATACCGGCGCTGTCGGTAAGACACTTACTATCAAATATCCTTTTAAACAAAAAGCAGCTTATCAGTTAATTCTTGAAAATGACGCTTTAACAGATATTTACGGTGATAAAAGTGTACGACAAATCAAGAAATTTACTGTTGCTAAACCTGAATCATTTACCAACCTGGCTATAACTGTAAATGTTCCTGAAGCATCGAAAAGCTATGTTGTTCAGTTACTTGATGAACAAAACAACCCTTTAAGAAGTGACGTGATTACCAAGAAAACGGTATTGAGTTACCGAAATATCTACGTAGGTAAATTTACCCTGCGCGTTATTTATGACGATAACAAAAACGGAAAATGGGACTCAGGAAGTATCAAAGAAAACCGCCAGCCTGAAAATATCTGGGTATATAATAAAACCTTCATCCTCAGACCAAACTGGGATACTGAAGAAACTGTAGATGTTCCACGTGAAATAGTTACTCCTTAAACCAACCGGAGTACATTACGTAATTATCGGGCAGCCGGTCCAACATGGCGCGCTGTTCATCGGTTAAGGGTTTGATTTTTTTTGCGGGGGTACCCGCATACAGATATCCTGATTCGCAAACCGTACGTTCTAAAACAACTGAGCCGGCACCAATAATCACGTATTCTTCAACAACAGCATAGTCCATTACTATAGCACCCATACCTATCAGCGTATGATCTTTCAAGGTACAACCGTGTACTAAAGCATTATGGCCTATCGATACATAATTTCCAATATCAGTTGCTGCTCCATTATAAGTACAGTGAATCACCGCGCCATCCTGGATATTTGAATTATTACCAATTTTGATATAATTCACATCTCCGCGAATTACCGCATTAAACCAGACTGAGCACTTATTACCCATTACTACATCGCCAACTATGGTTGCATTTTCAGCGATGAAGCAATCATTGCCCCAAACCGGGCTTTTATCTTTAACAGGTAGAATAACAGGCATATCTTTTATACTAATTTTTCACTAATTTAGATAGATAACAACGCCTAACCTAATGAAAAAGATAATTGTAACTACTGCTTTAATTGCTAGCTTGGCAATAAACTGTTTTTCGCAAACCAATTTAAACCCAGTGGTGCACGAAGACCATGCTGTCGCTAATCCATTATACATATTAAAAGTAAAAGGTCACCCCGATATTTATTTAGATGGTATAACCACAGCATATCTATCGACAATAAAACAAAATACCATTCAAAGTATGGAAGTTTGGAAAGACAGCAAAAGCGTGGAAAAATTTGGAGAGAAAGGTAAAAATGGTGTAATCCAAATAACACTCTCAGATACTACTATTTTAGCAACTACTGATGAATTATTAAAAAAATTTAATATTAAGAAGCGCTATCGAAAATTACCAGTATATGTAGATAATATTCAAATTTCTAATCCTTCAAAAACATTTTTTGAAGCGTCATCTATCAAATCTATAACTGTTTCGACATATACCGATACAAGACAAAATATTATAAATATATTTACCGACAATACGAGATAGGAACATCTAAAAAGCGAAAATAGCTCAGTTGGTAGAGCATTAGTTTCCCAAACTGAAGGCCGCGGGTTCGAATCCCGTTTTTCGCTCTTTACAATTTGTCATTGCGAGGAGGAACGACGAAGCAATCGCAAGGAAAAAAGTTCGCGATTGCCACGCTACGCTCGCAATGACAATATTTTTAAAAAACCGTATCCTCCAAAACCTGCTGATGCTCAGGATAATCAGTAGTATAATGCAGCCCCCTGCTCTCTTTACGCATCATGGCCGATTTTACCACGATATAAGAAACCTGTATCAAATTACGCAGCTCGCAAAGTTTTACGGATAACTTGGTTTGTTTATAAAACGATTCTGTTTCTTCGTATAATAAACCCAAACGGCGCATAGCTCTATCCAACCTGAAGTCTGAACGTACAATACCTACATAATCGCTCATGATCTTTTGCATTTCGCGGACGTTGTGGGTAACCAGGATATCCTCATTGGATAATTTAACACCATGTTCGTCCCAATCAGGTATGTTATCTGGTACAATATTATTATTGAACTGACTGATTGCATTTTTATAAATACGGTGAGCAAAAACTAAAGCTTCCAGTAAAGAATTAGAAGCCAGTCGGTTAGCGCCGTGTAATCCTGTTGATGAGCATTCACCACAGGCATAAAGTCTTTGGATAGATGAACGACCGTTATGATCAACCATTACTCCCCCACACATATAATGACAGGCGGGTGCAACAGGTATCATATCTTTAGTTAAATCAATCCCAATATCCAGGCATTTCGCATAAATATTAGGGAAATGATTCATGATATCCTTTTTACTGCGATGACGGACATCCAGGTAAACATAATCTTCACCTGATTTTTTTATCTCGGCATCAATAGCCCGGGCAACAATATCACGCGGAGCCAATGACCCCCGTTCGTCGTACTCGTACATAAACTCCTCACCATTAGTACGTTTCAACACACCACCAAAACCACGAACCGCTTCTGAAATTAAAAATGACGGATAATCGCCCGGGTTATATAACGCTGTAGGATGGAACTGAATAAATTCCATGTTTCTTACTTTACCCTTTGCGCGATAAACCATAGCCACACCATCGCCGGTTGCAATAGTGGGATTTGTAGTTACCGAATAAATATGACCGGCACCACCTGATGCCATTACGGTTACTTTCGACAAGATCTTTTCAACCTCGCCGGTATTGGT
>Ga0209233_1000975_pt1 | contig 12300 bp, 6 predicted proteins | sample AraplaCL_Cvi_mCL_FD_184269 | JGI IMG/M metagenome (GOLD analysis project Ga0209233, IMG submission 184269) | Arabidopsis root microbial communities from the University of North Carolina, USA - plate scrape CL_Cvi_mCL (SPAdes) (version 2) | ecosystem: Host-associated > Plants > Roots > Endosphere ... | reverse complement strand
GAATGTTGCCAGCAAAGTTGCCGTAACCGGACAAGGTGGCACGTCAGGCTATGCGGCATCGAAGGGTGCATTGCTGGCATTAACGCGCGAATGGGCAGCAGAGCTACTTCCCTTCAGAGTGCGTGTGAATTGCATCATTCCAGCAGAAGTCATGACTCCGCAATACACAAAATGGCTGCGCACACTTGCTGATCCTGACGGCACTGTGGCGCACATTGCTGCGCAGGTTCCGCTGGAACATCGCATGACGCGTGCGGAAGAGATCGCATCGACCGCCGTGTTTCTTTTATCGCCCACACAATCCAGCCACACTACCGGACAACACATTCATGTGGATGGTGGCTATGTCCATCTGGATAGGATGCTGACGGTTAAGGCGCTTCACTAAGAGACTGCGTCGCTTTTCTTCCCTTGCGAAGACAGCCGTGCCATGCCTGAGAGAAATGCCCGTTGCACATGGCTGAAGCTGCGTCCGCGCAGTACCGCGGCCACAATGGTGCGCGAGGCTCTCGGATCCATAATTCGGGCGTAGTGACATGCGGTACTTGTATCCATAGCCATTTCCGGCACGATCGATACGCCGATACCTGCTGCCACCATACCCAGCAGGCTGCTGAACTGGCCGCTTTCAAACGCAATGTTCGGCGTGATCCGTGCATGCGTGCAGGCGGCAATAGTTAGATCGCGGAAACAGTGTCCATCACGCAACATGACAAAGGACTCACCACGAAGCTCTTTCATTGTGAGTGTCTTTTTTCGAGCAAGAGAATGAGCCTTTGGTAGTGCAGCAAAGAGTGGTTCCGTGTGGAGTGTGTACGTCTCCAGATCCTTATGACGAAGGGGCAATGCAAGGATCGCAATGTCAATGGAGAGATCGCGCAATCCATCGATCAACACAGGGGTTGTTTCTTCAACGATGCGTAGCCTTGCCGCCGGAAACTTCCGCGTAAAGCTTGCTGTGTATCCGGGCATCCGATACGGAGCAATCGTGGGAATAACTCCGACCGTAATCTTTCCCTGCGTGTCTGCGGATGTTTCGGCAACGCTGTTACGCGCCGCGTCAAGCTGCGACAGGATGGTTCGCGCATGCGGCAAGAATGCCTGCCCTGCTTCTGTCAGGCGTACCCGACGACCAAGCCGATCGAACAACCTAGCACCTAGATCTTCTTCCAACTTTTGAATCTGCTGCGAGAGTGATGGCTGCGCAATATGGCATGTCTCCGCAGCGCGGCTAAAGCTACCTGTTTCCGCAACAGCACAGGCATATCGAAGCTGTTGAAATTCCATAGTTTTCTTCTATGCCTCGCATGGTCATTATATATTTCCCCTATCTATTCCCTCGGTGCTACATTCAATCTCGCCCAACCGGTGTGACTTTCCACCGTTACAGACAATTCACAATGCCGTGCGATGGTGCAGCCAGACCTTGCAAGGTATGCGGTCTTGAAGCAAGAGAAGGAGAAACATATGTCCAGCGAATCGAAGTGCCCGTTTCATCAGCCCGGCGCAGGCGCCCCCAGCAACCATGCCGCAGGCGAAGGCACATCTAACCAGCAGTGGTGGCCCAATGCGCTGAAGCTTGGCATCCTCCATCAACACTCCGAACTGTCCAATCCCATGGGCACGGACTTTGACTACAAAGCCGCTTTCAACAGCCTTGACCTGGAAGCTGTGAAGAAGGATCTGCACGCCGTCATGACCACATCGCAGGACTGGTGGCCCGCCGATTTCGGCCACTACGGCCCGCTGTTCATCCGCATGGCATGGCATAGCGCAGGCACTTATCGCATGGGCGATGGCCGCGGCGGTGCTGGACAAGGTCTGCAGCGCTTTGCTCCGCTGAATAGCTGGCCGGACAACGTAAGCCTGGATAAGGCACGTCGCCTTCTTTGGCCAGTGAAGCAGAAGTACGGCAATAAGCTTTCATGGGCGGATCTGCTCATCCTCACAGGAAACGTTGCGCTGGAGTCCATGGGCTTTAAGACATTCGGTTTCGCTGGTGGACGTGAAGACGTGTGGGAGCCCGCGCAGGACGTTTACTGGGGCACAGAAACCGCGTGGCTGGGTGGCGACCATCGTTATGGCAAGGGTGGCCACGCGACACTGCCTGCGGATGCGCCGATCCATCAGACCGAGACAGGCCGCACGGCAGAGGGAACGAATCAGCGCCTGCTTGAGAATCCCCTTGCAGCCGTGCAGATGGGCTTGATCTACGTCAATCCGGAAGGCCCCGATGGCAACCCGGATCCGATCGCATCTGCGCATGACATCCGCGAAACGTTTGGCCGTATGCACATGAACGATGAGGAAACCGTTGCACTGATTGCCGGCGGCCACACCTTTGGCAAAACGCATGGAGCAGCTCCCGCAGACAATGTTGGGCCGGAACCCGAGGCTGCTCCACTGGAGATGCAGGGGCTTGGTTGGCACAACAAGTTTGGCTCTGGCAAAGGTGCAGACGCGATCACCAGCGGACTGGAAGTAACGTGGACCACCAAGCCAACGCAGTGGAGCAATGACTTCTTCACGCATTTGTTTGAGTATGAGTGGGAGCTGACAAAGAGTCCCGCAGGCGCTCATCAATGGAAGCCAAAGGACAATGGTGGTGCGGGCACCGTGCCGCATGCCTATGATGCGTCGAAGAAGATTGAGCCACGCATGCTAACGTCCGATCTGGCGCTGCGTTTCGATCCCATCTACGAGAAGATTTCCCGCGACTACTACGAGAACCCTGACAAACTTGCGGATGCATTTGCACGCGCATGGTTCAAGCTGACGCATCGCGACATGGGGCCCAAGTCTCGTTATCTGGGACCAGACGTTCCTGCAGAAGAGTTGATCTGGCAGGATCCTATTCCGGCTCTTGATCACAAGACTGTGGACGAGAACGATATCGTCGAAATCAAGAAGGCAATTGCCACTTCAGGTCTCACAGTTTCAGAACTGGTGTACACCGCATGGTCGTCTGCTTCTTCCTTCCGCGGTTCCGACAAGCGAGGCGGAGCGAACGGTGCGCGCATTCGTCTGGAGCCGCAGAAGAACTGGGAAGTAAATCAGCCCACACAGCTTGCCAAGGTACTCGGTGTGCTGGAAGGCATTCAGAATGAATTCAACAGCAAACTGTCAGATGGCAAGAAGATTTCGCTGGCTGATCTGATTGTGCTTGCTGGAAACGTAGGCGTGGAAAAAGGCGCGAAGAACGCGGGTTTTGACATCACTGTTCCCTTCACTCCAGGTCGCATGGACACCACACAGGAGAAAACAGACGTTGAATCTTTCCGCGTACTGGAGCCTGTCGCTGATGGTTTCCGTAATTATGTGAAGGGCAAGTACAGCATTCCTTCTGAAGCGCTGTTTCTGGATAAGGCGCAGTTGCTGACACTCACCGCGCCAGAGATGACGGTGCTGGTCGGTGGCATGCGTGCCCTGAACGCAAACTATGGCGACACCAAACATGGCGTGTTCACGTCGAAGACTGAATCGCTAACAAACGACTTCTTCGTGAACCTGCTGGACATGAATAATGAATGGAAGTCGACGTCGAGCGACGGTGAGCTGTTTGAGATTCGCGATCGCAAGACTGGCACACCGAAGTGGACTGCAACTCGCGCAGACCTGATCTTCGGTTCCAACTCACAACTTCGTGCACTGGCAGAGCTGTATGGCTCCTCCGATGCGCACGAGAAGTTTGTGAAGGACTTCGTCGCGGCTTGGACCAAGGTGATGAACCTTGACCGCTTCGACCTTGCATAAAGTAAGTCTTACAAAGTACCGACACAAAACGCCCGATCCTTTACCCGTATTGGCTAAGGATCGGGCATTTTGCCGTTGTTCATTCCATCCAAGAGTGCGATAGGATTGGCTCCATGGCAGCTTCCCGGCTAAGTGATATCGCCAAACGCGCTGGTGTATCCATTGCAGCAGTCTCCATCGCACTGAACGACCGCAACACCACGCGTGTAAGTGCGGCAAAGCGTGACCTGATTTACAAAATTGCTGAGGAGCTTGCCTATTCTCCAAATGAATTGGCAAAGGCACTGGCAGAGAAGCGTAGCCGCCTGCTGGGGCTTGTTGTCCCCATGCGTGACCCGATCTTCTTCAACCAGTTCATAGCTCAGGCGCTTTCAGGCATCCAATCCACCCTGATGAAGCGAGGCTATAACCTGCTGGTCTTTTCACCTTCGGGACGACCGGGACGCACTACGCGCGATCAGATATTGGAGAGCCGTTTTACTGATGGCCTTCTCTTTATCAATACACGTTCCTGCTCTGCACGCGACATCAATGAAACCATCCACGAATTGAACGAAGCAAAGATTCGCTTCGCCATGATGAACAGCTACTACGGGCGCGCGCCGGTGAACTATGTGGGCGTGGACGATGCTGCAATCGGCGAAGCCGCAATTCGTTACCTGGTACAGCGTGGTCACAAACGCATTGCGTTCCTTAGCGGCGAAAGCACGCTCCCCACTCACATTCACTTACTGCAGGGGTTGCGCAGAGCCATGATTGACTTCGGTCTTGAATTGAAGCCGGAACATATTGGCTGCACGCATTACGACCAGACACAGGCATTCAGCATCATGGACGGCTGGTTCGCCCGCAAAAAGGATCGCCCCACCGCGATCTTTGCCGCAGACGATACGCTGCTAGTGCACGTGTACGACTACATAGAGGCCCGACGCCTGTCCGCGCCGGGTGACGTGGCCATTCTGGCTCGTGCCAACTCCGCAAATGCAGGCGGTTTGCGGCCACGCCCAACGGCCTTCTTTATCCCCGTCTTCGAGATGGGACAGCTTGCAGCCGATATGGTGATTGACGCCATTGAAAAACCGGAGCGACCACCCCAACGTGTTTTGCTTCCCTTCACTTTTTCTGCAGGAAACACAACCTAAAAAGAGCTCACAAGAAAATGTTTGACATGAGAGGAAAGGGCTTGTTAGGTTAATCTACGTTAAACGATTAACCTAATATGAGCGCCCAAACTTCGCCCGATCCGCTTGCCAGCATCTCCCCGCCCATCACAGGCGAGGAAGCCGTTGGGAGTAGAAGTGAGACGACGTTTCACGCTGCACATCTCAACCCGCGGCGATGGCTTTATGCCGGACTGCTACTGCTAGCCTCCGTTGTGAATTACATTGACCGACAGACATTGTCGGTACTCGCAGTGACGATGCAACACGATCTCCATCTGACCGACGTGGATTATGGCCATGTTGTGCAGGCTTTCCTGTTGGCTTACATGGTGATGTACACGCTTTCCGGACGGTTGGTAGACCGCTTCGGCGCCCGCTGGACACAAGGAGTGTTTCTGTTGGTCTGGTCTGTGGCCGATGCATGCACGGGATTGGCGCGCGGCTTCTTTTCGCTGACCACAAGCCGTTTCGCTCTAGGCGCAGCGGAACCCGGTAATTACACAGCTTCCCTTCGGGCCTCTGGCGACTGGTTTAACGAACGCGAACGCTCCATTGCAGTGGGCATTTACAGCATGGGAGGAACGCTGGGCGCGGCGATCGCTGTGCCGATTGCTGCAGGCCTTGCAACAGCGTTCGGATGGCGTTCTGCTTTCTTTGTCACTGGAACGATTGGTGCAGTATTGGCCGCGGTTTGGATGCTGTTGTACCGCGATCCTGAAGTGCAGCGTGGGCGCACACCGTCGGTACCGTGGAGCACGGTATTGCGTCAACCCCACATCGCCGTTCTGCTTATCACGCGCACCATGACAGATAGCGTCTGGTACTTCTTTCTGTTCTGGTCTGTGAAGTACATGCAGGATGCACATGGCCTCACATTAAAAACAGTGGGCACGACGCTTTGGGTTCTTTATGTGGCCGCAGACATTGGCTCTTTGCTGGGTGGCTTTCTCTCAGGCAAACTAGTGCCGCGTTTGGGCACGTTGCGTGCGCGCTTTGCAATCATGTTGCCCGTAGCGGCATGCATGTTTGCGCTTTGCACTGTGCCACATCTCCATAGCATCGCTGTCGCTATCGCCGTTCTCAGCGTGCTGGCACTATGCCACATGGCGTGGATGACAAATGCCACCGTGATGACGCTGGATCTGTTTCCGCGCTCCATGGCAACGACAGTGCAAGGAATGGTCGGTTCCGCAAGTGCAGCCGGCGGGTTAATAACAGCTGCGGTCATTGGTTCCAGTATTCAGACACACGGCTATGCGCCTATGTTTTACGGGTTGTGCATGCTGCATCCTTTAGCTGCCCTGCTGTTGTGGTGGCGCATTGGATCACGTGCGGTTGCAGGAGGACAGGGATGAAGCAGCAAACAGAACAATACGATGTGGTGGTGTGCGGTGGCGGCCTTGCGGGTGTTTGCGCTGCCATTGCAGCAGCACGCGGCGGAGCAGCAACATGCCTTGTACAAGATAGACCGGTTCTTGGTGGCAACAGTTCTTCTGAAGTCCGTGTTACACCTCATGGCGCTGCTGCATTTCACGCATATGCTCGCGAAACCGGCATCCTCTCCGAGCTCTTGATTGAAGAACGTGCGCAAAACCACGAGGAGATTTTCGAAAACGGCTGGACCAACTCCGTGTGGGACATGGTGCAGTATGACCTGGTGCAGCGCACACCAAACCTGACGCTTTACCTCAACACCACAGTGCTTGGCGTTGAGATGAACGGTAGCACGCTAAACGCTGTGCGTTGCCGCATTGGCAATGCGGAAGTAGACCTCACACTAGAAGCGAAAGTCTTCATCGATTGCACTGGTGATGGCTTGGTGGCGGCTGAAGCAGGCTGCGAGTGGCGCATGGGCAGCGAAGGCAAAGCGGAGTTCAATGAACCACACGCTCCTGCCGTGGCCAATGGCGACATCATGGGCAACTCCATCCACTTCCGCGCACGAGATATGGGACGCCCTGTTCCCTTTAAGCGACCGGAATGGGCCATGCATTATGACGATGCGCGCTTCTTCTATGACCAGGGCCGTCTTCCCAAAGAGATCCGTGGCGGCTATTGGTGGATTGAAATTGGTGTGCCGTACGACACGATCCATCAGGCAGAAGCGATTCGTCATGAACTGACTCGACACACGCTTGGGGTGTGGGATTGGATTAAGAATCGCGATCCGAAGACGATGAAGTTGGCGGAAAACTGGGCGCTGGACTGGATTGGTCAGATCCCCGGAAAACGGGAGAGCCGTCGCATCATGGGTCTTTACCTGATGAACGAATGGGATGCGATCCGATCCACCGTTCATGAAGATGAAATCGCCTTTGGTGGATGGTTCATTGACATCCACACGCCGGGCGGATTGTTGGCGCCCACCAGCGAACCAGCCAGCGCAGAAGGTTACTCCGAAACAAGCGATTATGCCGCGCGCTCTTATGCAGGTCCTTACGGAATCCCTCTGCGGAGCCTTGTATCCAAAGATGTCCGCAATCTGATGATGGCTGGGCGCAACGTCAGCGCAACGCATTGCGCGTTGGCCACTGTCCGCGTGATGGCTACCACAGCCCTGATGGGACAAGCCGCAGGCGTAACAGCAGCGTTGGCAATTCAACAAAAGACGTCCCCTGCTGACATTGCGACGGCGGAATATAAGAGCGTACAGCAAACACTTTTGCGCGAAGGTTGCTTCCTGCCCAATGTGCGCAACGAAGATGTAAACGATCTGGCTCAAAGCGCCACGGTATCTGCATCAAGCGAAGCTAGATTTGCAGGAGTTGGTCCGGAGAGTATTGGTGTGCACGAAGGCCTTGCTTTCTGGCGTGATCAGGCAGTACCGCTGCGTGAGGAGTTGCTGCAAAGGCGCGGACAATGGCTAGCCCTGGGTGGGGAAAGATTGCAGACGCTGCGCTTCTGTCTCTCAAATGCAAGCAATGAAAATCAGTCTGTTTCTGTGCGGCTCATGAAGGTGCAGCACATATGGGACTATCGGGTGGACGATGCCATGGAGATTGCTAGTGGCGAAGTCAATGTACTTTCCGGAGCGAAACAGTGGATTGAGTGGCAGATTCCCATCGCTGTCGAGCTACCAAACGCAGGCTATATCCGCGTCGATCTATTGCCGAATCCACAGGTGCAATGGCACGTTGCAGGCGCAGTGGAACCGGGCCATGTATCTGCGTTTGAGATGTCGCCGGGCAAGATGCGCCGTTATGCAAGCGGTGTCACGCTCTCCATGCAGGCGGAACCACCGCAGAGATCGTTTGCTGCAGCAAACGTTTTGAGTGGGGTAACGCGCCCCCACGCCACCACGAATTTGTGGCGATCGGATCCGCAGCAATCCCTGCCGCAATGGTTGGAACTGGCCTGGACAACGCCACAAAATGTTTCGGAAATAATCCTGACTTTCCCCGGCCATCTGCTGCGTGAATACCACGCTTACGCACCGATGTATCGCGATCCGCAGTGTGTTCGCGACTACGACATCCAGATTCGGGATGGTGAAGATTGGCGCACTGTTGCTGAAGTTCGCGGTAACTATCAACGGCGGAATGCGATTGCTTTTGCGACACCGCTTCACATTGATCGCATACGTGTCGTAGTGCTGGCTACGCATGGCGATCCTTCCGCAGCCCTCTACGAAATACGCCTGTACTGACAGGTATTCATACTTCACACACGTGCCATTTTCAGGGAAAACAAAACCAGCCCAAGAAAAGGTCTTGACAATGCAATCACAGTTTTTCTAATCTCGCCGCCGTCTAGTTAATCGATTAACCATGCAACTTCAAATTTTACGGATTACATCTCGAATCGTGCGGAAAGAATGCCGTCTCACCGCGATCCTCCTGTTCTTTGCAGCAATTCCCGTCTGTGCTGTTGCGCAAAATCAAGGCGATTACACGCTCCGGTATGACCAGCCACACCAGGTGATTCGCGGACTGGGATTCGAAATCCAAAGCGACTCCATAGCATCCGGCAATGCCGGGATGCCCGAGGAAGTGATTGCGGTCCCGCACGATCTGACACCGGCGGAAAAGGTTCGCTTTGCGAAAGAAATGTTGCATGGCTTCCGTTATGCGCGACTAGCCATGGGCCTATATCTGCGAGGTCTGGATGCGGATCAAAAGCACATTGTGGAGCGCTATCAAGGACAGATGGCGGATCTGAAACAGATGCAAGACTTGTCCGGCATCCAGGGTTTTGATGTGGAGTACTGGTCACCCGCACCGTATTGGAAGCAGAACAAAACCTATTATGGCGGCCCCATTGCCGGACATGATTCGCAGTTCGTAGACCAATTCAGCGATGCAATGGTGCAGGATCTTCGCTACCTGCAGTCTCACGGGCTACGCGTAGCCCAATGGGGATTACAGAACGAACCTGTGGTGGGGCATCTGAAATCAACGCCCGGTGCTGCTGCCGGCACGGACAAAGGACAGTCGTACTCCACCTGCTTCTATTCACCGGAGGACTATTACACCGTCCTTGCAGCTACCGCCCCGAAAGTCCATGCGCTGTTCCCTACCGTGGAGATTCATGCACCTAGCTGGGATGGTCCCGCAGGCCCGTATGCGGCAGAGATTCGTAAAGACCCGGTGCTGCTAAAACACATTGATGCCTGGACATGGCATCAGATTGGCCACAATTCAAACGATCAGATCGCACTGCGCGATAAATATCTCGCAGGTGCAGGAGGTAAAGCGGTTTACCAAAACGAGTACGAGTACCAGCCCTGGGACAAGAGCATGCCTGTTGATGGCTACTTCATGAACACCGGGCAGGCCTTGATGAACTGGATGGCGTTTGAGGATTCACCGGTCTGGTACTGGATTCATGCGTTGAAGCCGGTCTCGAATGTAGAAGCCACGGGATATGCGTTGGGTTTCTGGCGTCCTGAAGGCGAGTTGAAAAACAATATTGCACCCACAATCCAGCCAGGCCATTGGGATTACAACCCGCATAGCTATAACGCGATCGCGGGATTTTTGAAGTACCTGCCGTGGGATTCTACGCGGCTTGCTGTTGATGAGAGCGAGGTCCGCAACGACCAACGCATTCTCGTCTGGCGTTCCAAGGACGGTCGATTGGGCATTGCTCTTTCCAATCGTGGCAATGCGCCGTTCCAGTTTCACCTGCATGGAGTGCATTCTGCCCAACTCAGCGGGCACCGTTACACCGTGCAGTCACGTGACGTTTCTCTTTCCAACAAGAAAGTATCCGCGGACCTCGTAATCACGGTGCCACCGCAGAGCTTCGAGTTCTGGATTGGGTAAGTAGCACTACATAAAGAACGCAGACCTATCCTGGGGTGAAGGTATGTTGAAGTCCTTGAGGCAAACGCAACTGGCACGGACAGCTGTGCTGGCTACGCCCATTTTCCTGTGTGCGCTTCCACTCTACGCGCAGCAGGGAACGGGTAACATCTCTGGAACGGTGCACGATTCCAGCGGAGCCGTGGTTCCCAACGCTACGGTCGACATTGAGAATGTTGATCGTAATGACGTCATTCATCTGACGACAAACGATTCCGGTTTTTATAGCTCGCCGCCACTTACTCCTGGCAGCAACTATCGCGTGACCATCACACGACAAGGCTTCGGAAAATCCGTCATTAGTCACATCATCGTCACCGTGGGTCAGCGTGTGGGCGAAGACGCCACTCTGACTGTTGGCGGTGTGAACGACACAGTAGTTGTGGAAGCAACGCAGGCCGCAGCGCTTGATACGACGTCGGCGACATTAGGTGCTGTGATTGGTGAAAAGTCCATTGAAGAACTTCCCCTCAATGGCCGTAACACTATCGCGTTAACCACACTGACACCCGGTGTTCGCATCAACACCACTGTCGCACAGTCCGGTTTTGCTAACCGTGGCACCAACTTGTCGGCGATCTCGATCAATGGTTCTCCAACGGGGTCGAACTCATACATTCTTGATGGTCAGAGCAACCTCTCCACCACGACCGGTGAAATCGCAGTGAATCCCACCGTGGATGCCATTCAGGAATTCAAGGTGCAGAGCGGCGTCTTCTCTGCCCAATACGGCTTCACTCTGGGCGGTGTCGTGAACCTGGTCAGCCGCAGTGGCACCAATACTATCCATGGCAGCGTATATGAGTTCCTGCGGAATGACGTTTTCAACGCGAGAAATTACTTTGCCCGTACCGGTCAGGTAGGTAAACCTGTACTGCGCTACAACCAGTTCGGCGGAGCCATGGGCGCCCCTATTGTGAAGGACAAGGCTTACATATTCGGGAATTTTGAAACATACCAATTCATTCAGTCATCTCCGCAATTCCTTAGTGTCCCCACAGCTGCGCAGCGTATGGGCGATTTTAGTGGGTTGAAAGATGGAACAGGCAAAGACATCCCCCTATTCAATCCGTATACGACTAACCCAGTAACGTACCAGCGTCAGCGATATGCGAATAATCAGGTTACAAACCTTGACCCCGTTGCAGTCGCATATCAGAATGCCTTTTACCCGCTTCCGAACACAACGCCCGCGACGTTATCGCAGCAATATACAAACACGAATAATTTCATTTTCAATAATCGTGGTTTGTCTCACATGTACAACGCACTTGGCCGTGTGGACTACCACCTTCACGAGAAGGACACTATTTTTGGTCGCTTCGCGTATTACAGCAACTACACCAACGGCGGTACTGGCGGCGGCTCCTACTATCCGAATCCCATCATCGCAAATCGTTATGACACCTATACCGCCGAGGAATTATTGATCGGTGATACGCATGTCTTCTCGTCGTCATTGATCAATGACCTGCGTCTTTCTATTGAGCGGCAGGAGTTCCCATTTCAGGCGGCTAGCGCCGGTCAGAACTGGCCTCAGAAACTCGGCCTGCCGTCCAATGTTCCCAACTTCGCTCTTCCCTCTGTATCCAATGGTTTACCTGCCTCGAACCAGACCATCGGCTATCGCGCCTACACCCTGCCGGAAGTGACAGACACGGTAAGCAAAGTCATCCAGCGCCATGCGCTCAGCTTCGGTGTTGATTGGCGTTACAACGCAGGTGCCAATCTGCAGCGCAATCAACCTTCGGGCAGTTTCAGTTTTGCGGCAGGTTTGACGACAGACCCTACTGGTACGCAGATCGATCCGAAAACCCAATCAAATTCTGGCAGCAGTTATGCAGACTTTCTTGCCGGGGCGGTTAGCTCTGCCAGCATTGTCACCAACTTAGGCGAACTGGATCGCAGCTTCAGTTTCTCCGCCTTCGTTCAAGATGATTGGGCAGCTACCGACCGTCTTACTTTGAATCTGGGTCTGCGTTATGACTTTCAGAAGCAGCCGTATGAACAGAACAATGGCTATAGCAATTTCAATCCGACACTCAGCTCCGGTGGTTACACAGGCATCATGCAGTACGCAA
>Ga0209233_1000974_pt1 | contig 12301 bp, 14 predicted proteins | sample AraplaCL_Cvi_mCL_FD_184269 | JGI IMG/M metagenome (GOLD analysis project Ga0209233, IMG submission 184269) | Arabidopsis root microbial communities from the University of North Carolina, USA - plate scrape CL_Cvi_mCL (SPAdes) (version 2) | ecosystem: Host-associated > Plants > Roots > Endosphere... | reverse complement strand
GCAAGGTTAACGACCAGGACGCCGTAAAGAGAACGCTCCTCGTAGGAGAGATTCGCCATGATTTCACCTCCGCATGTCAAAAATATTTGACATGAGAAAACCATAGGCCGATCGGGTGCGCGTGTCAAACATTTTTTACATTGCTTGTTTCTAGCGAAAGAGCGCCAGGTAGGAATCGGCGATTCGCTGGCCGCATAGGGCTGCGAACATGCCTGCAACTGCCAGGAAACTGCCAAAGGGAAGTCGGGTGGCGGTGCTTGCCTTGCTTCGGATGAGAAGGAACACCGCGTAGAGTGTGGCGAGGAAAATGCCGACAGCCAATGCAACTACTGTGGGTGAGAAGCCTAGGAAGGCAGCGATCATGGCAAGGAGTTTGGCGTCGCCGAGGCCCATGCCGTCGCGTTTGCGTAGTGCTTTGTAAATAGCGCGGATCGCGTAGAGCAGAAGAAATGCGGCTGCCGCTGCGAAGAGGTGGCTGAAGATGTGGAACTCTGGGCCGGTGAGGAAGACATTGCCGGTGCTGCGACCTGCGTTCGCGCTGTTGATGCTGATCTGATGTTTGAGGACGACGTCGTCCTGCTGCGAGTCGAGGAAGAACGCCTGCATGCAGGCGATGGCGAGTCCTACGAAGATGCCGCCGTAGGTGAGGTCGCTGGGCAGAATGTGTTCACGCCAGTCGGTGACGGCGAGGCCGATGAGAAACCAGCCGAGGCAGGCGGTGGAGAAGCAGCGGAGGGTGAGCTGCATGATTGGGTCGAAGTCGCCTGGCAATGGGTGCGTGAATGGCCAGAAGCTTACGACGAACCAGAGTGCTACGGCGAGTTCTACTGCGGGGTAACGCCAGGAGATGCGTTCGTGGCAATCGCGGCAACCGCCTCGGAGTAGCAGATAGCTGAGTAGCGGGATGTTGTCATACCAGCGAAGTTGCGCATGGCAGTGCGGGCAGCGGGATCGCGGCGAGACGACGGATTCATCTGCAGGCAGGCGGACGATGCAGACGTTGAGAAAACTGCCAAGCGCGAGGCCAATGATGCCTGCGAGCGCGGGAATGAGCCAATGAGCCGCCACGGATTTCAGTATAGGTGTGGGTGTTGTTGAGCTGTTCGAATATGGGCGTGATTCGGCGTTTACGTGCGAGGCTTCGCGGCGAAGTAGGAGTGCGTCTCACGCTTCATGATTCGCAAACTCAAATCCGGTGAATTTCGTATTTACTCTCGCAAAGTGGACGAAAAGACGGGCAAGCGCAGGAATCTGGGTACGTTTTCTTCGCGCGAGGCTGCTGAGAAACATGAGCGGGCAATCCAGTACTTCAAACATGGCTGAAGCGAAGCTGTTTCTATAAACGAGAAACCCCGGCTGCATGTGCGACCGGGGCTCTTTTCGTTGTGCGGCGACTATTTGCTGCGTGCGCCTGCTACCGCCAGGCCGAGTCCTGCGACGATCAGGACGCCAGAGACAACGGGGCCAATGGGGAAGGAATGCTCTTCGGTGTGGCTGACCTGGATGGGGCCGAGTTTGGCGTCTTGCTTCTTTTCCTTGAAAGAAAATCCGCCCGTGACCAACGTAATAATGCCGGCGAGAACCAATACAACTCCAACAATGGTGAGACCCTTCATGGAAACCCTCAACTTTTCTGAATTCAGCAACGGGTTTCTGAGACGTGGCACAGCGTGGCGGGGATGCCTTGGCGATGGCAGATTCCGGCGCTCAGCGGGGCTTGCTAACGGTTTTCAGCAGGCGTAGTCTCACGCTTACACGGGAAAGGAGGATGATCCAGCCTATGAAATGTGGAAGTAGTTTATGTGGTTCAACACGTGAGGTGACTGAGGCCTAGAGCGTTCCGCTCCAGACCTGGCAATCTCGCCGAACAATGCATAACGTCCGCCAATATGGGGATTTGCACGGCTGACTCCGCCGAGGCCCTCCGAACGAGTGGACGCCTCAGGTCAATCTCAACAGTTCACCGCAGTCAAGAAATGGTCCGCATGCCTACCGGCGCGGACCATTTCTTTTTTTGTTTTCTTTTGCATCACGAGTTAGGAAGGCGCATCTTAATTGCGGATAGCAAATATCCTTAAATGCAAAACGAGGTTAGTTCTATGTCCCTTCGTATCGATTACGCCCATCAGTCGCCCGAGCTGTTTCGCAAATATCTGGAGATGAGCATGGCTCTGAAGAAGAGCAGCATCGACGAGAAGCTGAAGTCTCTCGTGGAGATCCGAGCTTCGCAGTTGAATGGCTGCGCCTTTTGCCTGGATATGCATGTGAAGCAGGCGAAGATCGCCGGCGAGCGTGAGTTGAGGCTTTACCATGTGAGCATCTGGCGCGAGAGCAACCTGTTCACACCGAAGGAGCGCGCAGCGCTGGAGTGGACCGAGGCTGTGACGAAGCTTAGCGATCATGGCGTAAGCGATGCTGTATTCGACGCCGTCCGCAAGGAACTTTCGGAGAAGGAATTGACCGACCTGACCTTTGTTTTGATGGTGATCAACGGCTGGAACCGCGTTTCTGTTGCGTTTCAGGCGGTTCCGGGATCTCAGGATGAGGCGTACGGCCTGACGGCGGCAGGGCTGAATTAATGCAGCTTCGGAATCACGTGGAATGGGCTTTGCACTGTTGTGCAATCCTGGCGGGATTGCCTGAGGGCAAATTTCTGCCTGCGAAAGTACTGGCGGAGTTCCACGGGGTTCCAAAGGAGTATCTGGCCAAGGCGCTTCAGGCGTTGTCGTTGGCGGGGCTGGTGGAAGGAACGCTTGGTCCCAATGGCGGCTATCGCCTGAAGCGTGCGCCGGAACAGATCACGTTCCTGGATGTGGTGGAGGCGGTTGAGGGTAAGGCTTCCACGTTTGTCTGCACGGAGATTCGTGGCAATAACCCTTGCCGTGAGCCGGGATACTGCGATACGAAGCCCTGCGGCATTGCGCGGGTGATGTGGGATGCGGATCGGGCCTGGCGAGGGAAACTGGCGAGTGTGCGGATGTCGGATTTGTTGGTGACTCTGCTGCAGGACGTACCTGCCGATCAACTGGCCAAGAATGCGGAGTGGCTGGCGGAGCGTAGTTGAATCTGAAAGACGCCTTTTAACCGTTTCTGGTGACGTAGAACACTGCATAAGCGTGTGAACCGCTCATAGAATGGAAGGCATGGAACCTCTCGTCATTGCAGGCAAGGCATTTCAGTCGCGACTGATTGTTGGAACAGGAAAGTACAAGGATGGACCGGAGACGCGGGATGCCATTGAGGCGTCGGGCGCGGAGATGGTCACGGTCGCGGTGCGCCGTGTGAATCTTGACCGGTCGAAGGAGTCGCTGCTGGATTTTATCGATCCTCAGCGGTACTTCCTGCTGCCGAATACGGCGGGTTGCTACACCGGCGAGGAAGCGATTCGTGCGGCTCGTTTGGGGCGCGAGGTCGGCATCTCTGACTGGGTGAAGATTGAGGTCATCGGTGACAAGAGAACCCTGTATCCGGACGTAGCCGGAACACTGTTAGCAACAGAGGTTCTGGTAAATGAAGGCTTTACTGTTCTTCCATATACTTCTGATGACATTGTGTTTGCGAAGCGATTGATTGATGTTGGAGCAGCGGCGGTCATGCCGCTGGGGGCACCGATCGGATCGGGTTTGGGTTTGCAGAACACGGCGAATCTGCGCATCCTGCGCGAGATGATCACGGAGGTTCCGCTGATCGTGGATGCAGGGGTTGGTACGGCGAGCGATGCGGCCGTCGCCATGGAGATGGGCTTTGACGCGGTGCTGATGAACACAGCGATTGCTGAAGCGCGTGAGCCGGTCTTGATGGCCGAGGCTATGGGCAATGCTGTATTGGCCGGGCGTCAGGCTTACCTGGCTGGTCGTATGCCGAGACGGCTGTATGCTTCGGCAAGTTCGCCGCTGGAAGGCGTTTCGCGGTAGCTGTCAGCGAGTATCAGGCAGAAGCCAGTGCATTGGGATGGGTCTCCAGGGACTGAATCTCGTGCACTGGCTTTGCTTCTTTGATTAACAGCCAGCAGCCAGCTGCGAAGGTGAGCAGAATCAGTGGTCCGTCAAGTGCTTTGCGGATGAGCCAGCTATAGATGGCCAATGCGTTCAGGACTACGAAGGCAAGAACTTTCAGGCTGTAGACGAGTCCAGGTCGGCTGGTGACACGCGCGACGCGCCAGCCGATCAGAGCCAGAGGCAGTGTAATGGCTGCGGCGTCGTATTCCATGATGCGTGGATTCAATAAGAGCACGCCGACGAGAAGCACTGGCCCCCACTGCTGAAGCGTGATGCAACCGCGGTCGTACAGACGTGCACCATAGAGGAGTGCGCCGAAGACGGGTAGCGCATAAGCGGCAAAGAAGAAATAGCAACCGGGAGCGTAAGGGATGCCGCGCTTATAGAGAATGTTGCTGAAGAGACCGGCAGGGCTGCAGCCGAAGTCGTGATTGAAGCTGAATTGGAGTTCTACCGCTTCAAGATAATGACGGAAGAGCGATGGCATAAACAGCGGTTGCAATGCATACAGGCCGATTCCTGCTGTGATGACACCGAGGGTGGGTAGCCAGTTTTTCTTGCTGGAGAGCGGTGCGATCAGGACCAGTGACAGCATGGGCGCTTTCACGCAGGTAGCGAAGAGAATGACCGCGTAAAAGGGAATCCATCGATTGCGCTGCCATCCGAATAGCGCCGTAGCGAAGATGGCTCCGTAGAGGATGTAGGCGATATTGCCGCTGAGGATGACACCGTTGGCGAGCAGACCCGGGAAGAAGAGGGCAATGCCTGCGAGATAAAGCATTCCGGGTATCTCTGTCTTTTGCGCGAAGGTCGCGCATACTGCGATGGCGCCGAGTGCTCCGGCGAAATAGACCAGCCAATACAACGTGATGAGCAACGTACGTGGCAGATGGCCGAGGGCTTTCAGCAAGGGCAGTGTGATGGGGGCGTAGACGTAGCTGTAGGGCGGCGTCTGATCGTTGGCTAGCTGGCCATTTGCTGCGAGTTGCTGGTGGTGTTGCTTCTGAATGTCGGTGGCGTCCTGGTATGGATCATGGCCGTGGTCCATGCTGATGAGCGCGTGGTTGTACACCTGCATGTCCCAAGCGGTGTCGTCGAGCGATGCCCAGATCGGCAAAGCAAGGGCAGCCGCAAGCCACAAGATGCGTACGCCGAGGGGGATTCGTTTCCAGAGACTCCAGAAGCGTCGTGCGAAAAGGCTCAATGCGTGACCTCAATATTGCCTGTGAGGGTAGGATCATAAGCTGGCCGCGTGTCATAACGATGGCGACGCACGGGCCATGTTACGAAACTGCTTACTGACAGATTCCAGACAGACGCGATCATGATGCCGGCGAAGCCGGCTACCAACCATTCGACACCGGCCTGCCAGAGAGCGCGGGTAAAGATGAAGTTTGCCCATGCGCCGAAGGAGCAAGTGACTGCAAATCGCAGGGCTCCCGGCAGAAGATGTTTGCCCTTGAGGCGGCGGTCACGGAAGGTAATACGGTTGTTCAGGACGAAGTTTTCTGTCATGGCCAGGAAGGTGGCGATGATCTGTGCGGTAAGGAAGTGCACGTGCTGTGCATCCACGAGATAGAGCAGCGTCAGCAGGTGCAGAATGAGTCCGATGCAGCCTACCAACATGAACAATGTGAGATGCACGGGGATAACGTCACCAAGCATCTTGTTCAGTACGAGGAAGAGATACTCAATTGCCACAGCAGCGTCCAGCTTGCTTTCACCGTGGGTGCGGACGCGGAAGGTGTAGCCGACCTCGGTGAGGCTGACAGGGCGACGGGCTGAACTGAGCATGTCCACAAGGATTTTGAAGCCTTCTCCGCGGACGTCGCGCACCACTTCCATGAGGAAGCTGCGACGGATCAGGAAGAATCCGCTCATGGGATCAGTAAGTTTGCAGCGGCAGATAGTGTGGCTAAGGCGCTGTCCAGCGCGGCTGAGGAGAACGCGTGTTTTGCAGAACTGGCCCATGCTGCCACCGTCGGAGTTGCGGGTGCCAACGACCACATCGTGCGATCCCTGTTGCAGGCATTGGACCATGCGAGGAAGAATGCTGGAGTCGTGCTGGAGGTCAGCGTCCATGACCGCAAGCAGAGGAGCCTGCGAGGACAGCATACCTTCCATGCATGCAGAAGAGAGGCCGCGGCGACCGATGCGATGAATGAGACGGACACGTGGGTTTATTTTTGCGTGTGCAGAGACTACATCCGCAGTACCGTCGGGGGAGTCATCGTCAACGAATACGACCTCCCAATTCCAACCTTCAAGAGACGCAGACAACTCTCGGATCAGGAGAGGAATGTTCTCCCGTTCGTTAAAGGTTGGTACGACGACACAGAGTTCAGGTGTCAAAAACGCCTCCACCAGATACAGTCCCTCCAATCCAACAAGGTTGGATTCGGGTTGCTGTTCTAGAGAGACGTATGTGGCGCAAAATTGGATTACACCCCAGGCCCGGAGGAATCTTCCTGGGGCTGGGAAATTTGTTCTGAAGCGAACGAATTAGCGAAGAAAAACGCTTAATTCGTTCGCCGCTGCGCGCAGATAGGGCAGGAATTTGGCCTGCATCTCCATCATGGGCATGCGTGGAGCATGGCCGCTGAGATTGATGGTGGCAATTACCTTGCCGCTGGGAGCGTAGACCGGAACGGCCATGGAGCGAAGGCCGACTTCGTATTCCTGGTCGCAAACGGCGTAGCCGTTGCGGCGAACGTTGCGCAGAAGCATCCGGAGTTTTTCGACCGTATTCACCGTGCGGGGTGTGAAAGGCTTCAGGACAACGCGGGAGAGATAGCGTTCGACTTCGTCAGGTGGTTGCGATGCGATCAAAACGCGGCCCATGCTGGTGCAGTAAGCAGGCAGGCGGCTGCCGATGTGGAGATCAACACTCATGAGTCGCTGCACCTGCGTGCGAGCGATGTACACGATCTCGTCACCGTCAAGCGTGGCAACAGAGAAGCTCTCGTTCAGCTTTTCGCTCATGCGCTCAAGGATGGGCTGCGCCGCGGAGGAGAGTGTGTTGCTGACGGTGTAGGTGTGGCTGAGCGAAAGCATCTTGGGGCGCAGGGAATAACGCTGGCCGTCTTCAGAGCCTACATAGCCGAGTTTGTTGAGGGTGTAGAGGCAGCGGCGAACTGCGGCGCGGCTAAGGCCGGTCTTGTTCGCAAGTTGAGAGATGGTCATCTGCGGCGTCTGCTGGGTGAACGTCTCCAGCACTGTGAGGCCACGCGCCAACGATGTCATGAAGTTGGCATCGCCTTGGTAGATCTCAAGAGCCTTGGCGGGAGAGACCTTTACAGGTACAGGCGGCGCGGGAGCGGCAGGTGTGCTGGGGAGGACGGCAGGCGAATCAAGGACAGCAGAGTCAGACACTAGGCACCTCGTTGCGGTAGCTGTTCGAATAACGCGCAGACGAACGATAAACGCACTTCCAGTGTAACGCCGTGGCTCGATTCGCTGCAATTCCGGCGTATCTGCTGACCGAAAACATCGACACGTTAGAGACATGGAACACGCTCTAGAATGGAGACACTATGAGCTCGCTCGAACTTCAGGTTTCGCTTCCTTCCGCGCTGCAAAGCACCGTTGCTTCCACCACCACCGAGTGGCAGAGTGGCAACAAACTGGGCCGTCTTTTTGCCAAGGACGCTTCGCTGTGGACCAGCGGACAGGGCTCCGATGACGAGTCGATCTGGCTGGGATGGCTGGATATTGTGGAGCGCCAGTTGGGCGATCTGCAGTCGTTTGCTGCACTTCGCGATGATGTGAAGGCTGCCGGTTTTGAGCATGCGCTGCTGCTGGGCATGGGCGGATCGTCGCTGTGCCCGGAAGTGCTGTCGCTGACCTATGGCCATCAGGCTGGTTTCCCTAAGCTGCACATTGTGGATTCGACTGATCCCGCACAGGTGAAGGCCGCTCGTGATGCTGTGAACCTGAAGAAGACAGTTTGCATTGTGGCTTCGAAGTCGGGTTCGACGCTGGAACCGAACATCCTGAAGGATTACTTCTTCAGCGAGATGCAGAAGGAAGTGGGCGCGGAGCAGGCTGGCAAGCACTTCATCGCCATCACCGATCCGGGGAGCAAGATGGAAGCAGTCGCAAAGGCTGATGGATTCCGTCATATTTTCTACGGCGATAAGACTATCGGCGGCCGCTTCTCGGCGCTGTCGAACTTTGGTATTGTGCCGGCTGCTGTGGCTGGTCTGGATGTGCCGAAGTTCCTGCAAGAAGCGAAGCGTGGCGTGGATGCTGCGCACACTGCAGAGATTACGAAGAACCCGGGCGTTCTGTTAGGCATCGTCCTTGGCGATGCGCACAATGCAGGTCGCGACAAGCTGACGTTCTTCACGTCGCCGGAGATTTTCGATCTGGGCGCGTGGCTGGAGCAGTTGATTGCAGAATCGACCGGCAAGCTGGGCAAGGGCATTACGCCGGTTGATCGCGAGACGATTGGTGCGCCGAGCGTGTATGGCAACGATCGCGTGTTTGCATACATTCGCCTGAGCACGGCAGACAATGCCGCTCTTGATGCGAAGGTGGATGCACTGGCTGCTGCTGGTCATCCTGTTGTTCGCTTCACGATCGACGATGTGTATGAACTGCCAGCGATCTTCTACCTATGGGAGATTGCGGTTTCTGTTGCTGGTTCGGTGATGGGCATTAACACCTTCAACCAGCCAGACGTGGAAGCTGCAAAGATCGAGACGCGTAAGCTGACCGACGAGTATGCAGCGACGGGCAAATTGGCTGAGCATGAGCCGATTCTGGATGTGAACGGCATCAAGCTGTTTGCAGATGAGAAGTATGCGCTGACGCTTTCGACCACTGCTTCGGGCAAGACGCTGACCGATTATCTGAAGGCGCATCTGGCTCAGATCAAGCAGCATGACTACTTCGCGACGCTGGCTTACATCGAGATGACGCAGGAACATGAGGACCTGATCCAGAGCTTCCGCATGAAGGTGCGCGACGACAAGACGGTGGCAACGTGCCTCGGCTTTGGACCGCGTTTCCTGCACTCGACCGGTCAGGATTACAAGGGCGGACCGAACACCGGTGTGTTCCTGCAGATCACTGCGGATCACGCGGTGGACGTGGCGATTCCGAATGCGAAGTACACATTTGGCGTGGTGATTGACGCGCAGGCAGCAGGCGATCTGGCAGTGCTGCAGCAGCGCGGACGTCGTGCTCTGCGTGTGCATCTGGGTGCGGATGTATCGAAGGGATTGAACCAGCTTGGGCTGGCGATCACCGAAGCGCTGGCGTAATTCGTTTTACAAGATGCAAAAGGGCCGGAAGTTTTCGTGAGAAAGCTTCCGGCCTTTTCGTTTGGTGGCGATGTGTTGGGATTCTTCGCTCTGCTCAGAATGACGGCGTGTGGTTGTTTACAGAGCGGCGAGAACGTCTTCCGGCTCGGGGCGGACGCGGAAGTCGGCGTGGGCTTGCGCGAAACGAATGGTGCCGTCCTGGCCGATGACGAAGGTCGCAGGCAACGGCAGTTTCCATACGCTGTCGTCCGGGCCAGCCATGATGTTCTTGCCACTGTTGATGAACGGTATGTTCACCAGGATGGAGCGGTAGTAGCGCTGCAGAGTCATCGACACGGCGTAGGCAATGCCGAACTGCTCTGCGAGTACGCTGTTCGCGTCCTGCAGCAGCGGATAGGGGATGCTGTGCTGCTGCACGGTGAAGTCGCTTTGGCGCAGTGTCTGCGGTGAGATGCCGACGAGCAGAGCGCCGCGTTCGCGCAGTTGCGGGTAGAGATCGCGCCAGACTTCGAGTTCGGTGACGCAGTAAGGATCCCAGCGGCCGCGGAAAAAGTTGATGACGAGCGGGCCGAGAGCGAGAAGATCGCTGGAGCGAACCGTCTTGTTTGATACGGCATCCTGCAGTGAAAACGATGGCGCCTGCGCTCCCACGGGGAGGATGCGATCTTCAATGCCGGTGCTGAAGAGTTCGGCAATGGCCTGCTCGCTGATGGCAAGGCGGTCGGCCTGCACCAGCTTGCGCGTGTTCTGGGTAATTTCGTCGAGCTTGTCCTGCAAAGCGGCCATGTCTTTATTGTCTGATGTTTCGGTGTTTCGCTTCAACTAAGCTGGAGATATGCATCAGGCGATTGAGTTCATTCTGGAAGTGGAAAAGCTAAAGACGGTAACGCGGAAGGTGAAGCCGCTGGAGCTGGAGCGGTATGAAAACTCCGCAGAACATAGCTGGCAGCTTTGCCTGTTTGCGTATTCGCTGGAAGTGTATGCCGCCGAGCCGGTGAATATGAATCATGTGATCCGCATGCTGCTGGTGCATGACATCGGTGAGATCGATATCGGTGACACGATGGCATTTGTCGAAGGTGGATGGGTAGAACGCAAGCGCGATGAGTTGGCGGCGATTCGGCGCATCTTTGGCTTTCTGCCTGCGGATAAGGCTGCGGAGCTGGAAGCACTGTGGCAGGAGTTTGAAACGGGGCAGACGGCAGAGGCGCGGTTTGCCAATGCAATTGACCGCGCTATGCCTGCATTGCTGAACCTGAATAACAACGGTCAGAGCTGGAAAGAAAATGGCATCAGCTATGAGCGCGTGGTGAAGCGTATTCGCGGACAGATTGAGGAAGGATGCCCGGCGCTGTGGGAGTATATGGAGCCGCGCCTTGCCGAGGCGAAAGAACGCGGCTTCTTCGGAGCGTAATTATCCTCTTGCTGCTGCTTCCAGATCGGCGATGATGAATTTCTTCATACCCATCATGGCCTGCATTCCCTGGGGTGTTTTCACTAGATCGAAGATGTTCTCAGGAACAATCTGCCACGCCAGACCGAACTTGTCTTCCAGCCAGCCACACGCTACTTCCTGACCGCCATCGGCAGTGAGTTTGTTCCAGTAATAGTCGATCTCTTCCTGGTCTTTGCACATGACCACGAAGGAGATAGCTTTCGTAAAACGAAATTCCGTGTCACCGTTCAGCGCAGTGAAGGAGAGGTCTTCCAGACGAAAGAAAATGGTGAGCGGTTTTCCGTTGGGACCGGGGAGACCACCTGTTTTCTCCGCGTCAGGGAAGACGGAGATGTAGAAATCGACAGCTTCTTCCGCGTTGCCGTTGAACCAGAGGAACGGCGTGATCTTGTGCGTGGTTGTGATGCCCATGAACGGAGTGTCTCCTTAATGTGGACATTGTACACATTGCGTGTTGGGAAGGGGGACAGCATTTGAGCTGTCCCCTTGGTTTTTGCAGTGCATGAGTTTTGGCGTGACTTACATTCCAGCCATATCCATGTCATGGCATTGAGTTGTGGTCGCCTTGGCTGTTACGACACGCTTTGACGGAGCAGGAGCGCGTAATGAAGAACGCTTCTTCGCCGGTGCTGTGTTGAGTTTTGCCAGCTCAGAGGTGAGGCGTGCAAAGCCTTCTTCGCGAGCCTTCTTGTTACCTTCCACCGTGTTGCTCGGATCTACGCCAGCGCGCATGAAGCCGTGACCTGCGCCGTCGTAAGTGACCGGCTCATACTTCTTGCCTGCAGCCTTCATCGCTTCGATGGTTGCGGGGATGGTGGCGTTAATGCGTGCGTCATTACCACCGTAGAAGCCGTAGACAGGTGCGTTGATGGCGGCCATGTCTGCAGTGGTGGGTGGCGGGCCGTAGAAGACAAAGGCTGCGTTCAAGTCCTTGCGATGTGTGGCAAAGGCGAAGCTTTTGCCGCCACCCCAGCAGAAGCCGACCGATGCCAGCTTGCCATTGGCTGCAGGAAGTTTCGTAACGTAGTCGGCTGCTGCGTCGAGGTCGGCCATGACGACTGCGTTATCGAGTCCGCTGACAGCCTTAGTGACCTGGTCCTGCGAGGGGAAGCTGTCTGTGCCGCCGCCGTTGGGTCCCATTCCGGTGAGAACGTCCGGTGCGATGACGATGTAGCCTGCTGCGGCAAGGTCATCGGCCATGCTCTTGGCCCAACCGCTGAGGCCGAAGATCTCCGGGATGAGTACGATGGCGGTGGCCTTCGTTTTCACTTCGGGATAGACGACGAAGGCGTCGAGCGGCTTGCCGTTGGCCTGGAGCTTAACGTATTCGTGATGGCGCGGGGAGGCGTCGAGGCGCTTCACCGCCCAGTCCTGCGCATGGATGGCGGCAGTGGCGCTGAAGAGCAGGGAGGCGGAGAGTACAAGGGCGCGGAGTCTCATGCGCCGAAGTATAAGGCGGCCCGTGGTGACTCGTCAGGGGAAATCTTTCGTTCGATCAGGATTGACCGATGAGGATGCCGGAAAGAAAGACCAGTCCGCCACCCACTATGACCTGGATGCAGCTAATGGTGAAGCTGGTT
>Ga0209233_1000972_pt1 | contig 12329 bp, 8 predicted proteins | sample AraplaCL_Cvi_mCL_FD_184269 | JGI IMG/M metagenome (GOLD analysis project Ga0209233, IMG submission 184269) | Arabidopsis root microbial communities from the University of North Carolina, USA - plate scrape CL_Cvi_mCL (SPAdes) (version 2) | ecosystem: Host-associated > Plants > Roots > Endosphere ... | reverse complement strand
GATATCGACGATGGTATGGCCGGCCTCGACGAACAGGCGCTTGCGGTCGGCATGGGTTGCGACCACCGTGCCGTTGCCGGGCAGCGCGAGGCCGAGCGCCTCGGTCAGGCAGTTCATCGAGTTCGCCGTGAACATGCCCGAGCAGGAGCCGCAGGTCGGGCACGCCGAGCGCTCGATCACCTTGACGTCCTCGTCGCTGACCTTGGAGTCGGCCGCCGCCACCATGGCGTCGATGAGGTCGACGGCCTTGGTCTTGCCGGCGAGCTTGACCTTGCCGGCCTCCATCGGGCCGCCCGAGACGAACACAGCGGGGATGTTGAGCCTGAGCGCTGCCATCAGCATGCCGGGCGTGATCTTGTCGCAATTGGAGATGCAGACGAGGCCGTCGGCGCAGTGGGCGTTGGCCATGTACTCGACGCTGTCGGCGATCAGCTCGCGCGACGGCAGGCTGTAGAGCATGCCGTCATGGCCCATGGCGATGCCGTCGTCGACGGCGATGGTGTTGAACTCCTTGGCGACGCCGCCGGCCTGCTCGATCTCGCGGGCGACGAGCTGGCCGAGGTCCTTCAGGTGCACGTGGCCGGGCACGAACTGGGTGAAGGAGTTGACGACCGCGATGATCGGCTTGCCGAAATCGCCGTCCTTCATGCCCGTCGCGCGCCAGAGGCCGCGGGCGCCCGCCATGTTGCGGCCGTGGGTGGTGGTGCGGGAGCGATAGGCTGGCATGGCGGTTTCCGTCCTCGGGTTTGCCTGGGCCGGGCGGGAAAATATGGAAGCCGCCTCAGGCCTTTGTGGCCGGATAGCGCACGGGGTGGGTTGGTGCAACGGGAACTTGGGCCGGACAGGGCTCCCCTGCTCCCGGCGCGGGGTCTGACGTGCCCCGGACGCAGCGCAGCGTCTCTTCGACGGTGCGCTGCAAAGCCGGGGCCCATCCGGTAGCGAGTGCTTGGCCTCCTGGGTCCCGGCTCGCGCTTCGCGCGTCCGGGACACGAGACCTACTGCAGCGTCGGATCGAGCCGGTCGCGCAGCCAGTCGCCGATCACGGAGACCGCCAGCGTGGTCACCACAATGGTCGTCGCCGGGGCCAGCATGATCCAGGGCGCCCGGGTGAGGTATTCGCGGCCATAGCCGACCATGTTGCCGAGGCTGGTCATCGGCGGCTGCACGCCGAGGCCGAGGAAGGACAGGCCGGATTCCATCAGGATGACCTCGGGGAAGACCAGCGTGGTCGAGACGATCAGGGTCGAGGCGATGTTGGGCAGGATGTGGCGGAGATAGATCCGCGCCGGCGTCGCCCCCAACTGGCGGACCGCAGCCGCATAGCCCTGCGCATTGGCGGAGATGGCGAGGCCGCGGGCGATGCGGGCATAGCGTTCCCAGCCGAACAGGCCCATCAGGCCGATCAGCAGCGGCAGCGAGTTGCCGAAGAAGGCGAGCACCGCGAGCGCCATGATCAGGAACGGCATGCTGGCCTGGAAGTCGGTCAGCATCAGCACGAGCTGTTCGACCACCCCGCGGAAATGCGCGGCGAGGAAGCCGAGCGTGGTGCCAACGATCGCAGAGATCGCGGTCGCGCCGAACGCGATCAGGAGCGAGATGCGGATCGAGACCAGCAGGCGCGACAGCACGTCGCGGCCGAGCTCGTCGGTGCCGAGCCAGTGCGCGACATTGCCGGGCGCCGAGAGCCGGTTGCGCAGGTCCAGCTGGGTGTAGCCATAGGGCGCGATCTTCTCGGCGAAGGCGGCGATCACCAGCATGGCGACGATCCAGCCGATCGCCAGCGCGACAGAAACCGGGATCGCGGGAAGACTGACGCGGCGGGTAGTTGTGTCCTTCAGCGTCGCGTCCGTCATGCGTGCGCTCCTTTGGCGCGCAGGCGCGGATCGAGGAAGCCGTAGAGGAAATCGACGATCAGGTTCGACGTGACCATGGTCATCGCCACCAGCAGCAAAATGCATTGCACGACGGCGAGGTCGCGATTGGCGACGGCCACGACGAGAAGCCGCCCTACTCCGGGCCAGGCAAATACGCTCTCGACCACGACGGCGCCCGCGATCAGCGTGCCCACCATGAAGCCCAAAATAGTGACGGTCGGGATCGCCGCGTTCGGCAGCGCGTGCGAGGTCACCACCTTGCGCCACGGCACGCCTTTTGCGGATGCGGTGCGGATATAGGGCTGGCCCAGCACCTCCAGCATGGCGCTGCGGGTGAAGCGCGCCAGCACCGCGGCGCCGCCGAGGCTGAGCGTCGCGATCGGCAAGATGGCGTGGCGCCAGGAGTCCTGCCCGCCCGACGGCAGCCAGCCGAGCTGCACGGCAAAGACCAGCACGAGCAGCAGCGCAAGGACAAAACTCGGCACAGTGAAGCCGGCGACCGCGGTCATCATCACGGCGCGGTCGATCCCCGAGCCGCGATGCAGCGCGGCGTAGATGCCGGCGGGAATGCCGAGCGCGACCTTGAAGAAGAAAGCCGGCAAGGTCAGCGCCAGCGTGGCCGGAATCCGCTCCAGCACCAGCTCGATCGCAGGCCGCCCGTCGCGCATGGAGCGGCCGAGCTCGCCCTTGGCGATGGCGCCGAAGTAATCGAGATACTGAAACCAGATGGGCTCATCGAGACCCCAGGCCTTGCGGAACGCGGCAAGCACTTCCGGCGGCGCCTCGGGTCCCAGAATCATCAGGGCGGGATCGCCAGAGAGGCGCAGCACGACGAAGGCGAAGGTGACGACGAGGACGATCGTCAGCGCCGCGCGGCCCATGCGAATGGCGAAATAGCGTCCCATCACGCCGCGTCCCGCGTCTCGGCGCCCGTCACGAGATGGCAGGCAACCTGCCTGTCGCCACCGATGGCAGAGAGCGTCGGCACTTCGCTCTTGCAGCGCGTAATCGCGCGCGGGCAGCGCGGATGGAACGCGCAGCCTTGCGGGCGCGCCGCCGGGTTCGGCGGGTCGCCTGCAAGCACGATGCGGTTAGCGCTGCGGCGGCCGGGTGCGGGCGACGCCGAGACCAGCGCCTGGGTGTAGGGATGCTCGGGGCGCGCGAAAAGATCATCGGCGCTGCCGATCTCGACGATGCGGCCGAGATACATCACCGCGACGATATTGCTGATCTGCCTGACGACACGCAGATCGTGGCTGATGAACAGCAGCGTCAGCCCAAGCTGTGCCTGGAGATCGCAAAGCAGATTCACCACCTGGGCCTGGATCGAGACGTCGAGCGCGCTGACCGGCTCGTCGCAGACGAGGAAATCAGGCTTCGTGGCGAGCGCCCGCGCCAGCACGATGCGCTGGCGCTGTCCGCCCGAGAGCGCGCCCGGATAACGCGCGCCATGGGCGGGTGTCAGCTCGACCGCGCGCAGCAACTCGCGGACGCGCTCCTCGCGCTCGGCGGGCGTGCCGAGGCCGTGAATGTCGAGCGGCTCGCGGATTTGCGTTGCGACCGGCAGGCGCCGGTCCAGCGCACCCAGCGGGTCCTGAAAGATCATCTGCATGCGCGCCCGTTGCGCGCGCCACGCCGCGGTTCCGGGCGCGGCTATCGGCTTGCCGTCGAACCGCACCTCGCCGCGATCGGGCGGCTCGAGGCCGAGCACGATGCGGCCGGTGGTCGACTTACCCGAGCCGGACTCGCCGACGAGGCCCAGCGTCTCGCCTTTGGGAATGGTCAGCGACACGCCGTCGACGGCATGCACGGCCGTGCTGCGACCGAACATCCCGGAGCGCATCGCATAGCTGCGCGCGATCGAGGATATCTCGACGAGCGGCACGCTCATTCGGCGGCGATCCCGAGCAGTGCGCGGCGCGAGGCCTCGGCGCGGATGCAGGCGACGGCGCGGTCGTCCGCGATCGGCGCCAGCGTTGGGGCGGCAAGGCAGCACGGTTCGGTTGCCAGCGAACAACGCGGCGCAAAGGCGCAGCCGCTTGGCATATGCGCGGGATCGGGCACCGTGCCTGGAATGGCGGTCAGGCGCCGACGCGGCCCGTCGAGCGGCGGCAACGCGCCGATCAGGCCCTGCGCATAGGGATGCACGGGATCGGCGAAGAGCTGGTTGCTAGGTGCCTGCTCGACGATGCGGCCGGCATACATCACCGCGACGCGGTCGCAGTTTTCGGCGACGACACCGAGATCGTGGCTGATCAGGACCATCGCCATGTGCATCTCACGACGGATGGTGGAGAGCAGCTCGAGGATCTGCGCTTGGATGGTGGCATCGAGCGCGGTGGTCGGCTCGTCCGCGATCAGCACGTCAGGGTTTCCGGCCAGCGCCATCGCGATCATGATGCGCTGGACTTGGCCGCCGGAGAACTCGTGCGGATAGGCCGACAGCCGCCGCGCCGCATCGGGAATGCCGACCAGATTGAGCAGCCGCAGCGCTTCGGCCTTCACGGCCTCGCCCGAGAGGTCCCGATGCAGCGCCAGCGCTTCGCAGAGCTGCTTGCGGATGGTCAGCACCGGATTGAGCGCGCTGGCGGGATCCTGGAAGATCATGGCGACCCGCCCGCCCCTCATTTGGTCAAGGGTGGCAGCCGGTGCACCCAGGATCTCGCGCCCGTCGAGCCGCACCGAGCCCGAGACCTTGGCATGACGCGGCAGCAGCCCCAGCGCGGCGAGCCACGTCACCGACTTGCCCGAGCCGGACTCACCTACGAGGCCGAGGGCCTCGCCCTTGCTCAGAGCGAGATCGACGCCGCGCAGCACCGGCACGCCGTTGAAGGCGACGCTGAGGCCCTGAATGCTGACCAGCGGCGTCACGGCCTAGGCCTCGAAATTGCCGGCGCGGAAATCCATCGCGAAGGCCGGCGAGGCCTTCCACTTGATCGATTTCGGCTTGGCCGTGAAGGTCGCATTCTGGTGCAGCACCGTGTAGGCGGGGTCCTCGCGCTCGGCGATCTCCAGCATGCGGTGGAACGCCTTCTTGCGGGCGGCGCGATCGGTCGAGGTCTCCAGGAACTCCGAGAGCTTGTTCAGCTCCGCATTGGTCCATTCGCCGATCTGCTGCTGCTGGCCGTTCGGACCATGCTGGGCGACCAGAGAGGAGACGGGATCGTTGAACGCAGCCGAGTTCGACCAGTCGCGCACCGCGCGGGTCGGCGCGCGCTCCATGATCTGCGACCAGTTCTCCTTGGTCTCGATCTGGACGTTGAGGCCGACCGATTTCCACATCTCGACCAGCACCTGCGCGGTCGCGACCTGGTTGGTGTAGTAGTTGTTGAGCAGGCGGTACGGGATCGCATCGCCCTTGTAATTGGCCTGCTTCAAGAGATCCTGCGCGAGCTTTGGATCGTAAGCCGGGACGCTCCAGTCGGCGTTGAACATGTCGCCGTAGAACTCCCACTGAAGCCCCTTCGGCACGCGAGTGCGGCCGGCCCACAGGCTGTCGACGATCGCCTGCCGGTCGATCGCGTGGGTGAAGGCGCGGCGCACCAGCGGATTGGCCAGCACGGCGTGGTTCTTGTCGAACACGGTCAGGCGGTGGTTGAGGATGGTGCCGCCCTGCACCTCGAACGCCGCATTCTTCTCGATACCCGCGATCTGGTCCGGCGGGATGTCGCAGGCGAACTGGTATTCGCCTGACAAGAGCCCGTTGATGCGGCTCGCGACTTCGGGGACTTCGAGGAAGCGGATGCGCTTGAGCGGCGGGCGGCCGCCCCAATATTCGTCGTGGGCTTCGAGCGTCAGTGACACGTCGGGCTTGAGCTCGACGACCTTGTAGGGGCCGGTCGTCACAGGCTTGCGCGCCCAGTCGAGATAGCTTGCGGACTGCTCCCAGGCGCGGCGGTTCATGATGTCGGAGCCGTAGCGCGACAGCCGGCCCTCGATCGTGACGTCGGGCGTCGCGTTGTAGAAGCGCACCGTGTACTTGTCGACGGCGTCGACGCGGACGAGATCGGGCCAGATGCGGCGGGCGACGGCGGGCACGTCCGGCGGCAGCTCCTTACCGGGCTTCGGCATAGGGATTTTCTCGAAAGCCTGGATGGTCGAGCGGCTCTTGGCCTCGGTCTCGCCGAACATGCGCTCGCGGCTGAAGGTGAAGACGACGTCTTCGGCCGTCAGCTCGTCGCCATTGTGGAACTTGACGCCCTGGCGCAGCTTCACTTCCACCGTCTGGTCGTCGATGCGGCGCCACTCGGTGGCGAGGCCCGGCACGGCTTCGAGGCTGCCGCGCCAATTCTTGGAGATCAGGCCCTCCCAGATCGAAGAGAAGAACACGCGCTCGCCCACATTGGACTGCTCGCGCAGCACGTCGAGCACGTTGGCGTTGGTGACCTTCTGCACGGCGATCGTCACCGACGGACGATTGTCGGCCTGCCCGATGGCAAAGCGCGGCAGCAGCAGCGTGCCCGCGGCAGCGCCGCCGGATTTGAGGATGGTGCGACGGCTGAGCTTGCTCATGACGATACCCCTGCCCTCTGTGTCGGTTATTCAGCGAGACCGAGCGCCGCGAGATGGGCAGCGCCGGCGCGGACGTCGTCGTGATTGCGCAGCTCGAGGATCAGCCGCGGATTGGAGGTGAGCCGTCCCAGCGCGCGGAACAATGCGACCCAGGGGATGTTGCCCTCGCCCGGCGCCCAGTGCCGGTCGGCAAAACCGTCGGTGTCCTGGAGGTGCACATGCGTCAGCATGTCGCCGGCGGTCTCGACGTAATAATCGACCGGCGGCGCGCCGGTGGAGATGTGGGCGTAGTTGGCGTGGCCGGTGTCGAGCGAGACGCGGACCTTGTTGTTTTCGAGCGCCTTGGCGAGACGCACCCGGTCGCGCGGATCCTTGTCCTCGATGTTCTCGATCACGATCTCGCAGCCGACGGTCTCGGCGCGCGCAATCACTTCGGCGAGCGTCGCCTTGACGCGCTCGACGATATTGCCGCGATTGTCGGGATAGAGGTCTAGATTGTTGTGGTCCCAGGTCGTGAACGGCGAATGGATCACCATCTGCGTCGCGCCGAGGAATTCGGCGGCGTCCAGGCCCTGAAGCAGGCGCTTGGTCACGGCCTGGCGGATCAAGGGATCGTGGCTGTCGATCTTGAAGCCCCAGAATGGGCCGTGGATGCCGAGCCGGCCGGTATGGCCCGACAGCATCTGCTTGATCTCGGTCGCGGCACTCCGCCAATCGCCGTCAAGCAAATCCGCGCGGAAAAAATCCTGGATCTCGAGATCGCGCTGCTTGTCGAGAAGCCAGTCGCGGTGGGCGGGGATCGATTTGATGGAGAGTGCGGCGCCCAACACCGGCTTCGACATGGCTTGCTCCTTGATCGTCAACAATGACAAGGGCAGCGCTAGACCAGTTCAATGACAGGCCGGTGAAACGCAGGTTCCGCAAGCCGGACGAGATGTGGACATCCGCCCGATCGCTTGCACCGATTTCAGGCAGCGACGCGCGCAGCGCGTGCAGACGGATGCATCAGTGCGCGAAAGCAAGCACGTTTGAGTCCGTAGTGATCCGGAATGGAATCCTATGTCGATGTCGCGTACATCGCGGGACATCGATCGGCGGCCACTTCCAAGGGCATCACCCTCTGATCGCGCACCACGGGGTTGGGGGACCACATGGGGCGGGGGATTGAAGGCTGGGGCAAGGTGACGAGGTCCGGACTCCTAGGCACTCCGGACCTCGGAACTTTCGAGATTGAACGCAATTTCGCGCCGCCGGCTTGATCAGCCGCGCGGCGCGAAGTCGTTTGGGTCGTCTTGCCGAATCCGGCACTCAGCGCGTTTGCGGCTCGATCGTGACCGTGCAGTCGCCCTGCCCTTGCGTCGCGACAACGATATCGCCAGCGGCGGCGCCAAGGGCGATCGGCGCGGAGGAACTGCCGTCCGGCATCTGAACCGTCACGCTGAGGGAATCCGCACGCGCGGTTGAGCCGACGGTCGACGGTTCTGCTTCGGCAACGTTGCCGGAGGCATCGCGCCGCATGATCCGGCAATTCACACTGCTGCCGCCGGCGGCCGCCATGCTGGAGGAGGACCCGCCGCCCAATTGCGCGCGCGCTCGCGACGGATCGCGCGGCACCTGGCTGACGATGCGATGCGTCCGCGGCTCCACGATGACGACGTCGTCATCCGTGGCGAAATACTCGTAGTCCCGATATTCGGGCTCGATCGAAACGATTTCGGGCGGCAGCCGATAGAGATGCACGTGCGAGGGGATGGTCTCGCCGACGCGGATCGAAATGTTCAGATTGCGCTCCGGTTCCGCCAGACGCTCGCGGCTCAGCCTTTCCGAGATTTGCACCTGCTTCTCGGACGTCACACGGGTCTGCTGACTGACCTGGGTGTTGGTCTGCGTCGTTTGATTGGCCTGGTTGGTCTGGGTACCGGTTTGAGACGGCGCGCTCTGGGCGTTGTTGGTTGGAGCCGTCCGGCTGGTATCGGTTGCGGTGGCCGGCCGGTTGCCTTGCTGTGCGGGCTGCTGCTGCGCCGCGTTGTGCGGAGGCTGGTTCTGGTTACGCTCGCCCTGGTTGGCCGCCGCTCCCGTGCGCTCGTTCTGCTGGCCAGCGGGACCGCTCTTGGATTTCTCGGACTCTGCTGTTGATTTCTGCGGCGCAGACTTGTCCTGCTTCGTCTCGGCGCGGCTCTTGTCCGCGTCACGTCCGGATTTTGTCGTCTCGGCCTCCCGGTTGCGGTCCTTGGATGGCTCGCGGGACTCTTGTGCCTGCTCCTTCGCATTCGGTGAGTTGTGCTCGACAGCCTGAGCAGGCTGGCGTTTGTCGTCGTTGGCCTCGTGCTTAGCCGCGCCGCCCTTCTCCTCACGGCCGGCGCCTTGCAGCCTCTCCTGCGCGCCCTGCGCGTGCTCCTGAACGCGTTCGGGGACGCGCTCTTGGGCTGCACCGCCGCGCTGCGGCGCCGCTCCTTTCGCTGGTTCCTCGGTTCGTTTCGGCTCGTCCCTGCGCTCGGGCGCTTGGGCATAGGCGAATCCGGACGCAACCATCAAGCCAATGGCCGCGGTTGACAACATCAAGTGGTTACGCATGGTCCCTCTCCTCGAGAATTCAAGCAACGCACGCGAACGCGCTCTCGCTGCGAATGTTCCTGAGAAGGATCTTCTCTGTCCGGCGATCGCCGACGTGCAGCCGGTCAGCCCGGCACGTTGCGCTCGAGATCCTCGAGCCAGGCCGCCGCGCTCGAATCCGACGGCGCGCGCCAGTCGCCGCGCGGCGACAACGAGCCGCCCGCCGACACCTTCGGCCCGTTCGGCATCGCCGAGCGCTTGAACTGGCTGAAGGCGAAGAAGCGGCGCAAGAACACCTCCAGCCAGCGGCGGATCTCGGGAAGATCGTAAGCCCTGCGCTTGTCGTTCGGGAATGCCGGCGGCCATTCGCCCCTGGCGGCGTCCTTCCAGGCGTGCTGCGCCATGAAGGCGATCTTGGACGGCCGCAAGCCGAAGCGCAGCGTGTAGAACAGGTTGAAATCCTGGAGCTCGTAGGGGCCGACCGACGCTTCCGTGCTCTGCGGCTTCTCGCCGGGCTTCGCCGGAACCAGCTCGGGCGAGATTTCGGCCGACAGGATCGAGCTGAGCGTCGTGTTCACATCGCCGCTGAATTGTTTCGAGGCGATCACCCAGCGGATCAGATGCTGGATCAGCGTCTTCGGCACGCCGGCATTGACGTTGTAATGCGCCATCTGATCGCCGACGCCATAGGTGCACCAGCCCAGCGCGAGCTCAGAGAGATCGCCAGTTCCGATGACGATGCCGCCGTGATGATTGGCGAGCCGGAACAGGTAATCCGTCCGCAGCCCCGCCTGCACGTTCTCGAAGGTGACGTCGTAGACCTGCTCGCCCTTGCCGAAGGGATGGCCGATGTCCTTCAGCATCTGCGTCGCCGTGGTGCGGATGTCGAGCTCCTGCCCCGTCGTCTGCAACGCCTTCATCAGCGCCAGCGCATTGGTCTTGCTCTCGCTGCCGGTGGCAAAGCCCGGCATGGTGTAGGCGAGGATGTTTTCGCGCGGCAGGCCGAGCAGGTCCACGGCCTTGGCAGCGACGATCAGCGCATGGGTGGAATCGAGGCCACCGGAGACGCCGATCACGATGCGTTTGGTCCCAGTCGCGCGCATGCGCTGCACCAGGCCGGCAACCTGGATATTGTAGGCCTCGTAGCAATCCTGCTCGAGCAGGCTCTCGTCGCTCGGCACGAACGGAAAGCGTTCGATCTTGCGCAGGAAGCCGATGTCGGCGGCGGGCGGCTTCAGGGCGAAGCTGATCCTGCGATAGAAGCCTTCGCGCTGGCGGCGGTTGTCGTCGAACGTGCCCATCGAGGCGCGCTCCTGCCTGAGCAGGTCGAGATCGATGTCGGCATATGTGATCTGGCCGCCTTGGCGGAACCGCTCGCCCTCGGCCAGCAGCACCCCGTTCTCGTAGATCGAGGTCTGGCCGTCCCAGGCCAGATCGGTGGTGGATTCCCCTGCCCCCGCGGCGGAATAGACATAGGCTGCAAGGCAGCGCGCCGAGGTCGACTGGCACAGCAGCGCACGCGAGCGCGCCCGGCCGATCGTGATCGGGCTGCCCGACAGGTTGATCAGCACGCTGGCGCCGGCAAGTGCGAGCTCGGACGCTGGCGTCACGGGGATCCACATGTCCTCGCAGATCTCGACGCCGATGGTCAGGCCGGGGACGTCCTCGGCCGTAAACAGCAGGTCCGTGCCGAACGGCGCATGCAGCCCGCCGAAGGCGATGGTCTCGCCGGCGATGCCGGTGCCGGAGGCGAAATGACGGCCCTCGTAGAATTCACGGTAGGTCGGCAAATAGCTCTTGGGCACCACGCCAAGGACTTTGCCGCGGTGGATGACGATCGCGCAATTGTAGATGCGAAGGCCAAAGCGCAGCGGCGCGCCGACGATCAGGACGGTCATCAGCGCCGCGGACGCCTCGACGATCGCCGCGAGGCCACGCTCGACGGCATCGAGCAGCGGATCCTGCTTCACCAGATCCTCGATCGCGTAACCGGACAGGCACAGTTCGGGAAACACCGCGACCGCCACCGCCTGGTCGTGGCAGGCATTGGCCGCGGCCAGCACCGCCTTCGCATTGGCCGTGGGGTCGGCCACATGCGAGGTGCTGACGCAGGCCGCCACGCGCGCAAATCCGTGGGTGTAGATCGAGTGAAACGTCATTCCGTACCTTTAATCTCTTCGCGACCGGCCGCAGCCATCGGCTCCTCGCCATATGTAGCCCATCGATCCGGCCCCGTGCAGGGCATCCGCCGTCATGCATAACGGATTTGCGCGTCGGTCAGGCGCTGCGGACGAGCACGCCGGACAGATCGTCCCGCAGCCAGCTGGCAATCCGGGGCCAGGCTTGCGCGTGGGTCCGCGCGCCCATGAACAGGCCGAGATGGTTGCTCGGCTCCGAGGCCGCAGCAATGAAGGCCGGCGGCGTGCCGACCAGGGCGGCGGTGGCGAGTGCCTGTGGGGCCGGCACCACCTCGTCGTCGAGCCCGGCCAGCAGGAAGATCGGGGCCTTGACGTCCTTCAAATCGATCCGCCGGCCGAGTGCTGTGAAATTGCCGCCGGCAATCTGGTTCTCCCGGAAAATCCGGTTGACGATCTCCAGATAATAAGCGCCGGGCAAATCAAGCGGCTCGACGTTCCATTGCTCGAAGCGCGCGAGCAGCGCCGCACCCTCCTCGTCCGTGAGCTCCCTCTGCAAGGCAGCCGCAATGTCCTCGCGGCTCGGCGCCTTCGACCAGACGCGCAGCATCTCCTTGCCGCTCACATTGCCGCCGCCACGCGCCACGAGTTGGTCGTAGACCATGCCGGGCGCGTTGCGGGCGAGCCGTGCCATTGACGAGTCGATCGACACATCGACCGGTGCGCCCACCAGTACCAGCCGCCGCACCTTGGCGGGGAAGCGCGCCGCGTAGAGCAGCGACAGCCAGCCGCCCTGGCACAGGCCGACGAGATCGACCGGCGCGCCGATCTCGTCGACGGCGACGTTGAGATCGGAGAGGTAGCTGTCGATCGAGAGATAGCGCATGTCGGGCGTGGCGGAGCGCCAGTCGGTGAGATAGACCCGGTCGACGCCGCCATTTTGCAGCGACTGCACCACGCTGTGCCCCGGCGCGAAATCGGCGATCAGGGCCCGATGCAGTGCATAGGGCGCGCAAACCAGCGCCGGCTGGCCGGACCGGGCCCGCGAGCAATCGCGCAGGCGCATGGTCGCAAGCTCCAGCACGCCCGTGCCCGGCGTCGTCCACGGCAGGCTGCTGTCAGCAGGCTCCGTCGGTCCGCGCTCCATCCACCAGAAACAGGCATCCATGGCGAGCCGTGCCGCCGCGAACGGCCACAACAGCGGGTCATCAGGGCCGCGATCCGCTCCACCTGTTTGTCTGCCTGTCTCTTTCGC